>Ga0078972_1000407_pt1 | contig 177596 bp, 148 predicted proteins | sample YelNatPaOPGAMG01_FD_67568 | JGI IMG/M metagenome (GOLD analysis project Ga0078972, IMG submission 67568) | Hot spring thermophilic microbial communities from Obsidian Pool, Yellowstone National Park, USA - OP-RAMG-01 (SPADES assembly) (version 2) | ecosystem: Environmental > Aquatic > Thermal... | reverse complement strand
CAAATTTGTCAGGCGAACGACGCTCATTTTGTTTTGGGGATGGAACTTCTTCTAACTTGAAAAAAGTGTAATTTACACCATACTTCGTTATCCATACATCCAAGCCGCCCAAGCGTGCTAAGTAGAGGACATCCGGGTGCCACTGTCCTTTGTTTTCGATGAAGAAATAACGCCCAACTTTATTGAGGGCATTTTGAGCTTCTGCTGAAACGGTTGGCGATTGAGAAAAAGCAATGTTAAAAACAAAGGAGAATGCAATGATTAGGAAAGAAAATTTTTTCATAATTCACCCTAAGTCCTAATTCACTAACAAAATTATTGAATTTCTCAATAACACCCAAATTTTTTTCTCATTGTTACAATTTTTACGATAGTAAACAAAAATCATTGATTTGAGGGATAGAAAAATTAAAATTTTGTTATAGGTTTTAAAACTCTTAAACAACGACGTGGATGATTGTTCCGTCGAACGGGTAATCTATTTCTCCAGTTTCGTTGGTTGTTTTGACAAAGAATTCAACTATTGAACCAGTGTAATCTCCTTTTTTACCAAATAAAGAATCTAACCCAATTCCGAAAACCATTTCTGTGGTGAAACGGAAGTAGATACGAGTAAACTTCTTTGCTTCGGCTGAATTTATCCGAAGTTCATTTGAAGTTATCTCGCAAACAAATTCAACAGGCTTGATGAAATATATTTTAACTTTATCGTCTTGCGATAAGCTTTTGGAAAATCTCAAACCAACAGCGAACAATTCTCGGGTATTACCAAAGAAGACTTCCGAAAGGAAAGCACCGCTTGTTTGCATTGTCCCGGAAGTAGAGCGAGCATTGAAACAACCCCACCCCAACTCGATGGAAAGGATATGCAAGCTATTTTCAGTCAGCCGTCTCGACGATGTAATGAGCTGCGGAGTGGCTATATTTTCCGAAAGCGGTTTCAAAAGCTCGTCGGGAGGTGCTTGTCCAAGAGTTCGGTAAATTTCCTGCAAATACCAACGGAAAAGTTCATCGAAATCGGACTTATTCGGTGCAATGTTGTCATCGCCATACCACCAGAACCAATCCGACCCTTCGGCAATTAGAGCAAGTTCCATCGCCCGCTTATAGACCTCTTCGTTCGACTTATGGTTTTCGATTGATGTTCTTGCTCGTGCAAGCCAGTTCCAAGCAACTTGTTTTGCTGGCTGTCCAATCCAGGTGTAGAAATTCGCATTAATCCAAGAACCCGGATAAATACTTTCGAGCCTGAATTTATTATCGGGTGGAATACTCTTAACAATTTCTTCAAAAGTCGTAGTAACAAATAAATTTTCGTACAAAAGCCGGGTATAAAGTTCTTTCAAGAAAGGAAGCCCATTTTCGGGATAAAACTCCCAGCAGTTTTCCCCATCCAAAATAATTGGAACGCAAGCCTGTTCAAGCGAATCTTCACCAAATTTTTCGACAAGAGCCGAGCGAATCAATTTCAATTGCGAAAGGAAATCCTCGACAGCATCGTGAATCCCCCAGCGGTGATAAGTGAATCCAATTGCATCGGAAAGTCGACTATCACGGAAAAACAAAATCAAATTCTTGCCATTTTTAGAATATGTATATGGAAAGTATTGCAACAAAATATTATCGGAGCCAATCGAATTGAATAGAAGTTTCGAGTCGGTCGCAGTCCAATGGAAACCAGAATTGGCAATCAAATCCAAAACTTCGGTAGATAAAGAACCTTCCGAGGGCCAAAGCCCATTAGGTTCAAAACCAAAATTTTCCGAAAAATACTGCTTCCCTTTGGAAATTTGCATTTGAGCATCTTGGGGAAAACGGAACTTCGGCTCGGGAATGTATAAACCCGGAAGCCCGACCTTAGCAATATCAACATCACAAAGCAAAGGCAAAATTGGGTGGTAAAAAGGCGAAACGCTAAGTTCGATTTGCTCGAACTCAACAAGCCGTTTCAAAGTTGGAACAATCTCTCGAATAACATCGAGATGCAAACTCAGCAAGGTGTCCCTTTCTTTTCGAGTAAATCCAGAGCCTTTTTGAAATAATCGTCGGAAAAAGGTTTGATTTCGAGTAATGGGTCCCAGCCAAGTCAAATTATACCAAACTTGCAAATCCAACCAGTCCTGTTCGCTGAATTTATCATTATTTTGTGCTTTTTGATACAACTCAAGATAGCGTGGATAAGGATTTACCATATTTTGGAAATTGCAAACAAAGAACTGGCGAAGAATTTCCTCCTTTTCGCTTTCGGTCAATTCGTTTGGTTCCTTTGCCGAAAGAACCTGAACGCGGTCGAGAACACCTTCGGAAATGTATTGATTTAATTGAAGTAGCAACGATGGAACAATGTTGAAAGTTTGCTTCATCCCCGGAAATTCATCCAAAAGCAGAGCCAAGTCCAAATAATCCTTAACTGCGTGAAAACGCACCCAAGGAAGTATAAAATAATCACCTTTTCGATAGTAAGGCTGATGTTGATGCCAAAGAAAACAAACCCTTAATGGTTTCATCTAAAAAGATTGATTATTGATTCTTAGGAAGAATGATACTTACCAAGTTCCCATCCGCACCAAGAGATTCGTACTTCACCTGTCCATTTAATATTCGCACCATCGAGGCAAAAAGAGCAAGATTCAACAAAATATCGTCAACATCGTATCGAACAGCCTCGATTAGGTTGGAAATATTTTCATTGTACAAATGAATCATCTTTCCCACTTTCTCGTTTGGCGAGGCAAGAAGTTGAATTTCAACAATCCCTTCGGATTTGCTCTCGATAATTTGAGCTTGGATTTCCAAAGTTTCGACATCGTCCATCAACGCAAGATATAATTTTTCGAAGGAATTTCTCAACTCCTCCCTATTACTTGCAACGGTAACATTTTTACTTTCTTCGTCAACATTCAACGTCAGATTCTTGTATGGGTACTTCTTCTGGAAATTAACCAAAGACTCATTAATAACATTCAAAACATTCAAAGTGCTTAATATTTTCGAACCTTCGGATTTGAAACCAGCAACATCGAATAAGTCGGAACTGGAGCTCAAAAGCTCTTGCGTTTCGTTCATCGCAAGTTCAAGATACATTCGCATTTCTTCTTCATTGTCGTATTTCTTTTCGGCAAGTATCTGATGGTAACCAGAAATTGTGGTCAAAGCATTACGAAGTTGATGACTAAACTTGGTCATAAAGTAAGATTTAAACTCACTTGCTTCGCGAGAAATTTGTTCGGCGAGAATTGTTTGCTTGGCTTTGATTCGTTCTTCGATTTCGGCACGCTTTTCGAGCGTAATGTCCCTTCCAATTGCATAAATCAGGTTATCGGCAGGCGAAATTGTAAACGACCAGTTAATCCAACGCTCCTCCCCCGCTTTTGTTTTCATTTGATAATCGACCTTGCGAGTGGTCTCGGAACCAACAGTCTCCAATCCAGAATAAAAATCTTTCAAGTCTCGGGAATTTAAAAACAAAATATCAATCTTGTTGCCGATAAGTTCAATCGGCTCGTAGCCAAGAACTTGTTTCGAGGCAGGGTTCATAGTTTTCCATACACCATCGAAACCAAGCACAGCAATAATATCTTTCGTCGATTCCAAGATTCGGCGTTGAGAACGAGTCATCCGTTCGGCAAGGTCGATAGCCCGGGCACGACTGGTTGTAATCGAAATTACAAACCCAAAGAAAACAAAAGAAAGTAGCACCGAAACCCCCAAGGCAATCAGAGGAAGATACTTTTGAAATGTTCCACCAAAATTGGGAATCGTTGCAAAGTAAATATATATTGGCTTGTCCAAAAATTTAAACTCCACGGTCTGTGCAAGCAAAGGCTTAAAACCTTGCTGCAACAAATTTATGTTATACGAATTAAAGAGTCGGGTTTCGAGTATATCGTTGTCTTTTTGATAGCAGTAGAAAATTATACTTGTGTCGCTTGGAACCCCAGCACCAAGAGACTGCTTGAAAAATACAGGTATATTGATCTCCATCAAGACTGCACTTTTAAATGCCTCGCGTCTTTGACGGCTATTTGAAATTGGAAAAGTTTTATCGTACACTGGAAAAATCAGGAACATACTTAATGTATCGCCACCTCGAAAATTAAACACCCGAGTTGCAGTGGGGTTCCCGCTTTCTATGGATAACTGAAACCAACCATTTAGCCCTTCAACGGTGCTGATGTCCAAACCTCGAAATCTTTTGTTTTCTGCTTCTGGTATAATAAATTCAATTGGATAGTAAACACTTTTATCGACAGCTGGATAAATTTTATAATCGTAATAACCTTGCCCTTGAACATAATAAACAAATTCCGTAACTCGACTTCGAGGAACCTTTTGAACCGACATAAAACCCAAAATCGATTTATAAGTTTTGGCAGGAACCGAAGCGTAAAGCAATAAATAATCGCGGACTACTTGGACTAAATTGTCATAAAGACCGCGAATCGACATTGCAATTTGTAAATGCGAATTATAACCAATTTGAAAGCGAGTAACAACGGAATTAACAGCCTTTTCGAATGCAATCCTTCGTTCATTTTTAATTTGCTGTTCAAAATTGTAATAGATGAACAAACTCAAAGCAAGCATAACAACCAAAATTAAGTAGGCTGGCAACGACCGGGATAGCGAAAAAACCCCCTTCCTCTTTCGGGAAATATCCCGGAGTATGGCTTCGTAACTCAAAATATCCTTGTCTTTATCTTTCATAATCAATACTTTGACTTTTTGTTCTCGATGACTTTTTCAATATCCTGAACAAAAGTAGCAACATTAATTGGTTTGGACATATAACCATCGAAACCAGCAGAAAGGAGTTTCTGCTCGTCTCCGGGTTGAGCCAAACCAGTGATTGCAATCACAGGAACTTGTTGCAAACTTTCGATAGAACGAATTTTAGAAAGAAGCTCAGTACCATTCATATCGGGCAAAAGAATATCTGTGATAACACAAACTGGAACATTTTCGGCAAGCCAATTTAGAGCACTATTTCCATCGTTAAATTCAGCAGTTAAATAATTATTTTTCTTCAAAATTGTTGCAAAAAGCTTTGCAATCGACTTATTGTCCTCGACGATGCAAATCAAACCCTTGTTTTCCATCATTTCCATAACGAAAAAAATAAAATTAAACAAATTTATTTAACAATCAAAATTTCAACCCGACGATTTTTGCGTCGCCCTTCTTCGGTGGAGTTATCGGCAATTGGATAGAATGATGAACGGGAAGCAGTACGAATTCTCGAAGGGCTTACTTTTCGCGCTATCAAATAGTTTGCAGCGGCTTGGGCTCTCAGCCGACCACGCTCAGTGTTTTGTTCCAAAGTACCTTGGTTGTCCGAATGTCCTTCGATTACAACAATATATTCGGGATTAACCAGAAGGAACTCGGCAATAGCATCCAATGTGTTTTTCATCGTAGGGGTCAAAGCCGTTAAATCTGCACGAGTGTAACCTTGTAGAACAATTTTTTGATTAGGTTTGACAGTAGGCTTTTCGGGCGTTTCAACTACTTTAACTTCACCTTGTACTTTTTCCTCTTCGCTCATTGTTACCTCACCTGAAACCTGCGATAAAGGCACCATACTCAATTCAATGGAGGCAAACAATGGAGTGCGCTCGAAACCAGAAAAATTCACACCACGGCGAACCGTTGGTGGTGCTTGAACTATTGCTTCCGGTGGCTTGACATAAGTTGAATCGTATTTACGAAGTTCGGAAGTTATATCGTCGAAAGAGAAAGCAAGGGCAACTCCACCGCGAATACCAAACGAATTCAACTTGGAATTGTACCCATCGAAGACAACAGTTCCATAGTGCAAGCTAATAAATGGCTTCCAGTGTATCCTTGCTATCTTTGCTACATTGAGGAATAACAAATCCCAACCCGCACCGATATGCATTCCGAAGCGAAATTGCTTTGGCGAGGCTGGAAGTACCCAATCGGTTACCAACCTTTCGCCTTCTTTCTTGATTTCAACTTCTTGAAGTTTCGATTTATCACTAAAAAAATATTCTAAATCGAATCCTGCAAAAGTATGCAAACCCTCGATAGAAAAATTATATCGAACGGAGGGCGAAAAAACTATCGACCGAAAATCGAGAACCAAAGAATATGTATGTTCGGGCGATAACTCTGCATTCGATTCAATCCATCTTTTATCCAAAAGGGCAAGCTTAACAGTCCCGCCCCAATGAGAACCTTTCGGTACATACTCCCCTATCAAACCGAAAGTAACATTGTAACTATTCTTGCTTTTGTGCAAGAGCAGTCTATTCAATGTATCACTAATTGGAAGATAAGGTCGTTCGGGGATTAACAAATCTCCAAAATTCAAACTAAAAAGCCCATTCGTATAAATTCCGAACCACCAATCCCCATAACTTCGATTTAGAACCAAAGTATCGAGATTAGGCAAAACTTTATAATCGATGAACGAACCATAAGGAGCCTGTCCATTGGCTTCGAAAGTGACAATAAAACATAGCCAAATTACAACTTTACCAGCTAGCTTTCTCATATTTTCCAATTTGTTCATCTGGACAATATCAATTTCTTTGCCAAACTCTGATACTTGGTTTGTAAAATCACCACATAGGTTCCGCTCGGAATTCCCTTTAAGTCGGTCGAAATCAAATGTTCACCTTTTTCCACTTCACCCGAAAATATTTGTTCTACTTTTTCGCCCAAAAGGTTAAACATAACTAAATTACAAAATATCCTTTCATTGGACAAAAATTTAATATAAACTTCGTCGCTTTTGGTATCTTCGACAATATCGAAATCCACTTGTGGAATTAGTTCGAAACGAACCAAATCGCTGATTGGCTTACATTTTTCGACGATTTCCACCGTGTCGGTTTCAATCAACCATTGAATATTCCTTTTGCCTCGAAAACTAATAGATTGAATGCCAAAGGTTGCTTTTCTTTCAGACCAAGGATGCAAAGTATACACAGAAATCACTGCAAAAGTGTCCTTTTTGCCAATTGTCTGCAAATCGGAAAAAACCGTGTCGAAATCGCCCAAAACCAATCTCGATGTCTCGGAATGGTAAACACCAAAATGCTCTTTTGGTAAATGAAGCACAGCAAAGGATGTATCGGAATTAAACCGACGAAGTGGAATTTCGTAAATATTTTCGAACACGATAGGAACAGGCTCCAATCTCCCTGCGAATGCTTGAAATGACCTGCACTTAACAGCAACAGGAATAAAATATGGCAAAGCAAGGTTTTGCTCTATCTCCTGAAAATCAAAATTCTTGTAAAAAACAATATCTCCATTACGCAAACCTAAAAGAAGAAATCTTCCGCCATCGAGAAATATTAAACTTGTGATAGCGGACTTTTGTTTGATTGGTTGATGAACTGCGAAATTCCTTGCGAAAAAGATTTGGGAAAAAGTGCTATCGAGCGACACCGATGTAACTACTGGGGCATAACGGGGGAAGCCCACTCCCCGAATGTGGAAAGTATGGGATGGTAAAACATATTCAAGTGCAAAATTTGAAAGCGAATACACACGCACTTTCCCATCAATCCCGCCACAAGCCAGCAATGAGTCGTCCAAAGAAAATGCAATCGACCAGACAACATTTTTGAAAGTGCTATCCCGATTCGTTGAAATTTCGGCAACAACTTTTTGCGTTTTTAAATCGAAAATTGTTACAAAGCCATTGTAATCGCCTAATGCAAGCCATTCCCCATCGCTCGAAAAAGCAAGGGAATAGATTTGTTTGCCCGTTTGGAGGGAATAAATTTTTGACAAAGTCGAATCGAAGACAAAAACTTCACCCGAATAGGAGCCACAGGCTAAATTCTTTGTTCTTTCCGCAACAGCAAGTGTTCGAACAAGATTTTGACAAGTATCAAGCAGTTTCAATCGAGTTTTTCCCTTTGGCTCGAACAAGAAAATAGAATTTTCGCTGGCAAAGACTATTCGCTCGGAACTGCCGAAAAACTTTGCAGAGTAAATTTTCTTTTTTACATCTATCGAATCAACTTTTTCGAATGACTGTAAACTCCAAAGATAAATTTTACCATCGAGACTGGCGGAAAGGAACACAGAGTCCAGCGGTTCATAATCGAGCGAAGAAATCTCCGCAGCGTGGGCAGAATTTATCTCCTTCAATTTCACAGGTTCAGTAAAACTAAAAGCATTGTAGCGAAAGAACAGGGAATCAATATCGTCGTATGGGGGAAACCATTTTAATATTTCCCGATTGGCAAAAACTCCGATTTCTTGCCAAAATTTTTTATCCACAGAGAAATGGAGTTCTTGAAGAGTGTTTGAACTAATCTGAAATTTAAAACTAATTTCCTTCCCTGCGATGACAGAATCCAAAGGAGCAGGCGAAAGAATTTGAGCAGATAAAAAATTAGACAAAAAAACTAAAACGAAAAGCAAACATAAGATTTTGAATATCGAATTCACATTTTCACTATCTAATCAACTGCAATTTAACAATTGCACGAGAAATTTCGACCGTCGGGTCATCTATTGGATAAGCAATAAACACGACGTTGTAAAGTCCTTCCTGTGCATTATAGGAAGCGATGAAATCGAGTGTGTGTGTTCCTTTGGTAGTGTAAACGCCTTTAAGCAATTTCGTAACTTCGCGTCCAGTAAGGTCATTAACAAATGCATCGAGAATTACATCATCTTCGACGATATACTCAATTCGAGTAGAAACACTAAAAGGATTTGGGGAAGGAGTGGCTTTGGTGATGATAGAGTTTGGTATCCGCTCGCAATCGTATGCCAAAGGGATAAGATTCCCATAGAAGTCTTTATAAAGCAACTTGTAGCAATACTCAAAGCCACGATAGGCAACAGTATCGAACTCAAAGGAATATTGCTTCCCCACCGAAGAGGTTCCAAGCCCAATCAAACCTTGGTTTTGAGGGTCGCCACGGCGATAATCGGCAACGGTATCCGCATAGTAAACACTTTGTGGATTGGGATTCTCGGGGGTTCGAAGCCCGCGAACAACAATAAAACCATCGACATAAGCTTCGGAAAGCGTTTCCCAAGATAATCTCAGCCTCTTCAATCCAACATACTCGACATCGAAATATTTCAAAACGGTTTGAGGTCGGGGTCTATCGATGCTTAAATACTCCACAAAGCTCCGAAGCCCGTCGTCCATTTCGATATTGTCATTCACCTGTGCATAAAATAAATTCGGAACGAAAAGGCTATCGTGGTCAAGTTTATAAGCACAAGCCTGATAGTACAAAAATGGTTCAAGCCATTTAAGTTTTTGCGGAGGGATTGTGCCGTCCTTCGTTTTAATAATAAACCTGCCAATCCTAATTGGAGAATCCTTTTGGGTAGGTATACAATTACTAAAATCCTCCGGTCCTGCAATTGTAATGCTGAAACGACCCGGCAGAACATTCGGGGTTACAAGATAGCTCACAGAAGGAAGAACGCCAGGAATACCAATAATTTTCAAATCGCTCGAGTTGGGAACAAGTTCAATCGTGTGTCTATCGGGCGAAACATTATAATTAGCACTATCGAAAGCAAATGCAAAAGTAGCATTAACAAAATACTGCCAATTATCCGAAGTTCTCGTAAGCGTTAACACAAATTCCAGTTCATTTCCCCGCACAAGCATCACACTATCAATCGTTACTTTTGCAAACGTGGCAACTTGTGCAAACAATGGGAAATTTATTAACAACCAAAACAATATGATAAGTAAAAATTTTCTCATCATGGAACGAAAGTCTTTCTATTCCTATTGTTAATTGAAAAGTTCAGGTCTCGTGTTGTAATTATTCCATCGAGGTTTGTATCCCAAACAAAATAGCCTTCGAAATCTCGTTCTATCCAAATTCCAATTTGGTCAAGCAAATCGATAACACCATCGCCATTGATGTCCCCAGCGGGCATACCGAAAAGAAGCCCCTGCGGCGTCCTTGCTAACGGTTTCAAAGCATTTTCGCGTCCCATCACAAGTTCCGGCTTGGTGAAATCCAGATATGCAGCGACAGTCTTTCTAATATCAACTTTTTCTTCGGTGACGACTGCAAGATGATTTCGATGTAATATAGCAATATAATAAGAAACCGTAGTCGAGTCAAAATTAATCATTGAGTCTGTCAAAGGATATTCTCCATTCTGCCCAACAATTCTGCCATCGGTCTTCAGAAAGCCAGTGTAAACGATAGGCTGCGGGTCGTTCAATGTTCGACGGAACTCAACGACTATCCAATCGACGACGGAATCGGGAATTGTTTTAACATTAATTTTTGCTCTATTCGGGTCTCGATTATATGGGAAAACATCGGGGGGAGTTTTAGGAATAAGATTTCTTTTTTGCAAATCATTTGCCATTGTACCGCCTCGCCACGCCCCTTCCAAAAGCACTTTGCCCGAAAACGCCAATGGGTAATAAATCGAACTACCGATGGCAAAATCTCCCGTCTTGACTTGAGCACCAGATTTTACTATATTATAAGCCCAACCATTGACCGTGTCGAATTGAACAACGTCATCTTCGCCAACATTGACCCAATTCGAACCATTCCACCATTGCAATTTTAACTTATACGCATCCAATCCGTTAGTTTCGTCAATGGATGTATCGGAACTATGCCGCCACCCATAGCCAACGATAGGATAAAATTCCGAAATTGTTGAGCCATAAATATCTCGTGCATCAATAGAAATCAACCTACGAACTTTGTTCGCAATAGGCTGGTGGAGCGGGAAAGTTCTTGGTTTAACACGGAATGTTACCTCCGATGCACCATTTTTCGACTGCTCATTTGGGAAAATCAAATAAGTATAAATGTTATTGAAAAGAATCTTGCTGGAATCAGCTTTTAAATTGGTTCTTCGGAAACTGCCATCGATTTCTGCAGTAGGATTTTGAAATTCCGGATTGTTCGAAGAAGTCAATGTTAAAGTATAGCGTGCGCTATCATTGGGCTCGGTATAAATCGTGGAGCGTAGCCTAAGAGTATCGTTAACAACAACATTTTTCCGTAATTCGAGTCCGGCTGTTGTGTTAACTTCTAAATTTCCTAAGGTTGAACTATCGGAAGGTATTTCGGGTCCGCTAGCAATTTTTCCTGAACCACGATACTCCACATCAACGCGTTTTCCAAACAAAGGCGTTTCTGAAATCGATGAACCAACATAGCGGATGATTTTAGCCGAATCGCCCAGCGAAAAGTTATTGCCAAGAGAATTCCTGAACTCACCACGGGAAAGTATCAATTGATAGTCGATTTTAAAACCACCACCACGAATAACAACTGCACCGAAAGGATTATCCAAATGGAGGATTGGGAAGTTCCCCGTGCCCCACAGCTCCTGCCAGTTATTTCCAGCAAGTCGAATTTCTTTATTTCCAAAGACTGAACTAGCATTTGCAACGGGACCCAGCGCCCAGACATCCCCTCGAAACAAGTTGATCCTAGCTGAATCTACGAGAAGCAAACTATCCCGAGCAATTAAAGGAACCGGCTGATTCCCAACTTTTCGCACCGTATCGATAATCTTTAATCCCGCACCACTAATAACCAATTGATTATAAACAATGTTTGGAACCTCCTGGGTAAAAGCAGGACACGAAGCAGTAAACTCAAATCTGCCATCTATTGTATCGTTAAGATTTTTCACTTGACCTGCTCTTACCCGGATTGTCCCCAGATTATTAATTCGCCCACCAGTGTTATCCAAACTTATGCCTTGGGCATCAAGTAAATATACAGAAGCCAGAAATGCAAGAAAGACTATTAGGTATCTCCTCATCACTTTTACGCTAACTTTTTTAAACCTTTGTTCAGTCATAATTCCTTCGAATTAAGTAATAAAAAGGAACCCGGGGGCGGAGGGCGAACCCCCGGGCAGGTTGATTATTGGCATATGCCAATTTCGATAATGCTCTTGTTCATAATTGAACCATTGTTGACCAGCTGGAGTGTTCCAAGAACTGGCGTGAATTGTCCAGATGGTCGCACCCAAATACCATTCAAACCAGTGGCACTTGAACCATCTCCATCGCCTGTGTTAGCGTTGGTGTTCTCGTTAAAGATACCAGGAGCCGAATATCCCGAAACAGCAACAAGGCGGGTTCGGAAGATTCTTTCCCCAGTACCCATCGTTGGGTCTTGGTTACCAATAACGAGCGTTGCACCACTTGTATTAGCAATGGTAATTCTGTTTGCAGCTGCACCAGCATCACCAGAAGCACTTCCATCCACTTCGTCATCAGCCCAAGCAGAACCACCAAACACAGCTTGGTCGATACCAGTCCAAACGACGTGGCGAATCTCCACATCATCGTCAGCAGTAGGAACTAAACCAACATCCCAAGTCCCGGGATTAGTCCAGCGTCCATTTGTAACCGAAATGATAGTCATTGGTGTAGTTGTCAAAAGTATGTTGGAACCATCAGAAAGTTCGTAAACAGTACCACCACCAGAGGAAGCAATTAGGTTAATACCCGGACCGCTACCACCAGAATAGGTAACATATTTCGGAGCAGCGGAAACGTTTCTTGTGTAGGTAGCACCATAGCGAACAAGTTTCTGATGGTTAGCTGCACTGCTATATCCTTCGGCAAATCGCATCTTAGTTTCGTCCCCATTAAATGAATTATCTTTGTCTGAATCTTCATAATACAATTTGAGAGAGCTAATAGTACCCGTTCCGTTAAAGTTTGCTGTAATGGAACGCTTAATGTCGGTGGTATTCTGGAAGTTGTTCAAATTAGTTGGGGTTGTTTGCTGGCGAACATCCAATTGGAACCAAGTTGGAACAGCCGAGAAAGTAACTTGTGTGTAGGCGTTATTAAATGTGTAATTGGTTCCTGTTGACAAATTCTGCCAGCGGAATTTACCTCGAACTTCTACATTGCCTGAATATGAAGCTGTGGCACTACCGCCACTATTCTGCATAGTAAGTATATAATCACTTGAGCCGGAAGCCATATCAACTTCTTGCGACACACTCAAGTTGTTGCAAACATTTACATTACCACCGGCTGTCTTTGCCCCAGTTCCGTCAAGGAACAAATTACCATAACTTGCAAAGCTAGCACCATTGCCCAAGATTGTCTGAGCACCACCAGAATAATGGAAGTTCGAAGCGCAGTCGAAGCTGATGGTGCCACCTGCTTGGGTGAAGTTGCCGTTCATATAAACTGTTGTACCTGGAGCAAGTTGGAATGCACCATTATTATTAGCAAAGTTGTTGAAAGTTACAGCGCCAGCGCCATTGTTAACGTAAACACCACCACCTGCACCAGAGGCGCTATTTGTGAAATCAGCAGTGCTTGCAAATGTACCCGAACCACTGAAATTCCAAGTACCGTTGTTGGTTATGTTTGCACCAGCAGTGCTTGCCGCGGTGTTGTTCAAGGTAACAGTTCCATTGTTTGTTAAAGCACCACTTGTATTTTGAAGGGTAAAGGTGTTTGAAACCGTTACTGTTGAACCCGAAGCGACTTCCTTGGTGGAACCACCATCAAGAACAAGAGAATAATATCCTGTTCCGTTACCTGTGTTTTCGCCTGCTATTGTTTGATTACCGCTCGTTCCGTTGTAAGTTACAACAACACTATTTGTTGTGTAGTCGCGATTACCTCCCTGTGGGTTGTAAGTGCCAGAAATGTACACATCTTCTAAGAAGGTTTTTACGCCATTATCAGCGGTTCCAAGATTAGTATAGTAAGTTGGCAAATAGTTTGTGCCATTGTGCAAACCGCCAACATTCATAGGATTGCTACAATACCAAATCACAGTGCCGGGCACAGGCTTCGAAGCAGTCCCATAGGGGTCGGTGCCATTGAATTTACCGCCGCTGGAACGCATACGAATCGTTCCACCACTAGGACCTACTTGGTAGGTTCCTCCTGTGTTATTTGTAAAATCCTGGGCGAAAATTTCCGAAAATGCAAACGCGAGAAAGAGAACCAAAGCTACAAAGTAGCCCGCAGTGTGTCTTTTCCGAGACATTGTTGCCTCCAAATTAGTTCGACATAATTGCTTGTTTTTCATATAACCTCCATTTTGTGTTACAAAATTAATTTAACATATATAAAATCAAATAAGTATAAGTACCTATATCAAGGACAATTTCCAATTTCAATCACTCCTTCGTTAAAAATTGCTGAATTATTAATAACACTGCCGCGAACCGAAAGTGCATCGACACCTGAATTATTCTGTAATGTAACTCCTGCATTAATCAACAAATCACCTCGAATAAGCAATGGAGAAGTTGCAACTTTTGTGCCAGAATTCGAAAGCCAAACGGTGCCCAATCCGCCCGTGTTAGTGACAAAATTCTGCGTTAAATTAATAGGTCTATTTGTAAACACCTGATTTGTTCCGTTAAAGTCGATGATACTCAATGTATTAATCGTATAAGTCAAGTAATTATTGATTGTTGTGCTCAAATCGTTGGTTCCACCAACCCTCAGCCGCGTGTTGGCAGCCATTTCAAATGTCCCGAGACTACCAATAGTCGAATTCATTGAATAGGTCTGCAAATCGAGTGTACCATTCCAAATCCGCAAATCGTTTTGTACGGTAATATTTTTATCTATGGTAACAACATTGTTTGGATAAGTACCGGAATTGTCGACAATAAACGAGTAGACTGTCGAAGGCAATCCGTTGCCAATCGATTGATTCGACGAACCGTTATACACATAAATTCCATTTGTGCTGTATGTTCGGGTTACTGTTGTCTGAATGTTTCCGAATGCATTTCCCACTGTTGTAATCCCTGCGGGTGAACCAATTTTCAAAGTTGAATAATCTCCAAGACTGAAATATTCGCCGTTGAGAATGTTAGCACCAAGATCCAAAGTTCCAGTGTTAGTAGCGGAAGTTCCAACAGCAATACCAACACCAGTGGGTGAGCTAAATGGATTCGATATATCGAGCGTTATTTCGTGGTTCCCGCTTCCATTATTACCACCACCAACAACAACGGAGTCGCCGGGTGCATTTGGATAAATTCCAAGCCCGGCAATTGGTCCGCTATGAGTAGGCGAATAAGTCCAAGAGTTATCGCTAGTCCACAAGCCCGATTGCCTGCTGTAAAATATTCTGCGGAAAGCGTGTTCATTGCCAATTGTCCAATCCCCATAGAACCCGGAATAAGCAAAATTGCTCGAAGTTTCGAATTTGTTATTGTTTATATCAATACTCGAAGGATTAAACGGGAAGTTCCACGACCCGCCAGCGGTTTCCCAAGCAGGACGCCAGCGACCTATTTTAATAAATTCCGATTCGTTGCCTGAAATATCTGCATCATCATAGTAGAAAGTCCACTTGCCATTAATTTGTGCTGTAACACTATCAATCGTCCAATAGCGTTTGATAAAGGATGCAGCGGTGCTCGGGGAAAGCCCAAGATGACCATCGGGGTGGTAAATGCTTTGCCCTCGGGAAGTTCTAACCCCAATCACGCCAGCAGTGCCCGTTGGAGAAGCACTAAATTCCGCCCGAGTGTAATATCCGTTCGAACCTATTGGGAAAACATAATTTTGATTAGCCGAAACAGCCCGAATCAGCATACCGCTCGAAAGCGATGTTTCGATGTAGCTCGAAGCAGAGTAATTCGTAATCGCAGATGCCGAAGGATTTGTTATCTTTAAATTAACACCATCGTTAAGTTTAATCAATGTATTATTACTCGAAAAGTTTAATGTATTTGCAACGAAAGTATGCTGTAAGTTAGCATTATTAACAACAGGACGGGTAATACTCAAAGTCCCGCCGCCAATGTCGAGATTATAGAAGTTTGCACCCGTCTGGTTACGAAGGATTAGATATTTGTTCCCCGGACCAGCGAATTGAACTTCGGCATAGCCGGGATTCAATTTCCCATCCAAAGAGACACTATCGAGAATCATTACGCTGTAAACTTTAAGATTTCGGGACCCAATACTGAACGTGCCTTGTCGGATAAATAATGTATCGGCAATCTTCAAAGCCGAAGAACCAAGCAAAGTCGAAAGATTCACAACAGGATTCGAAGTAAATGTATTGTCGATAATTAGGGTTTTAATCGAATCCGGAAGCCCAAGACCAGTGTATTGAGATGCCACATTGCTATTGTAAATAAAGCGACCGACACCATAGTTTCGTATCGAAGTCTGCACAGCCCCCACATTACCATCGATGGCTCGGGTTATGCCATATTGGTTCTGAACACCTATGGTACAACCATCCTCCAATACAAATTTAATGCCGGTTAGGTAGCCCAACGAGCCTTGAATGTATAAAGTGCCCGGCAATTGGTTGACGGGGTCTTTTTCGACCCACACCTCGTAAACATTTGGGACATAGCCATTGGGTAGTATCACTTCCTTACCATTTCCTATTCGAACGATATCGTAAGCAAGATTTGGGGCTCGGGTTGGTGGGTCGTCTGTATAATAATCTGTTAAAGACCAAGTATTGGGATTGTTCCACAATCCATTATTTCTACTCCAAAATGTAACTGTTGCAGGTTTGCCACCAACAAAGTCGCCAAACAATGTGTTGCCAGTTGAGTAAAGCGTTGTGTCCGTGCGAATTGTTGTATTCAACCTTGTCCAAGTTCCTGTGCCGGGGCAAGTAGTTGGGGGGTCGGGGCAAGGCGGATTGTAATTGTACATTTCGAATAAGTTCAAATTGCTTCCGCTCGTAACATCGCCGGGATTTAAGAATTGGAACTTCAAATTGAATGTGTTGCCAGAACCCAGTTGGAATCCACCAGATGTTGGCGTTGTTACTTTCCAGTAACGAATAATGTATTGTGTTAAATCGATATTAGCATTTCCAATTTGGGGATGGGGATAATTAAACGAAACGACGCCAACCAAACCGGGAGTGTTTCCAGCACCAGAAGTCTCGAACCAAACTGGTCGGTAACTATTTAGTGTATCGGCGCCAACGGGGAACCAAACGTTTTGGTTGCCCGTGCCAACATATCTATAAAGTCTCCCCACAATATGGCCTAAGCCATTTCGAATAATCGCAGGATTGCTACCCGTCATTGGGCTTATCTCGACATACCTGCCGTATTGTATTGGAGCGATAAGCAACGAGCTATTACTATTCGAAAATTCAAGGTTGTTACGAACGATTAGATTCGAACTGCCCGAAGATGACAACAAAACGTTTCCAGAAGGTTTTGCAAACTTCAAATTATAAAGTTCAATATTGGAAAAATTCGAAAACAGAGTTTGGTCTGTTGAACCAATCAATTCAAGCTGCCAAGGATTTGAAGTTACACCCGGGGGAACTCCAACGAAAGACCCATAATTTGTAAAATTCCCACCAAGGCGGAGCGTGTTCCCATCCAAACTCAAAGTATGGTTTACATCGATGTCAATGTTTCCGTTGACTGTGAATGTCTGCTCTTCAATTTGGGTCGACACTGCACGAGTTGCATTATTTGCACAATGTAAGGAATTAATCGAAACTGTTCCACCAATTTTAATTGTTGTTCCCGTAGGTGTAATAGTTGTATCACCGCATTGCAAGACACCGCCAGTCATTCCAATACCATTTTGGGCATTGACACGAAAATCGAAGGCAGAAGGTGATGACCCCCGACCATTGCAAACCACAATCCTGCCACCGCTCATATTAAATGTCGAGTTGAGATTGCTTATGTCGAAGCCAATTTTAGTAGGATTATACGAGCCACCGCTGTTATTGGCATTGACTTTGACAACACCCATCGGATTTAATGTAAAATCAATTGTCGAATTTGTTTGAGCCCGCGACAATGCAAAAGCAATCCACAGCATTCCAGTGTCGATACGAATCGTAGTACCAGTGTTATAATTCAAATCGCCAAATACTGTGCTATAAAGATATGGCTCGCCAACGTAAAGTTCACCATTTTGGATATGGATTTTCGTGTTGGCTTGTGTAGTCAACGAAGAGCGAGCCCGAACAGAACCATTGAAAACAGTAATTCCAGAGTTTTGTCCAAGAGTAATTGGGAACACATCCAACCCCGAAATGTACAAAGAAGCAGGGGTCGTCGATAACTTAGCCAACACCCCGCCTTTAAAGACAAAGTAATGCTTGACACTCGAAGAAGAACTGCTGGCTAAGCCATTTGCTTGAACGAAAACGGTATCGTTCAAGCCGCCGTTTTTCTCGATGACAATTGTTCGCAGCGAGCCCCAAAGCCCGTTTCCAGTAATACGAGAATTGCCACTTCCAGCAAATTTTAATACAACATAGTGACTATCGCTACCAATAGTTTGATAGAACAAATTCATTCCATAGGGTCCTGTTCCATTATGAATTAGGTCCTTTGTGATTATCAGTGTATCGGAAACCGGCGGAGATACAGATTGCGGGGCTGGTCTAATTTGACAAGGTTCCGCATCGATAAACAATTGTCGGGTCTTCAACACTTTATTGTTGCCATAAGCCAAAACTCCAAATTCTAAAACTCCCGGAGTGGGAACAGAGTTTGTCCCACCAAGCCGCAGCGAGTCAATTTCAACAAACTGTTTATCGAATGTTATTACGTGCCCATCGATATTTACTGTATCTTTGGTGTAAATCTGACCTGGATAATAAGCAGCCGGGGGACCATTATGTTTAAGAACGGGGTCATTCGACCAATTTAATTTATTGGACCAATTACCACCACTGCGAGAATAAAACACTCTCCCATTGAAAAATGCAGTTGGGACACCCGCAGTCCAATCGCCATCAATTTTACTTCCGTTATAAGTTGTGTCATTCGTTATTTGAATTCTATATCCACCAGCAATCGGCGAAATTGTTGGATTAGAACCAAGATTAATTTCCCAGCCGGCGGAAGACTGGTATCTTGCAGGTATGTATGAGCTAATGTCACAACTTGTATCCGCACCGACAAAATCAAATTGATATGAATTAGCAGTTACATTTGTAATACCATCTGATTTAAATCTCCAATATTTATTCAAAATACAATCGTTCAATCTGTTTGGATGTTTACCACCACGCAACCTTACCTCGAGCGACGATGTTCCAGAGAAATTGCCAGTAATCGAAACATTTGCCTGATTCAACACCGTATCAATCCCAAGTGGGAATGTAAAAGTCCGTGTAACTCCTGTTCCAGCAGTAAAATACTTCGCAAGGTAACCCGAAGAACTGTTGCCCGAAACTTTTAGCATTTTCTTGTTCGAGAATCCAGCTCCGGAGTAAGATAAGTTCGCATTAGAACCAAACGTAATCGTTGAGCCATCAAACAAATTAATGATATTACTCGAATCCAGCTGCATTAAAGTATTAATCGTTAAACTCGTTTTAACATTTATTGTATCGAGATAAGTCTTTCGGAAATAAAGATTATTAAATGTTATGTTGGTCGAATTTCCACGAATATCCGCATTCCCAGCAAGGCTGAAAAATACACTTCCCGTACCTGGATTAAACCCATTCGCTGTATCCGAGATAAAATCACCATAAAGAGTAATATTGTTTGCTTGGGCATTCAAAACGCCACTGCGAATTTTGACTGAATCCAGTACTGTAACCGATTTCCCCAGCTGAACAGTGCTTCCATTGCGAGGAGAATGGACCTCGAGAGAACGCAAAATGTTCGGTAAGCCGTTGCCCGTCTGCTGGGTAATTGTTGTACTTGTGTTGACAATATCAATGGTGTATTCCTCGAACTCTCCGGTACCAGCATCTTCGGGACCAAAAGTGGAAGTGGTTGAATTCATCCCAACTCGCATTTGAGTTGAGCCCGGGGTTGCACCAGTTGGCACCGTAAATGAAGGCGTTTGAAATTGAGTATCTGAATTCGAGGTAACGTCAATAACCAGTTCGCCTGCATCGTTGTAAGAACCATTCCTATTGTAATCAATCCAGACTCTATATCGGCGGTTTCCACCGGTATTCGACGGGTCGATAAGTAAACGGTATGTTCCGCCAGCTTCCAAGACTGCTTTTTTATGTATGTATATGTTTATACATCTTGTAGCACGAGTTAAAGTATCCAAAGTAGTGTTTTGCATAAGAATAGCATTATCGGAAACTCTTTGAACGGAAACAGATTCAAGGTAATATGTTGTGCCATTCCGGTCAGGCCAGGTGCTAAAATAACGAGTAACATCGCTGGTGTACCCTTCGGCAGTATAAGTTACGGAAATACTATCGCTGTAAGAAGGTGTACTACCTGGGTAAAGATTTATATTTCCAGAATTACCTGTGGTTATCCCCGATACACTACCAGAAATCAGTTTCCCACCGTTTTTAATTGCGAATGAATTTCCTCGAAGGACGTGATAATTCAAATCCAAAATACCTGAATCTCTAACAACAACTGAAGGACCTGCCAATGCATTAAGTTCTGGAGTAGTCATATCTGTTAATGTGTTAGTTCCAATATTTGCATCAAGGCGAACACGTTTGCCACGACCGATAACAACATTGTCGTATTGTCTTCGTGGAAAGCCATAAATAATTCGATTTCGTCCGCCAGTTGTATCCGATGCAGCCAAATTTGTCGGATTTAAAGTATCGTCCAAAGAAACAGTCGACCAAGTTGCCGGGTCGGTCCAATCTCCGTCTCGCACGCTATAGAATGTATAAAATCTTGCAATTGTATTTTGATTACCTGCGACAAAATCACCCAAAAGAGTATCGCCCGAAAGAATTTCGGTCGAGCCAAACGAAGTGTTCACATTTGCAACATTCACATAAGCAAGCCCACCAGCAAGGGCTCCCGAATATGTAAAGCTTGGGGTAAGACCCGATTGTCTCGTATCTTGACAACCGAAACTTCCATCGTTGCTATTCGTTGAATTTGGATACAAAGGTTGCCAATCCACGGACCCAGTCCACCTTCGGATATAAGTTAAATCCACACAGCCCCAATAGTCCACATTGGCGTCATCACCCGGAACAACGAAGTATGCTCGGGGGTCGAAATTCCTTGTGCCACGACGGAAAGTGGAACCCTGTGGCTTTTTCACTCTCCACCATTTCGGACCAATCAACCTCGTCGGAGCCACCGGCGGGTTATATGCCATATCCATATAAGGATGTACACCGGGTTTTACCTCGACGGCAAGATAGCCAGCAGTGCCATTATCGGTTCCACTACGAAAATCCAAAACGAAGGGTGAATACCGAAGACTATCCCCAACTTCAAAAGTTACCGCTGGGGCATCGCCCGAGGGAATGTTCTTCCTCAATTCCCCAAAGACCCACCCACGCGAGTTGCTGGCGTTCGACACTGTGGCGCTCGAACCCATTTGAACATAAGCACCTTTCCAACTCTGGGCTTCAATCAATGCTTTATTTGTTCCACTCGTCGAGAAGGTCAAGTTGTTCGTAATTTGGATTTTTGTATTGCTTGCAAGAACTACATTTCCTGTTCCAATATTCTTGGCAACTGTTACATTGTAAAAGTTCAAAGGATTCGAATCGAGATTTGTAATAGTATCGCCTTTGGTGCCAGAAAAAGTGATAGTGGTGGTTCCGGGGTTAAATGTTGTCCCTGAATTTCTTCGTATGTTCCCATTAATCGTTAGATTGGTACCAAGAGTTACCGACCCACTTTGAATGTATAAACTATCTGCAATTGCCACCGGACGATTAAAGCTCAAAGTGTTTCCAGTTTTGTTAATCCTTATGGTTGCAACATTACTTGGCAAGGCTTCGTTCGCTTGAGTTTGAGCCGAATTACCAGAATAAATAAAATGCCCTCGCCCGTGAGTTCCATAATCATAATTCCGTGTATTCGTTTGCACACTGCCCAGTGCACCCGAAGCCCGGAAACAATCTGGGTTCGCTGTTTCAATTGCTCCATCTTTGGCAAGTCGGAACTCGCCAGTGCCCGAAAGCACATAAGTACCGAAATTCAACAGGCCTGAGGAATCTACTTGAACCCAGCAATTACCCAGCGTTGAATTATTTACAACAATATTTGTATTTAAAGTAATTGAATTACCATTGCCTATGTAAGCACGGAAATTGGATGTGTTTTGTCCGGGATATTCGCTCGCAGGAGAGCCACCATACCCTTGGGTGGACCAATTCGTTGCAGTTGTCCAGTTCCCATTCGAACGAGTGTAGAAAGTAAGAATATCAGGTTCACCAACAATGAAAGTTCCAAAATCAACAAGACTATCAAATTCTGTTGTGTTGGTGGCTCTTGTCCCCATCACAGGATAGGAGCCATAGTAGAAAGGACCAATCCAATTCGACCCGCTTCGCAACCGGGCTTCGAACAGCGAAGGATTAGCTCCATTTCGCAAATCACCATTCGGAGCCGCAGAACCCACAAAAGTAAATGTAGCAACATACTTCCGTGAACCACCTAAAGCGAAACTACTGCCCGACGGAATAGAGATTGTATATTGCCTTGCAACGTGCCTTTGCGGACTCATACCACTACCGGCTGGCAAAATTGCAGTTGGCGGGTCGGTATTCCAACTCACCGGGGATGTCGAAGTATTAATTGTATCGGAAAGAACAGCAACAAGACCCGAATTCCCGCCGCTTCCAATCACATTGAATACGACCGGGGTATATCTCGAACCAAATCCCACCTCGAATGTAGCCGAGACTGTTCCTGTTCCAACATTTTTCCGAAGTTCGCCATCGACATAGCCACCGCCGGGGCGAGTTAAATTGCCAAGGACAGTAACAAAACGATAATTACTCCCCGAACGAGCCCGCAAAATACCATTTGTCAAAGTCAAATCATTATTAACGATAATCCCATTGCCCGATGAGCCTACGCCCGAAGCATCAACATTGTTAATATTATTTATGATAAGATTATAAAAACTTTCGTTGCCAGTGGATTTAGTAATGCTCTGTGTCGAAGTTCCATTGAATGCAACTGTGGATGTTCCATAGGTAAATGTACCCCCAAGATTATTCCAATTGCCATAGAGCGACATAAAATTGGAACTCATCTTGAAGGTTGCGGAATTTTCAATTCGGAAATTCCCTTGAATTTTAATATTGTCCGATGCTTCCACCGTTCCTGTGCCAGCAATCACAATGTTGTTAAAAGGATTATCGGTTGTATCGCGGACAGTGATAGTATTTGTAGCCAACGAGTTAGGATTACGGAAAATCACAGTTCCCGAGCCGGGCTGGAATATCGAACCATTGGAATTTAGCCAATTACCTTGAATTTCAAGATTGAAATTGTTCGCCGAAAATGTAACCCCATTGTCGAGAGTTAAATTCCCCAAAACCTTAAATGTTGGAGTGCCAGAAGCGGAAAGTTGTTTTGTTCCAGCACTATCGAGTATCAAATTGTAGTATTCAAGGAACACCACAGAATCCGAAGGCGAGGCTGGTTGAAGTGGAATTTGTTGAGTCCCGCCATTCTTGCAGAAACGCACAGTGGAACCGTTCGTAAAGAATCTATAAGAATTATTTGCAAAATTTAAACTTGAAATATCCAAGCTATTGTAAATCCTTATTTCGCCGGATGTTTCGAAAGAAACGTTGCCCGAGCGAGGATTACCCGCAATCTTTAAATCGTAATATCTATTCACCCCGGGGGTTGAACCCGAACTTGGGATAGTTACGTTCCCTGTTCCGTCGAAAGTTACTCTTCCAGCAGAAAACGTAGGCGGCTGATAATTCGTTGGAAAGCTCTGACGAACAATTAGTTCACCGCCTCGCATAATTAAAGTCCGTCCAGAAGTTTGTCCATTAATTCCATAAGTGGAAAGGTCGAGAATGCCATTGTTTATTACAAGCGAGTCAGAAATCTGGAAGGTTTTCCCAAGCGTAACAGTCGTTCCAGAGGATTTATCGACAACAAACCCTCTTACAAGATTAGGCAAACCGTCGCCCGTTGTTTGATTATTACTTCCAGAGAAAACATAAACTGCATTACTGGAAAGGGTTCGTACATTTGTAACAATGCAACCAGTGGTATTTGGCACAGCAGAAATTCCATCGGTATGGGTTATGGTCAAAGTCGTATTCTGTTCAAGGCGGAAAGTGTCGCCCTGTGCGATGTAATTTCCCGTAAAGGTCAATTTGCCCGGCTGGCGACCACCAGTGCCATCTTCCACAGAAATTAAATTCACTGGTGGGATATCGGCAGTAACCGTAACAGTATTATCTTGGATTCTTACTTTGTGGTTTCTTTTGCTTGGAACTTTTCCCGCTGCTGGACCACCAAAATTAACGAGCGACCAAGTATTTGGGTCATTAAAATTGCCATTTGCACGGCTGTAGAAGACTGCATAAGCAGCATCAGATTCGCCCGCTACCCAGTCACCGTCAATTTCATCGACCTGCAAAGAATAAAATAGGTTGTTATTATAATCCACATAATTATTTTGTCCGGGATTCACCCGCCAATAGCCACTCGGGTCGTTATACGAAGGGTTATACCAAAGGACTGCATAGGAACTCTCGGTGCCTTGCACTTCATCGGAGTGATAATAAAATCGAACCGAAGCCCCGTCGTTGGCAATTGTTACATCGTTCTTACCAACAACCCAATATTTAGTCAAAGACTTTCCTGTTTGCTCGATTTCGGGATGTTCTTGCGGAACAGGTTTAACAAACACATAGGGGTTTGAACCAAAAGTAGCCCCGCCAATGTTAAACATAACAACAGCAGGGGTGTAGTGGTTCGGGGTCCCTATTGGAAAATGCAGAGTTAAAGGTAGTGTGGCAGAAGTCGGGATTTCACGAATTAATCTTGCCCCAACCAATGGATTACTGCCACTTCCTGAATTGATTAAATATTTGCTGGCACTGAAGGTAACCACATCTTCGCTTGTCGAGTTGTCCGAATAAATATGTCCATTAGGACCAATAGTAAGGTCATTGCTCTTCAAATCGACAAGGGTACCCGATAGGAGGCGAAGATTGCCATTGATGCGGGTTGGTTGGTTTATCTCGACATTTCCCAAACTCTTGTTAATTGTCAAGTTATTAAATTTCGTAGTTTGTGTTCCACCAATACTTTGCAAAGACGAGCCATTAAGGACCACTGTCCCAGTGCCAGCAGTAAAGCCATCGGCAGAGGCGCAATTGTTAATCCAATCCCCAGCTAAATTAATGTTCAAATTGTTTGCATTGAGCCTGCCGGCACCCGAACCAGCAAAAGTAATATCGTTCAAAATTGTTAAGTTGTTGGAAACAAGTCGGGCAATTGGGTCGTTTGTACCGCTAACTTCAAAATCATAAACAGGAACGGTCGAGTTAATGTCGAAAGTTTGTCCCGCTGCTGCAGAATTAATACGCAACAGCCCACCTGTAACATTATAAGTCGAAGCCAAAACCACATAATCGGCAACGGAATTTGTGTAACTTGTCCGCTGAAGTTCTAAAGTCCCTGCGCTCCAATTAAACGAGGAACCTGTGGCACTTATATCGAAGACCCCAACAGAAGTTTCGGTGCTATTGCTTCCAGTTCCGATATTAATCGTCCCACCGCTAAATGTAAAATCTATCAAATTGCTTGCATAAGTTTGGGGCGAAAGCCTTGTCCAAACATTCAGTTGACCACCTTCAACCGTCAGAGCGGATTTATTTGGGCTTGTATTATCATAAATCAAAGAACTTTGACCGGTTGAACCAACATTAATCGTTCCTTGTGTTAATTTTAAGTTCCCACGAAGATAAAGATTTCCTGCCAGCGGCTGACCTTGAACGGTAACATTAGGATTATCCAACCAGAAGCCAGCTTCTTTTTGAATGAAACAATCCCCAGTTCCCGCCGAAGGTTTAAAGAACGTGTTTGTAAGAGAATAGTTTCCTTCGATTTTCAAAGTACCAGTATCGAGCGAAAGGAAGCCATTCGGGGCACTGAAAGCACTCTTAAATGTGACCAAATCATTTTTGCTCGATTTACGCAAGAGCACTTCGAATAGATTTTTCGACCCCGTTCCGTCGAAATTTGAATTCCCTGAATTGATGAAAAACAAATAAGCTTTGCCATTGGAAAGATTAAAATCCAAAGAACCGTTAACCAAAAGATTCCCTGCAATCTTTACAGTATCTCGTGCTGTGGATGTATTTATTACATCAAAAATCCCATTGGCATCAACAGTGGCATTACCATAAATTATGAAGCGAACAAAATTTGAATTACCAAGCCGGAAAATTCCATTCTGAATTTGGAAATCATTCAGCACATTCGCATTGTTATCGAGAAGAACAATGGCAGAAACTCCTTTGTTTATCGTAAGATTGTAAAATTCTGTCAGCGAGGTTCCCCCAATGATTGAATTCCCATTCCCAACGAATATAACAACACCATTGCCAGCCGAAAATGTGCCATTATTATTTGTCCAATTACCTGTAATGTAAATTGTTCCGGTTCCGTTTTGGGTTAAGCTACTTCCATTAGAAAGAGTCAGGTCTGTATTTACTTGTAAAACAACATTCGGGGCAAGATATACATTTGCATTTGAATTAAGGAAAAATTGTGAATAAAGGTTGATAGGGTGAAGGAGAATAAATCCCAGCAGTGCAATTATCAACCAATGTATCATATTCCCTTTAAAATTAAACTTATTTTTACACATATGCGGTTTCTATTTTACTCGCATAATCCAAACAACGCTCATATTTTTAGGTCTGGTTTCGCTTGCAGTTCTTGGAGTACCATTCGTGCCGTCCGTTGTTGGGTCGCCAATTGAAATACTTACAGCAGTACCATAAGAAGTACAATCAGCACGTCTGTCATCACTTCCAGAGTTACTACAAGTAGCTGCTATATTATAATTACCCGAAACGCTATGACGATGCCCTTGAAATGCATCATTTTCACCATTCCCCGATTGGGTTCCACCACGCAAGAACATCCGCGCTTTTTCGGACAATCCGGGAGAGTTTGCACCGTTCGGGTCGCCGTTAAGATTTGGAATAACTTGGTTATGATAAGGACTTCCGGGGTCATTCAAAGTTTGACCATTGCATTCGACCCACCCATAGGGAAGTGCAGGCGTATTAGAAAAGTCCTTGTGCCAAGCAATAATAGACCCAATCGGTGGAACCGGCTGATAACTGCTTGTAACAACCCAAGTGCTACCATTGCTTATCAATTCAACATTCTGCTTTTCATAAAGTGTCATCGACGAGGCACCTTCTATCGAGCCACTAATGGTTACAACACCGGAATTGATGTTTTTAATGACATATATTCGCCCAAGATTACTCGAACTTGCAGTCGGCAAAGTAATTGTTATATTCGATGTCGCGTTAGCCAAAACTGTGTGGTAGGTCTCGTCCAACGTAGTATTCGTAGTTACTATCGAAACCTTGTTCGAAACGGAACCTTCGACAGAGAAAGTAGAATTCGGGGACGTTGTTCCAACTCCAACCTTACCATCGGAAGAGATGTAAACCCTGTCGGAGTTGTTAGTCTTAATTTTTAATCCAACATTATCGGTCGTCCCAATAAAATTATTTGCTTCGCTCAAACCCGAATTCCCAGTAGTTTTCCAAGCGACCGAGGCTACTTCCGATTGTAAACTGCTTTGGGTAACTAATGGACTCCAGATGGAACCATCGTAAACTTTCAACTTATCGTTTGTGCCATCGTAGTAAATCGCACCTTTGGAAATCACCGATGGTGCCGAAGCCAAAGGTTGAAGATAAACAACTTTCGGGTCGATATTTCCAGTTACAATCAAATCGCCATCAATATAAACATCGCCGTAGGTTTGAACCAAAACCGAATCGATAACGGTCGAAGTTCCGATGCCTAATTTCCCGTTAGCGAGCAATCTCATTCTCTCGGTTCCGTTGGTCTGGAAAATCATTGGCAGGTTCTCATTCTGTCGCAATTGAGCATTCCCACTATTGTCAATTCCAATGTCAAACCCATCGGTAGTGCCAGTTCCAGTTGTTGTCCCAGCAGTGAATTTGTGGTAGGTTTCATTGCCCGTTCCTTGGTCTTGATGCAACAGAGCATTTGGCGTTGTAATGTTTATACCAATTTTACCATCACCACTTATCCTCACTCTCTCAGAATTATTGGTTATAAATACTAATGGCTGATTATTTGTTGAACCTAAAACTTCACCACCAGATAAGTTATTGCCAGAAAGGGACCAACCACTTAAAGAATTAGGATTCAACCAAGAAAGATTGCCACTTGCATCCGTTTGTAGGATACCCGTCGCTATTGTATTTGTTGGGGTTAAACTCGTTGGTAGATAATAAGAAATAGCAGTAGTCTGGGTGGGATTGGTTCGGATATAATTTGAACCTAAGCCAGAATTAAGTAGTCCCAATGAATTTTGTATTACAAGAGCATTTTCTGCCGAACTAAATTGCAAACGTGTATCATAAGTTAAAGAGGAACCACCATTCCAAATTGGTATATATGGCGGGGCACCTCCTCCCGTTATTGTACCTGGGAACGTTTGACCAATAGCAAAATTAATAACCCCAGTCATTGTACCACCGGACAAAGGAAGATAATTTGAAGCTGTTATATTATCGGGAATATCAGCATCGGTAAGAGTTCGAAACGAAGGAGTCCCAGTCCCAGAAATTGGACCAGCAAGCACTGTGTTAGCCCCAGTCGAATTCCAATTTACATTAAATGTGCCATTGTTGGTTACCGGAGAACCTGTAACAGAAAATTCCGAAGGCATCACCAACCCAACGCTTGTAACAGAACCAACATCCGATGGAACCCATTTGTTGGAAATACCATCCCAGCGATATGCTTGTCCTTGTGTAGGAGTTGAATTATCAAATTGTCGACCAAATAAGCTAAAATTCCCAGTAAAATTCCAATTCCCCGTTATAGTCTGACTACCGCTAATCGCTGCACTCCATATAGGGTCGCTCTCTAAACTCGAAATGGAACTACTCCAAATTGGTGGATTTCCAGCGCCTTGGGAAACCAAAACTTGTCCGCTGGTTCCCGCTTGACCATTGGGCATCAAGGCTCCGCTCAGTCGAAAGTTCCCCGCAACGTCAAGTTTCTCGGCTGGTGTGGTTGTTCCTATCCCAACATTACCTGTACTTGTAACGCGCATTAGTTCTGTCATTCCATAAGCAACTTTCAACGGTTCATCCACTGGAACATTTCCAATGGTCATAAAATTCCCTTTTAGCTTCAATCCATCTCCGGGAGCATTCGATTGGTCAATTCGGAACAAATCCAAATTCGAATCCCATTGCAACCAACCATACTGTCCTGTCGTTCCATTATCTCCAATGACAAATCTTGTATTATTTCCATTGTTAAACAGCCACAGCTCACCATTTTCAATATGAACTCTCGCCTGTGGAATATTGGTCCCAACACCTAATCTTGAATTTGTATTATCCCAGTAAAGGTTATTGTTCCCCGCAATTGCATTTCCTGCATTCCAAAAAGCCACCTGACCAGCGGAACCGCTCCCCTCGACTTCATTCCCATAATTGGCATCCGAAATTGTAATTGAGCCCGAACCATTCGTAATCGTTATGCCATTGCCAGCCGTCAAAGTCGACAATGTGTATCCACTTCCATTGCCAATGAGCAGTTGTCCATTCGTCGGTGTAGTGTTCAATCCTGTTCCGCCATTTGCAATGGGAAGGACACCATTTACCTCCGCAGTGGCTAAATCGACAGCATCCGAAACCGAGCCAGTCCCTTTAAATACATTCGACTCAATCGCTCCACCGCCAAGCAGAATCGATGCCCCCGAACCAACGGTCATCGTTGCGGTAGTATTTGTCCCTGTTGAAATTAAGTTGAAAGGCACAGTCGCTACCGATGAAACAACTCCAATCCATTGCGTTCCATTGTAATACTCAAACCTCTGGTTATCCAAATTATAAATCAACAGCCCAGTGGCTGGACTGCTAATTGCATTCCGTTGAGTTGTTGTCAATCGAGGCACCAGAAAACCATGCGAAGTTGAATACAATTCAAGAATAGCAGAATTATCGGGAGTTGTTGTTCCTATCCCAACATTATTTTGCGACCACACATCGCTCGATAGAAGAAGGAAGAGACAAAGTGCAAAAAAAACTTTGCCAAAAAATGTTCTTGTTTTCATCTTACATCTATAAAATTTTCACATTTCCAAATATTGCAATTAAAATTAATCAAAAATAATACCAGTTCAATAACTTCCACGAATCAAGAAATCAAATTCATCCACACATTCAAGAAATTTAGTAATCTCGGACGCTACAACTGAAAAGTCCACTTTTAGAATATCTGAAATTTCTGCAAAATGGTAACCATTAAGACGCATAGATATAATTTTTTGTTGTAAATCGGAAATAGATAATGTTTCTTTGGTATAACTCTTTAAAGTTCCATTGTAACGATTACAAGCTAATTGAAAGAAAGCTTTGGAGTAGACTTTCCCTCGCTCCATAATTGAATCGATAACACTTAGAAATTCTCGTGGCTTTATATCCTTCAAAACAGCACCATCGGCACCAGAGTTTAAAACCTCGAATGGGTCTACAAACTCTTCGACAGCGGTTAATAAGAGAATTTTGGGCTTAAAGGGGAAGGCGTGGAGTTTGCGAACGACTTCGAAGCCATCCATTTTTGGCATAACAATGTCGAGAATTGCCAACTGTGGTTGCAAGGCAAGAATTTTGTTATAGGCTTCCAATCCATTGGAAGCCTCGCCGACTACTTTATAACGCGGTTCGCTAGCCAAAAAGGCTTTCAAACCAAAACGAACCAAAGGATGGTCGTCGGCGATAACAACAGTAACTTCATTTGAATTGTTCATAAAATACTCAATTAATATAACATCCCTGTTACAAATTGCAAAATAACTAAATGAATATTGAGGCAAATAAGTAGAACTACTTATTCAGGTGATTTAAATTTCGAGGTATGAAGTACTGCAAAGCGAACCAGCCCAGCAGCAGTTTTAATACCGAGCTTTTGCATAATGTTTGAACGATGGTTTTGAACAGTGCGAATGCTAATCCCAAGTATATCTGCAATCTCTTTGCTGGTTTTTCCTTGGGCAAGGTAGTTCAATATCTCCTGTTCCCTTGAGGTTATGGTAACATTGGAATTTTCTATTTCCTGATGAGAAATCAAAGGATTTTCCAAAACTCTTAAAATAGATTTCGAAAAAACTCTTTCGCCCAAAAGAGACCTATAAATTGCATCAATCAAAAAAGAGGGAGAAATATCCTTCGAAAGATAGCCATCGGCTCCAACTTTCAAAGCTTCCTCGACGTGCTTGTAGTCTTCGTAAGCAGTAAGCATTATAACAACAATCTCGGGATGTTTTTCGCAAACGATTTTTGCAACTTCAATTCCATCGAGGACGGGCATATGAATGTCCAGCAAGGCAACGTGGGGAAGGTTCTCTTCGATTAGTTTTAAAGCAGATTCTCCATCTACAGCTTCGCCAACAATTTGAATCCGCTTATCGATATTCAAAATTCGCCGGAGTCCAGCCCGAACGATTCCGTGGTCGTCTGCTATAACAACATTAATTTTTTCTGGTAGTAGGTCCGAAGTATCCATATTTTAGCAATTTACTTTAAATTATCTAAATTTTTCAACCAAAGAGAAACATCTGCATCGCTTGGCATACGCCAGCTCCCCCTCGGCGAAAGGTCAACGCTACCAACTTTCGGTCCATCGGGCATACAACTCCGCTTAAATTGATTGACGAAAAACCTTTGCAAGAAATTTTTTAGCCAGTGTAAAATTTGTTCTCTCGTGTACTCTTCTTTGAAAGCGATGGAAGCAAAAAACAGAATCTTCTCGGGAGAAAAGCCATATCGAACAAAATAATAAAGGAAGAAGTCGTTCAAATCGAATGGTCCAACAATTTCTTCAGTTTTTTGTGTAATTTCATTGCGTGAATTAGAAACCAGCTCGGGCGAAATTGGCGTAGCAAGTATATCCTGAAGCACACGAGAAATTTTCCTGTCCGAAAGCGAGTTCGCATACCATTGGATAATGTAGCGAACAAGCGTTTTGGGCACACCAGCGTTCACATTATACATCGACATATGGTCGGCGTTATATGTTGCCCACCCCAAAGCAATTTCCGAAAGGTCGCCCGTCCCAACAACGATGCCTTTGTATTTATTCGCAAGGTCCATTAAAATTTGAGTTCGCTCTCGTGCCTGAGCATTTTCGAAAACCAAATCTTGGTTTTCAACAGAAGAGCCAATCTCCTTTAAATGCTTTTTTACAGATTCTTTAATATCAATAACTTCGTAGGGAATTCCAAAGGCTGAACATAGTTTTTTAGCATTATTAAAAGTTTTCGTGGTTGTCCCAAAGCCCGGCATCAAAACTGCATGAATTCCCTTTATATCGAAATTCAATTGCTGAAAAGACTTTAAGCAAACAAGCAGTGCCAAGGATGAATCCAATCCCCCAGACAACCCAATGACAACATCTTTTGCCCCGATATGAAACAGGCGACGGGCAAGCCCTGTGGACTGAATTCGGAAAATTTCTTCGCAAACCTCGTGTCGGCTCTCCTCCTGCTCGGGAATAAACGGATACTTATTGATTTTTCGTAAGATTTTGTTAGACTTCCTTTTGGGTAAATTAATTTCAACAAGCCTGAAATCAACATAACTTAGATTTTTGGCAGTACTAAAAGTATCGTTCAAAAGTCTTTCTTTTTCGATAAGTTCAAGGTCGATATCTGCTACCACGAAATCTGTGGCGAAGGAGAATTTTCGGCTTTCAGCAAGTAATTTCCCATTTTCGGCAATCAAACAATGCCCAGAAAAAACCATATCGGTCGATGATTCCCAAGGTCCACATCCCGAATAAACATAGCCAGCATTGCATCTGGCGGATTGCGACAGGACCAAATCCCTGCGATAAGCGGACTTCCCTATCCACTCGTCGCTGGCACTTAAATTGAAAATAACTTTGGCACCAGCAAGACACAATTCTGAACTTCGTGGCATTATGCTCCATAAGTCCTGACAAATTTCTACACCGAAAACAATGTTTGAATTTGCGCCATCAACAAATAACAAATCATTTCCAATTGGAACAAATTCGCCGTTAATATCCACACTTTCTGCCTCGGTGGAGTCCGAAAACCAGCGCCGTTCATAAAATTCTCTTGTATTGGGCAAATATGTTTTATGCACAATGCCATATATCTTGCCTTTTCCAATTACACCGGCACAATTAAGAAGGTCGGAGCCAACATTCATTGGGAAGCCGACAATGAAAACTAAATCGATATTTTTAGAAAATTCAATAAGCTTTTTCAAAAATAGGTCGACGCTTTTTAGAAGAGTGGATTGGTAGAACAGGTCGCCGCAAGTATATCCAGTCAACGAAAGTTCAGGAAACACGGCAACTTGCACCTCGCTCTTTTCGAGCTCTTGTAATGCTTTACAAATTTGTTCGAAGTTAAAAGGTACATTCCCAACTCTGATTTCAGGAGATACGCTTGCTACCCTTAAGATACCGAACTTCTCAAGTTCAAACATAAATTCATTCTCTTTATTGGACAATTTTCACCCCAATCAATATGGTGAATATGGCAAAAGATTCTTTATTTGCTCGAAAACTTTTGATGGGAAAATATAATCCATACAAAAATACTCGGTATTTGTACATTTAGGACTGAAAAAGCATTTACAGGGCTTTTCGGGTTCAATTATAATCCCACGACCGAACAATTCAAATTCGTGTCGATTAAATATATTATTAAACAGAACAACTTTTTTCTTAAGCCCAATTGCAATATGCAAAGCCATTGTAACCGAAGTAACAACAAGGTCACATTGATTTACAAGGGAAATAAATTTCTGCAATGGGAAATGTCCCAAATAATACGCGCCCGTTTGTTCAGCCAGTTTCAAATTCTTTTCGTGTTCTGCTTCGCCCCCAAGAAGCAGTGGGAAATAATGGTTCTGCCGAAGCAAACCAATTAGTTCAACCCAATTGTGCTCGGGCCAAAGTCTCGATACCCAACGACCACCACAACCAGTGTTCAAGCCAACAATGGGTTTCCCGTAGTTAGGAATATTCCAGCGAATGCTATTGTCGACCTCTAAAATGTATTCTTCATTATTGTACTCCCATCCAACTATCTCAAAAATTTCCCGCAGATACGACTTGGTGTTTTCTTTATTAAGTGGGTCGAAAATTCCTGTTAAAAACTTATGTAAACTTCGTTCATTCGAAGGTGCAGGCTTGCCATCCTCCAAAGTAAATCCATACTTTTCTTTTGCTCTCAAACTTTTCGCAAGTGCACAAGCATAGGGGTCTTTATCCAAATTTATAACTTTGTAGAACTGGGTTTCTTGAAGCAATAAAATTGATTCAAGAGTGAAAGGAAGTACATTATCAACAATCGACGGCACCACCTCGGGCGTTCGTGTCAGCCACCAAATTGCACTTCTTGGGTGTTCTTCCATTATTCTGTAAAGTAAGGGCGTGGTTCGGATAACATCGCCAATAGCCCCAAGTTTGATTATCAGAATAATGTTTTCCTGCGGAATGTAGTAGCTACAATCTGCACAAACTACGCCAAACTTTTTGTGTGGAACACAGGGGACATCTCCACGAAAAAATTTGCAATCCGCTTTGTAAATGTACTTTCTCTTTACCATTAAAACTTGTAATAAACACCAATACCAAGTTGAAAATTATACACAGGATTTTCTTTTGGTTCATAATCTGGAACAGGAGTTAGTAGTTCACCACGCTTATTATTACGTCCAAGTAAGTTGACGTAGCTAACGTTTGTAAAAATATTAACATACCAAGGATAAACCACTTCTCCGAGAAAGCCAATACGAAAATCCCCGCCAAATCGAAACACGGCGTTCTTGTAGGAAACCGACTTAACCACAGTCGAATCGAAAGCTTCGTAATCGATTCTAACGGAGTAGTTGCTTTTGCCAACGAAACTTCCTCGAGCATCGATTTCAGAGTAACATTTAACATTTGCGAACGGCAGTTTAAATAAGTAGTACCGAAAGCCTAGAGTAACTGTTGGAACATCAATGAAATGGCGAAGATACAAAGTTACTTTTGGTGCATAAGGAACGCGGTGGTATGCTCGGTAGAAAATGTATTCAAACCCAATTGGAATTGCAAAGTTTGCATCACTTTTTTGCCAAATTCCACGCAAATAAATGCCATTTTGGAAACCAAAAAAGCCACCGCCAATGGTCGTGCTTTTCTGGGGATTGATAAATACAGATGTTGCACCGTTATCTCCAAAAACCGATGTGGGGCAAGTTCCAAATTCAATTGCAAAATCTTTAAGCTGTGCAAAACTTAATGCATAAGAGAACAAAAAAAACAACAGGAAAAAGATGTATCGAATCATAACAACCTCAAAACTTTTCCTTGATATTGTAATTTATTTTTTCTACAAAAGACTTAATGTTCATTTCTCCCAGCAGTCCAATAGAAATCAACTGTGCACCAAAAATAATCAATGTAATACCAAAAAGCAATAAAGGTCGATTGCTCAAATATGTTTTACCCAAAAACCATTCGATTAACAAATACAAATTTACAATAAAACCGAGTAAAGTAACAATAGTTCCAATAGAACCAAAGAAGTGCAAAGGTCTTTGCATAAAACGAGTGGTTATCATAACCGTAAGCAAATCCAAGAAGCCTTTAATGAAGCGACCAGCACCAAATTTCGACTTCCCGTGTTGACGTGGATGATGAACAACAGGTATTTCGGTTACGCGGAAACCGTCCCAATGGGCAAGCACAGGCAAATATCTGTGCATTTCGCCATAGACAGTTAATCGCTTTGCAACAATATTTCGATAAGCCTTCAAGCCACAATTGAAATCGTGCAATCGAAGTCCACTCACAATAGAAGTAACAAGATTAAATAACTTCGATGACCAAACTTTAATCAAGGGGTCGTGCCGTTTCTTTTTCCATCCCGAAACAAGGTCGTATCCTTCGTTAAGTTTTTTCAAAAGATTTGGAATTTCCGCTGGGTCGTCCTGCAAATCGGCATCCATCGTGATAATGTATTTTCCCCGAGCTGCACGAAATCCAATTTGCAAAGCAGCGCTTTTCCCATAGTTCCTGCGAAAACTTATGCAATGTATTCTTGGGTTTCGCCGATGCAATTCGCGGATTCTCTCCCTTGAATCATCAGTCGAGCCATCATCGACAAAAATAACTTCGTAACGGTCGCGAGCAATTTTATTCAGAACCTCTTGCAGCTTATTCCCAAGTTCAATAATTGATTCCTCCTCGTTGTAAAGAGGAATTACAACACTAATCAATATGTTGTTAGGGTTTTTCTTTTGGTTCGCTGTCGCAAATTTTTCGCGTGCTTGATTCTGTTCCTTTGTATTTTGATTCTCTTTCATTTCTCTGTTCATTTAATAAATCAAAACCTTTTTAAAATGTACCTCTCCATTGAAATCACTTACTTTAAGCAAATAAACTCCTTTTGCAAAATTCTCGAACGAAACTTCAACACTTTCAACAAAGCTCCCACTTAAAACTTGGTTTCCAAATATATCAAAAAATTCATAATTACTCACCGTGCTTTTGGAACTTTTAATCAAAAGTTTGTCTGGAAATTCTTTAACTAAATACTTGGCAACAATTTCCGATTCATTTCGGATATCATTAAATCGATTCAGAACAACTTTAATGTAAAATTTGTCTAAAAACTCGTTTGTAATGGTTGCGAAGTTCGTTTCGAGCATATTAACCTGAACCAATGTTCCTAAATACTCATCAACAAGCCAAGCATAACGGAAATAGTCGTTCAGCCCAAACCAGCTGATTTTTAATTTAATCCCAGATTCACGAAAAACATTGAGCAAAAACTTAATAGTATCGCTTGATGTTGCTGGGAAGGGACGAAGGTCGGTATAAGACCAAACATTTCCACCCGAAGCAGAATCGTAAAACACAAGAACTCCATAGATTCCATAACCGCTTGGTGGAACGAATGGAGGTAAATCAACTTCGCCAAGCCCAGTATCCAAGCCATTGGTGGCATCTTTGTCGAAGCCAAAAACAAGTTTGTTGAAAACTATCGTATCGTTTCCAAACAGGTTCAATCTTATTCTAATTGGCTCCTGACAAATGCCAATTTGCTGATAAAAAACAATCAATGCAATTAAAATCAATAATCTTTTCATAATCTACCTCTTTAAATAAAAAGCAATGGGCAACATAACAAATGTTGCCCATTGCAAAGACCTAAGAAATTAGGTTCATTATTTCACGATATTGAGCAATAGAATCTGGGCTAATTTCCCGTTCACATTCAGCTTGCAAAGATATTGCCCGCTGGCAAAGTTTGCAGCGTTGATGGAAACAGTGTATTCGCCTGCTCGAACGAAACCATTCTGCAGCGTTTGAATTTCGTTTCCGAGAGCATCATAAATCGCAAGCCTAATGTCAGAATCTTCGGGCAGTGTATATCGCAAAATCGAGCTGCTGGTAACAGGATTTGGGTAAGCAGCAAGTGTAACATCAGTAGATGCATTGGAAACTAGTATTCTGATGGCATTGCTTGAATGGTTAATCACAATAGTATTGTTGCTTGGTGTAATTGTTCCAAGAACATCGCCAGTAATGGCATCGACAAAGGTGTAATTGTTAATTGGGTCTTGAATCGAAATCGCAGCGGGATATTCGACGCCTGTAAGCTTCAACACTGGATTGTCGGAAACTTCAAGCAGAGAATTGTTTGCAAAGCGTACATCGAACATATCGTTAAATGGAACTGGGGGCAGTTCAAACACGTTGGCGTCGAGCGTCTTGTTCAAGCCAAGATACAAGGTCTTCTCGTGTTGTGCATTATCGGCAAAGTTAATCTTCACGCTTTGAGCAGCTATCTCATCTTTGAAGTCAGGTTGGCTATTCTCAATTGATTTTTCGAATCGAGCAATCAAGCGGAGATAGCCGTGGGCATCGGACTTAATCCAGTAACCAAGACCGGGTCGAAGCTCAGAAACTTCTTCGTAACCGCGATTGGTCTTGTATGCCCAAATACCATTCTTACGGACTTCGGTAGGTGTTGGGCTTTCTGCACCAAAGTTCGAGAATGTTATGTCGCGAATGGATAGTGGCGAAGATACACAACCAATAGTATTCCAACCCGGATAAATCTTCACGCTATCGCCCGAACCGGTGACAGAAATCTCGCTGATGTATGAACCTGCAAATTTAGTATCAATTTGGTCACTATATTTCACAAAGTACCCAACACCCACACGCAACAATTCATCGAATTGATATTGGTTTTGCGACCAGAAGAATGGTTTGTTAATAGCATTTGGATATACAACATTCCACTGGTTGTTAATTGGTCGAACAGGTAACGACAAGAAATTCCATCCTTTCTTAATAATTGGGTTGCCGTATTCATCAACATAATCGATAACTCGAGCAGGTGTGTATTCGATTAAGAATGAGCGGACTCGTGAATCGGTAATCTGGTACGAATAAACTGTTCCACCAATATTTGTAGCTTTACGCATATTTACTGCTGGGAACAGTTGACCATTAGCGGTATCTCGAATGAATAAGTTAGCACCATCTGGAAAATCTTGGATATCCCAAGTAATAATAATTGGATAATAAGATGGATTTTCGGCGCTCAACCTAACAAGGAACAATAATGATTGCAAAGTATCATCACTGCTACGAATGTCTCGCGATACGCAATATTTTGGAGTCCCATCATTATCGTCATCATCGGGACTAAAGTTACCAAAACCATTTTGAATATCAAGTTTAACTGCTTCGGGTGCATTTGGTGGTGGGAAGAAACGAGCTTCGAACTTGTTCGGGTCCATAGGAAATTCATATTTATATTCGCCAAAGAGAGTATCTACACCAATGGTTGCACGATGTCCCGTACCAAAAATCAGCTTCACTGGTGTTCCGAATCCACCACTGGGAATCAAAGTCAAATTAATTCCAGCAGGTCGGGTATTATTAAACCATTCGACTGGATTTCGGAAATAAATGAATGTAATTTTCAATCTTACAGGAGAAATCTGAGCCGAGTGAGATTTAAACGTAATATATCCAACATAAATTCCTGTAAGTTCAGGAGAATTTGGGTTAATGCGACCTGGGTCACACATTACTTGGATATGGACCTCAGGGTCAGGATTCGTTTGGCGACCATAAATGGGGGTACCACGAGCAACATCCCCAAGAATACCATTATCGATGTAGTTTATGTATCCTTTCGTAGTTTGTTGAGCAATTGGATTCTTTGCATTTGCACCTTTTGGAATGAATGTTCTAAAGGTTAACCAGGGTTGGTCGGACTCAACAAATATATCCAACAATCGCGAAGCAGGCACCTCGTTTGTCAATCTAAAGCTCCTCACACCAAAAGGCGGGGCAACCAAAGTTGCAGAATCAAGTGTTATTGGGTCTCTCATCTCATACAACGAACCGTCATCACTAATTTGAGCAATTTGAGGAGTTAAACCAATTGCTCTTTCAAGGATGAACCCAAATCTTGGGACATTATCGCTAATTCGCAGATAAATAACACCAGGCAAGCAAGGCTCATCGTTCCACTTCGGTGCGTATGCACTATTATCTACCCCGGCAATGCCAGTGTATAGACTTGGGTCGGGATAATCTTGTTGAACAAAACGACCCTTCCAAACAGGACGATATTTCTTAAATGGTGCTTCCTTGCGAACATTCAAATCATTATACCATATCTCGTCTGTTCCAATCATCAATGGTGTGTTACTTGCCAGTCCAATTGGAGCACCAGCTTTCGGTACCAACATAAATCGGATATAAAGCAACACAACAAAACCATCGCTTGCTGGCAAAGGTTTAATTGATGTACCTGTAATTGTAATTGCACGCCCTTTTTGTTTGTCTTGATAAGGCGTATTTGGATTCAAATAGATACGGTAAGTAGTATCCCTATCGTCCATCCAAGAGATATTAAAGTCTTTTGCAAGAGTATGATACTTATACTGCTCATCGGGGAAAATATTAAGCTCACGAGATCCAAATGTTTGAACCCCAATAGCTCTTACGGCTGTTGAGTCGTATTGCACTTTGAACTTAAAACTTGTTATTGGGTCGGGAATGTAAATGTCCTTTGTTTCCTCGTGGACATACCACTTGTTCTCGATGAATACAGGCACAAGAAATTCTCTCGGCTTATTTGGGTCGATTGATGGTGGAATCCAGATTCGTCCATCAGGATACCACGTAGCATCCCAGTCATTATCGGCGCCCATTAATGATAAGCGGGGAATCATAGGCCGATTCTCTTCTTGCGCTTGCACTTTGTTTAAAGGAATAAGAACAGTAACGCTTAGGGTTAATAGTAACCCTAACAAAAGCTTCGAAATCCCTTTGTAAATCGATTGGTTATTCATAGAACCTCCAATTTGTGAATAATTAATAATTAACATTTATCAATTTCTTTAACATTTTTTTCATACCACTATATTCAACAACAAAATAAACACCATTTGACAAAGAACTCAAATTGTCTGGTATTTTTTCGCCTTTGTAAATTAAATTTCCCATCACATCATAAATCAAAATACTGGTTCCAAAATCTATATCATTTATATTATTTTCTTTCTCATTAATATAGCTTGCCATTTTTCTCGAAACAATCAATGAATCACTGGTTGAACTGACCACGCATTTACATTCTCTTTCAAATGTAGGATTAAATAAAATCCCAGTAGAAAAATCAAGGTTGTTTTTGCTTTTCCCAAAAAACTTAAGATTACAAACTTTGCCGTCATCAGATTTTATACTAAATTTAAATATTGCCCCATTTTCGTTATAATCAGAAATTAAATATTCAATGTTCGAATCAATTACTGCAACAGAATCAAGCATAATCAAGTTTGGGTCATATTTCACTTCAATGTCAAAATAATTTAATCTTGAGTTCAAAGGAACTTGAACAGAAGCGTCAAACTCAAATGTGTTCTCTCCTATCCAAACTGAATCAGGACTAACAGTAAATTTAAAAACTCTATCTTTGGTGGAATCAACCACTCCTATCAAAAACGCTGGTTTCAATGTATCGATGCTTACTTTAAATTCATCGGTAAATTCAATATAATTGATTACAAATTGTGCGGTATCAGGGCAATCGCTAATCCATAAGCCATTAAAAGCTATCAATGGTTTATTTGCATAGATTGGTTCTAACCCAAAAGTAACTGCATATCCAGAAATTTTGCCCTGAGTATTGTTAATATTTGCTGTTTTAGCATCCATAAATTCGCTTAGTGTATTTAAATATAAAGCATCAGTAAACTTTACTTTCTTGTTATCGAACTGGATTTCGTAATTGAAGCCATAAAGAGAATCAGCCCTTTTAACTTCTCCAATACTCATTACGAGAATGAATTGTTTACTCTTTTCATTCCCGCACACATCAATTTTCAAAGAGCCATAAACACTTAATTCGCAATTCGCTCTCCTTTGTGAAAGTCCTGTCTGGCTGGCAAAAACTGCCAGCCAGACAAGCATCACAAAGTTACCTAACAAGTACCAGCTTTTCGATGATATTCGTGCCATTACCAGAAAGTCGAACGAAATAAACTCCTGTGTTCAAAGCATTGCCATTTACATCGGATAAGTTCCAATCAACAGCAAACCGACTTGGAGTTGTAACTGTGAAATCAAATGCCTTAACAATGTTGCCAGCAAAGTCGACAACGCTAACTTTATATGTACCAGCATACTCTAAATTCAGCCAAATTTGTGGATTCGATGTACCATTTTCCAAAATGCTAAGCCCATTGGATTCTTCTGATGGATTTACTTTCATCAAGAATCTTGGGTTAACTTCTTGTTCATTAAATCGAACGGTAAGTTTTTTAATAACTACGGGCTTATTTTCGAATACAAGGTAAGCAATGGGTGCGTCGGGAGAGAAGACACCAGAGCCAACTAACACAGCTCGATTGTCTCCATTTTCAACAAGTAAATCTGGATTGTTCGCTTCGATTTTGAATGGTTCGTCCATTTGAACAAAGAGCGAAAGTGGTCCTTTCAACTCACCATTCAAATAAACAGGCAAACGAATCTTCCCATTGTATTCTTCAGATGTACCAAAATAGACATTATTAGCAAGTTCAGTCGCTGAAATTTTGCCATAAAGTGGGATTGTATCGTACAGCCAAGGCAATTCAGGGAGTCGAGCTGCAATGTAATGCAAAATCAATGCAGCATCGTATTCATTAACCTGATAGAATATTTGCTTGATGGAGCCAACATCTGCGGGCAAACTGTCGGCGTAGTTTTTATTCCGCCACTTAATTTCAACTTTCTGACCTGACTGATTATAATAGTACCTACCATTATGATTCACATCACCGTGGTAAGCAGCTCGTCGGCGTACGCTATCTAACGGAATGCCCGTTGCCATACTCTTCATTATAATGCGAGCATCGTTAACTGTAACATATCGGCTTTGAGGCATATTATAGTGCTTGCGATTATATCCTTTCGAAAGGTCGACATCGCCATCGCCCCAGAATTCTTCGACATTGAATCGAGCCATTGAACGGAATCGAATTCTATGGTCTGTTCCGCCCGAGGGTGCCCATTCGTTAGTCAATTTCATACTTGTACGGGCAATGTAGGGGTCTTTCTCAAATTCGAGACCATTCAAAAAGTCGGCAGGAGAAAATTCCCCCTTGATTCCCACCGAAGCATTTCGAGTAATAACACGAGTATCGTTGGTATACTCATTCCCACCAACCTGCCCATAAGCAAATTCGATATCGCCCTGAGCAGAATATGGGTCTTGGGACTTATAAAGGCGAAGCTGGAATGTGGCAATACTGGATGGAACATTAACATCGTTAATATTCAAATATCGCCACTCTACGATAAATACTCCCCGGTCTGGGTCAGATTTGTAGTAGATTTTCGTCGGTTTGTAGCCATTAAATCTTTCTTGATCTAAATGATAGTAATGGTCTCCCCAAAATGGCGCCAACACATTCTTGGGATAAGAAGTATTATCGTAGAACAAAGCTGTTGGGTCCTTTGCAGGAGTATAAGGGGGTTGGGAGAATGTTACAAACCCATTGATACATACCCAAAGGCGTGTGTAAACTTCCCCACCGAACTCAAATGGAAAACCAATTGGTATTCCATTTGGGAACGAGTATCCATCGTCGAGGTCTTGTAACCACATTGGTGGCAGACCAAATGCTCCAGCTGGAATTTCAATTCCATCTTCCAAAGGCTCATACGGGACATTTCGAATTTGACGAACGGTATCGAAATCCCCGTAAACTTGCGCTTTTGCTGTTATCTGCAAGGATAACATTAATACTATTGCTGTTGCTATCCCTACAGTTAGTCCGAAGATTTTTTTCATTTCACATCTCCTTTTTTATTTCTAAATACATAATTTCCTTCCATATTAAACTCCGGCTTGCCCCAATTAAGGGGCAAGCCTATTCTGTTTTACCTAATAATGTTTACTGGATAATTGTATGTCTTCGTTCCGCTCGTCAATCTCAGGAAGTAAACTCCGCTAGCGATTTCATTCGAAACATTCCAGACTTCCCTGTATTGTCCAGCTCCATAGTATCCATTTACGATTGTACCAACAACATTACCAAGAGCATCGACCAATTCAATCTTAATTTGTCCTTCCTCCGACAATCCGAATGTAATTGTTGCGCTGCTCGATACAGGATTTGGACCTACAGCGGAGATTCCGAACACAGGAGCTTCTGTTGGTTCAACCTTGCTTACCCAGTCGTGGACGATGAGGAATCCTGTAACATTATCGCGGCCAATTTGGAGTTTCCAGTATTGACCTTCGTCAATCAACTTAATATCGCCTTCTTGTGGATACCCTTCGCCAGTCTTCATATTGTAGTTGAACACATTACCATTAGATTTATCATCGCGGATGAACCACTGACCGCCAGTTGGATTCCTTTGTGCATCGTTCTTATCGGGAATTTCATCCTTAGCCCATCGAATCACAACAGGATAGAAGAGCGAGGTGTTTCCAACAACGCCACCAGCTTGGAATCGACCCTTGTAAACGCGTACATCGGGTTTGTTCTGCGCTCGTGGGAATATGTTACGCAATGTTCCATTTGTTAACGAAATTGTCCATCGAGCATCAAACACATCGATTGGAGGAATTGAGGGTAATTCGTATTCGCAGAAGTTAGCGTCGAGTGTACCAATAGGCTCGCCGTCAAGACCTTCGCCTGTCGTTGCATTTCGTGGAGCTGTACCAAACTTCAATTCCTGCCAAGCGCTTTTACCATCGCCAGGAATGTTGCCCGGGAAGGTATTTTCAATCTTCAATGTGCAGATGAAATCAGTTGCATCAGACACTTCAACGCGATAAATCAATGTATCTTTTGCACCACTGGCATCAGTAACTTCAACAAATATTGTCACCTTGCCATCAGCATCTCGTTGACCGCCTGGGAATGCATTAGACTTAATCAAAACCTTAACAGTATCTTTGGCAAGTGTACCTCTAATAACTGAAGGCTCAATAGTGAATCCAGCAGGTCGAATAACTCGTAGCATAAGTTCTTCGGTTGCTGGTTCACGCTTCAAGTCGTAATCCCAAACAAGCAGTGTATCGCTATATGGTTTGCCATCGTCAACGCAAACAACCTTTGGTGCATTCGTAATTCTTGGCTTGTGATTGGTCGAATCGACAAAGAGCGACAATACTTTGATTGCCGAAAGTTGTCGTTGCCCATTCACGATGTCCCAAACTGCAACTACAACCTGTTCGGTCTTTGGTGCATCGTTCAATCCCGGCTTACCATACAGCAAACCACTGGTTGTATTAATCTTGAGCCATCGTGGGGTTGTCTTCAGGTTCGTAAGGTCCCAAACACCAGCTTCTGGGAAGCATGGGTCTCGTGGTATCTGGTCTTGCGGATAGTCAGGATAAATAAGTTCGAATTCGTGGGCTTGACCAAAGTTCGGGTCATACACCTTTATAGCCTTCGAAGAGTCAATAAGCTCTGGATTATAGTCAATATCTTCCTTGGCAGGTGGCAAGGTTTCAGTTGTAATAATTGGTGCCACATTGATAAACACAGGCATCGTCATAAAATTAACACCGCCGTGACCATCATTTACCACAATGGTGAATACAGTATCAGTATTCAATGCATTATGGTATTGAACAGCTTGTGATGGTTTCAGCAAGTTCCAAGCTGTTGCAGAGTCGATTCGGATATTAATTTGACCATGGGTTGTAAGGTCGACACCAAATGGGTCTGTATCAGTGTCGCTACCATACTTCATCAAATATTGGTTGCCCATCCACACAGGTCGGGTTTGAACAATAACCGCTTCGTTCTTTATTCCATCCATATTTTGGTCGTAAATCGTGGTGTCAATCACAGCAGTATCGCCAGGATTGTTCCACCAATCACGATTTCGAATAGCTATATTCATAAATCCATAAGCGGTCTTACCATAGCGGAAGTCCCAACCTCGTGGATCGAGTGTTTCAGCAGCCAAATCTTCTAACTCGTCATCAGTGTTGAAGTCAACTTGGAATCGAAGTTTATTCGTCAAATTAGCCTTCAATTGATTATCTTCTGTCATACCGCAGGTATAAACCGATGGCTTATAAACCACATAAGGTACGACATTTGTTCCAGCTCGGTCAATCCTCTTGTAAATGGTCTCAGCACGATTGTCGGCTTCTTCGGGAGTTTCGACCCAATCCATAAATCTTGGCACACTATCGATAACGAAGATTCTAAAGGCATAATCAGAATAATACTGTCCACCATTAAGAATTGTATCTTGCTGTAAGTATCTTGCATTCTCAACATCATATTTATAAGCACTCAGATAAGGTGCAAAAGTATAGATGAACTTGTCAATTGTATCTTGGCTAACGCCAGCAGCTTTCAGAGAATCGATAACACGGAATGCTGGCGGATAGTTTTCGGCGCGGACATATACCCATTCACCACCGGGCACAACATATGGGTTAATCGGTTTACCACGGAATACAAGATAACCAAGTGCATTGTCCTTCGGATTAATCACAGTCTGGTCACCTGCGGGAATTGTATCGACAAGTAACCATCGCGACAAACCACTTGTTGGCTCAACCGACCAGTGATATGTGAGTCGTGCATAAGAATTCGGGAACAAGAATGAACGCGGGTCGAAGTATTTATTTGTGTCCATAGCCGTTACGGCAAGAATACTATCGCGTCCTTGCCCAGCCTCGGGGGCTAATCCAGAATATGTTCCGGGATATTGAGGATATTCCCTGTCTTCGGTCAAGAAAATAGTATTCAAGAACTCAACAAGTTTCAAAGTATCGGTTTGACCTTGTCGGCTCGGGTATTCAGAAGGCACAATCTTAACGATAGTATCATTTTGCAAATGTACAATGTTACCAGTGAAAACTGGTGGTTCAGTTGAACCAACAATCTTGAAGCTAATTCCGTGGTCATAAGCAGGAACAACACCTTCTTTCCAGAGTACTGTTCGGGAAACAATTCTTACAACATCACCCGTATCAACCGGCAATGCACGATATCGCTCACCAGCATAGAAGGTTTGGTTCCCTTGATTCGATGGTGGCATCGATGGTCGATTCGAGAAGAGGTTCGGAACCTTTCCGAATGCTGTGGTCCCAGCGTGATACCTTCTGCCAGGAAGTGCACCACGGTCCTCTTTCTCTGGGTTCCATCGCAATTGTTGCAACAAATAGGCTCCGGTACCTAAGTTATACAAGCCTTCCTCGGTCCTTCGTATTGTTGTATTCGGATTCCTATTTGTTGAATCAGGAACTAATTCAACGCGTGCACGGAATACTTCGCGGTATGGTGCATTTTCGTCAACTTGTTGCAATGGAACTCGAATATAATCACCAGTGGTTTCGTTTATTACAAAGAATACTGTTTCGTTGAGCAATCTCGGGTCGTGGTTCGACCTTTCGGCTAAGCCTTCATAATTAACTTGGGCTTCAAGGAATAATGGATATCCTATCGGATGATAATATTCACCATTTTCATCTGGTCTGAACTCATCTTGCATTGCAGCGATAAACGGATACTTCAAATTACCGTTTTCATCCTTAGCCTCGGCTACGAATGGGTCTCTTGTCCATCGCTTAACATATTTACCGTAAGAGGGCATCGACGGGTCATCGAACAATCGCAATACAGGCGGAATTCCAACGGCAAAGTCTTCGATTGGAACCATTCGTCGATTCGAATAGTCGGCAACTTTAATATCTGTTCCTTTATCATATAGGTCATAAACAAGACCGGACATCAAAAGCTTTTCAGGTAGACTATATTGTCCGGGTGTATTCTCGTCCGTACCATTATCAAGTGGAATTGGTCGATATGTAAATTTATGAGTCGATTCAAATGGTCCTTGCTCGCGTGGGTCAGCAGTTGCTGGGAACATAAACTTCAGGTATGTTTCGTTCTTCGGATTAAAGTCGGAGTCCACAAAGAATGTTTCCATTTGAGCTGGTTCGGCGTAAATCGTATCGTTTCCATTAATTGCGATAATCTTCTTTTGGTAAACAACCGAGAGAACCACATTTGCTTCTGTTCTACCCCAGTAATTACCACGTAATGTATCGGTACCGCCAAACCCAACTTTCGAGCCAGCAAGAACACCCTTTGTATTCGGTGCATCAGGTAGTCTAATCAAAAATCTTGCTTTATTATTGTAAATTGAGTTTGCAGCCTCGGGAGCCAATGTAGATGGCAATGGTCCAACAACTTCGCCATACAAAATCGCTCCGGCAAGGTCGCTCGATGCAGCATTTCCAACAATGTTGCGGTTGTTATCTCTTTGCACCGGACCGGAAATAACATTTTGCTCATATCCAATCTTTGAATAGGCTTCGTTACCAGTAATCAAAGAACGATTGAAGACCAATCGCAGATTATAATTATCGGAATAAACTGCTGCACCTGTGTAAGCTTTATTGTTCTGAATCCGTACTCTGTTGAAGAATATCGTATCAACTCGATTAGCACGATTATCATCAACAACATCAAGAATGTAAATTGCACCACCAAGACCAACTCCGTTTTCGGGAAGGTCGGTGTCCCAATTCTTACGGCGGACATCAACATAGCGAGCATCTGCTGGTTTAATATCGCTCCAAGTAGCACCGCCATCGAGTGTTCGCTTCAACAAGCCATAGTCACCACTAATGAATCCCCATTGATTTGTTGGGAATATAGCACCATAGACACTGTAAGGACTTCCAATGTCAAGAGGCGTCCAGTTTGCACCGGCATCCTCGGTCTTCCAAGCAACTCCATATTCACCAAAAACATATCCTGTGGTCAACGAAGTAAATACAACTTTGTTGAAGCTGTATTGAGGATTCTCATATATCTTAGCCCAGGAAGCACCAGCGTCGGTTGTCTTTAAAATCACACCCCAGTGCCCAACAACATATCCTGTGTTAAGGTCTGTAAAGTACACATCTTTCAAAGTAGCGTATGTATTTGCAAAGCGAACATCCCAAGTTGTACCACCATCGGTAGTAACAAGGATTGTTCCTCTTTCGCCAACAACATAACCACGAGTTGCCGAAACGAAGTAAACACTCCACAAAGTATGGTTAGTTACTCCATCACCAATTTGTGTCCAAGTTTCGCCGGCATCTGTAGTTTTAAGCATCATTCCATTAGAACCAACTGCATATCCAACAGTTGCTGTTGGGAAGAAGATGTCATTTAGAACATAGGAATAAATAGCTGGATGAACTTCTCGCCAGGTTGAACCATTATCCTCGGTCTTCAAAATCACACCTCTATCGCCGGCAATAAAGCCATTGTTTCCTTTGAATACAATGGACATCAATCGATATGGCTGAGAATAATTTGTATATTGCCATTTATCTCCGCCTTGGGTAATCTTTATTATCGTTCCGTTCTGACCAACAGCAAATCCAGATGATGGTTCATAAAATGCTACATCATAAAGGTCAGCAACAGTTTGTTCGGTTCCAGCCTCGATTTGAGTTGTACCACTTCCACTTTGAGAAGCAAGGATATTATCCTCAACAAGAACTTCGTTGTCGAGGAACTGCGTCAACATTCTTGTATCGGGTGGATAAGCACTCGACTTATATGTAAACACATCGTTGGTCGAAGTAAAGTCAACTGCCAACAAGGTAACTGGGTCAACTGTAACTTGGTCAACATCGGTTACAAAGTATCTCTTCGTATTTGTTTCGGGGTTAACCATTGCAAGGGCGCCACCATTACCATTGTAAACCTTGTTGCCAATGAATTGCACACCCTTAACAACATTCAAGTCGGCGTTAATGGTGTACATTGCACCACCGCCACGAATATATGGCTTGTTGATTTCTGCAACACCTTCGCCAACCGTGTTGTTGATAAACTGAACTCTTCGTAATTCAACTGCTTTCTGTTGCGGTGGTATCAACAAGGAACCTTGTGGAATGTGTATCTCGATGGCACCACCACCAAACCCAGCCTTGTTGTTTTCAAAAACAACAGGATAAAATCCACCATAACCAATAATTGCATTGGCTTCGACACCACCAGCACCAACAACGCTCATATTGCGCGATGTGTAGATGGCACCACCAAACGCAGTAGCAGTGTTTCCAGTAAATCTAATATTGAAGCCATAGTCACGAGTAATTGGGGTTGCATCGGAACCACCTATTACAGGCGACATCTCGGGATAAGTGTTCCCATCGACAAAGATTGCACCACCAGAACCAGAACGGTTATTGGTAAATTCAGTTTCGTTCACATTCTGTCGATTTGGACCACCTTTCACTTGGAGCCTACCAAAAGTATTTTCGCAGTAAATAGCACCACCACGAGAGAAATACCCGCTATTGGTTCCAGTTATAGAATCCTGTAAATATTTAACATAAGTTTCGTTAGAAATGAATTTCCCAGCAACAATCAATGAAGTGTTGGCACCAACATAGATAGCACCACCACGAGCACCAAATGTATTACCATTATTTTGATAGTTGCTTGCAACATTGCCAATAGCTTCGAATGTATCATCGGAGAAGGTTACTAACCCTCTTGAATTTGTTTTAATTGAATTGTTTACACCAAGTCCAACCTCAATTCGAGTATCTTGCCCATATTGGTCGTCTCGACCTGCAATGTAGATAGCACCACCAAATGCCACATTACCATATTGCTGTGGGTAGGCAGCAGGCTCATCAGTTGCATCGGTTACAACTGGAATTGGTGGGTTACCAATTAATCGAGTTCGAACATTTGCAAGCTGCACATAATTGTTTTCGAATTTAACGTTGCGGATACGACCCAAGAGCAAAGCCAATCGAGCATCTTCGAGTGCTTGTCGTTGATAACCAGTCAATGGCTCATCGCTTGCCTCATCAATCAAGTCGTATGCTTTAATAGGATAATTACTTAAAATTTTGGAAATTGAACCATCTTTTTCAACATAGTTCGGATTCTTATCGGCTGGATAATTCGGTAAAGTATTAACTATTGGGTCAACAGGATAGCCATCGGGGGCTTGTAGCAATGCCAATGCACCACCTCGATGTCGAGCCATATTATTTCTAAATTCGCAGTTCAAAAGCCAGAGTCTCGAAGACAAAGAAGTAATAGCACCGCCAGTTCCATTTGTCAGTTTTGCCAAAGTTTCGTTCAATTGAGTCCAAGTTGCCCCTAAATCAGTTCCATAGAATGGTTTATTTCCAACAGTAATATCTTTTCGGAACCCTTCGAAAGAGCAGTTTCGGAAGAATGCAGCCCTCGCTCCGGGAAGAACTACAATGTGACCCCATTCTCTCGAAAAGTTATTCTCGGGTTGCCCAATAAATCGAATCTTGGCAGGAACCACATTAACAGAACGTCCACCATAACGAGTCCAAGGAAGCATCCACAGGTTGTGGTCGTTCGTTGGGTCATTATTCAATCGGGCAGCATAGAACATAATCGCATATTCAAATGGCAAAAGCACCTGATTGCCAGTTAATGGCACTGGAATTTCAGGATAATTACTGAAAGAACGAAGGTTTTTGTTAAACACAACGCCAAACATATAATCGTACTTGTTCTGGTGAATAGTTTGGTCGCGTGTCGTACCAACATTAACTACCCCGTTATAAAGGAAGTAGTTAACATCCGAGTAGCCATCCCACCCATTAGGGTTGCTTGGCGAGTAGGGAATTGCAGTTGGGTTCAAACCGCCGGGATTTGCAGTGTAAGTTGCAGAAGCAAATCCGTCGGCAATGATTCGACCGCCAACCGAGTCGATTAATCTTCCGTTCGGATAGAACCGAACAGTTGTTCCTGGTTCAATGATAAGTGTTCCACCTATCACAAAGTCGCGATTAATGATATAGACCGTATCTTTGAAGAAAACGCGAATGTCGCCCGGAGCCACTCGCCCGGACACATAGACCTGTGGTTGTGCATAGGTATTAAATGTTATAATACCTAACAAAACCAAAAAGAGACTTAGACGAAGTAATCGTTGCATAACTCCTCCTAATAATTGCTACTAATTAATTTAAAACTATCTATTTCTTTGTTAAAAATTTTCAACACTTTTTCTTTATTTAACCCAACCATATATTTCTCACTCAATAATTGTGCCAAGTCGAACAAGTCCAGCCTTTGCTTCGTTAACAAATTCCGATTGATTATCCCCGATAATTGTTCTGTAAAGCTTCTCTGCTTTCTTCTTTTCCCCAATTTTCTCGAAACACAAAGCCTGGAAAAATAAATATCTGTCTTTAACACCAATTGGCAAAGCATATCGCGAAGCCATTTCGTAATATTTTATTGCTTCTTGGAAATTGCCCATACTTTCGTATGCAACACCCAAACCAGCCGTTGCACCTTCCAAAACTATATTCGATTTCGAATCCAATGCTATCTTGAAATATTCGACTGCATCGCTATATTTTTCCAATTGCAAATAACAATTACCAGCATACAATGCTGCAACATACGATGGAGCCACACCTTTATATTTCCTAACAATGTCTACCAAACCAATCACCTCTTCGCCACGAACCTTCTTGGTCTTATCGCCGCGTAATGCTAATTCATATTGAGCATTTTCGATATAAGGCAAAATTCTCGAAATTGCAACCGAAGCTTTTATTTCCTTCTCTTCTTCGGACTTCAAAACAAAATATCTAATAACGAAAATCAAAGCCACAAGAAGAATTACAGCCCCAGCCCCAATATTAATTGCCTTCTGGTTCCTTTCGATGAACTGCTGTAAGGCACTGGGCTCTTTCTCAGTCGCCTGCTCAACTTGTTTCTTTTCTACCGTCGCCTTCACTTCCAGATTCCCTTTTTCATTTTCCAAAGATACTTTTGCGGTCTGTGGACAAAACCGCAAATGCTAAATTACAAATAACAAACTAAAAAAAATAACAAAAGTTCCAAATTTCTCCCTTTTTTCTTCTTTTTTGCTCTTTTTTCTTCCAAATCTTGTTTAATATCTACAACAGTGTCAATCTTCTTTCACAATTCTTAACTCGCCCGTCGCAATTATTCAAAAACCACAAAAAAGAAAATGCAATTTAATTTAAAAAATCAATTTTCCAAAATGAATTTTTAATTTTTTTATATTCCAATAGATTATAGCTACCCTTGATTATCCTCACTGCTCTCACCACTAATTTCACTATTCCTTTTCCTTTCTGCCAAAGCCGAAATCCAGATGCTAAGTTCAAATAGAACAAACAGCGGAAGGGCAAAAATCAATTGATTTATTGGGTCGGGTGTCGGTGTCAATACCGCAGCAATTATTAATATGACTACAATCGAATGCCTTCGATACTTCCTTAAAAATTTAGATGTTAAAATCCCAAAACGAGAAAGGATAAAACTCACCATAGGCATTTCGAAAACCAAACCGGTAACAAGCACCATCATCGAAATGAAACCAAAATAATGATTAACATCGAATTTGTTCTCGATTGCCTTCGTTCCAAAATATGCCGAAAAATTTAACATTATTGGTATCATCACAAAATAAGCAAATGCAACGCCACAAAAGAAACATATCGCCGTAAAAAATGTAATCAAGCGTACCCACTTCTTCTCGTTTGGATAAAGCCCCGGAGCCACGAACTTCCATATCTGATAAAGCACAAAAGGCAAGGCAATAATCACACCACCAATGGTAATGACTTTGAAGTACAAGAAAGGCTGTCCAAAAGGCTGAAGATTCTGTAATTTCAAACCTGCTTGAATTGCAGGCCGCAGAAGTATGTTTTCTATGATAAAATCTATCTTGATTCCAACAAGTATGCATCCAACAATAATTCCAACGATTGAAATTATAATTCTCTTCCGAAGCTCATCAATATGCTCCAAGAAGGACATTTCTGCTTTATCTTGCCGTTCCCTTTTCTTGCTTCTGAACATTCCTCTCGGTAAAAATCAGTTTAAATTTCTTTACACCTGTGTGTATTTAATTACTCATTCAAAAAAACAAAAAACAAGAGCCTTTTCGTTTGGAAATGAGTTAAACGAAAACTTGGGCTAAATCATTTAAAAAATTCCTTGCCCGCTGTTCAGTGTTTCAATTTCACTTTTAAGTTCGTATGCCCGTGTATTGGTTGGAAAGTAGGCTATCTCCATATTTATAGAGTTCAAAGCATCGGCTAACTTGCCCGTTTGCATCTCTGCAAATGCTTTCATCAAAAACAGATTTGGGATTCCAATACCGAACTTTTCGCAAATTTCTATTGCTTCGACAATAAAGGGCAAAGAGGCAGCAAAATCTTGATTCTGAAAGTGCACAATCGCATTGTTGACCGCGTTTTCCAATGCAATTTCATCTTGGGATTTAAACATATCCTCATATTGAAAAAACTCATCCATAATTACCTCGAAAAAAGAAGGGAAAAGAGCAATTTCCGTGCCATTGCTTTCTGCTCTTTTCCCCTAAGTAATAAAATTAAGCCCTTTTCGAAAGTTCCTTGTAAATGTGCGAAATGGCACCAGCGTAAATTGAGTAGAATATCAAACCTATCACGATAAAAATAATCCATCCAATCACCGAAAGTGTTGAAATACCAATCGGTAAAGCGGAAAATTCATCAGCAGGCTCCTTGAATATCAACCAAATAATTATCATCAAAACAAGATGAATAAGGAAGAGAATGAACAATCCGCCGAAGATGTCCCACTTAAATCCATAAGTTGCCTTCGCCGAGGCAGAAAGAGCTTGAAATGCCGATAATTTCTTGTCGATTAAGAAATAATAGCCCAAAAGCCAAGTTATTCCAAGCACGATGCCGGGAATTATAACAAAAGCATAAGCAAATGGAAGAACAATCGTCATCAGAGCGAGAAGAAGGAAGAAATCGGGCATTAGGCTTCGATAATCCTTTCGAAAGATTTCGCCAAAGCTGAACTTTTCGTCTTTGCTCATTTTAACAATAAGACCATAAAGTCCTATTGTTGTGCCAATGTTTAGATAAGGTATCCACAAGGTGATAAACCAGAGGATAAGAGACCCCACATAGAGAAAAAGATATTTAAAACCCTTCGAGAAGCCATTAGAAATAATTGAGCCTACGCTGAGGTCGATGAAAGAAACAGGAGAAACCTGGCTTTCGCCAGTCGATTGGATTTGTTCATCCATAACACCCACCGAATTTATTAAACATACACCGAGGAAAACTCCTCGTTTTTTTATCAAATTCAAATCATCGGGCTTAGGATGAACAATCGAGCAGTTCCAACCGTATTATCCAAAAGTTACGGTAGCACCGAACACCTGTGCGGAAGGCGGGACTTGAACCCGCACGCCCTACCGGGCGCCACCCCCTCAAGATGGTGCGTCTGCCAATTCCGCCACTTCCGCTTTTCAATCTTTCGGGACTGCTAAATTAATAATTTTTATTTAAATAACAAAAACTTTTTTGAAAATTTTTTGCTATTTTTGAATGTAAAAAGTTAGAGGTTTTAAAATGTTGAAAATTTCTTTACTCTCTGCTTGTAAGCTTTGCCTGCTGATTCTACTTTTCCCATTTTTTGCGATATGCCAAACAACATATTGGGCTAAACTTATCGAAAGCCCTTCGAGCGAGGTAATCCATTCAATTTTGCTATTCCCAAACAAAGATTTCCTTCTCGTTGGATGGACAAATAATATTCCCCAAGAAACCGAAAATTTGATACTGATTTACTGCAATAAAGACGGAAACATCATTTGGCAGAAATCTCTTGGCGGACCTTTCCTCGAAGTTGGTCTATCGGCAATTAGTATATCCGACGGCAATATCCTTGTGGCTGGTACTGCTCAATCTTTCGGTCAGGGAAGCAGCGACATCTGGCTCATCAAAATCGACCGAAGCGGCAAAATTCTCTGGCAAAAAACTTACGGAGGATACGACGATGAATCGGTTTCCCAAGTTATCGAAACCGAAGACGGTGGCTTTATTGTTGCTGGGTGGACTTATTCTTTCGGTAATGGTTCCCACGATGCGCTTGTTTTTAAAATCGACAATATGGGAAATCTCCTTTGGCAAAAATGCTACGGCTCCACAGCCAGCGAGGACATTCGCTGCTTTACCCGTGCAAAAAATGGCAATATGATTATAACGGGAACAACTAACGACACAACTTATGGCACTGTTATGTGGATTGCTCTGATTGATTCTTCTGGAAATCTCCTAAAACAAGGCAAATTTTACGACTCAAACATTTTCCTTATTAAATCCGATGTCGCAACCTCGATTACCGGTTACGTTTCCCCAACCGACATTTTCCAATTTGGCGATAATTATTTAATTACTGGTGTAACATTATCTTATTTCAACTCGGACAAATCCCCATTTGTAATCGTTGTCAATGATTCACTGGAACTTGTTTCGGCTGTAACTTACGACTTTTCGGGCTATATTTCTCATTCTATCCTTTACAAAGACAAAATTTACCTTACGGGCTTCGCATTCAAAGACAACTCAAAGAATACGGATGTGCTTATTGGCTCTATAAAAATTCCCGATTTCACCTTTTCGGGAAGACTTTTTGGCGGAAGTGAAAACGAAAGCGGTTACGTCCCCGAAGTTTTCGACGATACAACTTTGCTTGTGGCTGGATATTCATATTCGTTTAGCAACGGGAATTCGGATATTCTACTGCTTAAAGTTTCTGACCAATTCAATTTGCCCGATGGCAGAGTAAAAATCACAAAATCCTTCCAAAATATCCAGCCTTTCGACATTGTCCGTAAAATTAATGTCTTGCCATTAGACTTCCGCACTCGATTGGGTGAACTTATTGTTACCACCACCAATGCAAATGTTACTGATATCGATATGAAAGTTCGGGATTTGAATGGAATTACTTTTGTTCAAGAGCCAGAAACTCATTACAAACTCATTTTTTCATACCCTGATGAGTTAATAATCATTCTGCCTGAACAAAATTATCAACTTTCCGACATTTCGATTATTAATATTCTTGGCAAGGAAGTTATCAAAATACCGAAGGAGAGTATGGACGCCAAGAAGTATTTTAAAGTTAATTTAAAAGAACTTCCAAGCGGAATGTATTTCGTTGTTTCGTTTGATTCCAAACCATTTCCAATTGTCAAAATTCATTAATAAGTGAGGGAAAATCAGTCCATTCAAATCAATCGCATCCTTGAGTTATCAAGAGCAAGTCGTTTTAATATTTTGCCCTATTTCTTTCAAAAAATTTACGGAGGGAACTCTTTCAAAACTTTACACAACAGGTGTCCTTCATATTCATCAAATCGAGCGCATTGTGGGTTGAAATTCTTTCTGCCTTTGGATTTGCACTTAAAACCAGTGGAGGCAATTGGAATGGAATTTTTATAGAATCTTTCTCAACAGCAAGATTTGGGTTCGAAAGTGCAAGTTTTTCTTCGAGAATAACCTTATATAAATGCTTCCTGTAATACTTCCCCTTTGAAATATCCTTAATTCGAGCATTTAGAATTCGATTTATGGATGGGTTCCCTTTTTGGATAACCAAATCCTTATTGTAATCAACTTCGGAATAGGAAGCAAATTTTATTATAACAATTGGTTCTTTCCTATAAACCAAAACAGGAATTCCAATATTAACAATTTGATACCATCTTGCACCATCTTCGTTTGCCATACGAACGCAACCATGCGAAGATGGACGCCTTCCCAAACTTGCATAATATCCCGTCTTCTTCAGTCCGTGAAATCCTATGTTCCCGTTGAAGCCAATCCAGTTCAGCATTTCTGCATTTTCGAACTGACGGGAAATTTGTATTGGTGCTTTGTTTTGAACAGCATAAAGCCCAGTTGGCGTTTCAATTCCCTTCGACAAAAACTTATTTCCACTCGAAATTTTAACTGTATCTACGGTGCCATCCCTCGAAAAAAGCATTGCAATTTGCTTTCCAAGATTTATTTCAATATATTGATTCCCCAAATAGTAAAATGTATCCTTAAACGGTAAAAACAGAAAAACTATGCGGTCGTTATCCCCCGAAAATGTGGTTTTGTTGGAAAAAGCAAACGCATCGGAATTCCCTTGCAGAATACGGATAGAAATCAAAACAGAAAAAAGCAAGGGACAGCAAAAATTCAAAGAATTTTTTAATCTTTTTTTAAACAATTAATTTGCTTTCTGTATTTTTAAAAAATGCAAATTATGAAAACGGAGGGTATTGCAGAGGATATTGCGCGGATTGCTGTTGTTCGAACAGACCGCCTTGGCGATATGGTGCTAACGCTACCAATGTGTGCGGCTATCAAGGAAGCCTTGCCTTCGGCACAAGTCATCTTAATTGCCCGAAGCTATGTCAAACCTTTGCTTTTTGAATGCGAAGCAATTGACTCCGCAGTTTTTATCGAGGACTTTAAAAACGACTTCATCGAAATATTTTCATATGTTCAGCCCCAAGTAGTTTTTTTCCCGCGACCGAAATTTAACGAAGTTTTCGGTGCATTCAAAGCAGATGTTCCAATCCGAATTGGAACATCCTATCGCTTGTATTCTATTCTTTTTACACATAAAATCAAGGAACATCGAAAGATTTCGCTTTACAACGAAGCCGAATACAATCTTCATATGGTCGAAACATTTTTCAACAAAAAGTTCGAACTTCGATATGTTCCAATCAAAGTAAATCCAACCGCAAAGGTAAAAGTTATTGGCTTGCTCGATACACTGAACATCGATTTAAACAACTTCATCGTGCTTCATCCCGGAAGTGGTGGCTCGACGAAAGTCTGGCCTGTTGAACTTTTTGGTGAGCTTGCCGAAATTCTTCTAAAACACGGCTTTGATGTTATCCTAACTGGTAGCAAATTCGAAAGCCAGCTTGGGCAAACGATTTTACACAAAGCACCGGAGGCAATAAATCTGATTGGAAGGCTGGATTTATATCAGACGATAGCACTTTTATCGCTTGCACGAGGTTTTGTGTCCAACTCTACCGGCATACTTCATATTGCTTCGGTGCTCGGTATTCCAACAGTTGGAATTTTCCCAAATACACCACATCTTTCCGCTAAACGTTGGGGACCAATCGGACCATTTTCGACAACTATTTCACCCCAAACCACAGAACCCGAAAAATTCGACGATATGTCGCTCGTTCCACCTCAGTTAGTCTATAAAGAATTGAGCTTGCTTATTTCCCGTAAGATGACTGAATCAGCTTCTTAGCCTTTTCCAAATCACCAGCCGTGTCTATTCCAACCATTTTTCGGTCGATTTCAATACAATGTATCCTTATTCCATTTTCCAGCAAACGCAATTGTTCCAACTTTTCGGCAATTTCAAGTTTCCCCTGTGGCAATTTCGAGAAAGTTTCTAACGCCTCTCGGCGAAAGCAATAAATTCCTATGTGCTTATAGAACGAAAATTTTATATGCCATAACTCCTTTGCCGAATCTCGAATAAACGGAATCGGGCTACGGGAAAAATATAAGGCATTTCCATCATCCGAACAAACCACTTTAACAACAGAGGGGTCAAAGATTTCGCCATTCTCTTCGATTTTGGAAACCAAAGTAGAAACGCCAGCCTCGCTCCCTTTTAACCCGAGAATTAAGCGGTCGATTAACTCACCTTCAACAAATGGCTCATCGCCTTGAATATTGAGAATAAAATCGGCATCCAAACCAAGATACTTGTTTGCCCAGATGATTCTATCGGTGCCCGATGCAAAATCTTTCGGAGTCAAAACGAAATCGGCACCCATTTTTTTGCACAACTCGACTATTTCTTCAGAATCAGTGGCGATTATTAGCCTCTGCAATAACTTCGATTCTTTTGCTCCTTCCCAAGTTCTTTGAAGTACAGGCTTTCCGCAAAGGTCAATCAAAAGCTTGCGTTCGAGCCTTGTCGACTGCAAACGTGCTGGTATAAACCCCACAGCAGAAATATTTTTTTCCATCAGAACGGACTCCACGAAATGTTAGCAATAGGAACAACAAAAGGCTGAGTGAACCAGCCTAACCCAAAATCGAAACAAACTGATGTGTTCGCCAAACGAATTCCCATAAACAATCCCGAGTGTGTAGGTCTTTGGACATCGATATTCCACAACTCTGCAATAAAATGCAATCCTTTATGGTGCGGTATTTTCGTATCCACTCCAAACGCAACACCAAAAGAGCCATCGGGATAATTTACATCGACAGAATTTATACCATATCGCACCAAATAATAATCCTCGCTCCCAGCTTTATAAAAAACAGAAAGCGAAAGGCTAGTTTTGTAAAACAAAGCAGTCGCAACGCCGTAGAAATGAATGAACTTGTTATTGTTGTTAGCAAAGCCAAGATTCCCACCAAAGGCAAGATAAAGGTTTCGGGGAATGTCCTCAAAATCAATTGAGGGCAAACTGCCCTTTATGTTAATCAAAGATAATTGCTGGTTAGAATAAGCACCGGGCAGAAGAGACCTGCCCGCTATGACAGAAAAATAATCCGTAATTCCAATGCCGCCATATAAAAAGAACATCTCCAGCATCCCAACGAAATGATTGTTCCCAATTCCAATTGCTGTCGGAAGTAAAAAATACTTATGACCATTGCGATAATATTTGCTACATTGAACGATTTCCGAAATTTGAGAGAAATAGATTTTAGCAATCCCAATTTCGGAGTCGAACTTTATTCCATCGCCTTCTTCAGGGTCGGAAATAAAAGAATCGACCTTGCCTTCCAGCTCATCGCCATTAGTCAAACGAATCACGTAACATTCGCCGAGTTGTAAATCTTTTGGCTTCGTCCCAGCAACCGCCTGAACAAAAGCAACCAAAATAAACAAAAGCAGAAACAATGGTTTAATGCTCATAAAACAACCACTAACAATTGGAAATAAACGAAAAGTTAACTTTAAAAGTTTCCAGAGATTTTATCGCGAAATTCACAGCGGAAAAGGAGCAACACTCTTTAAGCTTGAATATTAAATTTTTCGAGAAAATACTTAAAAGAATCATTCTTGTTCTTCGCAATTTCAATTGAAAAAAGATTTAGAATTTCTATCATAAAATCTATTTCAGAATCAAAACTTTTTGGAATTAAGGCTTTAAATTGTTCTTTTGTTAGATTATTAGTATTTTCAAAGTTGCGACGAATTTTTAACTTCTTACTTCTAATATTATCTAAACCTGCAAAATACCAACTTTCTATTTCCTTAACAACAACCAAAATTCGATTTGCGTCAATATAGCGAATCCTGTTTCTAATCTCTTCTTTTTTGGCAGTAATACACGGAGAATTGTCTATGTCTGTAACAAAAATATATTCAGCCTTTAAAGACGCAATACTTTGAAGGAAATCATTAATCTTTTTGTATTTATCCTTTCTTTCTGCATAAGTATGAATGAATATTACTTTGTAACTTTGCTGTAATTTCGGTTTTACAACTCTTTCAAAAAATCTTTCATCGTTGGCTCCTTCGACAAAAATAAACAGCTGTTTGGGGCTCATTATTACAACTCCAAAAGATTTTGTACATATAAATCATCTATCCCTAATTCATTTTGTAAAAATATCTTAACCTGTTCTTTTTCGATGGGTTTAGAGATAACAGAAAATCCTTCATTATTCCGAGAAATTAGCAAAATATTCTCCAAACCTGCATATTTAACTATTTCAGGGTTGTGGGTTGTAACAATGATTTGCTTTTTTCGCGAAGCGTCCTTCATCATATCAACAACCTTGGAGATAAGATACGGATGTATATTTCTTTCTGGCTCTTCAATTATTGTTAAACTATTTTTTTCAAAATATAAAGCTAAAATTAAAGCTGTTAAATGTATTGTGCCATCAGAAATCAAAGATGCTGGTATATAGCGGTTTTTTGTTGAATAAACTTCCCTTAGTTTAAACAGCAAAGTTTTGTCGGCAAATTTTTCTACATCAATATCATCAATAAAAGGTAGCAAGTCTTTTAATAAATTGAATAATTTTCTTTTCTTGTCTTTATTCTCAAGTATATTTTTTAGAACAATAGCAAGATTGCTTCCATCCTCTTCAATTTCTGCTTTTCCACTTATTGGTGCTGCCTTTTTGGGGAATTTGGGGTCAAAATCGCAAATCAATATGTCTTTGAAAAAGGGTGGAACCATAAGGAAAGGAGTTATTTCAAGAAGAATTTGAAAGGATTTTAAACCCCGTTCTTTTATAAATGGTGGCAGTATGAAATTTTCATCAATTATTATTCCATTGGGAAGGTTGAAATCAATTTTCAGATTCCCTCCCACATTCGAGATAAATAATTCACCATCCCCAACTTTCCCTTTTTCTTTGAAGTTTTCTTCATTAAACCCCATTTCAAAAATTTCAAACTTTTGATTCAACACATCCTCAGCAATTCTAAATTTTTCCCCCTTTTTTTTGAACTCTAATGCCAATTTATAAGCGGTTTCAAATGTTTTTAGAAAATAACCCTTTTTGTCTTTTCCTCTTATTCCATTCCCATATTTTTCATCCGAAACAATTTCTAATGAAAAATTTTTTGCCGAACCTATGTTAATATTCCTAAAATACTTTATGCCACCTTGCAAAGAAATAGCATTGTTCAAGCCCTGAGATATTATATCTCTTATGAACCTAAAAATTTGTGTAAAATTTGACTTCCCCGATGCATTGGCACCAATTAATACATTGAACCTACCCAACTCGATTTCTAACTCATCGAAACTTTTAAAGTTCGATATTTTAAGTTTTTTTATCACCATATCTTCCTCATACTATTCAATTTTCTGGAACGAATTACCTTGCAATTTAACAAAACTTTTCAGCCACTCGTTTTTGTTTTCCAAATTTGCAAAGGCAAGTTGTCCGCAAGCCCCGTTTATTTCATATCCACTTGATGAGCGAATAAACGCTCGGACGCCCAATGAGTTGAGCAAAGATTTAAATTTTAGTATTTGTTCTTTGCTTGCGGGCTTTAGGCTCCTTGCGAAATCATCCAACGGCATAAAATCTATTCGGTGGAAAGGTATAAGATTAACTTTCGAGGGAACAGCCTTTGCAAATTTTGCTAAACGGCGAGCATCTTCTTCGCCGTCGTTTAGCCCTTCGAACAAAATGTATTCATAAGTTATTGGAATTCGCGTAATTCGATAATATTCGACCACGGCTTCGCGAACCTCCTTCAAACTCCATTTCCGAGCAACTGGCATCAACTTCTGTCGAACATCGTCGAAAACCGAGTGCAAAGAGACCGCAAGTTTCACTGGCTTCTCGATTTTAGCCAAATCGTATATTTTGGGGACAATTCCAGCAGTCGAAACGGTAATATTCCTTCTACTGAATAACTTCACAAAATCATTCGTTAGAATTTCCAAAGCCTTAACGAGATTTTGAAAATTCTGTAATGGCTCGCCCATACCCATAAATACGATATTGGTCAGCCGTTCGCCTGTTATCTTTTCGCATTCAAAGATTTGGTCGATGATTTCCCCAGCCGAAAGATTTCGCTCGAGCCCAAGTTTCCCCGTAGCACAAAATGCACATCCCAATGCACATCCAACTTGCGAAGAAACGCACAAAGTCCTCCGCTCTTTTAAGCCAAAATCCCAAGGGATAAACACGCTTTCGACAGCGGACCCATTCCTTAACGAAAACAAAAACTTTATTGTACAATCCGTTGCCTTTTCGTATTTTGCCGAGTTAATACTGCTTATGTAGAATTTCTCCGAAAGGATATTTTTTAATTCACGGGGCAAAGTGGTGATACTTTCGAAATTTTCGACACGATTAGCATATATACCATAAAAAATCTGCTTGGCTCGGAATGGTTCAAAGCCCAAATCCTTCACAAACGCTTCAATTTCCTGCAAAGACAAATCTTTAACGCAAAGCATAATTCAAAAATAAAAAATCCAAAGGAAAAAAGAATTTCGTAGCAGGAGGGAAAATATTTTTAAAAAATATAGTTAAAAATCTTTTCGCTTAAAGCCTATTAACCCAAAAAGAAACGGGATTACAATCCAAAACAACATTGAGCCCAAAGAGACAAAAGTTCCCAATGAACTGCCAAAAAACTTTTTAAATACTGCACCAGTGATACCCATTAGTGCGGAGATTTCAAAATTAAGAACAAAAATAGTGCGAGAAAGGTTAATAGGATTTAAAACAGTTAAGCCAATTAAGATTTTCTCCAAAGGATAATCCGAGAAAAGAAAAGTAATAAAAAGAATTAAACCATCGAATGCTATGCCAAAAACCAGCCAAATCAAAATCGAAAGACTCAAACCTTTTACTTTATCACCGATTTTCGTTGATATCCAAAAAGCAATTGATACAAACGAAAGCGTAAGAAGAATTAAAATTAATAACAAGATTAAGAAAAGATTTAAGTAAGATAAAATATCCGAAAACAATAAAAAAGGAAGGAATAGCCCCAAAATAAAACTCAACATTAACGGGATTGAGGTTCCAAGATATAAGCCAACAAACAACGAGGCTCGGGGAATGGGTTGGCTAAGCATCATCTCGATGTAAGGCTGGGAATTGTAAAAATACATAGTCCCAAAAATCAGCGTTATTAATGGTGCAAGATAAATCACTAAGTTTAAAAGACTTAATAAACTTTTCTGAATATTGTCCTCAAACGATAACAATGCATAGGAGACAAGAAAGAAAAAGCCAAAAAAGAAGAAAAACCAACGGCTTTTGATTACATTATTTAATTCTATCTTCAAAATCTTAAAAACAAAATTCATTTTTGCCTCGATAAAACAACAAATTTAAGGTATAAATCGCAAAATGGGGCTCGCCAAGAATTGGCAAGCCCCGAAGTCAAAAAACTAATTCTTATTGAAATAAACTGTCAGCATAAATACACGACCCGGCTCATACACTGGCATACCAGCCGAAAATGGGTTCCTCGAAAACGAAAGAAATCTGTAATAATTATGATTGAGAAGATTTTGTATTTGTAAATCGAAATGTAGCCAACTAAACGAATATTGCAGCCCCAAACCAAGTGTGTTCCAAGCCGGAGTGGAAAATTCCTTCAAATCGGGATTAACTCTCTTTTGTGCGTTTTCCCACCTGTGGGTTAGCGAGACGGAAAGATTTTCGACAATCGGAATTTCCACTTTGGAAGAAATTGAAAGTGGAACAATTTCGGCAAGCGGTTTCTTATTGTCCTCATTTTCTCCCCAAAGGTAGGAAAGTTCTGTGGTCAGCCACTCATAGTTAAATTTCAAATTTGCCCCAGCTATGATTGCATTTACATTGTCGTAGGTCATCGCATTTTTCATTTCTTGCTTTTTAACCACAATATCGACGTAATTCAAAACATAATTTCCAAAAAGCTCAAGGGTAAAGAAATCTGTTTGCAACGATGTCCGCAAAGTAGCTCTTATCGGTTGTTTCAGCGTTGGATTACCGCTCCAATCGGGTTTGTTCATAGGCCGAACGAGTGCAAGAAAAAGCATTTCAGGCTCTGGCGCATCTGTTGCAATTTCTGGAAGAACTGACCACAGAAGTTTTTCGGAGAATTGATGCCCAATTATTGCGCTAAGACCTCCAGAAATGAAAATTCGTCCTGTCTTTGCATCGGGATAAAGCGACTCGAAAAATGCCTTTCGCGATTCGTCTTTATAGCGAAGATAATTCACTCCCCCTTTAAAAAATAACTTCACAAAACCAGGTGAATAATCGGAAGCAAGATTTAATGCAAACTGGTCGACATTTGGGAGCATTTTGTTTGAAATTTGCATTATAACATTATCCGCATTCCAATTCCGATAGACAAATTCAAAGAAATCGCCTTTAATTCCAGTAGTAATGTTTTTAGCCCGTGTTTCCATACCCATTGCATTCTCTCGCAATCCATCGTTCATTAAATGGTCAGTATAATTCAAATATGCCTTGTATCCCTTAAATTGTAAATATCCGCTAAATACTTTGCTACTTCTTTCATCCATCATCAAATAGGGGAAAGAAATATCTTTTGCGTAGGAAAAATTAAAGCCTGCTTCTAAATTTAATTCCGGTAAAAGTTTCCTAAACCCAATGTTTCCAAATGAAAATTTATAATTATCTTTATACATATAAAGGTCACTAAAACTATTACCTTTTGCATTCTTATATGGAATCCCTTGAGAAAATCGGGCACTTATACTTGTCCAATGTGATTGGGCAGAAAAACTTACATCGTATTCTGAATTTGCGCCAACTTGCCCACTTACAAACGAGCTAAACCTAAACGGCTTCTCCAGTTTTGTTCTGTGGTACTCAACTTTTCCGTATAAGCCAGTGCTTAATAAACTCGTACTTTTGGTTATTTCAACCTCCGACAAGTCGACTGGATTCACTCTTGTTGCAGGGGCATCCATACGATTTGGACAAGCATTATGATAATATTCCCCATCAATAACAACTCGGATATCACCTTTCTTAAACCCATCGGAATAAATGTCTTGCGTAAAGCTCAATCCGCGGCGAATCAGTTGGTAACCATTCTGATTTAATAGTTCGCTGCTATATCCCGGACCATAATCTTGAAGTTTTACAAACTGGATTTCACGACGAGATATAATCTCCACTTCGCTTGTTTTATATGTCTTTAAAGTATCTTTTGCCTCACCAAAAGACACAAATGGAAGAAGGAAAAGAAAAATTAATAATTTTTTCATAACATCCCCCTTTTATTGTTTATCAAAATTTACATAAGTTTTTAAAAATAATTCAAATGTTATCCCAACAGAAAAACGCTAAATATGTGAGTGAGAATCTTAACAAAAAATGAAAACTGCCTTGGAGGGGGATCGTTTTTTTCAACAAAAGGTTTAATCAAGTAATTGACATTAAAATTGTAAAAAATCAGGGAAGTTATGTTCGGGATTAAATTGCAAACTGTTGATGTTAAACGATGATTTTCTATCTTGACATTAGTTTTCAACTCTACATTTTTTCTTTCTTTCGTTCCATTATTTTCCTCTACTTTCTCCAAATTTTTTCGCAAATGGCAATGTCCGTGACAAGTGTTGATAGGTTCATCTTTTTGCACACAAAGGTTTTGGACTATGAAATCATAATTGACCAAATATTCAAAGTATGCGACAAGATTCGCATTTATAGTTATAAAATATGATAGAACCCCTAACACATATGTAATAAAGGCAATCCGCATTGAATTTAATTGGTAACAGAGCTTTTCTTGAAAATGCTTTTGATTGTTATGCCACCATCACCAAACAAAAAGAAAACAACCAAGAGAAAAAGAACAAGCACCGAAAGTTCAAGCGATTGTCCAGAGGTTAGCAGTCCTACACGTAAGTGGATAGTAAAAACTGCTCCAAGTAATATTGGTATTTGGATTAAAGCAGCAACCCGAACGAACCAGCCAATTCCTAGAAGAAAACCACCAATAAGATGCCCCACAGAGGTATAAGCAAAAATCCAAAAATTTTGGGGTTCGCCAGCAAGATTGGTCAATGTCTGTGGGTCAAACATAAACAAAAGACCTCGTATACACAACGCAAAACCGAGAAAAATTCTAATAAGCGAATAGGCAATATTAATATGATTTTCAAACCAATCGAAAAATTTAATGTGTATCATAGAACACCTGAATTGTTAAACATCCAAAATTGTTTGATTTTCTAAAATCTTGGCAACGGCACGCTCCAATTTAGTCTCGTTTTGAGAAATCAACAATTCGCTGATTAAGCCACTGAAATATACCTTCCCATTCAAAAGAAATAGAATTTCGTCGGCAAGCTCCTCGATTTCGCTCATTACGTGCGAGGTAATAATTATGACTTTGCCCTTTTGTTTTTCTTCGAGCATAATTTCTTTGAATCGACTACTCACAACAGGGTCCATCCCAACAGTTGGTTCATCGAAGATTAAAACACTTGGGTCAAACATCAAGGAAAGAACTGCCCCAACTTTTTGTCGCGTACCACCCGAAAGTGTCCTTATTGGCTTGTTCAAATCGTTCTCTAAATTGAATTCTCTAATGAATTTTTCCTCGATATTCCCACGAACATTTCTTAGTTCCTTAATGAGTTTAATGATATCAGAAATGGTCAAATTTTCGGGGTAATTGGCAATTTGGGGCATATATCCTATTTTTTGGCGATAACTACAATCGCCGTTAATAGGTTCACCGAAGACATAAACTATTCCATTATCGGCTTTCACCAAACCTAAAATTATTTTGATAAGCGTAGTCTTACCCGAACCGTTAGGACCAGCAATTGCCGTAATTTTCCCGCTTTTAAAATTTGCGTTAATCTCTCTTAAAACTTCAAATCTCCCAAATCTTTTCGATAAATTTTGAATTTCAACCATTGTTCAATTAATTAAGATAAACTTATTGGAAAACTCTTAATTCTTGGTTCTGGGTCAAATAAATTCATTGGCGTTAGCGATGGAATAATACTTTCGGCAAAGTTTAGTAAACCCACAAAAAGGCTATGGAACAAAACCAAAGCATTAGGTTGTCTTTCGACTATAATTGAGAAAAAGGAGACAGGGCGATAGGGAACATCTCCATAACCATCACGATTCAAGTCGAATCCTGTATATCGACTCCAATAGTTTCTAAAAAAAGTATTGTAAGTAGTTCTGTTGTTCGAAAGCACATCAAATGAATTTCCAACAAAGTTATTCTCGGTAAAGTAATTTTCCATTGAATTTTCCATCAATTTGATAGCCCAACCATTCCGAATAAAATTGTTCCGTTTCACTGTAATACGATTTGAACCTTCCAAATAAAGTCCATTAGTATTTTTTTCGAAATGATTGTTCTCTATCAAACAGTTGGTTAACTCTTTAAGCAACAAACCAAAAGAAGCGGAACCCCAATTATTGATAAAACGATTCGATTTAATTGTAACATTTTTGGTATACATAACCGCTATACCAGCACCGTTGCTTTCGAAAGTGTTTTCGATGTAACCACAACTATCTGAAAACATAAAGTGAAGACCATAGCGAAGATTATCTTTGCTATAATTCCCTTTAACAAGCGCATGTTTAACAAACTCAAAGTAAATTCCATCCCTATGCCCTTGAATCTTATTCCCTACGATAGTAATATTTTTTGAATACCAAAGATGAATGCCGTTCCCAGAAAATGTTTCGGATCTGTTATGAGCAACTATCACATTGTTCTTTACAACACAGTTTTGAGATTTTGAAATATAAATGCCAAAAAAATTGCTATCCAAAATATTGCCTTCTGCAATGCCACCATTAACTTCTTCGAATCTTATTGCGGCATTTTCGCGAAGAAAACTAATTCCCGCATTTTTGACTTTTAACCCTTTAACCAGTACTCCATTGGCACGGATAGTTATCACTTCATCCCTTTTGTTTCCAATTATCTCCGGATAGTTTATCCCTATCAAACTAATTGACCTGCGAATCACCAAACTATCAACTAAATACCTCCCCGGCTTAACAACAATGGAATCTCCATCGGCGACTATTAGCAATGTGTTTATTAGTTCCTTTTCATTTGAAATCAAATAAGTACGAGCAGAATAACTCAGCAAAGGATATAGCAAAAGTATAAAAACTAGACTCCAAAGTCTAAAAAACATTCTCATTTTTTCCATACTTCTTTTTAATGTTTCATTTCCATCTCATTCATCATTTTTCTTTGAATTGCGAAGTCCCGAACCTCATTGTAATTCATAATATGTCCGCCATACTTAGTCTGAATCTCTTTAACTTTATCTTTGGTGGCTACAGCAAGAACATCCAGTCCCATCGGGCTTTGGAAAGCTTCGGTATGAAGGAAATATGCCTTCCTTAAATTAATCAATTTACCGGGGTCCGAAAAATCGCATACCCACTCGGAAAATATATCCTCTTCCTTTAAATTTTTTGCCTTGAAATTAAACAAACACTCTATTGCATCGAATTTATAAACTTTCCCTTTTTTCGTTACTATTTCCGCTGCATATTTATTATCCATTATTGTCATCTTGCATGCAGCACACGCATCCTTACCATAATCAATTGGTTCGGGACCTCGTGAACATCCAAAGAATAACAATCCAATTACAGAAATCAACAAAAGAAAATTCATTATATTAGCCCTCCTGTTTATGTTCAACATTTCTACTCAAATATAGAGCTAAAATGGCTAAAAGAATAGAAACTGCTATTATAACAAACCCTATTGATGGATAAGAGTCAACATGGAAATTGAGCATTTGCTTCGAACCAATCAAAGGTGGCTGGTAAGCCATTCCCGGAATTTTAATTGCAGCATTTGGATTTAAATTGTGGCCATAATCATATTCCCACATATAAAAGTCATAAAGACCAATTGCCCCTAAAAGAACGAAAAGAATAATCCAAACCCAAACAAATTTTTTATTCCCTACAAAGAAATTGACAAGACCAAAAACAATTAGAAAACCAACAATGAAGGGCATATACTTGAGCTCTGGAATAGCATCGGGTACGATTTCCTTCATTCCTACATAATGGTTCAAATCGTTTATTATTTTCAAATCTCCCGATATTTTGTTAATCCAGATACCCATTGTAAGTCCTTCGGGGTATTGCGGAGCTTGCAAGTCGATTGCCCAAAGAGGAAAGAAAAAAATTCCAATAAGAATTAATGAACTAACCAACAATAAAATTTTTGAACTTTTTTTCATTTTTTAACCTATAAATAGTTTAACAATTTGACCACTTAAAATATAAAGGGGGAGAAAACCTCCCCCGACAGATTCAAACTAACATTATAAATTGAAACAATTTTTGAAAACATTTTAGATTTATCCATAAAAACTACTTTAAATCCAACTCATTCGTTCTTTACTATAAGCAACATATGCAAATTATTTTTTCCCTGTTGTGTTGTAGCTTATCTGAACATTGGCATTTGCAGGCGAAACTCGGACGTATCCTTGCATCTCTTGGTGCAGAGCGGAACAGAAGTCAGTGCAATAAAATGGATACACCCCTGGTTTAGTCGGTTTCCATGCTATTGTCTTTGTTTGCCCCGGCATAACTAGAATTTCACTATTATTATTGCCTTTCATAGCAAATCCATGAGGAATATCCCAATCTTGTTCAAGATTTGTTACATGGAAATATACAACATCGCCAACTTTAATTCCTTCGATATTATCGGGAACAAAGTGGCTACGAATAGCGGTCATATAAACGTGAACCTCGTTCCCTTTACGTTCCACTCGGGCATCGGTTTCTTTCAACACAGCATAAGGATTTTGATTTTCATCAAGTTTGTAAATCTTGGCACTATTTTTCATTATTTTTTCTGCTGGAATAGCCTGAGCATAGTGTGGCTCTCCAACTGTTGGGAAATCGAGCAACATCTTCATTTTTTCACCAGTTATGTCAATCAATTGTGCAGATTGATTAAGTTCTGGTCCGGTGGGCAAATATCTGTCCTTTGTAATTTTATTCAATGCAACCACATATTTACCCCAAGGCTTTTTGCTATCTCCTCCGGGTATGCAAAGGTGTCCAACCGAATAATATACAGGGATTCTATCGACAACTTCCCAAGTGCCAAGTTTCCATTTTACTATTTCGGATGAGACGAAGCACGAAGTATAGGCATAACCTTTGCCATCGAATTCAGTATGCAGTGGACCGAGCCCGGGATTTTGAACTTCACCAGCCATCACCGCTTCATATTTCAAAATTGGGATTCCGTTGATTTCTCCGTCGAACTGCTTATTTTCGATAGCCTTTAACATTTTAGAAAATGAATGTACAGGAATAACTGTAGCAAGCTTGCCCCCACCGACAATATATTCTCCTGTTGGGTCTACATCTACACCGTGTGGAGATTTTGGAGTTGGTAGATAATAAATCATACCCGGACAATCCTTTGGTTCGAGCACTAAGACTTCGGTTTTTACTTCGCTTGTAGCCATATGTTTCTTTTCATCATAAACATTATGGTAATATTCCACATTCATTTTTTTTGCTTTGCCTTCCTGTACATATTTTTCAGCCAATTTCCAATTGACAGCGGCAATGAAATCTTTATCGTTCTTCGATGCATTAACTTCGAGCAGAGTATTAGCTTGCTCAGTATTATAACAAGTGAAAAATGCCCAATCGTGCGATGGACCTTTGCCAGCGTGAGCAAGGTCGTAATCAAATCCGGGAACTAAAATCTGAAAAGCCAGATTCATTCTTTCTGTCTTGGGGTCTAACGCAATAAAACTAATTGTCCCTTTAAAGTTTTCCTTATAAGAAGAAATCGAAACATCGGACTGTGGAATTGGAATGCTAAACCTTGTTGAAGCCACAATATATTCAGTATTTTCTGTTACAAAAGGCGAGGCATGATTTCCAGCTGCATTGGGTATTTCGATGATTTCTGTCGTTTCGAAGGTACGCAAATCAATCTTGGCAACTCGAGGAGTATTGTTCGCATTAATAAACAAAAAGCGTCCGTCGGGTACGCCATCGGTCATCGATAGTTCTGGATGGTGGGAATCGTCCCAAGGTATAAACCCATAAGATGTCATAAGCATTGGCTTGGTCTCTTCGGTATAGCCATACCCAGTTTCTGGATTTTGCGAGAAAACAGAAATGGTTTTGAAGTGCCTACCCGAAGGAAGCCCATACACACCTACCTGCCCGTTAAATCCCCCGGAGGTAAACAGATAAAACTCGTCGTAACTTCCGGGTGGAACATAAACTGCTTTGGCAACATCGCCACTTACAACTTCTTTGGATGATTTACATCCAAAGTAGATACCAACTAACGCAGCGAAAGTCAATCCGATTAAGATTGCTTTTTTCGTAAATGCGTTGAACATAAGAACCTCCTCAAATTGTTTAACATACATTTTTGTGTAGAACTGTGCCTACACAAAATACCGAATTGCTAATTAAAAAAAAATTTTCTATATAAAATACAATAAGAAAAAAAAATCTGATTTTAGAATAAAAAAAATTTATTTTGTGGATAATCTCAAAAATTCTAAAACTGCGCGAGCATCATCAAGTGTAAGATTTTGGTTAGGCATAACCGATAAATATTCAGCAAGTAACTTTTTGACCTCGGGGTGTTTCTTTTGCATCTCTTCTGGGTTCAACATCATATTCATTACGAATTCAGGGGTACGTCTTTTAAGAACCTCACTATGTGCTGGTCCTATGTAACGCTCATTCAATTTGTGGCAAGCAGAACACTTTTGTTTCCAAATCTCTTCCCCTTTTGCTGCCAATTTGGTATCAATCGGACCAAGTTGTAATTTCTCTTTTATCGGTCCAATCCCATTTTCCAACTCAAACTGCGTCAGACCCGATGTTGTTGCTTCCGAAGTTTTCTGACCTGAATCTCGGCTCTTATCTCCACCACAACCAAAAAGGGAAACACTGTTACAAAAGTAACAATAAATGCTTTTTTCATATCAACCCTCTTATTTATTTAAAAAATGTTAACTACTTCTCTTCGTTTTCGCTTTTTATTTCGTCTTGCGAAGGCTTTTCGGAATTAGCATCGGATTCAGCCGAAGCAGAAGTAACATCCTCTGCTGTTTGGGCTTCTTCTGCAAGGGCAGATTCTTCGGAGGACGGGCTGACTTCGGCTTGCGGTTTTTCTTCCTTAACTTCGGTCGAAGGCATTGCCGCTTCGGTTTTCTCTGCAACTGGTTCGGGAGTCTGCTCGGCGACTGGTTCGGAAGCTTTCGCAGCCTTCTTCTTCGATTCTGCAGGGGCTTTGGCTTTCGAAGTCTTCTTCGCCGCCTTCTTCTTGCTCTGCTTCAACGAAACATTACCATCTTGAGGAGCTCCCCAGTCGACAAGCTCAATGGCAGCGAGTTCAGCTGCATCACCACGACGGAAGCCCAATTTAACAATTCGGGTATAGCCTCCGGGTCTGTCCAAAACAGTTGGTGCAATTGTATCGAAAAGCTCTTGGACAATTGCTTTGTTGGGAATCAGGCTTGCAACTAATCGACGCGAATGAATGTCATATTTCATTCCTTCGGGTAGTTGTCCATTCTTTTCACGAATTACGGCTCGTTTCGCTCGCGTAATTATTTTTTCCACAAAAGGTCGCAATGCCTTTGCTTTGGCTACTGTTGTAACAATCTTTTTATGTTCAAGAAGAGACATAGCTAAATTTCTTAGCAAAGCCTTACGATGACTAGCTGTTCTTTTTAATTTCCATCCTTTTTTCAAATGTCTCATTGCCTCACCTTATCTTAATTAGAAATCATAATCGAAAGAGCGGTTCGATTTTTCAGATTTTAAATAGCGACTTACATTTAAACCAAATTCAAGTCCATATTGATGGACAATCGTTTCCAATTCTTTAAGCGACTTTCGACCAAAATTTTTCAGTTTCAATAAATCCGCTTCGGTTTTCGAAACTATATCGCCCAATGTCTTTATGTTATTAGCCTTTAAGCAATTATATGCACGAACACTTATTTCTAAATCTTCGACAGGTATCGATAAAATCCTACGCAATCGGGCTTGTTCGCTTTCAATCGTCTCATCAGCAGGAGTTGTTTCGACTATGGTTGGTTTTTCAATACCTTTGAAGGTTAAGAAATACTGTATATGCTCCGATAAAACTTTGGCAGCAAATTGAACTGCCTCGGTTGGGGTAATAGTTCCATCGGTCAATACATCTAAAATCAGTCTTTCGTAGTCAGTTTTTTGACCAACCCGATGCGGTTCAACCGTGTAAATAACATTTTTTATTGGGGTATAAATAGCATCAATTGGAAGCATCCCAATTGGATAATCTACCAAAGGATGCTCCTCGGCTGGGATATAGCCTTTGCCGAATCCAATTCGGAGTTCAACATCGAACTCAGCATCATCGGAAAGACTTGCAATATGGAGGTCAGGATTAGTGACTTCCAGCAGTGCAGAGCTCCGCTGTATGTCCTTTGCAGTCCAAGTATAAGGTCCTTTCAAATGGAGATTTACCTTGAACGGTTTACGTTCGGTTGCTCGAATTCGAACCTGCTTCAAATTCATAATAATATCGGTAACATCTTCGAGCACCCCGGGAATATTTTGGAATTCGTGGAGCACATCAGTAAATTTCACCCCAATAATAGCATAGCCGGGGACAGTAGAAATCAAGACGCGACGGAAAGAATTACCAATCGTAACGCCGTAACCTTTTTCGAGTGGTTGCAAAATAAAGCGAGTATTATTAGGGTCGCTTGTCTCCTCGATAATGACCTTATCGGGCATTTGAAGAAGCGAAAACAAATCGATATCTAACATTTTAAACCAAATTTATTCAACTTAACTTATTAGCAATTAAACACGCCGCCGTTTTGGTGGACGGCAACCATTATGGGGAATAGGAGTTTTATCCAAAATGCTGTGAATTTCCAAACCAGCAGTTGCAAGAGCTCGAATGGCTGCTTCGCGTCCACTACCGGGACCTTTTACAATAACATCAACCTTCCGCAAGCCCATATCGTATGCTTCTTTTGCTGCTTTCTCGGCGGCTATCTGAGCAGCATAGGGCGTACTTTTTTTGGAGCCACGAAATCCACTCTTCCCTGCAGATGACCAGCATAATGTATTGCCATACATATCGGTGATAGTTACAATAGTATTGTTAAAAGTAGCAAGGATATAGGCTTTACCGTGTATCTCGGTAACTTGCTTTTTCTTTGTCTTTCGTTTTTGAGTTGCCATTTTCTTCCACTAATTAATATTACAAAAACTATTTCTTTCCAACTGCTTTCTTCTTTCCAGCAATGGTTTTTCTTCGTCCTTTTCGAGTGCGGGCATTTGTTCGAGTTCTTTGACCGCGCACGGGCAATCCTCGGCGATGTCGCAATCCGCGATAGCAACCGATGTCCATCAATCTTTTGATATTCATTTGCACTTCGCTACGAAGCTGCCCTTCGACTTTGTAATCCTGAATAACTTGTCGGATACGGGCTATTTCTTCATCGGTCCATTCTCCAACTTTTTTAAACTCATCGACACCAGCCTTCGATAGAATTTCTTTTGCAGTTGTTCTTCCAACTCCATAGATATAAGTTAGCCCAACAAATCCACGCTTATTCTTTGGTAAATCAACACCTGCTATTCTTGCCATCTACTCCTCCCTTTTATCCTTGTCGTTGCTTATATCTTGGATTCTTTTTATTGATAATATAAATTCTCCCTTTCCTCCGGACTATTTTATCCTCCGGAGAGCGTTTTTTAACAGAAGCCCTAACCTTCATAATCCACCTCTATTATTTGTACCTATAAATTATTCTGCCCTTGGTCAAATCGTAGGGAGATATTTCAACTCGAACCTTATCCCCCTGCAAAATTTTAATGTAATTCATTCGCATTTTGCCGGCAATATGAGCAAGGACTTTGTGCCCATTCTCGAAACGAACGATAAATTGAGTATTCGGAAGGGCTTCCTCAATTATACCGTCCATTTGTATCATTCCTTGCTTTGCCATATTCTCTTTCTATCTATATGTTAATACTATTGGCTTATCTTTTGTAACAACAATTGTATGTTCAAAATGTGCCGCAGGTTTCCCATCGGCTGTAACAACAGTCCAACCATCTTCTTTGGTTTTTACCTTGTATTCTCCAGCGTTTACCATTGGTTCAATTGCCAGTGTCATATTTTCGAGCAATTTCAGGTTCGGATATTGCCTCCTCGCCAGCAAAGGTGGAACGAAATTTGGTATCGGCGGTTCCTCGTGGAGCCGCTTCCCAATGCCATGTCCCACCAATTCCCTGTTCACCGAAAATCCGTTTGCCTCGACAAAAGTTTGAATTGCACGAGAAATATCGTAAACCTTGTTACCATCAATCGCAGCTTCGATTCCGAGTTCCAATGCACGCTGGGTAATTTTTAATAGACGCTCTTTCTCTTCGTTTATTTGACCGACAGGATAAGTAACAGCACTATCGCCGTAATATCCTTCCTTACGGACCCCGCAATCCAACGAAACAATTTCGCCCTCTTTCAATTTTCGATTGCCCGGCAAACCGTGGACCACCTCATCATCGATTGATATACACAAAGTAAATGGATACTCTTTATTTTCGACACGGTAGCCTTTGAAAGCTGGTAAAGCATCGTGCGAAAGTATATAATCCTCGGCAATCTTGTCCAATTCAATGGTTTCGACACCCGGTTTTACATACTTTTCCAAAAGACCTAAAGTCTCGGCAACAATCCGACAGGCTCTCTCAATAAGTTTAATCTCTTCAGCCGTCTTGACCAAAGAGAAATTAACATTACTCGGTTGAACCTTTTTGTCGGATTTCCTCATTAAATACCTCCAATAGCACCAGCACGACCACGAATCTTACCGCTCTTCATAAAGCCATCGTAATGGCGCATTAGCAAGAACGATTCAATCTGTTGTAGAGTATCCAGAATAACTCCCACCACGATTAAAATCGAAGTTCCACCGAAGAACGAAGCAAACGAAGTGGTCACACCAAGAACATGAATTGCAAAAGTTGGAATTACAGCGATTAAAGCCAGAAATATCGAACCGGGCAAAGTAATTTTCGTAAGTACAGAATCTATGTATTCAGCGGTTTGCTGTCCGGGTCGAATTCCGGGGATAAACCCGCCCTGCTTCTTCATATTATCTGCAATATCACGAGGGTTGAAAATAACAGCGGTATAAAAATAAGTGAATAAAATAACTAAACCGGCATACAAAATTGCATAAACAAAAGACCGCTCGCTAAAAGCAACCACAATAGTATGCAGCCACTGACTTGTCGGGAAAAAGTTGAAAATTGTTTGGGGAATAAAAATAATCGATTGGGCAAAAATGATTGGCATCACCCCGGCAGTGATAACACGAAGTGGAATATATTGAGTCGTTCCACCATATATTTTTCGACCAACCTGTCGCTTTGCATATTGCACAGGAATCCGACGGGCTCCTTGCGAAATAAAAATAATCGAAGCAACGATAGCCACCCAGAATGTCAAAATAATAATTTCAACAGGCCAGGGGCGTTCGCCAAGAGTGAAGACCTGCGAAAATTCCTGATAAAGAGCGCCGGGGAACCGAGCAACTATACCGATGAAAATCAACAAAGAAATCCCATTCCCAATCCCTTTTTCGGTTATTTGCTCCCCAAGCCACATCAAAAACATTGTTCCAGCGGTTAGAAGCACAATTGTCGAGAGGAAAAAGAAAAATCCCGAGTGGGGAACAACCGGGATTCCATTTGCCTCCATATTTACAAGTCGGACACCCATTCCCCAAGATTGAAAAGCACAGATTGGAACCGTCAGAATTCTAGTGTATTGATTGATTTTCCTTCGACCTTCTTCGCCTTCTTTCTGCATTTTCTGTATTTCGGGAATCACAATTCCAGCCAACTGCATAATAATCGAGGCAGTAATGTAGGGCATCACACCTAATGCAAAAATTGCAGCATTCGAAAATGCACCACCAACGAAAAAGTCGAACAACCCAAATAAATCCTGTGCCGCACCTTTGTTGAAAGCAGATAGGACTTGAAAATCAACTCCGGGCAAAGTAATGTGGGCTCCAATTCGAGCTACTATTATTGCAAAAAGAGTGAACAGAAGCCTTTGCCGGAGCTCTTCAATTTTCCAAATATTTTGAAATGTTTGAACAAACTTACTCATATTGTGCTATCTTACCTCCAACTGATTCAATTTTTTCTACAGCAGATTTAGAAAATTTATGGGCTTTAATTGTTATTGGTTTCGCAATATTCCCATCGCCCAAAATTTTGACTGGCTGATTCTTCTTCCCAATCAAACCCACTTGGAACATCAAATCGACATCGATTTCATCGGATGTAATTTTACCACGGTCGATAAAATCTTGTATCGTCGCAAGGTTCACAACTTGATATTCAACACGATTTCGATTGTTAAAGCCAAATTTTGGGATTCGTCGAATCAATGGCATCTGCCCGCCTTCGAAAGCCAATTTGCGGTGGTATCCACTTCGGGATTGATGCCCTTTGGTTCCGCGAGTAGCAGTTCCACCGTGACCAGAGCCGGGTCCTCGGCCTATTCTCTTATCTTTATGTTTCGAACCGGCTGCTGGCTGTAAATTTCCAATATGTTTCATTTCACACCTTATTCATTAACTTCAATTTCTTCGACTTTGACCAAATGTTGAACAACCTTTATCATACCCCAAGTTTGAGGATTATCGGGCAGGATATTCCAGTAATTTGGCCTGCCAAGCCCAAGAGCCTCGATAGTCCTTTTTTGCTTCTTATTTGTCTTAATTATGCTTCTTATCTGTGTAACCTTTAGTTTTTTCATAACAACTCCACATTAACCGAAAAGAACTTTTGGTGGTGAAATACCTCGCCGAGCTGCTACTTGTCCAATATCTTCCATCATCATCAGCGCCTTCAAAGTTGCCTTTGTGGTATTATGGGGATTCGAAGAACCGAGGCTTTTGGTCAACACATCCTTGACGCCGGCAAGTTCCAAAACAGCACGAATTCCACCAGCGGCAATAACACCAGTTCCGGGGGACGCAGGTCGAATCAAAACCTTCGCTGCTCCATACTTGCTGATAACTTCGTGGGGAACAGTGTTGTTGTTCAAGCTTACCTTAACCACGCTTTTCTTTGCCGCCTCGGTGGCTTTGTTGACCGCATCAATTACCTCGGCTGCTTTACCCATTCCAACACCAACGTGACCATTGTAATCGCCAACGACAACGATAGCGGTAAATCCAAATCGGCGTCCACCTTTGACAACTTTCGCCGTTCTTCCAACATAAACAAGTTTTTCTTTTAATTCTAATTCCGATGCCTTAATTTTTCCCATATCTTAAAAACCTTGTTTTACTAAAATTTTAATCCAGCTTCTCGAGCGCCCTCGGCAAGTGCTCGGACACGCCCGTGATAAAGAAATCCATTTCGGTCGAATGCAATAGCTTGAATCCCAGCCTTCAAAGCACGCTCGCCCAATACTTTGCCAACAACCTTCGCCTGTTCGACCTTGCTCATTCCTTCGGTGATTTGGCTACGCACCTCCTTGTCCAGCGTTGAACAGGCAACCAAAGTATGACCAAGCTCATCATTAATAATCTGTGCATATATGTGTTTCAGACTGCGATACACACTCAATCTGGGCCTTTCGGCTGTTCCAATTATTTTTTTCCTTACTCGAAGTTTTCGCCTTTCCCTTCTTACCTTCTTTAATTCAAGTCTGTTCATTGAAAACCTACTTCCTTAATTTAAACATTTTATTTTGAAGCCGATTTACCTGGCTTACGACGGACATACTCACCAAGATATCGAATCCCTTTACCCTTGTATGGTTCCGGTGGTCGAAGCATTCGAATCTTTGCGGCTACTTCTCCAACGACTTGCTTGTCGATTCCTTTGACAACAATCGTAGTGGGATTCGGTGATTCAATCGTTATCCCATCGGGCGGAATAAACAAAATTGGATGCGAATAACCAAGCGTCAACATCAAGCTCTTTCCCTTCATTTCAGCTTTATAACCGATACCCTCGATTTGCAATGTCTTTGCGAATCCTTCGCGAACACCTTGCACCATATTGTTTACTATCGCTCGAGTTAGACCATGCGCAGCTCGAACCTTTTTGTCATCATCGGTCCGCGAAAATGTTAGCGTTTGGTTTTGATAGCTATATTCAATTCCGTTGGGAATAGTAAAAGAAAGTTCACCTTTGGGACCACGAACAATTAACGTGCGGTCCTTAAATTCCACCTGCACATCTTTTGGTATTTCTATTGGTTTTTTCCCTATTCTAGACACGGCTCGTCTCCCCTTATATTACCAAATTGTAAAAAGCAATTCACCACCAATATTCAATTTTCGCGCCATCTTATCGGTCATTATTCCTCTCGAGGTCGATACAACAGCAATCCCAAGTCCATTTTTCACTCGTGGAATTTCTTTTGCTCCAACATAAATTCTTCGCCCCGGCTTACTTACCCTCTTAATTTCTCGAATCACAGGCTGCCGATTGTAATACTTCAATTTAATCCTTATTGTACCCTGCACATTATCGTCCAATTTCTCGAAATCTTCGATATAACCTTGGTCCTTTAATATCTGGCAAATTGCCCATTTCATCTTTGAAAAAGGAACCAAGACTTCGTTGTGCCGGGCACGACCAGCATTCCTTATCCTTGTTAAAAAATCCGCAATTACATCTGTTACTGGCATACTCAATCTATCCTTAAATTAATTAATTACCAACTTGCTTTTCTCATCCCGGGAATTTTCCCTTCAAGTGCCATTTGCCGAAGCACGTTTCGGCAAAGCATAAATTTTCGATAAACACCACGACCGCGTCCAGTTACCCCACATCGATTTCGCACACGAACCGGGCAACTATTTTTGGGCAATTTCTGTAACCCAACATAATCGCCAGCTTCTTTCAAAGCCTGTCGTTTTTCTCGGTATTTTTCGACCAGTTTAATCCTCTTCAAGTTCCTTGCAATTACTGCCTTTGTTGCCATATCTTATTCCTTTCTTTGGAATGGAAAACCAAACTCTTGCAAAAGTGCATACGATTCCTCATCGGATTTCGAGCGAATAACAAAAGTTATATCCAAACCCGAAATCCTCGAAATTTTATCAACATCAATTTCAGGGAAAATAATCTGCTCTTTGATACCAACAGAATAGTTCCCGTGACCATCAAAACTCTTATCCGAAAATCCGCGAAAGTCTCGAATTCGCGGTGCAGCAATATTGATGAATCGGTCTAAAAATTCATACATCCTTTGCCGACGCAAAGTTACAAAACAACCGATTGGAACGCCAGCACGCAATTTGAAGTTCGAAATAGACTTCTTCGCCTTCGAAATCGCAGGCCTTTGCCCAGCAATTAATTCGAGTTCATTAATTGCATTCAAAAGATGCCGCTGGTCTTGTGTTGCACTTCCCACGCCCATATTAAGCACGATTTTCTCCAATCGCGGAACTTGCATCGGCGATTTATAACCGAACTTCTTCATCAAATTTGGTATAATAGTATTCTTGTAATACTCATACAACCGAGGTACTGGAATTTCCTTATCCTTTACATCTTCTAATCGTTTCCCCTCGGGTTTAAACTCAACTTTTTTCGAGGCTACTGCCTGCGGTTGAACTTTTTTCTTTGTTGTTGCCTTTGCCATCTTTTATCTTATCCTCTTGATTTACAAATCCTTACCATTCTTTTTCGAAAATCGAATTTTAACTATTTTCCCATCTCGTTCTTCGAAGCGAATACCAATCCGTGTGGGATTTTTATCCGAATCCAATATCATAACATTTGAATAATGTATAGGCATTTCCTTGCTAACTATTCCACCTTTCGGGTTCTGGGCAGTCGGTTTCGTATGTTTTTTACGAACATTGACCCCTTCGACCAGCACCCGCATCTTCTCGGGATAAATTTCCAAAATCCGTCCCACAGCCCCTTTATCGTTGCCTGCTATAACTTGTACCAAATCCCCTTTTTTCAACTTAAGTTTCATTTCTTCACCTCTATAAAACCTCTGGTGCTAACGAAATAATTTTCATAAAATTTTTCTCACGTAACTCACGAGCAACGGGACCAAACACCCGGGTTCCACGGGGTTCACCCTGATTATTCAGAATCACCGCAGCATTATCGTCGAAACGGATAAAAGAACCGTCCTTCCGCTTTATTTCTTTCTTGGTTCGCACAACCACAGCACGGCAAACTTCACCCTTTTTCACCGAGGACTGTGGCAATGCCGACTTCACCGAAACAACGATAATATCGCCAACAGTTGCATACCTTTTTTCGTGTCCGCCAAGCACTCGAATACATCGAACACGCTTGGCACCAGAATTATCAGCAACCACCAAATTTGTTTCTTCCTGTATCATCTTCCACCTCCTTATTTAGCCCGTTCAACTATTTCTTTTAACATCCAACGTTTCCTTCGGCTCAAAGGTCGCCATTCCATAATTCGAACTAAATCGCCAACTTGGCATTCGTTCTTCTCGTCGTGTGCCATAAATTTTTTCGACCTTTTATAATACTTCTTATACAATGGATGCTGAACATATCGTTCAACCAAAACAATAATCGTTTTATTTGGCTTGTTCGAAACCACCCGACCTTCGAGTATTCTTCGCCTACCAATCTTCGGCTTGGCTTTCTCGGCTTTTGTTTCTGCCACGGAAACTTCGGATTTCGCTTCGGCGACTGCAGTTTCCGAGACTTGGGTTTCGGTAGTTTCGGTCCCGCTACCAAGATTATTGCTTTCGTTTGTATTCACCAAGTTGGTTCCTTCGTTTGTAATAATGTTTTCTTCCATATTATCCCTTTACTCTTTGCCGTTCAGAAAGAATTGTCTTTATTCTTGCAATATCTTTGCGTAAAATTTTCAACGAGGCTGTATCTTGCAATTGACTCAAAGAATGTTGAACACGCAACCGAGCAAGAGTTTCGACTGCCTCCTTCAATGTTTGCTGCAATTCCTGGTCGGTCAGTTCCCTTAAATCCTTTGCCTTTCGTGGTTTCATTCTTCTATATCCACTCGTTGAACAAATTTTGTCTTAATAGGCAATTTTTGGGCAGCAAGTCTCAACGCTTCCTGTGCCCTTTCTTTCGAAACGCCGCCAATTTCGAACATCACTTTACCACGCTTAACTACAGCAACCCAAAACTCGGGCGAACCTTTTCCACTCCCCATTCTCGTTTCAAGTGGCTTCTTGGTTACAGGTTTATCGGGGAAAATACGAATCCATAGTTTTCCTTCTCGTTTTAGGTATCGGTTGATTGCAATACGAGCAGCCTCGATTTGCCTATTGGTTATCCAAGCACCTTCGAGTGCTTTCAAACCATAGGAACCAAACATCACAGTAGTCCCCCGATTTGCAACACCACGAACTCGTCCGCGTTGTGTCTTTCTATATTTTACTCTCTTTGGCAATAACATATCACACCTCTAATTATTTATGCCAATTGCGGTTTACCAAGTATTTCCCCTCGGCAAATCCAAACTTTAACTCCAATACTTCCATAAATTGTCTGGGCAACTGCAAAGCCATAGTCAATATCGGCTCGTAACGTATGCAATGGAATTCTTCCATCCTTATACTGTTCGGAACGAGCCATTTCGGCTCCACCAAGACGTCCCGAACATTGAACTTTTATCCCAACAGCACCCATCTTCATAGCATTGCTAACAGCCATCTTCATTGCACGGCGGAAAGAAACTCTGCCTTCGATTTGGGCTGCAATGTTTTCGGCAACAAGCACCGCCTCGAGTTCAGGCTTCTTCACTTCGGATATTAATATCTTTACCTCTTTGTTCGTTAACCGTCGAACTTCCTCTTCCAACTTAGTAATTTCTTGACCCGAACGCCCAATGATTAATCCGGGTCGCGAAGAGTGAATGGTAATTCTCAGCAACTTGGTTGTTCTTTCGATAATTATTCGCGAAACACCAGCCCGACGCAATCGGTTCTTAATGTAATTACGCACCTTAATATCCTCGTGGAGTTTCTCGGCAAAGTTCTGTTCATCGAACCAATTTGCGTCCCATCCACGAATAATTCCAAGCCGTAAACCGATTGGATTAGTTTTCTGTCCCAACTTTTTCCTCCTTCTTAACTTTCGGTTTAACTATATTCTTTGGTTGAATTTCCTCGACAGAAATCGAAATGTGGCAAGAGCGTTTACGCAAACGATAAGCTCGACCCATTGGCGCCGGAAGTATTCTCTTCAACGTTACGCTTTGGTCTACGTAAGCCCTTTTGACAATAACATTTTCGGGGTCGACTGTGCCACGTTCCTTCAAATTTTGCAAATTCGAGAGAGCCGAGCGCAAAACTCTTTCGACCTCTATCGAGCCAGCCTTTGGGCAAAACTTCAAAATAGCAAGCGCCTCGCTTGCCTTTTTGCCACGAATCAAATCGACCACCAATCTGACCTTTCGTGGCGACATCCTCAAATACCTTTTTATTGCATAAGCTTCCATCTAGCCTCCATTTTACTTTTTAGCTGCTGCTTTTTGTTCTTTCCTATGACCAGCATGACCACGATACGTTCGCGTTGGAGCAAACTCCCCGAGTTTATGACCAACCATATTTTCTGTTATGTACACTGGAATAAACTTATTCCCGTTGTGAACTGCAAAAGTATGCCCTACAAATTCAGGTACGATGGTCGAAGCTCGGGACCAGGTCTTTATCACCTGTTTCTTTCGGCTTTGATTCAATGCCTCGACCTTCTTCAAAAGCTTCCAATATACGTAAACACCTTTTTTTAATGACCTTGACATAATCTATCCCAAATTATCCTTTTCGACGACGAATAATATATTTATCCGATGGTTTATTCTTTTTACGAGTTTTCAATCCTTTGGCAAGTTGTCCCCACGGAGAGCGAGGATGCTGACGACCACCGCCAGATTTCGAACGCCCTTCGCCGCCACCATTCGGGTGGTCGATTGGGTTCATTGCCATACCACGTGTCTGCGGTCGAATACCCAACCAACGCGACCTTCCCGCTTTACCCAACATAATATTTTCGTGGTCAGGATTACTTACTCGTCCAATAGTTGCATAGCAGGTGTTCAAAATATTCCGTATTTCGCCCGAAGGTAGTTTCACTTGGGCGTAACGTTCATCTAAACCAACAAGTTGCGCAAAAACACCTGCTGAACGAGCAAGTTGGCCACCTTTGCCCGGTTTCAATTCAATATTGTGAATGAACAATCCAACAGGGATGTTCTTTAAAGGCAAAGCATTGCCATCTTTAAATTCTGCATTGGGTCCAGCCATTATCGTATCGCCAACTTTAAGATTATCGGGAGCAAGAATATATCGGTATTCGCCATCTTCGTAGCGAACCAATGCAATTCGTGCACTCCGATTTGGGTCGTATTCGATGGTTTCGACCGTGGCTGGTATTCCACGCTTATCTCTCTTAAAATCTATTATTCGATATTGACGTTTGTGCCGACCACCTCGATGACGCGAGGTAATCCTACCCGTGTTATTTCTGCCGCCAGTTCTCTTCAAGGGAACCACCAAGGGTTCATAGGGACGGTCGGTGGTTATCTCCTCGAAAGTCGATACCGAATAAAATCTTGTTCCCGGGGTTATTGGTTTTAATACTCTTATTCCCATTTTTTCTCCTTAATTAAGTCTCCGCTCCTGCAACCAAATCGATAGAATAACCTTCTTTCAAAGTAACATAGGCTTTCTTCCGAAGTGGTGTCCTACCACGCATCACACCACGTCGAGTGTAACGAGTGCGTTGCTTCCCTTTAACTCGCAAAGTCCGAACCGATTCCACTTTGACTTCGAACATTTCCTCGACAGCCTTCTTTATTTCTATCTTATTCGCTTTCGGGTCGACTTCGAAAACGTACTGACGTTGTTCTCCTAACTTCATCGCCTTCTCTGTGATAATCGGTCGTTTAATTATTTCTATCATAACTATTCTCCAATACTAATTTTGAAAAGAAGCCTGCAATTGTTCCACCGCACTTTTGAAAATCAACAATTTTTTATGTGCAAGAATATGATAAGTCGAAATTTTATCGGCATAGAAAACCGAAACATTTTCGATATTCCTTGCCGAAAGATAATGAACATCGGACTTTTCGGGAAGAAGAACCAATGTTTTCTCTCCAGCTAAATTCAAATTCTTCAAAACAGTGTAAAACTCCTTGGTTTTAGGTTGTTCCATAGCAAAATCTTCGACCACAATCAAATTCCCTTCGCTTAGCCGGAGCGAAAGAGCACTTTTACGAGCCAACGCTTTCAATTTCTTATTCAACTTCATCGTGTAATCTCGGGGTTTCGGTCCGTGTATTGTACCGCCGTGAACCCACAAAGGCGAGCGAATCGAACCAGCACGCGCAGTTCCTCGACCTTTCTGCCGCCAGGGTTTCTTTCCGCCACCACTGACTTCCGAACGGACTTTCGTCTTGTGCGTCCCCTGTCGTTGATTAGCCAGATAGGCTACAACAGCCATATGCATTGCGTGCTCGTGAGGCTCGACACCAAAAATCTCATCGAGCAATTCGATTTGCCCAACAACTCTACCTTCCTTCGAATATACATCAACTGTCATTTCTTCCCTACAACTTTACTATTTCTAACAAACCATTAATAGGTCCTGGAACTCCACCCTTAACAAGCATAAGATTTTGCTCGGGTAAAATATCCACAATTTCAAGGTTCCGAATAGTTGCCCGTTTTCCACCCATACGACCAGCCATCCTCATTCCCTTGAATACACGCGACGGATAAGACGAAGCACCAATCGACCCCGGCGCCCTTACTCTATCGGATTGGCCGTGGGTAGTCATACCCACACCACCAAAGTGGTGCCTTTTAACAACGCCTTGGAAACCGCGTCCTTTGCTTGTGCCCGAAATCTTAACCTTATCGCCTTTTTTGAACAAATCGCCAACGTAAAGAACATCGCCGGGCTTTAAATTTATATCGAGTTCTCGAAATTCTTTCAGGAAACGAGTCGGCTGAATGCCTGCTTTACGGAAATGTCCTAACTCGGGCTTATTCACTCGTTTTTCCGAGCGAGTTCCAAAACCAATTTGAACCGACTGATAGCCGTCTCTTTCAATGGTATTGACTTTGACGACCGGACACGGACCAGCCTCGATAACCGTTACAGGTATCTGCTCGCCCTTTTCGGTAAAGTAGCTCGTCATACCTATCTTTCGACCTAAAATTGCTGAGCCCATAATTCACACCTACACTTTAACTTCTACATCAACACCAGCAGGTAGTTCCAATTTCATCAAAGCATCAATTGTTCGTTGCGACGAGCTGTATATGTCTATCAATCTTTTATGCACTCGCATCTCAAACTGCTCGCGCGACTTTTTATCGACATGTGGCGATCTATTTACGGTAATAATAGAACGCTTGGTTGGCAACGGAATAGGACCCGACACCATAGCACCAGTTTGTTTCACCGTTCGAACTATGCGTTCGGCTGACTTATCAATCAAATAATGATCGAAAGATTTTAATTTGATTCTAATTTTTTGTGTCGCAGCCACTTTTTTTCTCCTATTTATCTTACTTGCTCAAAAGAGCAATTAAAATGCATTACTCGATAATTTTTGTTACAACACCAGCGCCAACTGTTCGACCACCTTCGCGGATTGCAAAACGAAGTCCTTCCTCCATTGCAACAGGTGTAATCAACTCTATTGTAATGTTATCCAAATTATCTCCGGGCATAACCATATCGACGCCTTGCGGCAATTGAATCACACCAGTAACATCTGTTGTTCGGAAATAGAACTGGGGTCGATAACCCGAGAAGAATGGAGTATGTCGTCCGCCCTCTTCCTTCTTCAAAACGTAAACTTGTGCATTAAACTTGGTGTGTGGGGTAATTGTGCCAGGCTTTGCAATAACCATTCCTCGTTCGAGCTCATCTTTATCGATACCACGAAGCAACAAGCCAACGTTGTCGCCTGCAACGCCTTCGTCGAGAATCTTACGGAACATTTCGATACCGGTAACCGTTGTCTTCTTGTGCAAACCAAAGCCAACGATTTCGACTTCTTCGTTGAGACGGATAATTCCACGCTCGATTCGACCAGTTCCAACAGTTCCGCGGCCTGTAATCGAGAAAACATCCTCGACTGGCATCAAGAAAGGCTTGTCGATATCTCTTTGCGGAGTTGGGATGAATTCGTCAACAGCATCCATTAAATCGTAAATTGGTTTCAAACGGGGGTCGTCAATAGTTGCATTTGGGTCAAGCCCTGCTTGCATAGCTAAAAGTGCAGAACCACGAATAATAGGAACTTCATCGCCAGGAAAATCGTATTTATTCAACAATTCGCGAACTTCCATCTCAATCAAATCAACCAACTCTGGGTCGGCAATGTCTATTTTGTTCAAAAACACAACAATGTACGGAACGTTTACCTGGCGAGCAAGAAGCACGTGCTCACGAGTTTGAGGCATAGGACCATCGTCGGCAGCAACAACAAGAATTGCACCATCCATCTGGGCAGCACCGGTAATCATATTCTTAATGTAGTCGGCGTGCCCGGGGCAATCGACGTGTGCATAATGCCTTTTCTCGGTTTCGTATTCTACGTGAGCAGTGTTGATTGTGATACCTCGTGCTCGTTCTTCGGGTGCATTGTCAATTGAATCGAATGTTCGAACTTGGGTGTTTGTACCCTTCTTTGCAAGAGCCATTGTGATTGCTGCTGTTAAAGTCGTTTTGCCATGGTCGATGTGACCAATGGTTCCGATGTTAACGTGAGGCTTCGAACGAACGAATTTTTCTTTAGCCATTTTTAAACTCCTTAATTAAACCAACATTTATTAATAATAAAATTCTTAAAAAAATTCAATGCCATTAGACGAAAGATTTTTGTTCTACAACCGGTTCGTAATGAGAAAATTCCATTGTATACGAAGCTCTGCCTTGGCTTAACGAACGCAGATGAGTAACATAACCAAACATTTCCGATAGCGGTGCAAAGCCTCGAATTATCTGGAAATTCCCTCGCAAATCCAATTCTTCGATTCTTCCCTTCCGAGAATTGAAATCCGAAATGATATCGCCAACATATTCTTCGGGCGAAACAATTTCCACTTTAAATATTGGCTCGAGCAAAATCGATTTACTCTTTCGCAAAGCTTCGCGGACTGCCATTGAAGAAGCAATTTTATAGCCAAGCTCGGTACAAAACTCCCGTTCGTATTTACCGCCAGTAACTTCCACAATAACATCGGTGAGCGGATAACCTAAAAAGCCTATTTGCAAGCCTTCTTTAATTCCCTCTTCAATAGCACTCCAAAATTGTTTGGGGATAATATCTTCGGATATTTGAAATCGAATTTCGTTCCCTTTGCCTCTTTCGTTAGGCTTAAGCAACACCCGAACATAACCAAAGTTGTTTTTCCCCGAAATTTGCCGTTCAAAACTATAGTCTTCCTCCACTGGCAAGCTAATCGTTTCGCGATAAGCAACTTGGGGCTTACCAATTCTAACATCGAGATTATGCTCGCGTTTCAGCCTATCGGCAATTATTTCCAACTGCAATTCCCCGACACCGCTGATGATAATTTCACCGCTTTCCTCATCGTTTGTAAATCGGAAGGTCGGGTCCTCTTCGGCAAATTTTGCAAGAGTTTCGAGCAATCGGTCGCGGTCCTGCTGAGTCTTCGCTTCAATCCTTTGATTTATAACAGGTTCAGCAAAAGTAATTCTTTCGTAAAGTATCTTGTGCTTTTCGTCGCACAAAGTATCGCCAGTTTTAGTCGACCTTAAATCGGGAAAGGCAACAATCTCTCCGCTATAAACTTCGTTCAACTCTTCTTTTCTATTCGCATACAAACGCAAAATCTTCTGTATCCTTTCCCGCTTTCCCGAATTCGTATTAAAAGCAACTTGCCCAACCTTTATCGTCCCGGAATAAATTCTAACAAATGTTAGTTTTTTCAAATACGGGTCCGAAAGTATTTTAAAAGCAAGACAAGAAAATGGCTCATCATCATTTGCTTTTCGAGAAATTTTCTTTTCGTGATTATTATAATCGTAGCCCCAAAAGACGCCTATATCGGATGGTGAAGGCAAATATTTAATCACAGCATCGAGCAGAGGCTGAACACCAATGTATTTTTTCGATGAACCACAAAGAACAGGAACGAGACTATTCGACAAAGTTGCCTTTCGCAATCCCAATTCAATCTGTTCTTCGGTAAGTGTCCCATTTTCGAGATAATAGCTTAGCAGGTCATCGTCGCATTCAGCAACTGCATCAACAAGTTTATCGCGCCATTCCTTCACCAAATCAACCATATCCGAAGGCACTTCATCATAGTAATACTTAAAGCCTTTGGTTTCTTCGTCGAAATAAATCGCCTTTTCTCTAATCAAGTCGACCACACCAACAAAAGAATCCTCGGCACCAATAGGCAATTCAATAACAGCTGGCTTTGCGTTGAGTTTATCTTTCATCATTTGTATAACACGGTAAAAATCCGCGCCCATTCGGTCCATCTTGTTAACATAAGCAATACGAGGGACGTTATACATATCGGCTTGGTGCCAAACGGTCTCCGATTGTGGTTCAACCCCGCCAACGCCACAGAAAATAGCAATAGCCCCATCGAGTACTCGGAGCGAACGCTGGACTTCGGCAGTGAAATCGACGTGCCCCGGTGTATCAATCAAATTAATTTGATGGTCTCGCCAGAAAAAAGTCGTCGCCGCCGAAGTAATTGTAATCCCTCGTTCCTTTTCCTGTTCCATATAGTCCATAAAGGCAGTGCCTTCGTCGACTTCTCCGGGACGATGCAAAAATCCGGTGTAGAACAAAAATCTTTCTGTAGTGGTTGTTTTCCCCGCATCAATATGAGCCATAATCCCAATATTGCGAACCTTTTCTATTTCAACCTTGCGGGGCATAACACACTAACAGCATTTCTATTGACAAAGAACCATCATAGTCGTTACCATTTGAAATGAGCAAAAGCCTTGTTAGCTTCTGCCATTCGGTGCGTGTCTTCGCGCTTTTTGACAGAGGCACCTTCGTTGTTGGCTGCTGCGATAATTTCCGATGCTAAACGCGCGCTCATAGATTTGTCCTTCCTTTGCCTTGCGAACATTCTAATCCATCGCAAAGCAAGCGAAATCCTTCGGTCTTCTCGAACCTCTACAGGCACTTGATAGGTTGCTCCTCCAATTCGGCGAGAGCGTACCTCAATCAAAGGAGCAACATTCGACACCGCCTTCCGGAATACATCCAGCGGGTTCTGTTTGGTCTTTTGACCAACAATGTCCAATGCTTCGTATACAATCTTCCTTGCTAAACTTTTCTTCCCTTTCCGCAATACCGTGTTTATCATCCTTGCAACAAGGATGTCCTGATACTTCGGATCGGGTTCAATTGGTCTCTTTTCTGCTCTCTTCTTCCTCATTGTATAGTATCCCTATTCATACAATTTTACTTAGAAGCTGCTTGTTTGGGCCGTTTAGTTCCATATTTCGACCGACCTTGCTTTCGTCCCTCGACTCCTTGCGTATCGGCAACTCCACGAACAATGTGATAACGAACACCGGGCAAATCTTTAACGCGGCCCCCTCGAACATAAACTATTGAGTGCTCCTGAAGATTGTGTCCTTCGCCGGGTATATACGCAATAACTTCATAACCTGAACTCAATCGCACCTTGGCAACTTTTCGCAACGCTGAATTAGGCTTTTTCGGCGTAGTCGTGTAAACACGAGTACAAACTCCACGCCTCTGCGGGCATCCCTTCAATGCCGGCGATTTGCTTTTCTTACGCAGTTTCTTTCTCGGCTTCCTAATCAACTGACTTATCGTTGGCACTCAAATTCTCCTAAAAAATAATAAAATTCCACATTTTCAAAAAAAGAGACTACAAAATTAGAGAAAAAAAAATTAATATCAAAATTTTTTTAAAAAGTTTTTAAAAAATTTTTAAAAATTTTTATTTCTTACTCTTTCGATACTCTTCGATTAATTCATCCTGCACACTTTTGGGCACGGGAGAATACTTAAGGAACTCCATCGTAAACTCCCCTTTGCCTTGGGTTACCCCACGCAAATCCGAAGAATATCCAAACATTTCCTTCAATGGTACCTCGGCTTCGATAACTACAAAGCCATTATCAATTCGCGTGTTCATAATTATTCCACGCCTCTGGTTAATTTGTCCAATAATCACTCCTTGGAACTCTTCGGGAGCTGTTACTTCCAACTTCATAATTGGTTCTAAAATTACAGGTCCCGCCTTTGCAAGTGCTTCTTTCAATGCATATTTCGATGCAAGCTTAAAAGCAAGTTCCGATGAATCGACAGGGTGTGTTTGTCCATCATTCAAAACAACTCGCACATTAACAACTGGTTGCCCAATCAAAATGCCTTCCTTCAATTGCTCTTGAAATCCTTTATCGCAAGCCGGGATAAATTCTCGGGCAATTACTCCACCAACAACTTGGTCTACAAATTCATATTCTTTACCTTCGGTCGCTGGTATCGGTTCGACATAACCACCAACGCGTGCAAACTGTCCTGCTCCCCCCGTTTGCTTCTTATGGGTATAATTAAAGTCCGCTCTACGAGTGATTGTCTCGCGATACGCAACCTTGGGTTTCCCAACCACTACTTCACAATTGTATTCTCTTTTGATTCTTTCGATATAAATCTCCAGATGGAGTTCCCCCATACCTTTTATTATCGTTTCGCCAGTTTCCTCGTCGCGCATAACCTGAAATGTTGGGTCCTCTTTTTGGAATCTATTCAATGCTTTCGAGAAGTTCGAAAGCGTGGTCTTCTCTTTCGGTGCAACAGAAAGCTCAATCACTGGTGTAGGAACAAACATAGATTGCAGAGAATAATTCACCGTACCATCGGTAAAAGTATCACCCGAATAACATTCAACACCAAACATTGCTACAATATCTCCAGCATAAGCCTCTTCGATATCGTGCATCTCTTGTGCATGCATCCTTACAATTCTTGGCACTTTAATCTTCTTCTTGCTCTTCGTATTATAAATTACATCGCCTTTCCTAACCTTGCCCTGATAAATCCTCATATAAGTCAACTGCCCAAAGCGACCATCTTCGAGTTTAAATGCCAAGCCAACAAATGGCTTATCAATATCGCAGGACAATTTCACCTTCGCTTCGTTATTATCTAAATCGAAGGCTTCGTTTTCTCGCTCATCGGGGCTTGGCAAGAACATACCCACTCCATCGAGCAAAGGTTGAACACCCTTGTTCTTCTTTGCCGAGCCAACATATACGGGGGTAACAAGATGCGAAATTGTCAAGCGGCGTAGCACAGGAATAATAACCTCCGTTGGCACTTCCTCGTCGGCAAGATAAAGTTCAGCAATTTCATCATCAAAATCAGCCAGTGTTTCAACAAGTTGTAGCCGACGGAAGGTTGCTTCTTCTATAAGCTCATCGGGAATATCTTTTTCGACAACAATTTCGCCATTATTTCCTTCGAAATATACCGCTTTCATTTTCAAAAGATCGACCACCCCTGCAAAGCTATCTTCGAGCCCAATAGGCATTGTAACCAACACAGGCCTAAGGTTCAATTTCTCCTTCATCTGCTGTAAGACTTTATCGGGATTGGCACCCGACCTATCTACTTTGTTGATGAACGCAATCCGTGCCACATTGTAGCGACGAATCTGCCGGTCGACAGTAATAGTTTGGCTTTGCACACCAGCAACAGCACACAACACAAGTATCGCACCATCGAGAACTCGCAAAGCCCGTTCAACCTCTACTGTAAAGTCTATGTGCCCGGGTGTATCAATTAAGTTTATATGATAATCTTTCCACTTGAAATAAGTCGAAGCAGATTGAATTGTAATTCCTTTTTCTCTTTCCAAATCCATCGCATCGAGAGTGGGTCCAGCTCCGCTTTTATCGCGCACCTCAACAATTTGGTGTATTTTCCCTGTGTAATACAATATCCTTTCGCTCAGTGTGGTCTTACCAGAATCAATATGAGCGGTAATCCCTATATTCCTTATCAAACTTAAATTATAAATATGGTCCATAAACAAAACAAATTGTTCACAAAAATTTCTAGGTTTCAAACAACAAATATTTTCAATCTATGTTAATTTTAAGCAAATTTTTGAAAATTTTGTTTCGGAAACATTATCAATTACTGTAAAAACATTAAAATGAGCGTAGCAATTTTCATTTTCATTGCTACGCCCATATAATTCAAATAAATAAACTCCGAAAAAATTATATTTCTCGCAACGATTCGATTTCCCGCGATTGTTCAATTGGGGTAGCCCTTTGAGTAACGGTCGGTGGCAATTCAATCTCTTCGGCAAATATATTCCCTACTTTACTTTTAACTATCATATCTTGATAATGTTTCAAGCCTGTGCCAGCGGGAATGAGTTGACCAAGAATAATGTTTTCCTTCAAGCCATAAAGATAATCCACCTTGGCTTCGACGGCGGCTTCGGAAAGAACACGCGTGGTTTCTTGGAACGACGCAGCCGAAAGCCAGCTGTCGGTCTCCAACGAAGCTTGCGTGATGCCCAGCAGGACAGGCTCGGCTATCGCCGGTTCAGCAGGTCGGGCTTGGGCTACTTTCTTGCCTTTCTTTCGCAAATCTTGGTTAACCTCGCGGAACTTGTCCTTGCTTACTATCTGCCCGACTTTAAACTTCGAATCACCTTTATCCGTAATAACAACTTGCTTCTTCAACTTCTCGTTCTCGTCGAGAATACGGATTCTGTCGACATAATCATTTTCAAGGAAGCGGGAATCGCCCGGGTCGGAAATTCTATATTTTTGCAACATCTGACGAACGATAATCTCAATATGCTTGTCGTTTATCTTAACACCTTGCATTCGATAAACTTCTTGTATCTCATTAACCAAGTATTCTTGAACAGCGTGCGGTCCTTTGATTCTAAGTATATCGTGCGGGTTTATATCTCCATCGGTCAGGCGGTCGCCAGCGCGAACGAAATCCCCATCCTGAACAAGGATGTATTTCCCAAACGGAATGTTGTAATCCCGCACTGTTTTCCCATCGAGCGAAGTAACCAAAATCGTTCTTTGTCCACGCTTGACTTTATCGAAGGTAACAATACCATCGATTTCGGAAACGATAGCAGGATTCTGCGGTGCCCTTGCTTCGAATAATTCCGTAACACGAGGCAAACCACCAGTGATATCACGCATACGACCCAAATCCCGTGGGATTTTCACCAGTGCAGTTCCAACCCCAACATATTCATCCTCATCTACTCTTAATTGAGCCTTAACGGGGATAGAATAGGAACGAAGCACATTGCCTTCGTCGTCAAGAATCTCAATCGTAGGTTGCTTATTTTTATCTCGTGATTCAATTACAACCTTCGTAATATGTCCGGTTTGTTCATCATTAACCTCACGATAAGTAACATTGTGAATCATATCCTTGAATCGAACCCTACCACTAACTTCCGTAATAATCGTGGCATTGTATGGATCCCATTCGTACAAAAGTTGACCTTTTTTGACTTGCTCGCCGTCGCGAACCTTCAAAACTGCACCATACATAGCATCGTATTTGGTCAGAACTCGGTTGCTTTCAGGTTCAACGATATTTATAACACCACTTCGGGAAACAACAACTTGAACTTCCTCTTCATCTTCCTCGTAGGTTACAATTCGGACATTTTCGAATTGCACTACACCATCGAATTTTGCTGTTACAGAGGACTGGCTCGTTATCAGTAATGCAGTTCCACCAGTGTGGAATGTTCTCAAGGTCAGCTGAGTACCCGGCTCGCCAATTGACTGCGACGCAATTGTCCCAACTGCTTCGCCAACATCCACAAGTTTACCTGTTGCAAGATTCCGTCCGTAACATTTTGCACAAACTCCGTGACGTGATTCGCAAGTCAAAACGCTTCGGATTGTAACTTCTTCGACTGGCGATTCTTCTATCTTTTGTGCAATCTCCTCATCAATCAATTCTCCAGCCTTGACAAGGACCTCGCCGGTCAACGGATTAACAACATCCCAAAGTGCAACCCTGCCAAGAATTCTTTCGTACAAAGTTTCTTTAACCTCTTCGCCTTCCTTCAAAGCAGTAGTGTTAACACCACGAATTGTGCCACAATCTACTTCGGTAATGATAATATCTTGGGCAACATCGTGCAAGCGTCGAGTTAGATAACCAGCATCGGCGGTCTTCAAAGCGGTGTCGGCAAGTCCCTTTCTTGCACCGTGTGTGGAAATGAAATATTCAAGCACCGACAATCCTTCTTTGAAATTAGAAAGAATCGGGTTCTCGATTAATTCACCAGTTGAACCAGTCAACGATTTACGAGGCTTTGCCATCAAACCTCGCATCCCAGCAAGCTGTCGTATCTGCTCTTTGGAACCACGAGCCTGCGAATCAAGCATCATCCAGAATGTATTGAACCCTTGATATACTTTGGCAATTTCATTATACAACTTATCCGCAACACGATTTGTTGCTGTCGACCAAGTATCGATAATCTTATTATATCTTTCGCCAAAGCTAATAACACCATTTTGGTAAGCATTTTCGATTTCATCGACACGCTTTTGGGCTTGCTCGATAATTTCGTACTTCTCCTTTGGCACAATTACATCGGGAATACCCACCGACAAACCGCCACGCGTTGCAAATTCAAATCCCATTTGCTTCAAGTTGTCTAAAAATTCAACTGTTGTAGCCAGCCCTGCAATTCGGAAGCAATAACCAATTATTTGGCGCAATCTCTTCTTTGTCAACAATTCATTGATAAATCCAAGTTCTTTCGGCACAATCTGGTTAAACAAAATTCTTCCAGTTGTAGTTTCGACATACTTGCCGTCCATTCTCACTTTGATTTTAGCATGCAAGTCAACTGCGCCGTTATTGTATGCAATAATCACTTCCTCGGGAGAATTAAACAACTTGCCTTCGCCTTTTACGCCCGATTTGGCTTTTGTAATGTAATAGATTCCCAAGACCATATCTTGCGAAGGAACAGCAATTGGGTCGCCATTTTGAGTATGCATAATGTTATGCGGAGCCAGCATCAAAAGCAAAGCCTCGAGCTGTGCCTCCCAACTTAGCGGAACGTGCACAGCCATTTGGTCGCCGTCGAAGTCTGCGTTGAAGGCTGTACAAACCAACGGATGTAGTTGAATTGCTTTTCCTTCGATTAGTCTTGGTTGGAATGCTTGAATACCAACTCTGTGAAGTGTCGGAGCGCGGTTGAGTAATACGGGATGGTTCTCGATTACCTTCTCAAGGATATCCCAAACCTCGGTCCGCTTTTGCTCGACCATTTTCTTGGCACTTTTAACGGTTTTGACATAGCCCCGCTCGATTAACTTCCTAATAATAAATGGCTTAAACAATTCGACAGCCATATCTTTCGGCAAGCCACACTCGTGCATCTTCAATTCTGGACCAACAACGATAACCGAACGGCCAGAATAATCCACGCGCTTACCAAGCAAATTCTGACGGAACCGTCCTTGTTTGCCTTTCAAAGCGTCGGCAAGGGATTTTAATGGTCGAGTAGCTTCGGTCTTCGTGGCTTTCCGTGAACTATCGAACAAAGCATCAACACTTTCTTGCAACATCCTCTGTTCGTTTCGGATAATTACGCCCGGAGCTTTTATATCAATTAATCTCTTTAATCTATTGTTGCGAATAATAACCCGGCGATACAAATCGTTCAAATCCGAAGCAGCAAACCTACCGCCTTCGAGTGGTATCAAAGGTCGAAGGTCCGGCGGAATAACCGGGATAACATCGAGCACCATCCACTCGGGCTTGTTGATTGGTTCGCCAGTCTTTTCGTCGGGTAGAAATGCCTCCAAAACCTTAAGTCGCTTCAACAATTCCTGCTTCTTCTGTAGGTTGGTCTCATCTCGCATCTCCTGACGCAATCGGTAATATTCATCTTCGACGTCGACCCGCTTCAAAAGCTCTTTAATAGCCTGTCCGCCCATCAAAGCAACGAATTTGTTCGGGTCGTCATCATCGAGATACTTCTCCTCTTCGGGAATTTGGCTCATAATGTTCTGGTATTCTACATCCGAAAGAAGGTCGTATTTTTTGAATGGGAACCGGCCGGGATTAACAACTACATAAGTTTCGTAATATGTTATTTTTTCCAAATCTTTGGTCGATAAACCAAGAACCGCACCAATTTTACTGGGCAAACTTCTCAAAAACCAAATGTGCACAACAGGAGTTGCAAGCATAATATGACCCATCCGCTCTCGGCGAACGGTCTTTTGAGTAACCTCGACACCGCAACGGTCGCAAATTATTCCCTTGTATCGAATTCGTTTATATTTCCCGCAGGCACATTCCCAGTCTTTTACGGGACCAAAAATTTTCTCACAAAATAGACCATCTTTTTCTGGTCGATAAGAACGATAGTTAATTGTTTCTGGTCTGGTAACTTCCCCGTGAGAGCGTTCAAGTATAGAATCCGGGGAAGCCAGCTTAATCATAACTTTCCGAAAACCTTTTTTTGGAATTGGCTTTGCTTGCATTTTTACACCAATTTATTTTTAATATTTTTATTCAATAACAACATCAAGACACAATCCTTGTAATTCACGAACCAAGACATTGAACGATTCTGGAACATTGGGGTCGGGCAAATTATCGCCTTTGACAATAGCTTCGTAAGCTTTAGCTCTGCCTACAACATCATCGGATTTAATTGTGAGCATTTCTTGCAAAGTATGTGCAGCGCCGTAAGCTTCCAGAGCCCAAACCTCCATTTCCCCAAGCCTCTGTCCACCGAACTGAGCCTTTCCGCCCAAAGGTTGTTGCGTAATCAACGAATAAGGACCAATCGAACGAGCGTGGATTTTATCTTCGACCATATGAACAAGTTTCATCATATAAATCACTCCAACAGTAACTTTTTCGTGGAATGGCTCGCCTGTTCGACCATCGTAAAGAATTGTTTTCCCATCGGCTGGCAACCCTGCCATTTGCAAAAACTCCGAAACTTGTTCCCAAGTTGCACCATCAAAAATTGGCGAAGCAAATCTCAATCCTAATTTTTGAGCTGCCCAGCCCAAAGAAGTCTCGAACAATTGTCCCAGATTCATACGCGAAGGCACACCAAGCGGATTCAAAACGATATCGACAGGTGTTCCATCGGGCAAGAATGGCATATCTTCGACAGGAACAATAATCGAAACGATGCCCTTGTTGCCGTGGCGACCAGCCATTTTATCGCCAACCATAAGTTTTCTCTTTTTAGCAATGTAAACCTTTGCCATCTTTACAATTCCGGGCTGAAGCTCGTCGCCAGTGGTTATTTTGGCTCGTTGAGCTCTAAATGTTTGTTGTATCTTATATTTTTGGTCATTATAATTTCTAATCATTTTCCGGAGGAGGTCTTCGCGCTCCTTGTTTGCAATAACTGGCTTGTCTGCTGGGAAATCAATCGCTTCGAAAGTAACAGATTGTGTCAAAAAGAATTGCATAACCTCTTTGGCAGAAACTTTGTGTCCGCTGCGGAACATCACTTCACCATTCTTAAGTTTCAATCCATAAACCTTATGACCATCCAAGATATTAGCCAATTTCACAATTGCTTCGTGGCTCAACTCACGAAGTTTCTCTTGTTCTGCACGGTTAATTTGTTCAAGTTTGCGCTTCTCTTCGGCTTCGGTTTCGAAACTCCTGATATGTCTTCGCGAAAAGAGTTTTGTATTGATAACCACACCTTTCAACCCCGGTGGAGCCTTCAAGGATGTATCTTTAACATCGCCAGCTTTATCGCCAAAGATTGCGCGGAGCAATTTCTCTTCGGGTGTTGGGTCGGTTTCGCCTTTGGGAGTTATCTTACCTATCAAAATATCTCCTTCCCGAACCTTGGCTCCAACACGGATAATGCCATCTTCGTCCAAGTCTTTCGTGGCTTCTTCCGAAACATTGGGAATGTCGCGAGTAAACTCTTCTTCTCCTCTTTTCGTATCGCGCACCTGCAAAGTAAACTCTTCTATATGCACCGATGTGAAAATATCTTGGGCAACAAGTCTTTCCGAAACCACAATTGCGTCCTCGAAGTTATAGCCGCGCCATGGCATAAAAGCAGCCAAAACATTTCTGCCCAGCGCAAGTTCCCCGTTATCCGTTCCCGCTCCATCGGCAATAGGCATTCCCTTGAATACTCTGTCGCCAACTCTAACAATAGGCTTTTGATTAACACAAGTATCTTGGTTGGTTCGGAAAAATTTCAAAAGTTGGTATTCTTTCTCGGGTTGGAACGAGAAATCGGTTAGCTTTTCCTCTTCGGAGCGAATATCATCGTATTTAATCCTAATTCTTTGGGAATCCACATAAGTAACAACACCGGGTCCTTCGGCTAAAAGCAGAGTTCTTGAATCTTTTGCCACTTTTGCTTCCATACCGGTACCAATCAATGGAGCCTCGGGTCGAAGCAAAGGAACCGCCTGCCTTTGCATATTCGAACCCATCAGGGCACGATTTGCGTCGTCGTGTTCAAGGAATGGAATCAACGAAGCAGCAGCGCTTGCAATCTGTTCGGTCGCAACTTCGAGATAGTTCACTTCTTCGGGCGAAACAATCACGAAGTCGCCCGAAACTCGTGCATTAACCTTATCCCCAAGAATTCTACCGCTTTCGTCCAATGGAGTTTGAGCTGTTGCAATAATTTTCCCATCCTCATCTTCGGCAGTTAAGTATTCAATTTCGTCGGTAACAACGCCATTAACAACTTTTCTGTAAGGTGTTTCAATAAAACCATTTTCATTTATTCGAGCAAACAATGCAAGCGAAGAAATCAAACCAATGTTCGGACCTTCGGGCGTTTCAATCGGACAAAGCCGACCATAGTGGGTGTAATGGACGTCGCGAACCTCGAATCCAGCTCGTTCGCGATTCAACCCGCCGGGACCAAGAGCAGAAGTTCTGCGCTTATGTGTTAACTCCGCCAGTGGATTCGTTTGGTCCATAAATTGGGAAAGCTGGTTCGTTCCAAAGAACTGGTTAATCACCGAGTTCATCGTTCGAGCGTTAACCAAATCCTGCGGGGTAAGGCTTTCGGCTTCGCGAACACTTAACCGCTCGCGGATGGTTCTTGTCATTCGTGCAAGACCAAGATTCACTTGGGCAGTTAGCTGCTCGCCAACTGTTCGAACCCTTCTATTTCCAAGATGGTCTATATCGTCTCCGCTCAGCTTATTGTCGTGCAGATAAAGAAGATGCTTAATCGAAGCAATAATATCTTCGATTGTCAAAACAGTGATTTCGGGGTCGATATTTAACCCAAGTTTCTTATTTATCTTAAACCGACCAACAATACCCAAATCGTAGCGTTTTGGATTGAAGAACAATTTTTCCAGAAGTCCTTCCGCCGCAGCTAAATCGGGCGGGTCGGTTGTTCGTAACTGCCTAAATATATGATACAAAGCTTCTTCGCGGTTTCGTGTCGGGTCTTTCGAAAGTGTCCTTGCAATCACAGGTTCTTCGCTTGGGTCGTAGGGTTTATAAAGGCGAATGTCCAGAACTTGTGTGCTTTTTATCTTTTCGATTAAATCGGTGGTCAAAATCATATCGCGGGTTGCAATAATCTCGCCCGTTGTTAAATCGACTACATCGCTCGAAAGCTTTCTCCCTGCATAACTCTCGTTTAATTGTTCATTTGTAACTATTTCGTCTAATTGGAACAATTGAATAATTTCCATATCCGATGAATAGCCAAGAGCCCGCAGAAAAGTTGTCGTCAAAAACTTTTTCTTGCGGTCGACGTAAGTAGTCAGGACCTCGTGGATATCGGTTGTAAATTCCAACCAAGAACCTTTGAATGGAATAATCCGTGCAGAATAAATCCTTGTTCCATTTGGATGCAGTGTATCATCAAAGAACACTCCCGGGGAGCGGTGTAACTGCGAAACAACAACTCGCTCGGAGCCGTTGAAGATAAATGTTCCGCGAGAGGTCATCGCCGGGATATTGCCCAAATACACTTCCTGTTCAACTGCCTCGATATAATCTTCGGAATCGGGTGCAGCTTTGCTCGAAAGACGGAGTTTCGCTTTCAAAGCTTTCGAGTAGGTAAGCTCGCGCTCTCGGCACTCTTCTTCGGTATATTTCGGCTTTTCAATCGAATAACTTATAAATTCAAGCTGATAGACTCCTGAAGTATCTTCGACTGGAAAATTGGAATTGAAAGCATATTGCAAGCCGACATTCCGTCTTTCTTCGGGCGGAACATCCTCTTGAAGGAACTCTTCGTAGGATTCCAACTGCACACTGAGCAAATCTGGAAAATCGGCAAAACGACGGTTTTTGCCAAAATTTAGCCTTTCGGTCCGGCGCACAGTTCCATCGCTTTCAACACCCCGAAGGATACTCAGTCCTTTTTCTTTTGCTATTTTTTCGAATAATTCTTTTTTCACTTGTTTCCTCCGAATTTATTTTATTTCATTATTTTCAAAAAAATATATGGCAAAACCATAAAGATGGCTTCACCCTTTAACAAGCCGGGAGTTAAAACTTGTTTTATCAATTGTCTTATTCCATTCAAAATTCCTTGTTAAACAAATTTGGACCGGGGCTCAATGCCCCAGTCCCAAACAATTACTTTATTTCAAAGTAACTTTAGCACCTTGGGCTTCGAGTTTCTTCTTAATATCTTCGGCTTCTTCTTTGCTAACGCCTTCTTTGACCATCTTCGGTGCACCTTCGACTAATTCCTTAGCTTCCTTCAAGCCAAGCCCGGTAATCTCGCGAATAACCTTGATAACATTAAGTTTATTCGGTCCCATTTCGGTCAATTCAACATCGAATTCGGTCTTTTCTTCTTCTTTTGGTGCTTCTGCAGGCGCTCCGGGTACCGCTCCGCCGGCTACCATAACTGGTGCGGCTGCAGTTACCCCGAACTTCTCCTCGAGTGCCTTCTTCAATTCAGCAGCTTCGACAAGCGTTAAATTCGATATCTTCTCGACCAATTCTTCTACTATTGCAGACATTTCAGAACTCCTTATTTTTAACAAACATTATTAATTATGATGATTTTTTCTTTGCAACTTCTTCGATAACAGATGCAAGGTCTCGCATAAGCGAGTTTATTGAACCAACAATTCCAGAGATTGGGGCGTTCAAGCTCCCAAGAATACTTGCAATTATATCTGCCTTCGATGGCAACGATGCAAGTTTGTCCAATTGGTCAGCCCCGTAGACAACTCCTTCGACAAAAGCACCTTTGAACTTCGGCTGCTGGAATTTATCGATTCTTTCCTTCAACAATTTGGCAGGCTGAATCGGGTCGCCAAAACCAAAGACAACACCCGTTGGTCCACGAAAGCCACCAGTAAAATTGCCCAGTTTCCCCGACTCCGAAATTGCTCGTTCAAGCAATGTGTTCTTCGATACCTTCAATTCCATCTGGTTCTTTTTCAGTTCCCTTCGGAATTGAAGGGTATTTTCAACGGTCATCCCGGTAAAATCGATAAAATAGTAGGCATTCGCTTTATTGAACAATTCAACCAGTCGCCGAACCTGTTCAACTTTTTTCTCTTTCGTTATCATTTTTTTACCCTTCCTTTTCCTTTTAAGCGACTACATTCCAAAAGGAACGAGAAGCAAGCCGCTTGTTACCATTTATGAGTGCGTAATAGCTTCCTAACCATTAATTTGTTTGGAACGAAGACTCAACAACTTCGACGCTTGGACCCATAGTTGACGAAAAATGAATGCTCTTCACGTATCGTCCCTTTGCTGTCGAAGGTTTCGCTTTAATAATGCTCTGGTACAAAGCTTGGACATTTTCGGCAAGTTGCTCAACAGTAAACGAACATTTCCCAATCGATGCGTGAATATTTCCAGTCTTATCGACGCGATATTCAATTTTTCCAGCCTTCACCTCCCTCACAGCCTTGGCAACATCCATCGTAACGGTACCACTTTTGGGGTTTGGCATCAACCCACGAGGTCCAAGAATTTTTCCCAATTTACCAACTTCGCCCATAACATCGGGGGTAGCAATTATTACATCAACATCAGTCCATCCCCCTTTGATTTTTTCGATGTACTCTTCGAAGCCAGCGTAATCGGCTCCCGCTTCCAGTGCCTCTTTATCTCTTGGACTTTTGCAAAGAACAAGAACGCGAACCTTGCGTCCAGTCCCGTGTGGTAACGTTACTGTGCCTCGAACCAATTGGTCAGCTTTGCGTGGATCGACCCCAAGACGCATTGCAACTTCGAACGACTCATCGAACTTCGCCGTTGCATTCTTCTTCACTATCTCAATTGCTTCCTTATATGGATAAGCAGATTTTGGGTCGTAGTTTTTCAGCAATTGATTATAGCGTTTTCCACGTTTTTTCATAAATTTCCCTCAAAGTTAATCGACAACAGTAACTCCCATACTTCTTGCTGTTCCTTTGATCATCGAAACAGCAGCTTCCAATGTATCACAATTCAAATCTTCCATCTTTATTCGAGCAATCTCCTCGCATTGTGCACGAGTGATTTGCCCAACTTTAACTTTGTGCGGCTGACCAGACCCCTTCTCGATTCCAGCTGCCTTCATAATCAAAACCGCAGCCGGTGGCGATTTTACAACAAATGTAAAACTCTTGTCCGAATAAAAAGTTACAACAACAGGGAGAATTGTTCCCTTTTGCTTCGCAGTTCTGGCGTTAAACTGCTTAACAAATTCAACTCCATTCAAACCTCGCTGACCAAAAGCCGGTCCAACCGGTGGCGACATCGTCGCCTCGCCAGCTGGTAATTGCAATTTGAACGAACCTAATACTTTCTTTGCCATTTTTATCTCTTATTTTTGTTAATCATAAATTAAACTGCACCAATTTCGACTTGGCGGAAATCCAATTCGACGGGCGTCTTCCGTCCCAAAATTCCCACCTCGACTTTTAACTTCTGTTTTTCATAATTAACTTCTTTCACCGTCCCGTGGAATCCCGTAAATGGTCCGTCGATTACTTTCACCGGGTCTCCAACTTGAAACTCTGTTCCAATCGTTTCGATATTCTTCCTCTCCTCGACCCTGCCAATAATTCGATTAACTTCGCTTTCGGTTAAAGGCACGGGCTCGGTCTTTGTTCCAACGAAACTAACAACCGAAGGCAATGAATTTATATAATCCTTCAACTTTTTATCCAAAGCAACACGCAAAATGATATATCCCGGCAAAAAGTTCTTAACCTTTGTCTTTCTTTTCCCTCCTCGAACTTCGAAAACAGTTTCCTGCGGGATAATTATATCGGTAATTCTATTTTGCAGACCCAATCGCTTAATTTCCGCTTCGAGCGTTAATTTCACACGATTCTCGTGCCCCGTATAGCAACGCAGAGCATACCACTTGAACTCGGGTAGTTTACCACCTTCACCAGATTTCAATTCGTCATCGGGATTTGTTATGTTTTTTACCTCATCCATTTTCAACTAAAAAATAAATTTCATAATTTTAACCATAATTAAATCGACCAAATAGACGAAGGCAGTAAAAATCAACATAGTAACAATAACGATATAAGTCGATTCGCGTAATTGAGCGCGAGTGGGCCACGAAACTTTTTTCATTTCGCGGGCGACCTCGTTCAAATAATTTTTTACTTTGCCCAGCATAAAACTGCCCTATAATCAAAAAATTAGCAGGGGTGGAAGGACTCGAACCCTCAGCCTACGGTTTTGGAGACCGCCGCTCTGCCAATTGAGCTACACCCCTTTTCCCGAGCTGATGACCGGGATTGAACCGGTGACCTCTTCCTTACCAAGGAAGCGCTCTACCAACTGAGCTACATCAGCACAATCGAGCGGGAAACGGGACTCGAACCCGCGACCCTCAGCTTGGGAAGCTGACGCTCTACCAACTGAGCTACTCCCGCAAACCCAACTCATCGAGCGGGAAACGGGACTCGAACCCGCGACCCTCAGCTTGGAAGGCTGATGCTCTACCAACTGAGCTACTCCCGCAAAACCCGTGGGCAGGGAAGGATTCGAACCTCCGAAGGGATACCCCAGCAGATTTACAGTCTGCCCCGTTTGACCGCTTCGGTACCTGCCCTTTTTAGAGACTACAAAATTAATATATTTTTTTAAATTATCCAAATCTTCATAAAAATTTTTCTGAACTAACTTCGACGAATTACTTGAATTTTATTTCAAAAAATTTTATTTTTGGTAATTGCTCAAAACAATTGACACTAAATTTGAACTTTAAAATTTTATCATAATCTGTTCTGTTGTTGGGGCAATTTATGAATTGCTCGTGAAAAAACATAGCATCTTACCCAATAAAACAAAAAGTCATAGAATGTAACATCAGGGCGAACGCGCTGGTTCGACCCTACAAGAATTTTCCAGACATCGGATGTTTCAAAAACATCCGATGTCTTTTTGTAATGAATTCCCTGAGCTTCACGAACGAGGGTTATCGGTCAAGCCACCAAAGAATTTAAAATCTTGTAGGGGCGAATAATTATTCGCCCCTACAACAAAACACAATTTCCAACCATTCCACCATCATCACCATCGTAGGGGCAGACCTATGTGTCTGCCCCAATATGATGTTATCAAAGTTGCCAAAAATGTAGGGGCGACCGGCCGGTCGCCTCTACAAAATTCACAGACATCGGATGTTTCGCAAACATCCGATGTCTTTAAACAAAGATGTGGGCGACTGAGTGTTTGCCGTTCCAGAACAATTGATAAAAGATTGATTTAATGATTTACTTTTGTTTAGTTAGAATCAATTTTTAATCACAAAAATTTACATTTCCAACACCAAAAATTAGAGTTGTAACTATTTGATAAATTTAAAGTTTTCAACTTCGCTTTTTCTTGCTACTCCAACAACTCGGGAAAAGCTTAGTGGTTCGATGATTTGCGGAATGTAGGCAAATGCATCGACTTGGTCATCGTGGTTGCCATAGGGAAATTGTAGTAGTTCCTGCTCAAAGTTGTCGAGCCAGTAGGCATTCCGTTGAAAGTAAACCATTTCCGATTCTATCAAAGCCGAGACAGCAAGCGCTCGGGCAAATTTATCCTTGTCGGGTCTAAGCTCCTTCACTGGTAGTCCCCGTCGCCGTGCCATTTGAATCAAAGAATATTGATACTGCACCGATTCGATACCTATTACTGTCGGCTTCCAACGAGAAAAAATTTGAAGAAGGAAATCCAAATGCCCTGCTGCCTCGATTTTCTTTCTTTCGACTTCGAGAATGAAAATTTCCCGATTCGTGCTGACTGCAAAAACAACCCCAACGGTGTAATCGGACTGCTCTTTTTCTTTTATTGCAAGGTCGACAGTTGCAAAAATTGAGCAATCTTCAATTCGGTGGTATTCTTTTTTAACTTCCCGATTCGATATTTTCTCGACAATAATCAAATTATTTTCAACAGAGAAATAGCGAAACTTTTCTTTTTTGAAAACTCTTCCAGTTTCGAATATCGGCTCTTGCTGATACAGAGCCGAAAACCAAAAATTCCCCAAAATCTTTTTTTGTTCCAAAACACTTTCGCGACCGAAGCGCGATTCCCAAAGCAGTTCCCCTGGCTTTCTGCCCAGCGGGTCCTCTTGCCCTGCAATCACGGGGATTTTCACCAAAAACCAAAGCGAAGGATTTTCTTTGCCTAAATTCTTGTCCAAACCATCCTTCTTGATTTCCACAAAATCGTTCGTTTTCAAAATTCTGCCCACGAGGTCGTCGTCGTGCCAGCGCGTCATCACAAGAAGCAAAACGCCATCGGGCTCGAGCCGTGTGAACAAAGTTGCCTTGAACCAATCCCAAAGCGAGTCCCTTTGCCGAAGGCTCAAAGCTTCCTTCTGGTTTTTTATCGGGTCATCGATAACTATTGCATTCGCCCCGAGACCAGTCAGCAAGCCCCCTGCCCCAACGCAATAAATCTTACCTCCGCCGGGAAGAACACGGATGGACGATGCAGAGCGGTCGGCTCGGTCAAGCGTAATCGAAAATAGCGATTCCCCGTGCTCAGCGATTAATTCTCGAATCCGCTTGCCCCATTCCTTTGCTAAGTTGTTTTGATACGAAACAACCATAACCGTGTGGTTCGTAAAATTGCCGATGTACCAAAATGGAAAAAGCTTGGAAATCAATTCAGATTTGCCAAATCTCGGCGGAATATTTACAATCAACCTACGGAGTTCCCGACGAGCCACCGAAAGCAACAATTCGTCGAGAAATTTTATGTGTGGAGGTTCCAACCATCGATTTTTGTAAACAATTTTTCCTAATGTCGAAGGTGAATAGAGCATTAATTTTCATTTTATTTTTTATTTTCATAATTTCAAATTTTGCATAAATGAAAAACAAGGGAAAATAATTTGTTTTGAAACAATTTAGAAACCGAAAATGTATGATATTACAGCACTTATGATAGTAAAGAACGGAGCCGAGCGAATCGGCAAAGCCCTTGCGTCGGTAGTCGATTTGGCTAAACAAATCGTTGTTGTGGACACAGGCTCAACAGACCGAACCCCGATTATCGCTTCGCAATTTGGTGCCGAACTATATTTTTATGAATGGGAAAATGACTTTTCGAAAGCGCGCAACTACGGTTTGCTCTTTGCTCGCTATCCGTGGATTCTTGTTATCGACCACGACGAAGAATTGAACAAGCAAAGTTTCGTCCAAAACGCCCATCTCCTTGAACAACCCAACGTTGGCGGAATTCGAGTTCACATTGTAAACCACGTGCAAAGGGGCGATTCTTACACCAAAACGCATCATACCTACACAAGAATTTTTCGCAACGACCCAAGGATTAGGTTCGAAGGTCCCATACACGAACAAATAGCCCAATCTATCCTCGACGCAGGCTTCGAGTTGATTGAATCGGACATAACAATCGACCATTACGGCTACTCAACAATAAACATAGACAAGGTTAGCCGTAACAGAAAGATACTCGAAAAGACTTTGGCAGAAAATCCCGACGACGATTGGTCGCTCTTCAATCTTGCTGAGACTGAATTTTCGATTGGAAACATCGAAAAGGCACAATCGCTTTACGAAAGATTAACCGACTCCGTTCAATTGAACCCCGAACAGTTAGAAATGGTAAGAATTCGCTTGGGTCAAATTGCACTTAAAAAAGACGAATACGAAAAAGTCTATGATTTTTGCAACTTTATCAGCGAAGACCAACACCGCGAGGGACTTCGCCTGTTGGTCTGGGGAACTGCTCTGTTGATGGAGCATCGCTTCGAAGAAGCAAAAAAAATATTCGACAAGCCCGAACTCCAATTCTCCGATATGGTCGATAAAAACCAAATCAAAAACGCATTGGAAATTATCTCATTTTTAACGAAAAAAATTTGAAATTAAGAATGCTTTGGAGGAACTAATTTCTTTGAAATTTTGGGACTATAATGGAAATCAAAGACTTAAATGTTTGGATTACAGGAGCAAGTAGCGGGATTGGGCTGGCTCTTGCCCGCTCTTTTGCAAATCGCAATGCAACTGTGATTATCTCCAGCCGCTCGAAAGAAAAACTTGTCGAAGCACTGAAAACGTTTGACACCGACAAACGCGTTTTCATTTTCCCTTGCGATGTTTCTAATCCCGAACAAGTCAAGGCGGTTTACGATAGAATCTTGCTAAGCGGATTAAAAATAAATTTGCTAATCAATAACGCAGGATGTTATCATAGTGGTCCGTTTATTAATTTTCCTTTGGAGAAGTTCGACGAGAGTTTTGCGACCAATGTTCGTGGCGTATTTCTTTGCACCAAAGCAGTTTTGCCCGAAATGGTTAAAGCAGGCTTCGGAATTATTGTAAATATTCTTTCGGTGGTGGTAACAAAGACTTTTCCCAACGCCTCTGTTTATTCAGCAACCAAGTCCGCTGTTCTTGCTATGAGTAAATCTTTGCGCGAAGAGCTCCGCGAAAAAAATATTAAGGTAATCAATGTATACCCTGGAGCAACTGCGACAAACATCTGGAACCCGCATATTGTTGAAAAATATGGCGAGCGTATGATGAAGCCCGACGAGATTGCCGAGGCAATTCTGTGCAACATCGAGGCTTCGCTTCGCAATGGAGTTATGGTCGAAGAACTTGTGATTAGACCACAATATGGCGACTTATAAATTGAAAAAGCAACTTTACTTCTGGAAATTTATCTGGGCAACAATCGTAATCACTTTCATCGTGGGAGTTATTCCCTCGTCCAAAGCAAATTCACTTGACCAGAAGCAAGTCTTCGAAAAAATTTTGGACAAACTCTCCGGCGTCAAAACATTGAAAATCAACTTCAATCTTGGAAAGTCGCGATACAGCGGTATACTTTTCGTTGACCTTACAGGTAAGTATCGGCTCGAACTTAAGAAGGATTCGAAAACCGATAGAATTATCGTCTCGAACGGCAAGAAAGTGTGGAATTACAGCCCGTTCGAGAAAAAAGTAGTCATTTCGAGCCTCGAAACAGAGGAATCTTCGGGACTACAAAACTTTTTCGCTCAGTTCAGCAAAGATTTCGCTCCCATATCCTATACCAAAGAACTATCGAGCGAATTGGGAAGCAATTACATCTTAAAGGTCAAGTCCAACTCTACCAACCAAGTGGTGAAAATCTTTTTGACAGAACAGCTGGATATCAAAGGCGTAGAATTTGAAAATGATGGAAAGCCTACATTTTACAAAATTTTGAAGATAGAGTACAATCCCAAAATAAAAAAGAACTTTTTTGAATTCAAAATTCCACGCGGGATAGAAGTAATCGATTTAAGCAACTAAAATGCCTTGTGGCAAAGGGGAATAAAACCCTTGTGAATATTTCATCACCCTCTTCCTTTTTCTTAACTAACTTGCCATCAGACATCTGATGTTTATTAAACATCGTATGTCTTTGTACATTTTGATTTCGGTTGTTCGCTAAACATCCGATGAATGCTGTTAAGGGCTTTTTAAACTCTTGCTTTGTATTTCTCTTTCAATAACGACAGGATTTGGGCTGGATAGTTTGTCACTATTGCTTTTATGTCGAATTGCAAAGCATATTCCAACTCCTCGGGGGTGTTTATTGTATATACACCAACGAAGAGGTTGTTGTCACGGGCATCCTTGGTTATTTCCCAGTTCAGTTCCTCCAAACTGCAAACAAAACCCTGACAATGGTATTCGCGAGCAAGGTCCGAGGGCAGACGCTTATCTTTCGGCAAACGAATAAGGGCTATAGGAATTTTGCCATTCAATTCCTTGACAATCTTTAATTGCTCGTAATAGAAAGAAGAAATTACGATTTTATCGGAATAATCGTATTGCTCGATAATTTGGAGTATCTTCTGGATGTGTTGTTGGGGCGAAGGTCCCAGATTTTTCAACTCAATATTTATTAAAATTTGGTTTTGGACGAATTCCAACACTCGTTGGAGCGAGGGGATGCGCTCGCCGGAAAATTCGCTCGAGAACCAAATCCCGCTATCGAATTTTAGTAGTTCTTCATAAGTCAGTTTCGAGGCAAACCCAATGCCATCGGTGGTTCTGCTAAGTCCTTTGTCGTGGAAAACAATAGGCATACCATCGGCGGTAACTTGGATGTCCATTTCAATGAAATGGGCGCCCGAGCGAATCGCTTCGGCAAAGGAGCTAAGTGTATTCTCGGGTGCAATCCCGCTGGCACCCCTGTGGGCTACTACAAAATAGTCAACCGAGTTAAATGTTTCAATTAAGTTTTTCATAGATTTACAAATTACGAAACTCAACTCAATCTATCGGCAAAAGGACAGATGAATAATTTTGATGAATTTTGCCCTATAACCAATATGAACAACATTTCTAAAATCTTTTCTCTTAAGGTTCAATTTCATGTTTTCAATGACAGGGGCAAATAATTATTAGCCCCTACAAGATATGAACTATTTGGTGTAAAACCGAAAACACGCTTTCCTAACCCAAATGGGATTCGCTACTTAAAGACATCGGATGTTTGCGAAACATCCGATGTCTGAAAAACTGCGAGGCGAACCAGTGCGTTCGCCCCCTGTTCCTATGTGCTCGACCCTTCAATAACATCCTATAACGGTTTGTTTTAAGGTATGATTGTATGTTTTTTAGGGACAATTCTTGAATTGCCCCTACAAGATATGAACTATTTGGTGTTTAAACCGAAAACACGCTTTCCTAACCCAAATGGGATTCGCTACTTAAAGACATCGGATGTTTGCGAAACATCCGATGTCTGAAAAACTGCGAGGCGAACCAGTGCGTTCGCCCCCTGTTCCTATGTGCTCGACCCTTCAATAACATCCTATAACGGTTTGTTTTAAGGTATGATTGTATGTTTTTTAGGGACAATTCTTGAATAGCCCTAATAATTGAGCAAATTGTAATAAATTTTAAAGTTCAAATTTAGGGTGGATTGCATTGGGTAATTACCAAAATGAAATTTACTCACAATTTTATAATTTAGAGAGGTTTATTTAATTTTCCATTTGTAATTTCTGAAACAATTTAAAGAAAGTTTTATGAACAAATTCCAAATTTTAAATAAATTTTTCTTTGTTTTGTTTAACATTTAAATTTTACTATGGCTGAGAGCAATAAGAACACGAAATTTCAGAACATCGATAGTTCTCAACAGAAACCCAGCCCGCTAATTACGGAACAAGAAATTTTGGATGCACAAAAGGCTTGGGGCGAAAGCATTGTCCGAATAGGTGAAATTTTTATGGAAGGAGGCGACTACCGAACCGCAGCAATTGAACATATCAACAAATTTTACAATTATCAAGAAGGACTGGTCCTATTCAAGCCAACAATGGCATCGGTTAAGCAATTCCGAACCGATTTCCGTGGCGCCTTGTCCTACTTTATTGGCGGTGACGAAGATTACCCCGAAGACCGCGGCTTTGCCATCAAGCCTTGGAGCAAGGTTCGTTGGGAGAACATCGGTGTCAAAATCATTGGCAATGTGGCATTAGCAATGGGGAACTACTACTTCACCCCAGCAAATGGCGGCGACGAAGTTAAAGTAGAATATTCCTTTGCTTACATAAAAGATAAGGACGGAAACTTAAAAATCATTTTACACGATTCGCACATTCCATACAAACCCGAGGTAACACACTAAACTTCTTACACTATCACTTAAAATTCCTGTGAATCCTTTTGTGCCTCAAAATATGATTGTAGGGGCAATTCTTGAATTGCCCCTACATTGTCAAAAGAATTACATTCTGAATACGCCGTATTTTTGGTCAGGAATTGGTGCGTTTAGTGCCATCGAAATGCCCAAAGCAAGGACGTTCCTTGTGTCGAGGGGGTCGATTATGCCGTCGTCCCAAAGTCGGGCAGTGCTGTAATATGGGCTTGCTTCATCTTCGTATTTCTTGATAATCGGCTCGCGAATTGACCGAATTTCTTCTTCCGAAAGTGTCTTCCCTTGGGCTTCGAGTTGCTTGATTTTGACTGTTGCAAGGACATCGGCTGCTTGTTCGCCGCCCATAACCGAAATCCTGCCGTGGGGCCACATCCAAAGCAAGCGGGGATTATAGCCCCGTCCACACATTGCGTAATTTCCGGCTCCGTAGGAGCCTCCAACTATAACTGTAAACTTGGGTACGTCTGCATTCGCAACAGCATGGACAAGTTTGGCTCCATCTTTTGCAATTCCGCCGTGCTCATATTTTTTCCCAACGATGAAGCCCGTTATGTTTTGGAGAAAAATTAACGGAATTTTTCGAATAGTACAAAGTTCGATAAAATGAGCACCTTTCAAACTGGATTCAGAGAACAGAACGCCATTGTTTGCAAGTATTCCCACAGGGTAGCCCATAATTCTCGCAAAGCAAGTTACCAGAGTAGTGCCATACTGTTCTTTAAACTCTTGGAAACGGCTTCCATCAACAATTCGGGCAATAATTTCACGAATATCGAAAGGAGTGCGAATGTTTTTCGGGATAATGCCATAGATTTCCGTCGGGTCGTAATATGGGTCCTCGGGCTCATCGCGACCAATATCGAACTTTTCGGCTTTACCAAGATTTTCGACTATGTTTCGGGCAATCTGAAGTGCGTGCTCATCATTCAAAGCATAATGGTCTGACACGCCGGAGATTTTGCAATGGACATCGGCGCCGCCAAGCTCTTCGTCGGTAACAACTTCGCCCGTTGCAGCTTTGACCAGCGGAGGTCCGCCGATAAATATAGTTGCCTGATTCCTTACCATAATCGTTTCGTCGCTCATCGCTGGCACATAAGCCCCGCCCGCAGTGCAAGAACCCATCACCACTGCAATCTGCGGAATATTCATAGCCGACATTCGGGCTTGGTTGTAGAAAATTCGCCCGAAGTGTTCTTTATCGGGAAATGTTTCCGACTGATACGGCAAAAATATTCCACCAGAATCGACAAGATAAATGCAGGGCAGACGGTTTTGCATTGCCACTTCTTGGGCACGCACGTGTTTCTTTATCGTCATCGGGAAGTATGTTCCGCCTTTCACGGTTGCGTCGTTTGCAACAATCATACATTCCCTGCCTTTGACGACCCCAATTCCTGTGATTATCCCTGCCGAAGGAGCTTCGTTGTCATACATATCCCAAGCTGCGAGCGGAGAAAGCTCGAGGAAAGGTGTGTCGGGGTCGCAAAGCTTACGAATTCGGTCTCGTGGCAGCAATTTTCCGCGACTCAGGTGCTTTTCGCGGGCTTTTGGGGGTCCGCCTTGCTTAACAATTTCGAGGCGTTCTCGCAATTGATTCACCAAGTTCAACGAATTTTCATAATTTGCTTTATAATCCGGAGATTTTGTGTTGATGCGACTTTTGAATCTTTCCATTTTCTTTAATCTTTTAGTTGAAATTTCCAAATGCAATAAAAGTTAGGATTGGTTATAGATGGGGGACAAGAGACGGATGTCGTTTCTATTCTTTTGTCAATGGTTTTGGCAAAAAGTGAATATTCCACGATACCAACAGATTGACAAGGGAAATCGGGTAAGCCTTTTCGCCTTCGCGCTTCTTGAACTCGGCAGGTGCGAACAAAGTGCACCAAAGTCTTTTCGTCCTCGAATTCCGAAAATTGTTCATTAATCGTGGAATAAAGTCGAAATTGTAATGCTTGCTCCAAGCCTTTCAAACCAGAATTTTCGGGAAGTCCAAGAAATTCCTTAATTCTTCGTGCTTCGATTTGAGTGAACTGCTCCCAGGCATCGCGGTCGAATTCGATAGCCGCTTCCATCCCCAATTTTTTTTCGACTGCAAGGAACCAACATCCATCGTGTGCAAGCCAATTTTTTGCATAAATTTTTAACAACTCGAGAAGTTTTTCTCGGGTTAACAATTCAATAGGATTTTCATCCATTACATTCCTCTGCGATATTTTCCACCAATTTGGTAAAGCAACTGGGTGATTTCGCCCATAGTGCAATGCTCAACAGCATTGAGCATCTCTTCGAATATATTCCCGCCCGAGAGAGCAACGTTTCTCAATCTATCCAAAGCCTCTTGCTTTTTGTCTTTGTGTCGTTCCTTGAAATCGGCTACTTGTTGCAATCTTTCTTCCTTCTCCTCGATTGTTGCTCTTGTAACTTTCATATTGTCGTAATAATTAACAGGATTTTCGTTGATGAAGGTGTTTACACCAATGATTGGATACTCTCCGCTTTCTTTCAACGACTCGTAGTAAAGCGATTGCTCTTGGATTTTCGACCGTTGGTATTGTGTTTCCATTGCGCCCAAAACACCGCCACGACGGGAAAGCGCCAAAAATTCATCCAAAACAGCTTCTTCGACAAGGTCGGTAAGCTCTTCGATAATGAAAGAGCCTTGGTTCGGATTTTCGTTCTTTAACATCCCAAATTCTTTGGATAATATCAATTGAATTGCCATTGCGCGTCGAACCGATTCTTCGGTTGGCGTTGTAATTGCTTCATCGTAGGAATTTGTATGCAAAGAATTGCAATTATCATACATTGCCAGCAAGCCCTGCAAAGTAGTTCGGATATCGTTAAAGTCAATTTCCTGTGCGTGAAGGCTTCTGCCAGAAGTTTGGATATGGTATTTGAGCTTTTGGCTTCGTTCGTTTGCACCATAAACATATTTCATAGCGATTGCCCAAATGCGCCGAGCTACTCGACCAATAACGGAATATTCAGGGTCCATACCATTCGAGAAGAAAAATGAAAGATTCGGAGCAAATTCATCGACAGGGATGCCTCGGTTCAGGAAATATTCCACGTAAGTAAATCCATTTGCCAAAGTGAAGGCAAGTTGTGTTATGGGATTAGCCCCAGCTTCGGCTATATGATAACCACTAATACTTAACGAATAATAATTTCGAATTTTATGCTTGGAAAGGTACTCCTGAACATCGCCGATAAGCCTCATAGCAAAGTCAATCGAAAAGATACAAGTGTTTTGCCCTTGGTCTTCTTTTAGCATATCGGCTTGGACGGTGCCACGCAATTTGCGGAAGGTTTCGATTTTTAATTTCTCCTTTTCTTCTTCGGAAAGTTCAATGCCTTGGGCTTTCAACTTTTCGAGTTCACGCTTGTAGGCAACCATAAAGTAGAAAGCAACCATTATCGGGGCGGGTGCGTTGATTGTCATAGAAACAGATGTCAGGGGGTCGGTTTGGTCGAAGCCTTGCAGTAGCACATCCATATCTTCGATTGTGCACACCGAAACACCGCTTTCGCCGATTTTTCCGTAAATGTCGGGGTCGCGTGCAGGGTCTTCGCCGTAAAGAGTTACCCCATCGAAAGCAACGGAAAGCCGCTTTGCTCTATCGTTTTTAGTTAAGAAGTGGAAACGCTTGTTGGTTCGGGCTGGTCCACCTTCGCCTGCGAATTGCCGTTTGGGGTCTTCTGTGGTTCTTTTGAATGGGAATACACCAGCCGTGTATGGGAAAAATCCCGGCAAATTCTCTAAATATAAGAACTTGAGTAAATTACCCCAATCTTCAAATTTGGGCAGAGCAACTTTTGGAATGTTTGAACCGCAGATTGATTTGCTGTAAAGGTCAATTTCCACTTCTTGGTTTTGAATTTTGTATTTGATTTTATCCTGCTGATAAAGCCTTTTTTTATCTTCCCAAGTTAGCAAAAGTTCTTGTGAATCTTTCGAAAGCTCCGACCATTTCTTTTGGAATAGTTGATTGAGTTCATCAGCCATCTTGCCGTCAATATTTTCTTTCCGAAGTACATCGAGAGTTTTTTTCAGCGAATAAGCCTCGGTTGCAATTTGGCTTTGCTCTTTGACCATTTTCTTGTATTTACGAACTGTTTCGGCAATTTCGGCAAGATAGTTTATCCTTCGGTTGTTTATTAGACCATAGTCGCGAACAAGTTCCGTCGGCAAAAGTTCAATTACATCTTCTTTGACTCCGTAATCCCCCTTTTTTGTGTCCCTAAGCAATTTAAGCAAAGCCTTGAAGAATTTGTTCACTCCGTGGTTATTGAATTGATTACTACTGCAAGCGAATATAGGCAGGTCGAGTGATTCAAGCGGGGTCCCCCGAGGCACATTCAGTTGGTGTGTCCGGATGTAATGAATAATTACTTCGCGAAGAGCATCTTCGGAACCAATTTTCTCAAACTTGTTTATGACAATATAATCGGCTAAATCGAGCATATCGATTTTTTCCAATTGGCTTGGAGCGCCGAATTCTGCGGTCATAACATACACCGAGAAATCCGAAAGCGATTTGATTTGACTATCGCCTTGACCAATTCCGGGAGTTTCGACAAGGATTAGGTCGAAGCCACAAGTTTTAAGCAAATCGATGGAATCGCGAACGAATTGTCCAACATCGCTTCCGCTGTTCCTTGTGGCAAAACTACGGAAGAAAACTCTGGGGTCGTAAATATGATTGTAACGGATTCTATCGCCGAGCAAAGCCCCGCCGGTTGTGCTTTTCGTTGGGTCGCTGGCAAGAACAGCAATCGAAATGTTTGGCGCATAGGCAAGGAACCTACCAATCAATTCATCTATCAATGAGCTTTTACCACATCCACCCGGACCAGTGAAACCAATTACCAAAGACTTGCCCTTGTCGAATTTCCGCAACATTTCTCGAATTGAATCGGGTTCGGAATGGTTCGGCAGTTTCTCTTCGATAAAAGTAATTTGCTTTGCGATGGAAAAATGATTTGTCGTGGTGTTCGAGGCAATAAGCTCTTCGGTAAATTCTTTCAGCGCCTTACTTTCTATTCTCGGTTTGTTCTCTTTTATTCTTCGCATAATATCGTCGGCTATCCCATTAATGCCCAAACGTTGTCCATCGATGGCGTGGTAAAGTTTGGTCACTCCGTATTCTTCCAAAGCTTTGATTTCAGACGGAAGAATCACACCCCCGCCGCCACCAAAAATTTGTTTCTCTTCGGCTCCCAATTCGCGAAGTTGGTCGACCAAAAAGCGGAAATACTCGTTATGCCCTCCTTGGTAGGAACTAATGAGGAGTGCGTCAACATCTTCTTGGATAGCGACGGTAACCACTTCGCGAACCGAACGGTTGTGTCCTAAGTGGATAACTTCTGCACCACGGCGCTGAAGGAGGCGTCGAAAAAGATTAACGGAAACATCGTGTCCATCGAACAACGCCGTTGCTGTAAGCAATTTTATGTTCATTTCTATTTAGCAAAAAATGTTCAACAAACTTATTTTAAAATGTGTCTCGAAATTACCAATCTTTGGATTTCGCTTGTTCCTTCGTAAATTTCAGTGATTTTTGCATCGCGGTAGTATCGTTCTACGTTGAAATCTTCTGTATATCCGTAGCCACCGTGGATTTGAACTGCTTTGCGAGCAGCATCCATAGCAACTTCGGAAGCTTTAAGTTTAGCCATTGCAGCCTCGGCAGTATAAGGAAGACCGCGGTCTTTCAAAACCGACGCCCGCCAAGTAAGCAGCCACGCAGCTTCGTATTCCATCCACATATCTGCAAGCATCCATTGAATCGCTTGGAAATTTGCTATGGGCTGGTCGAATTGCACACGCTCTTTTGCATATTTAACGGAATCTTCCAAGCAAGCACGAGCGATACCAAGCGCCTGTGCTGCAATTCCCAATCGCCCGCCATCGAGTGTTACCATTGCAACTTTAAAGCCCTGGTTAAGTTCGCCAAGCAGATTTTCTTCGGGCACTTCTACGTTTTCTAAAATAATCTCGGCAGTCGAAGATGCTCTAATACCAAGCTTCCGCTCGACTTTGCCAATTCGATACCCGGGCATATCTTTTTCGACGATAAAGGCGCTTACGCCTTTGGTCTTTTTTCCGGGGTCGGTCGATGCGATTAGAACAAATATGTCGGCTTCGGCTCCGTTGGTTGCGAAAAGCTTTGAACCGTTCAAAATCCACTTATTGCCAGATTTTACTGCCGTTGTTTTTGTATTGCCAGCGTCTGAACCTGCTTGGGCTTCGGTCAACGAGAAGCTCCCAATCTTTCGCCCGCTGAGTAGGTCGGGTAAATACTTTCGCTTTTGCTCTTCGGTGCCAAATCGGTAAATCGGGTCGCAAACCAGCGATGAGTGGGCAGAAATTATGACGCCAGTCGAAGCACACCAACGCGAAATTTCTTCGATGGCAAGGAAATAGGAAACGAAATCCATACCAGCACCGCCATATTCCTGCGGATAGGCGATACCCATCAGTCCAAGTTCCCCTGCTTCGCGAATTATATCCCAAGGGAAGCGATGGTTCCGTTCATTTTCGGATGCAACAGGAGCAATTTTTTCCTTCGCAAATTTCGCTACCATCTCGCGAAGCATTTTCTGTTCTTCTGTCAGTAAATAATCCATAAGTTCTCCTTTAAAAATTGCAACAAATAAAAACACAAATTATCATATTTTTTAAAAAAAATTTGTTAATATTACATTTTCAATATATAAAAAATTTTTTGATTTTTTAAAAACGATTTTAATGATGTAAAACATATTATTCAAAGATAATGGATAACAAATTCAACCTTAGCGATGAGCAAATACTTTTAAGAGAAACAGTTCGTAAGTTTGCCGAAGAAGAGATAAAACCACTGGCAAGGGAATTGGACGAGAAAGAAGAATTCTCCTATGAACTTACCCGCAAGATGGCTGAAATGGGCTTCCTCGGATGCTTCATTCCCGAGGAATATGGTGGTTCAAATCTCGATTATCTTTCGTACATAATAATAGTCGAAGAGCTTACCCGTGTCGATAGTTCACAGGCTGCAACCGTTGCTGCCCACAATTCTTTGGGAATAGGTCCGATTTATTATTTTGGGAATGAAGAGCAAAAGAAAAAGTATTTGCCGAAACTCGCCTCGGGATATCTTTGGGGCTTTGGTCTGACAGAACCCGAGGCAGGCAGCGATGCTGGAAATACCAAAACCACAGCAGTCAAAGATGGAAACAAATGGATTTTGAACGGTACAAAAATTTTTATCACAAATGCTTCGACCGATATTACTCTTGGTTCAACGATACTTGCTGTTACGGGGACTTTACCGAATGGGAAAAAAGAGTACACCTGTTTCCTTGTCGAAAACGGCACTCCCGGGTTCACTGCTAAGCCAATGAAAAACAAGATGATGTGGCGCGCTTCGAACACCAGCGAATTGATTCTCGAAGATGTCGTTGTTCCCGAAGAAAACATTCTTGGCAAACGTGGCGATGGATTCAAACAAATGCTTAAAACGCTGGACAATGGACGGCTCGCAATTGCTGCGATGGGACTTGGGCTTGCCCAAGGTGCATTTGAATATGCTTTAAACTACGCAAAAACACGCAAAACTTTTGGCCAGCCAATTGCTTCGCACCAAGCTATTGCTTTCAAACTTGCCGATATGCAAATGTATATCGACCTTGCTCGCACTTATCTTTACAATGCTTGCCGTATGCTCGATAACAAACAAAGAATAACAATGGAATCGGCTATTGCCAAGCTGTTTTGCTCCGAAGTGGCTCATCTTTGCGCAAATCATTGTGTTCAAATTCTTGGCGGTTACGGATTGATGAAAGAATACGATGCCGAAAGGTATTATCGCGACCAAAAACTGCTGGAAATTGGCGAAGGCACCAGCGAAATTCAGCGACTTGTTATCGCTCGCTTACTTGGTTGTTTCGAATCGTAGGTTGCTTATGCCAATCAACAGAAGTTTCATCGAAAATTTACCAATTAACCCTCTGCTTGCCGAAACCAAGATTATCGACGAGTTTACGAAAATCCTCGAAGAATCGAACAAAAGCGCAAATCGCGACAAATATTACGAAGATTTTCTCGACTTGTTTAGCTTCTACCAAGTTTACGCTGCGAAACATTCATTGAACATCCTTTTCCCCCCTCTTACGAACGACAAGAAGATCAACACAGGCATAATCATCAACTTTTTCGAGAACCGCCAGAAAGAAATAAATGAAGAACTCGAAGATTTTATGGCGTTCAAGAAATTGGAGGAGAAGAAAGTTGCCTTCGAATCGATGCTAAGCCAAGAGGTTATCTATTCACTTTCCGATTCCGAATTAAACACACTTTATCGGAAATTGGATTCTGTAATCGACTCAATTAACGAAAATTTCGACATCAGGCGAAATTTGAAATCTCGAATGATAAATTTGCTTGGTATTCTAAAAAGGGATTTGAAACCCAAAATGCCGAACTTCGATAAATTCTGGGCTTTAGTTGGCTACACAGGCTTACTCTACGGACTTTATGAAGAGAAAGTGATGAAAATCATAGATAAAATTAAAGATGTTTTGAATTTTATCTGGAAGATCCAAGCAACTGCCGAAGGATTGCCTTCGACAAATCCAGTAATCACAATTATTTTCAAGGAAATAAAACCAAAATAATGTTTAACAAAAAAGGTGAATTATGATTGGAATAGTTGGCTATGGGGCTTATGTTCCCATCTATCGAATTAAAAGTTCTACGATAGCAAATCAATGGGGCGACGACCCGGCTTCGATTGAAAAAGGGCTTATGCTTTTGGAGAAAACCGTGCCGGGTCCCGACGAAGACACAATTACAATTGCTATTGCCGCAGCAAAGAATGCTTTGAAACGAGCGAGAATCGACCCTCAGAAGATTGGTGCTGTTTACATTGGTTCTGAATCGCATCCCTATGCTGTTAAGCCTTCGGGAACTGTTCTTATCGATGCTCTCGGTATTGGACCCCACGTCCACGTTGCCGATTTCGAGTTCGCTTGCAAAGCTGGTTCCGAAGCAATGTTTGTAGCTTATAGCCACGTTAAAAGTGGGAATATGGATTATGCGATGGGCATTGGTGCCGATACTTCGCAAGGTGCTCCCGGCGATGCTCTTGAATATAGTGCTTCCGCTGGCGGCTCGGCTTTCATTTTTGGACGAGAAAATGTTGTAGCCGAAGTTCTCTACACTCATTCCTTCACCACCGACACAGCGGATTTCTGGCGTAGGGAATATCAAATGTATCCACGCCACGGCGGGCGATTCACAGGCGAACCAGCATATTTTAAGCATATTCTTGGTTGCGGGCGTGCTTTGCTCGAAAAGTCCGGTATGAAGCCCGAAGATTTTCAGTATGCTGTTTTCCATATGCCCAACGGTCGCTTTCCATTAAAAGCAGGAAAAGAGTTAGGGTTTAAGCAAGAGCAAATGAACGAAGGATGGATTGTAAACATTATGGGAAATACCTATTCGGGCTCCTCAATTACAGGGCTAACCGCAATTTTAGATGTAGCCAAACCGGGCGACAAAATTTTTATGGTCTCGTTTGGCTCGGGCGCTGGTAGCGATGGCTTTATTTTCCAAGTTACCGATAAAATTCTTGAAGTTCAAAATCTTGCACCCAAAACGAGGGAAATGCTGAACACTCCGCACAAAGTCTATCTCGACTATGGCAAATATGTCGCTTATCGCAAAAAAATTCACTTTAATGAGTATTAAAAATAAGGAATGAGGTAATAAATGCGAGAAGTTGCTATTATTGGAGTTGGAATGACAAAATTCGGCGAACTTTGGGACCAGAGCATTCGCGATATGTTCGCCGAAGCCGGCTTAAAAGCAATGGAAAATGCAAAGGTCGATAAAATCGACGCTTTGTATGTTGGGGCAATGTCCAGTGGTCTCTATGCCTATCAGGAGCATCTGGGTTCTTTGATGGCAGATTATCTTGGCCAAGTAGGGGTTCCAGCTGTTCGTGTTGAATCGGCATGTGCTTCTGGTGGGCAAGCAGTGCGTTTAGGCTTTATGGACGTTGCTTCGGGTATGCACGACATCGTTCTGGTAGGCGGTGTCGAAAAAATGTGGGATGTCGAGGATGGCACATTTGTCCTTGCCACCGCAGCCGACCAAGAATACGAAGTTTACAACGGAGTTACTTTCCCGGGGCTTTATGCTATGATTGCCCGTGCATATATGGATAGATATGGATTAACTCGCGAAGAGCTTGCCCAAGTGCCTATAAAGAATCACAAGCACGCTGTGAATAATCCCAATGCACAGTATCCCTTCGAGATTGACTTGAAGCAGGTGCTGAATTCTTCGATGGTTGCAGACCCACTGCGCCTGCTCGATTGTTCCCCAATCACCGACGGAGCCGCTTGCTTGATTCTTTGTCCATTGGACAGGGCGAAAGAATTTACAGACAAATATGTAAAAATACGCGGTGTTGGAGTGGCAAGCGGACCAATTGCTTTGCACGACCATAAAGATTTGACACGGCTGGAAGCAGTCCACTTGGCAGCCCAACGCGCTTACCAAATGGCTGGGGTTTCCCCAAACGATATTGATTTTGCTGAGGTTCACGATTGCTTCTCGATTGCCGAAATTGTTGTTGCCGAAGAACTTGGCTTTTTCGAATATGGCACCGCCGGTAAAGCCATTGCCGAAGGTCAAGCAACCTATGGTGGTAAAGTTGTTATTAATTCCAGCGGTGGCTTAAAAGCCAAAGGACATCCTGTTGGTGCTACTGGTGTTGCACAACTTATCGAAGCATATCTTCAATTGACAAACCAGGCTGGCAAACGCCAAGTTCCTAATGCCCGGTTGGGGTTAACCCAAAATATGGGCGGTTCTGGTGGTAGTTGTGTTATTCATATTTTGGAGGGAATGTAAAATGGCAAACAGTCAGAGATATACAAGGGAGATACCACATCGTTACCGATTGGAAGCACAAAAGTTTCCAAGCGGGTTTGTTTCGCTTTCACGCCGTTATTGCGACCCAATTTCGGGAAAGAAAGAATTCGAGAAAATTAATCTCAAAGGCACCGGAAAAATCCTAACATACACAATCATTCACGTCACGAGCGACCAATTTAAACTACTAACTCCTTATGCAGTAGCAATAATCGAAACCGACGAGGGCGCCCGAGTTACAGCAATGATAACCGACACGAAATTCGAGGATTTAAAAATCGGGGCTCGGGTCGAATTCGTCTTCCGCAAGATTATGGAAGAAGGAGCCAGCGGAATAATCAACTATGGCTACAAAGCCAAAGTAGTTGAGTAGGAATAAATAGAGTACAATACAATTTAAAAAAGGGAATTCATTGTTAATTGGGATTAACCCAAAGGTAATTGGTTTTGTTTATAATTAATTTAGATATGTGCATCAAAAATTGATGAAAAAAATAAAACTGTTGTGGATAATCACAATAGAAGAGAAACAATTTCGGATATTAATAAGATTAAAATAGGAAAATAAAATTATGACCCAGCACAAATTAATCATTGGCAATTCGATGAGTATGGAGGAAATACAAGACGAATCTGTTCACCTTATGGTAACATCGCCACCTTATTTCAATGCGCCCTATGATTATAAAGGACTTTTCAAAAACTACGACCAATATTTAGGGGTATTAAATAGAGTTGCCAAAGAGACTTATAGAGTATTGAAAAAGGGGCGGATTGCAGTGCTTAACATTGATGATATGCTTGTCAATGGCGAAAAATTTCCAATTGTTGCAGATGCCACTAAAATTTTCCAATCTGCTGGATTTAGATATCGAGATAGAATCATATGGAAAAAACCCGATGGATATTTAAGAATAAGTAAAAGAAGCGGTGTATTACTACAAAATCCTTATCCAATGTATTTTTACCCCGATAATCTTTTGGAAAGTATTTTGATTTTTCAAAAAGGTACATTCGATTATCGTTTAATACCCAAAGATATAAAAGAAGCATCAAAAATTGATACGAAAGAATTTTCTGAAAACAAATGGTATATGACTTTATGGGAGATGACAAATGTTTTACCGGGTTCACCATTAGAGAAAGAAATAGCTGCATTCCCCGAAGAATTACCATACAGAATAATTAAACTATTTTCTTACGTCGGCGAAACTGTTTTAGACCCATTTGTTGGAAGTGGAACAACAATGAAAGTAGCACGGCAACTTGGACGAAATAGTATTGGTATAGAAATTAAAAAATCTTTAATACCAATTATAAAGAAAAAAATTGGTTTCGATGGTCAATTGTCGCTTGATGAACAAGGTGATACCTTAGAAATTATAGTTAGAGAAAATGTGAAATATGGATGTCTGGGCTGAAATTACAGACGGTATAAATTACGTGCCCAAACTTTGCCGTAATTTGAATCATTATCAATTATCAGAAATAGAAATAGCTGTATCCCAAGATGGGTCCTTCCTTTTATTTTTAGATGAAGAAAACCAAATTGCTGTTAGTTGGTGGGTATCTCCAAAAAGGACAAGGTCCTATCCTTATTCCAGAGTTTATGATACTTTATGTTTCACAGGTAAAAAAGTAACAATTATACCTATTATGAAAGACGAAGGGAAAGATGGGGAAAGGGATTTTTTACAATGGGACACGATTTCTCTTATGAGCTTGTTAGGTATTTATGTTATTATTGGCTATTATGCAAAGGCTGAAAAAAGTTCGAAGTATGCCAACAAAATTACCCATCAGAAATTCGATTTTGCATATCTTCAAAAAGAGTTGAAAAATCTTCAAAATTACCATTCTGATGCATTACATTGGAATCTCTCGCAAATCGAAAAAGTTAATGAAATTGCCCGAATGGCTATAGCTTCTTACGAACAAATTTCAATGGACTCTAAGGTTGAAATGCACTCTTTAAGTGTTGCTAAAAAGAGACTAAATCAGCTTTATAAAAGTAAGGATGAATTTATGAAGTATTCCAGGAATTTGGCAGAGGAAGCACAGAAAAGAGAAGCATTAACAGTTCAACCCAAAGAAAATCTATCGGGAACCAAAGCAACTTTGACGATTAAAAATTTTCTTGGTGGTTGTTACTTCTTCACTTGCGATGAGGTTAAAATTGTTGATAATTCAATTTATTTAGTTGAAGGCAAACATAGTAAGCAAGGTTTGATTCCTTCATCGGAAGATATCAAAGATGGCTTGCTAAAAATGATGTTATTTACCAATCTTAATGAAGTTAAAGTAGGAGGTAGACAATATTCCCCTGTCCCTATATTAAAGCTTACTAGCAGAAAAAATGTTTCAAGAGATGCCCTAAGCCAAAAACAGATTGAGGTTTTAAAAAAACTTAAAGATGAAGCTGAAACTAATAATTTCAAAGTTCAAGTGAATGATTTATATATATGCGAGATAAAACTTGAATAAACACTAACAAAAATCAAAAAATCTTTCGTGAGCAAAAAGATTATCTTTCATAAACAAACACACCTGCAAGGGGCTACTTGTTTTTGCGATATTTTGAAATTTCTCAATCTTTAAATTTTTGGATTTGGTTTGGAAATCATTTTCAATTGAAATTTTGTTTACTTACTTCCCAAATTTTGCTTTGATAAAGTAAAAGTAGTAGAAGATGCTCTCGGGGATAACTGCGAGTATTAGCGACAATGTGTCGGCGGTAAAATACGGAGACTTGTGTGTCACGGGGAAAATCAATCGAGCTAACGGGCTCGTCAATGTCCATAATGTTATGAATACAAAGCCAAGTATTGCCAGCGACAGGAATGCGCTTTTCGTTCCCCGTTCCTGCCATACTTTCGTAAAAGCATAAATCCAAGCAAGAATATGAAAATAGAATATTAATATTTCAATCATAAAAAATATTAAATTGCATCTGAATAAAATGCAAAATTAGAAATATGGAAACAGAATTTATTATTGTTTATACGACAATAGAAAATTATTTCAATGCCCATCAAATAGCCAAAGTGCTTATCACGGAAAAACTTGCTGGTTGTTGCTCGATTATTCAAAATATTACTTCTGTATTCGAATGGGAAGGCAAAGTGGAAGAACGAAAGGAAAATCTTCTGGTGATAAAGACAACGAAAGACAAGTTCGAATCGCTAAAAAAACGAATCAAGGAGCTCCACACAGACCAAGTTCCCGAAATTATCGCCGTAAAAATTCAAGACGGGTTGCCCGAATACCTCAACTGGCTCCGCGAAGTAACAAAGTAAAAATAAGTTAGGGGGATTTCCCCAGATATGCCAAAACTCGTAAATTTGGCATATCCTAGTGTTCAACAGACATCGGGTGTTTCGTAAATATCCGGTGGGTGATAAAAAATCCAAAAGCCATAACCACTTTTTGAAAAGACATCCGATGTTTTAAAACATCGGATGTCTGAGGCGAGTTTCCTGTTCAAGTTTGCATAATGTTGTTCAAAGAGCAGGGTAAAACATCTAACAAAGTTACTACCCAATCTTAAATCCAAAGAAACTGAATTGGGAAATACAAATTTCCATCTTTAAAATTTCTAAGTTCTTAAATAGAACAAAAAAGGCTATCTCGGGTTGCGAGATAGCCTATTCTCGAAATTTCCAAATGTTTATGCTATTGCATATCTTTTACGTCGAAGAGTTCGACTTCGAAGATAAGGAGCGAGTTTGGTGGAATTTTGCCCACAGCACGGTCACCATACCCAAGTGATGGTGGAATGTAGAAAACGAATTTGCTTCCAGCAGGCATAAGCATCAGACCCTCTTGGAATCCTCGAATGACTTTATCCAATTCAAATTCCATTGGTTCCCCACGCGAATAAGATTCATCGAAAACTGTGCCATCGAGCAGAGTTCCTTTGTAGTGGACTTTGACTTTGCTTGTAGCAACTGGCTTTTTCCCGCTTCCAAGTTTAAGAACTTTGAATTGCAAGCCCGAAGCGGTTTCGGTAACACCTTCTTTGTTTTTATTTTCTTTCAAAAACTCATTTGCCTTCTTAAGATTTTCCTCTGCCTGTTTTTTCAATTCTTTTTCTCGGGCTTCCATTTGCTCTTTTCTTCGCTTTTCGAGCTTCGATTGCAATTCTGCAAGATATTTTTGAATAACTGAATCGGGCAGTTGTGGTTGCTTTTGTAAAATCCCATCCTGAATGCCCGCCAGAATTATGTTGAAGTTTAAGTTGAGAGAGTCGAAGTTAACTTGATTGAAAATGCTTCGGCCTACGTTGAAACCAACAGAGTAGGCAGTTGTGTCGTTGTGCGTTTTTAATTTGGGTTGAGCAGATGCGCTACTTGCATCGAACAAGCAAACAGCCAAAAATGCTGCTAAAAGAATCCGATAGAACATAGAACCTCCTAATTTATTCATTGACATTATCCAAATTATCCAAAAGATGTCCAAGTTTTATCTTTTTTGTAAGGAGATAATTAAAATTTTTATCATTTGGTGGAATCTGCAAAGGAACAAGTTCGACAACTTCGAGACCGTAGCCTGTTAATCCAACACGCTTCTTGGGGTTATTGGTCATTAGTTTCATCTTTCGTACTCCAATATCGGCAAGGATTTGAGCACCGATGCCATAATCTCGTGGGTCGGGCTGAAATCCAAGCATAAGATTTGCTTCGACGGTGTCGTAGCCTTGTTCCTGCAAAGCATATGCCTTGATTTTGTTAACCAGACCAATATCGCGACCCTCTTGCCTCATATAAAGCAGGACGCCTTTGCCTTCGGCAGAAATTTTTTGCAAAGCCGTGTGGAGCTGGTCGCCGCAATCGCAACGAAGCGAACCGAATACATCACCCGTCAAACATTCTGAATGAACACGTACAAGAATTGGCTCATCGGGCTGCCAACTTCCTTTTATCAAAGCAACATGCTCCTTGTTGTCGACTATGTTTTTGTACACTTTAACAACAAAATCGCCAAAGCGTGTGGGAAGTGATGCCGAAGCAACGCATTTAACAAGTTTGTCCCGTTTAAACCGATAAGCAATTAAATCTTGAACAGTAATGATTTTTAGATTATGCTTTTGTGCAAACTTTTCCAAATCGGGACGCCGAGCCATAGTCCCGTCGTCGTTAATAATTTCGCACAGAACTCCCGATGGATAAAGTCCAGCCAGCCGCATCAAATCGACCGCTGCTTCGGTATGCCCGGCGCGGCGGAGAACACCTTCGCGGACGGCAATCAGCGGGAAAATATGACCCGGGCGAGCCAAGTCCGACGGCTTTGTATTGGGATTAACAAGGGCTCTGACGGTTTTCGCCCTGTCGAAGGCAGATATTCCCGTCGTAGTTCCGTGTATATAATCGACCGAGATAGTGAAGCGGGTGCCGTGCAAGCCGGTGCTTTCTCGAACCATAATGTCCAAATCAAGTTCTTTGGCTCGGTCTTCGGTAATAGCGACACAAATCAAGCCACGGGCGTAAGTAGCCATAAAATTTATTGTCTCGGGCGTGCAAAGTTCCGAAGCTGCGATTAAATCGCCTTCGTTTTCGCGGTCCTCGTCGTCGACGACGATGACCATCTTGCCCGAAGCTAAATCTTTTAGCGCCTCTTCAATGCTGTCCATACCAAAAGAAACTATTGCTTCTTCCCGGCTATCGCAGTCTTTTCGAATTGGATTTTGCATCCGTCGGAAACTTGAAGCGTTACCGTAGAGCCATCCATATCGACTATTGTGCCGTGAATTCCAGCGGAAGTGATGACGCGGTCGCCTTTCTTAAGGCTTTCGAGCATCTTCTGGTGTTCCTTTTGACGTTTCTGAGCAGGTCGAATCATCAAGAAATACATAATCAAAAAAATCGAAGCAAACATAATTAGGGTAACAAGCATACCCCCGCCAGAATTCTGTGCTCCGCCCTGTGGCGGCATAAATGCCAATAGATTTGCAAATGCCAACATTATTTTCTCCTTTCCAAAAAACTATTCTTTCCCAAAATTCAAAATTAATTTATTTTTCCATTGACGGAAATCATCCGAAAGTATTTTTTCTCTGGCAGTGCTTACAAGCCACTTATAAAATGCAAGATTTTGGTATGTTGCCAAAGTTAGTCCTAAAATTTCTTCTGCAATAAAAAGATGGCGCAGATAGCCCAAAGAAAACTCCTTGCTAATTTCATAGTCCAAGCCAGGGTCAATCGGCTCTTTCGAAAACCTATACTTTGCATTGCGAATGTTTATTTTCCCGCGGGTTGTGAAAATCTGCCCATTTCGTGCATTGCGAGTCGGCAAAACGCAATCGAACATATCAATCCCCAACTCGATGCAGTTTAAAATGTTGGAAGGGGTGCCGACCCCCATCAAATATCTTGGCTTTTCGGTGGGCAACAGATTTGTGCAAAAGTCGGTTATTTCATACATCAAATTTTCGGGTTCGCCAACCGAAAGTCCCCCAATCGCATAGCCATCAAATTGGAGCGAAAGGAGCTCCTCGATAGATTTCCGTCGAAGTTCGGGGAAAGTAGCCCCTTGAATGATTCCGAAAAGATATTGCGTTCTGTTCCAGCGAGGCGAAGTGCTTTCGAATGATTCTTTGCTCCTCTTTGCCCATTGAATAGTTCTATTAAGCGACTCTTCCGCTTGAGAAAATTCAACGGGGTACTCGGTGCAATCATCCAAAACCATAACTATGTCGGAACCAAAAATTCTTTGGATTTCTATGACTTTTTCCGGAGTGAAAAAATGCTTGGAACCATCCAAATGGGAACGAAACTCAACACCTTCGTCAGTGAATTTCCTAAAGCTTTGCAACGAAAAGATTTGATAGCCACCACTATCGGTTAAAATGCCTTTGTTCCAATGGATAAACGAATGCAATCCACCAAAATGTTCAATCACTTCGGTTCCGGGCCGGAGATAAAGATGATAAGTATTCCCCAAAATCAAGTTGTATCCAAGTTCCGATACGGTTTTGTGCATAAGTGCCTTAATAGTTCCGTATGTACCAACCGGCATAAAAACCGGGGTGGGGATTTCTATCCCGTTTAGGTTCAAAACGCCAGCCCGGGCTTTGCATTCGCTTGATGTTCCAATTACTTTAAAAAAAGCTTCCATCATTGCTTTTTAAAAAATATCGAATGAACTTTTGTTTGGACTTTTGCTCGGAAAAACAAAGAGATAGCAACACCAAAGGAATCTGCTATCCAATCAGTTATGTCGCACACTCGCCCTGGAACAAATAATTGGTGAAGTTCGTCGAGCATACCGTAGATTGAGCCTATAAGGAAAACAAGAATTAAAACTTTTCTTTTGCTATTTACATTAGAAAAAGCAATAAGCAATGAAATACCAAAAAAGAAGAAAACGAAGGCGTGGAGAAGTTTATCCTGAAGGTTAAAAACGTTTGGTGGTATCAAATCCGACGGAAGATGGGAAAGCACAAAAATCAAAATAGCGAAAATTACCGAAGGCAAGCAAAGAATAATTTTTCGGCTACGCATAAATTAAAGAATCTCCGATAAGGTATCAATCAGTGAAGAAGCGGTTAAAGTTTCCATTCCATATTTACATGCATATCTATCGCCTGCAAGGGAATGGATAAAAGCCGAGATGGACGCAGATTGCAAAGGTTCAATTCCCCGGGCGAGCATCGTTGCAATTATCCCTGTCAAAACATCTCCGCTCCCACCAGTTGCCATTCCCGGGTTGCCGTTCAATGTTAAATAGGAATACACGCCATCAGTAGTAATGCTTGGGACGTGCTTCAAATGGATGATGCAGTTCAATTTCTCTGCCCATTCTTTTGCAACAAAGAAAGCATTCTTTTCGATTTCTTGCCGAGGAATTCCGATGATTCGAGAAAGCTCTCCACAATGTGGAGTGATAACGATATTTTTGGTCAGCAACTGTCCGGGTTCGATTGCCCTTAATGCATCTGCATCGACTACTATTCTTTTTGTATTCTTGTATTGTTCTATGATTTTCTTAACCAAACTTTGTGTTTCAGGATTATCCGAAAGCCCCGGTCCAATAGCAATGGAATCCGCTCGCTCCAATTCACTCTGCAAAACTTCGAAGGACTTAAATGAGATACTTCCATCGGGGTTCGATGGCAATGGAAAGCGTATCACTTCGGGTAGGACAGCTGGGTGGAAAGCAGTGCTGGCAAGAATAGTAAGCCCTGCTCCACTTTTTATCGAAGCATTCGAAGCCAAAGCAGCCGCACCGGGATAACGTTCGGAACCAGCAATAATCAACACTCTGCCGTAGTCAAATTTACTGCTTATACGCTTGCGTGCAGGGATGATTCGTTTGATGTCCTCTTCGGAGTAGGCAAAAGTTTTGGCAATTTGTTCAACGATAAAGTTTGGTGCTCCCAAACCAGCCACCAAAATCTCGCCGCTGCGGTTTATTCCTTCGTTTATCAGCAATCCTAATTTGTATGTGTACATTGTAATTGTGTAGTCAGCCTCGAAACAATATGGATTTGCAAAGCCAGTTAAGGTGTTCAAGCCAGTCGGGCTATCGATAGCAATTTTCAGAGCTTTGAGTTCTTTGATTTTTTTAAGTATGTCGAATGCAATTCCACGAATATTTTCGCTCCCGCCAACGCCAATCATTGCATCAATCAGGACATCGTGGTTTATGTTGATTTTTTCCAGCTGTTCGGTGGATTCGATTTTTTCCATTGGAATTCCAATTGCTTTGGCAATTTCAAAGTTCGCACGAGTTTCGGGACTCATTTTCGATTCATCCCCAATCCAGAAAACTTTGATGTCAAATTTGTTGAAAAGATGACGAGCCAAAGCAAAGCCATCGCCACCGTTATTTCCGCTCCCGCAAAAAATTGCAATTTTAGGAGCCTCCATCCCCTTCTTTTCCAATATCTGCTCGATATAAATTGCACTCGAACGAGCAGCATTTTCCATCAAAATTGGCGACGGAATTTTGTAATCCTCAATTGCTGTGGAATCGGCTTTTCGCATTTCTTCTGGTGTCAAGATGAATTTCATAGGTCCTCCTTTTTCGAAAAAACTTGCTTCATCATATCGATTATCCCTTCGATTGTGTGCTTTTCGGCAACGTAAATATTCATAATACCTTTGCTTTCGAGCGATTCCGCTGTCATTGGACCAATTGCGAACACTTTAATCTTTTCGAGCATTTTCCGTGCTATCGTTTCCCCAAATATTTCAAAGAAATTATCTACAATCGAAGAAGCAGTGAAAATTATTGCATCTGCATCTGCATTTATGATTTTGCTTTTCTCGTCTTCCGATGGATTTATTTTATTAATTCTGTAAACAATCAAATTTTCGTAGCGGTGAGCCTTGCTCGCAAGGAATTCGCCTACTGGGTCTTTTACAAAATTTCCTTTAATACGAATAATGTTAAGTTGGGATATATTGTATTTTTGCGTAAATTCCTCGATAAACGCATTGGAATTAAATTTCGATGGGACAAAGTCGGGGATTAGACCATATTTGCGAACTTCCTGTGCCGTTTTTTCTCCAATGACTGCAATTTTGGAGTTGCCGAAAAATCTCGAATCGAAATCGTTTTCGAAAAGTTGCGAAAAGAAGTAACGAACACCATTTTGGCTTGTAAAAACGAACCAATCGAAATGTTTATTTGCAAGTTCCAAAAAATCGGATTTGCTCAAAGAAACTTGTTCGGTCGAAAAGGTTTGGAAAGGGACAACCTCCGCACCTTCGAAAATTAATTTTTCGAAAAGGGAATCGGATTGGTCGAGTGCTCGGGTCGTGATAATTTTCTTGCCAAACAAAGGGTTTCGTTCGAACCAGTTCAGTTGATTTTGAAATCGTGAGCTGGGGGAAATTATCGTCAACAAAGGTGGATACAAGTTTGTTTTCTCGGCTAAATCGGGCAATTCACATAGAGGAGCAACAAACGAGCGCTGGCGCGGTGTCGTCGCTTCGACAACAATTGCAGATTCAGCATCCTTATCGAAACCATTTGCAATCAAGGATTCAACAACACTTCGGAGCCGCCCAGCACCCATATAAATTGCAATTGTTATGTTTTTTAATTGTGCAATCGACTTAAAATCAATCTGGCTCTCGGATTTTGTTGGGTCCTCGTGTGCAGTAAGAAAAAGGACGCCCGTAATCAACGCACGATGAGTAAGCGGTATCCCCGCGTATGCAGATGCCCCAAGAGCCGATGTCACTCCGGGTATCAGCTCGAAATCAATGCCGTTTTCTTTAAGGAAGAGAGCCTCTTCGGAACCACGACCGAAAATATATGGGTCGCCTCCTTTCAATCGAACTACATCTTTGCCTTCGCTTGCATATTTCAAAAGCAATTCATTTATAACATCTTGCGAGAACTTTTGTTTGCCCGGTTCTTTCCCAACGAAGATTTTTTCGGCGTTTGGCTTTGCGTATTGTAACAACAAAGGATTGACCAATCGGTCGTAAAGAATCACCTCGGCTTTGCAAAGCGTCTCGAAGCCACGCAAAGTAATTAGGAAAGGGTCCCCCGGTCCCGCTCCAACAATATAGACTTTACTTTTTTTTGCTTTATTTTTTCCCGACATAAGTTTCCAAGAAGTCGTTAAGCAATATCAAAGCATAATCGAATCCTTCATCTTCGATAATTTCGACCCATTTGATTGCAAGAAATTCATCTATGATTTTTTCTTTCATTTCTCCACGGACATTTTCTTGTTTCAATTTATTCCGCAAAATTTTCGATAGTTCAACAAATTGAGTAAACGAAGGCGGGAACTTCTCTTCAAGGCATTCACGAACGAAACGAGATAGGAAAGGAACTTTGCCTTGGGTGGAAATTGAAATGACCAACTCGCCTCGCTTGATAAACGACGGAACGATGAAATTGCACAACTCGGGCTGGTCGGCAAAATTCACAATACATCCTGTTTGCTTCGCTTCTTCGAGAATCTCGTTATCAATTTCGGGCGAATCTGTTGCAACAAAGACAAGATTGAAGCCATTCAAATCGCCTTTATTGTATTTTCTTGGCTTATGTTCAAGATTGTGCCGCAGTATCAATTCTTTCAGTTCATCGGTAACTTCGGGGGCAATTATCACAGGGCAGGCGCCGAATTCGAGCAGGTTTTTGACCTTCCTTGTTGCAACTTCCCCACCGCCGATAACCACAGCATTGAACTTCCTTAAATCAATAAGTATTGGAAAATAATCCATAGCAAAAAAATCAAATTCAAAAATAAAAAATAAACCCAAAATTGCAATTATAGTTAGCAAAAGCAAATGTAAAATTTCCCGTTTGTTGGCATTATTTTGCCCAAAACTTTCACATTTTGGTTGTATAATTTTTCTTATTTTAACTTTTGTATGGGCGACCGGCCGGTCGCCCCTACGATTATTTTTCCGACATCGGATGTTTCGAAAACATCCGATGTCTTTACTATTGCTTGGGTGGGATTTCGATTTTCCAGAGCTTTTCGGAGTTGATGTCGCTCATTGCACGGCTTTTGCCTTTCAGCAAAAGGTATTCGATTGCTTCGACGGCGCGGGAAATCATCTGGTCGCGAATTGGAATCTCCTCGGGCTCGAAAGGCGACAGCACATACTGGACAAGTTCGTTTTCCCCAAAATTTCTGCCAATACCACAACGCAGTCGCATAAATTTCGTCTCGCCAAGCTTTTCGATAACCGAACGAACTCCATTGTGCCCGCCATCGCCTCCACTATCTTTTAGATGAATTTTCCCCAGCGGAAAATTGTATTCATCGCAAATTACGAGAATCTTCTCCACAGGGATTTGGTATTTTTCAACAACTGCACGCACCGCAATGCCTGAATTGTTCATATAGGTTCGGGGAAGCATCACAAGAACATTGTTGCCTGCAAAGTTAACCTTCGCCAAATAGTATTCCGAAGAAATAGGAACGAAATGGCTATGATGCTTTTGGCAAAATGCTGTTGCAACCATCCATCCGATGTTGTGCCTCGTTTCGAGATACTGCTCTGTGTGATTCCCAAGCCCGACAATGAGCAAATCTATTCGTTCCATTCGCAATTATGGGATTTTCTTTAAAACAAACATTCGCAAAAGAATTTCGACAACAAGGGCAATAGTGCCAATCAAAAGGAAGGGGAAAAACTCATCGGTAAAAGTTGTGAAAATGGTCTGCTTGATTTTGGTTTTTTCCATTTCGTCAATTTCTTTGTAAATTGTTTCGAGAGCCTTATTATTTGTGGCACGGAAATACTTGCCTCCCGTGTTTTGTGCAATATCTTTCAGCAAAGCCTCGTCGATTTCGACATCCACATTCATATATTGAATGCCGAAGGGAGTTTGCACAGGATATGGAGCCTTCCCCAAAGTCCCAACCCCAATTGTGTAAACACGAATGCCGAAAGATTTTGCCAGTTCGGCAGCAGTAAGCGGCGAGATGATTCCCGTGTTGTTAATTCCATCGGTCAGAAGAATAATCACACGGCTTTTGGCTTTGCTGTCTTTCAGTCGGTCGACTGCGGTCGCCAGCCCCATACCAATTGCGGTGCCATCTTCGATTAAGCCCGATTTAATCTGCTTCAAAAGGTTCTTCAACACCGAATGGTCAATTGTAATTGGGCATTGAGTGAAACTTTTGGCACTAAAGATGACCAGCCCAATCCTATCGTTTGGTCGAGCGTCGATAAATTCGCTGGTGATTTTTTTCGCCGCTTCGAGCCTGTTCGGCTTGAAATCTTCGGCAAGCATAGAACCCGAAATGTCGAGCGTTATCACGATATCGATGCCTTCGGTTTCGATTTGCTTTTCGGAACTTGAACTTTGCGGTCTGGCAAAGGCAATAATCAAGAAAGTAATTGCAAGAATCCTTAAAGCAAAAGGCAGATGAATCAATCGAACCCGCCAGCTTGGTTTTGTTCTTTGAAATCCCTCGATTGTTGAAAATCTTATTGGGACATTGATTTTCTTTCGTTTGAAATAATACCACGCCACAAGCAAGGGAATCAAAAGCAAAAGCCAAAGAAATTCTGGATTTGCAAAATGGAAACCGAAAAGTTTCATTCTACCCCCTTATCTTTCTCGACTTGGGAAGTTTCGGTCTCTTTTGGCATTGTGGATTCGACAAATTCAAATGCTGTTTTCAAACAAAAAGCGTTTTCGTCGGGCAAGGGAACAAACTTTGCGAATTTCACCAAATCCGAAATTTCGAACGAACGACGCAACTTCGTCAGCAAAGAGGAATCGGCTATGTTCTTTTGTTCCAAACTTTGCAGAATCTCCTCGGAAATCATCTCCAATGCGGGAATGTCGAATTGTCGCTCGATATATCGCCGTATAATTTCCGTAAGTTGAATGTGGAAATCTTTGACATAGCCTTTCTGCCAAAGCTTTTCCTTGTCCAATTTCTTTAAAGCTTCGAGAGCCTCGATATGAGGGGGAACCTTCGCTTCTTCGACCCCAGAAATCTTTTTCCTCCCCTTTAAAAAGAAATAAACAAGATAGGCAACAGCAACGATACCAATTACAATCAAAATATATGGTAGATAATCCCAAAATGTATATGGAATTTCAATAATTCCCTTAATGTCTTTGATATCCTTTGTTGTGTCAATTTCGATGCCTTTAACATAAATGTTGATTGAATCGGTCAAAATCGAAGCAAATTGATTTGTATTCTTCTTCAAATAAAGTATATTCAACGATGGAATTACCAAATTGCCTGTATCAAATGCAATTAGAACAACTTTCTTGTTGAATTGAATTTTGTTGTCAAACTTTTGCGTGTCGAGTGGATTAACACGAACGATTTCGAATTTGCCAAGGGAATCTTTGAATTCGGGGAAGATGACTTCCGTCGGCGGAGTGGCTTCAACTTGAATATGAAACAACAGATGGTCGCCAATTAAGATGCGGTTTGTATCTGTCCAAACTCTGGAATTAACTTCTTGTGCAAACACGAAAACAGGTAAAAGAAGAACAAACAAAGCTAAACCAAAGAAGATACGAGCCTTCATAATCAAACTCTTCTTTCTCGTTTTCTGAAAAACTCAATTAATGGTTCGATGTAAGATTGTCCCGTTTGAACTTGGATAAAATCCACTTTGGCTTTTTGAAATGCTTCCCGAAGATAAAGTTGACGGGAATGCCACCAAATCCGATAATTTTTCAAAGCCAAATTATCGGATGAATCGAACCAGAAAGTTTCGCCAGTCTCTGCATCTTCAAGATAAATTAATCCAACATTTGGAATATCCGATTCCCTTTGGTCTGCTACTTGAATAGCAATTGTATCGTGTTTGCGGGCGACAATTTTCAAAGCATCGTCGAATCCGCTATCGAGAAAATCCGAAAGAATCACAACAATCGAACGCTTTTTGATTGAATTGAAAACAAATTCCAGTGCAGTTCGAAGATTTGTGCGATTCGATTGCGGTTGGAAATTCAAAAGCTCTCGTATAATATGAAGTATATGTGTTCGACCTTTTTTAGGTGGTATAAATTTTTCGACTCGGTCGGAAAAAAGTATCGCACCAATTTTATCATTATTTTGAAGAGCAGAGAAAGCAAAAATTGCCGAGATTTCCGTAATTAAATCTCTTTTAAAACTAACTTGTGAACCGAAAGATTCCGACCCGCTGATGTCGATAAGCAGAATGAGTGTGAGTTCTCTTTCTTCTTCGAATACTTTGACATAGGGATGATTAAATCGAGCGGTAACATTCCAGTCGATAAGCCGAACATCGTCGCCAATTTGATATTCGCGGACTTCACTGAATGCAATCCCTCGACCTTTGAAAATGCTGTGGTATTGACCCGAAAAGATATTTTGAGAAAGCCGTCGGGTTTTAATTTCAATTTTTCGAACTTTTCGTAAGAGTTCGCTTGTTTCCATACTCCGACTATGGAACTTCTATTTTCCCAAGAATTTCGTTGATGATATCTTCTGTAGTAACATTTTCGGCTTCTGCCTCGTAGGATAACCCAATACGGTGGCGGAGGACATCGAGCGAAAGAGCTCGCACATCTTCGGGAACAACATACCCGCGACGGCGGATAAACGCATATGCTTTTGCACTATGAGCCAAGAAAATCGAAGCCCTTGGCGATGCTGGATAGGTTATGTATGGTTTTATCTTTTCCAAACCAAATTTTTCGGGGAAACGAGTGGCAAAAACTATATCCAGAATATATTGCTCGATTTTCTCATCGATATAAATTTCTTTGACAAGGGAACGAGCAGCAATAATATCCGAAGGATTAACAACTGGGTTTGGTCGTGGAAATTCTTGGGCAAGGTTTTCGCGCATAATAGCAAGTTCTTCGTTCCGTTCGGGATAAGTAATAACAACTTTAAGCATAAAGCGGTCGACTTGTGCTTCGGGCAAAGGATAAGTGCCTTCCTGTTCGATTGGGTTTTGCGTTGCCATAACAAGGAAAGGGTCGGGCAATGGGAATGTTTGGTCGCCGATTGTTACCTGTCGTTCTTGCATTGCTTCGAGCAAAGCACTTTGAACTTTTGCTGGGGCTCGGTTTATTTCGTCGGCAAGCACCAGATTGGCAAAAATTGGTCCTTTTCGTACGGTGAAAGATTCGCTTTTTTGGCTATAAATCAAAGTTCCAATCAAGTCGGCTGGCAAAAGGTCGGGCGTGAACTGAATCCTGCTGAACGAAGCGTTTATAGCCGAAGCCAGCGTCTTAATTGCCAGCGTCTTGGCAAGCCCGGGAACGCCTTCCAAAAGAATATGCCCATTGCAGAGAAGACCAATTAACAACCGCTCGACCATATTTTTTTGTCCAACGATGACCTTGCCCATCTCCATCAGTAGGGCTTCGATAAATGCACTCTCCCGCTGAATCTTTTCGTTCAACTCCCTAATGTCTGTCATACGCTTTCCCGATTTTTAAAATGCTATAAACGATTTGAAAATTGTAATATTTAGATTAAAATCCGTGTAAAGGGGTTACAACACTAATTCAAAGACATCGGATGTTTCAAAACATCCGATGTCTAACCTGAATTGTAGGAACCAAAATTTTAGGGGCGACCGGCCGTTCACCCCTACTTGGGTGAAAAAAATTGTGTAACCATTAAATTAATCCCAATTCATCAAATATTTACAAAGTTAAACTAATTTTGTATTCCTAAAAAGTAATGGAGTGATAGAAATGAGATTATTCTTTGGGTTAATGTTTGCATTTTTGATAAATGCAAAATTGTTGTTTGCTTTGCCCTATGTTGTTTTGGTTTCGTTCGATGGCTTCCGTTGGGACTATCTTGACCGAGGCTTATCGCCAAATCTTACCAATTTTGCTTCTAACGGTGTTCGGGCTATTTCGCTTCAACCTTCATTCCCAAGCGGCACTTTCCCAAATCATTATTCGATTGTAACCGGGCTATACCCCGAAAATCACAACATTATTGGAAATCACATAATCAATCGATACTCGGGAAATGTTTTTACATTGCGCGATACAAATGCTGTTACCGACCCGTGGTGGTATCTCGGCGAAGCTATTTGGGAAACTGCACGCAGGCAGGGACTTAAAACTGCTTCGTTCTTTTGGCCCGGCTCCGAACTCAAATTGGAATGGCGGCATCCCGATATTTTTATGAAATACGACTCGAAAGTTCCTTATCGCACTCGTGTCGATTCCGTTGTTTCTTGGCTATCTTTGCCTTTCGAAAAGCGTCCTCGCTTTGTAACAATCTATTTTGAAGAAACAGATAATCGTGGACACGCTTTTGGTCCAAATTCACCACAGGTGGATACTGCAATTATGGTTTGCGACCAAGTCTTTGGTTATCTGCTTCAAAAGTTAAGCCAGCTTCCCATCAAAGACAGCATCGACATCATCGTCGTTTCGGACCACGGAATGACCGATGTAAAAAGCGACAGAATTATAAATATTTCCTCACTTTTAAATGTTAAGGATGTTACCATAAATTCTGCTGGCTATTTGGCATTTGTTAATGGAAATCCTGATTCCGTGGAAAAAGCATACAAGATTTTGAAACGCTCAGAAAAAAACTTCAAAGTGTACAAAAGGAGCGAAGTTCCGGCATATTTCCATTTTTCCAATAATCCATTCATAGGGGATTTGGTTGTGATACCCGAGTTTGGATGGACTCTTTCAACAAGTAATGAAGATTATGTCCACAAAGTAAAAGGGAACCACGGCTACGACAATTATTGGATGGATATGCACGGGATTTTCCTTGCAGGCGGTCCCTCGTTCAAAAAAGGATATCGCGTCGGTACAATCCAAAATGTTGACATCTATCCATTAATCTGCAAAATCCTTAACATTGTCCCACGAGGGAATATCGACGGCAAACTCGAACGAATTGAATACATATTGAAATAGGGAAGACACCCGATGTTTTAAAAACATCGGATGTCGATAAATTTAAAACTCTTCGTTCAAATATTGAAGATGCAGTAATAGGAAAAGTTAACAAGAAATATAGCTTCTTATCCTAACAAGTGCAGCCGCCTTCGCGAAAAGCAAGACATCGGATGTTTTTGAAACATCCGATGTCTCGGGAAACCCACAAGGGGTTTCAACTCCTCTTCAAGTAGTGGTGCAATAGTATGAATAGGTTAACGTTGGTCAGGAGCCACTTAACTCAATAGTAGTGCAGTCGTCCTAGCGAACAACAAGACATCGGTCTTTTTGCAACATCCGATGCCTTTCCAGATTGTGCATTAAGTCATAGCCCTTTTTTGCGAAACCTGAAACTTCTCTATTCCAAAAGTTGATGTAAAAGCGGTGAGTTATATATGGCAAGGACAATTTTCTTGAAAATTGGGACAACGGTCGAACTGGCGTAAATAGAACTTTGGGGCTCATCAAGCATCACAAGGATTAGAATCTTGGGGTTTTCGGCTGGCAGAAACCCAACAAAAGAATTAATGTATTGGGTTTTGGAATAAGCTCCGTCGGCGAATTTTTGTGCCGTCCCTGTTTTCCCAGCAATTTTAATCCCCTCGATTTTCGTTTCGACTCCCGTGCCAAAATCAACAACTTTTACGAGCATTTCTTTGAGTTTTTCTGCCGTTTCTCGCTGAATTATCGTGTCTTTAAGCATAAATTTCGACTGCGCCAAAGTAATTCGAGGCTTTACCATTACGCCTTCGTTTGCGATTGCAGTATATGCGGCTGCCAATTGAATTGGCGTTACCGAGAGACCATATCCGAAGCCTAAAAATTTTTGTTGTATCGATGTGAGGTTATTCGCCTGTGGTATCGAGCCAGATAATTCGCCCGCTATTTCAATTCCAACTTTTTTGCCAAAACCAAATTTGGACAATTCGGATAAGAGAATTTCGGGTGGAATTCGACCAGAAATTTGCGAAAATACAATGTTGCTGGAATAGATTATGGCTTCCTCCAATGTTAGCTTCGAAGCAGGATGCTCATCGGTAATTTGAACATCACCTATGAGGAATTTCCCATTGAATGCGTTGAAAATTTCGTCGGGAGAAGCAATTTTCCGTTGGAGTGCAATAGCTGCAATAATTGGCTTCAAGGTTGAACCCGGCTCGAAAAGGAAATTCACAGCGTAGTTCTTGTCGATTGTTTCGTTCCACGATTGCGAGTTGTTCGGATTGAACTGTGGGAAGCTCACCATTGCAAGAATCTCGCCATTGCGTGGATTCATCGCAATCACGCAACCACCTTTCGAACGAGTCTTTTCGATGCCATCCTGAAGGAAATAGCTCGAAATTCTTTGGAGATTTATGTCAATAGTTAATTGAATATCCTTGCCATTGATTGGATTAACACTGGGAAGGTCGAAATTAGGAATCAATTGCCCGCGTGCATCCCGAAGGAAAAAAGCAAATCCATCGACACCTTTAAGTATAGAATCCAGAGCAAGTTCCAGTCCTGTGATGCCCGAGTTGTCGAGGTTTGTAACCCCGATTACATTCGATAATGCCTTGCCAAAAAGGTAAAACCGCCTTGGTTCCTTCGAAACAATCAAACCTTGAAAGCCAAAAGTATCGAGCATCGGGGGGTATTCAATCAATCCTCGCCTTAACCATTGAAAATTCCTTTTGGAATTTAGGAAAAAATTTATTTGCTCATTTGGAATTCCCAATATGTTTGCAAATGAAAACAATTGCACCATTGCCAACGAATCCTTGCGAACAAGTTGCGGGTCGATTGCAAAAGACGAGGCTTCGACAGTTGTGGCAAGAAGAACGCCATCGCGGTCGTAAATATTTCCCCGCTTTGCTTTTAATTCAATCTTGCGAATCTGTTGAAGTTCCGCAAGTTTCTGGTATTTTGCTCTGTCGATAACTTGGATGTAAAACATCCGAAAAAGAATAACCACAAAGAAAAACAAAATCAAAAGAAAAACCAACTTCAAACGCAACTTGCTTCTGTTTTCGATTTCCATAACACTTGATTACGATAAAGACAAAATTAAACCAAAAAATTCGATTGGAGTAGAAAAATTCAGATTGATATTACGATTCTGGTTTGAGATTCAAAATAGCCAGGTAGAAATACATTTGACTCAAATAGGATAAAGAAAATCAACTTTTAAAAGAATTTAGTGAGATAGAATTAATCCTAAGTTTAGTTTTACAAATTATCGGCAAAAGTAAAGAAATTTGGAATTGGAAAGGAAAAGGAACATTGTGCAGAAGGCGGGAGTCGAACCCGCACGGGTTTTTAAGCCCACTGGATTTTGAGTCCAGCGCGTCTGCCAGTTCCGCCACTTCTGCGTTGTGGGCGAAGAGAGACTCGAACTCCCGACCTCCTGCTTGTAAGGCAGGCGCTCTATACCACCTGAGCTATCCGCCCACTTTCCAAAAAGCAAAATTAAGAAAAATTAACGAAAAAACAAAACATTTTGTGGCAAAAATCAACTTGCTTGGTTTTGTTATTTACGCCAAAGGGTTTTGTGAAAGGTGTAATTTCTTCCCCCCAAACAATTGTGAATAATTCTTAACCCGGGGCTCCATTTGCCCCGGGGTTTGAAATTTTTTTCTTTTTTAGTTAATTTTGTTAATTGATTTTAAATTTAAAGGAGTGAACAAATGAAGAAGGTTATTTGGGTTTTGATATTTGTTTTTCTTCCTTTTTTCAATTCGTTTGCTTATAAAGTAGATTTCCAAATATTGAATATTGGTTTAAAAGGAATTTGCAATAATTCAAATGCTGTGGTGATATACGGAGAGTTTGCAAATATTTTGGTTTCAAACGATAAAGGTGAAAATTGGGAGCAAATTGCATTAGGCGAAGGAATAACTAATACCATTGAAAAAATTATTACTTTTGATGAAACTTTTTGGGGAATTAAAGATTCGTCAAAGCTTATTAAATCGTTTGATGGAATCAAATGGTTTGAATATCCAATACCAACAAATTATAGATTTGTTGATATTTCAGTTGATACAAATTTGATTTATTTATTAGCATCTCAAATGAACAAAATATTTGTTTTGGATACAAATTTCAATCTTCTCGATTCGCTTGAAATAAGCTACCCAGCAACAGCAATTTTTTCGTCGTCAAAAAAACTTTTTGTAGGAACGAACCAAGGCAAATTTTATGAGCTTCAATATAATTACAAAGAGTGGATAATTAATGAGAATGATGTTTCGAGTATGGGTACGAAAGTTTATAATTTTCAAAGCGATAATGGCAAGTTTTATTTGAATATTGATAGCGCTTTTTATAGGTATGAACCGCAATCTAACTTTGTTAAGCTATTCGAAGGAAATTTTGGGAACGTTGTTGTAAAAGACGGGAAATTTTATTATGCAAATAGTATTTATCTATCTCAATTTAACCGACCAACAAAATGGATAGGTTTTTATAGATTCGATTATAACAAAAACGAATTCCAAAAAATAAATGGAGATGAGCCCAGTAAGTTTATTGAACATTATACTAAATTTCTCACTGGGAAAGTCTCTTTTAAATTCATCGATAAAAACACAATTGTATTAATTTCGAATTACAAGACTATTTTGATATCAAGAGATGCGGGCGAGCATTGGGAGTTAATCTCATATTTTTTGTGGGCGAATTCGTGGCTGCAATTAAATAATTACTTTTGGGGCATCTTGGACAAAACAATCTTTAGGTCTTCCGATTATGGTGTTACCTGGCTCCCGCAAGATACCAACTCGCTTTATTCTAAATATATTGGTTCAATAAACAGCATTGGTTTTGTCTTTTTTGATTCTACCGGGAAAGGTCTTATTGCTAACGATATGAATTATTTTTACCCAGACACTACAAAAAATTTTTCAATACTTGTTAGTTCCGATTTTGGTAAAACATATCAGAGGGTTTACAATAAAATAGTAGACTCCTTAGGTCCAAACTACTATTACAAGGCGCTTGTACAATTAATTAGATTTAAAGATGGTTATATTCTTAAAGGAACAAACTTAAGGAAAAAAGGTGATGGTATAACTTTTGCCAATTTAAGCTTCCTTGATTCAAATTTTTATTGGACAGGAATTGATAGAAGGTTCGAAGATACTTGTATATTCAGAATCTTTAATTTTAATGATACACTTTATGGTTTGTTCCTTGTTCGTGACGATAGTGTAGAAGATAGTAGTTTTTATCTTCCCGTGAAAAGTTGGGTTTCCTATTCAACCGATGGTTTTAATTGGAATAAGCTTTTCGATACTGGACAAGATAGATTTTATATAAATTCTAAATTTTACAAAGTTGAATTTGGAGGTAAAAAAGGAATGGTTTACGACAATTTTGCGATTGTGGATTATACTATGAAATATCAAATTTTTTATATTGATTTAATAAAAAATAAGTCTTCTGTTCTATTAAACATTGAAACAGATCTGAATGGTAGGATTCCACCAACTTTGTTTGGTTTCTTTCGAAATTTTGTCTTCTGTAATTTAGCAACAGATACAGGAAATTTCGTATATGAATTAAGAGATTTTGACCAACCTAAATGGAATATAACAAATATATTCGACCCATTATATTTATGGGGTGGGACCTACGGTTTTTATTCTAGCAAAGATTCTATCTTTTGTTTTAGCTTTCGTGACTCAATTTACAAAGGGAGTTATTTTGCAAAAGGAATATACAAGGAAACAACTTATAACAAAGTTGAGGAGGACAAAAATCTTCTATTAGGGGATATTTATATTGATGTTCTACCGCCTTATCCGCATCCTGCTGCCACCTTCTTTACTGTGCGTATTTATATAGAAAGGTTTAACGAGATAAAACCTGAAAACTTTTCAATTTACGACTTGTCGGGGTCAAAAGTGGATAAACCTTTCTCGATATCAATCGAAAAACTATCACCATTTTATTATAAAGCAAATTTTGATGTCAGTAATTTCGAAGAAGGTCTATATATTGTAGTTTACAAAGACCCAAATGTTTTTGCTTCGTTCCCATTGATTATTTGCAAGTAAAAAAATTCCAAAAACCAGAAAAAGTAGAAAAAAAATATTAATTTTGCTTTTTTAAACAGAGGTAAATATGCTGGAAACTTATTTGCCGTTGGTATTGATGGTTATCTTTGGGTTCGCTGTTGCTTTTGTTTTTATGATACTTTCGGAATGGATGGGAGCGCGCAGGGTCACGCGGGAAAAAATCACTACATACGAAAGCGGTATGATTCCTTACCGAACTGCACGCGAACGCTTCTCTGTTAAATTCTACTTGATTGCAATGAGTTTTATCGTGTTCGACATTGAAGTTGTCTTTCTCTACCCTTGGGCAGTTAGTTTTTCGTCTCTTTCGTCTGCTGGTTTTTGGGCAATGATAGTTTTTATTATAATTTTGTTCGTTGGTTATTATTATGAACTTAAAAAAGGAGGATTACAATGGGATTAGATAAATTATTAGCCCGCGAAGGCTTTTTGACAACGACTGTCGAGGCAGTTTTGAAGTGGGCACAAAAGAATTCCGTTTGGCCAATGCCATTGGGAATTTCTTGCTGTGCAATCGAGATGATGGCATTCGCCTCGCCGCGTTTCGATGTTGCTCGTTTCGGTTCGGAAGTATTCCGAATGACCCCAAGGCAATCGGATTTGCTGATAGTTGCTGGAACAGTTACATACAAAATGGCTTGGGTCGTGCGGAAAATATACGACCAGATGCCCGACCCAAAGTGGGTAATTTCGATGGGGGTCTGTGCTTCAACCGGTGGAATGTTTCGGAGTTATTCCGTAGTGCAAGGTATCGACCAATTTCTCCCTGTCGATGCTTATGTTTCGGGATGCCCTCCCCGCCCCGAAGCTTTAATCAAAGCTTTGATGGTCATTCAGGAAAAGATACAGAAAAAACATAAGCCAATACTCTTTAACTTTGGCAAAGATGTTTCGCCTACGCCTCGGCAGGAAGAATACCACACTCCAATGACTGAGATTGTTATTTAGCGCCGGATTATGAAAATAGCAATTGGTTCGGACCACGCCGGGTTCGAGGTGAAAAATATTATTAAATCTTTCCTTGCGGAATTAGGGCACGAGGTAAAAGATTTTGGATGTGAAAGTTCCGAATCCTGCGACTATCCCGACTATGCTTATCCGCTTGCGTGCGAAGTCGCCACTGGCAATTTCGATTTCGGGATTCTGATTTGCGGTAGCGGAATCGGAATGAGCATTGTTGCGAATAAAGTCGAAGGAATTCGCGCAGCAAATTGTTGTTCGGTCGAGATGGCGCGACTTGCCCGCCAGCACAACGATGCTAATGTGCTTACTTTTGGTGCCCGATTGATTCCCATTGAGCTGGCGAAGGAAATTGTGTCTGCATTCCTCGAAGAATCGTTCGAGGGTGGTCGCCATCAACGACGAGTCGGCAAAATCCATTCATTAACAGGGAAGTAAAGTATGAATTTCGAAGTCGATGCTTTGGCATTCGGAGCCCACCCCGACGATGTCGAAATTGGATGTGGTGGCGCAATTGCAAAACTTGCACGCGAAGGACTTTCGGTCGCCATAGTCGATATGACAGCAGGGGAGCTGGGAACTCGTGGTACACCAAGTCGGCGACTCGAAGAAGCCGAAGAAGCACGCAAAGTGCTCGGAGCGAAATTCCGCGAGAACCTGAACCTTCCCGATGGCAATCTTTTGCCAACCGAAGAAGCAATTTACAAAACGATAGTAGTTATCAGAAAATATCGCCCAAAAATCGTTTTGATGAGCCCAAGTTTCGAACGCCACCCCGACCACGAAGGGCTTCATTCAATCGTTCGCAAGGCAATGTTCCTAAGCGGGTTGAAAAAATTCGAAACAATTTTGGATAGCAAAAAGCAAGAGACTTGGCGAATTCGTAAGATGTTTTGTTATATGCAATCCTACCAATTCCCCGTGTCCTCGTATTTTTTTGTGGAAATAACCGATGTTTACGATGTGAAGTTGGAAGCGATAAGATGTTATACATCGCAAGTTTATGTCGAAGGTAAATCGAATTTGGACGAGCCAGAAACTCGGCTGTCGCGCCCAGAGTTTTTCGAGGAATTGGAAGCACGAGCCCGATACTTCGGAACCCTCGTTGGTTGCAAGTATGCCGAAGCATTTTATTCAATCGAACCAATCCAGCTGAAAAGCCTCTCCCTTTTGATTTAAAATTTGCGAGACATCGGATGTTTCTAAAACATCCGATGTCTTTCTTTTGGGCAAGCACAGTTTGCCCAGTCGCATTTCACCGAACAAGAAGTTTCCCAGACATCGGATGTCTGGCAGACATCCGATGTCTAACCGTGATGAATACTGTTTGGGAAACGAAATCGGTTTTGCGATTATAATGTCTTGTAAGGTCGAATAATTATTCGCCCCTACAACAAAACGCAATTCCTTACCCTTTCTGGGATATTATTACCATCGTAAGGGCAGACCTATATGTTTGCCCAAAAATGATGTTCCCGAGGTTCCAACGATGTAGAGGCGACAGGCCTGTCGCCCCTACAAGTTTCCCAGACATCGGATGTTTCTAAAACATACAATGTCTTTACAGATTGCACAAGGTCTTGCAGACCTCTACCCAGTTTTTGCCAAATTTACTTTGGATAAATCTTAAATCGGGAGAGAATTGCTTTCGTCCAAGCAAAACTGCAATAACCAGCGAAGATTGCAACAAGAACATCTACGGAATAATGCACATTTTGAAGCATTACGCCCAAGCCAACCACGACGACCCCGCATAAAAGCAGAATCTTTGCCACTTTCCCTTCCGAAAGCAAAAATAGGAGAACCATCAAAGAAGTGTGTCCAGAAAAAAACAAATCCCGAGTTAAAGTAACATCCGTGCCGAAGTATTCTATCAACGGGTCTTTCAAAAGAATTATGTTCTTTGGTGGGTCGAGTGGTAGCAAATACATAGCTAAAATTCTGAACGAAAGCAAAAGTGAGTAGGAAAGGAAACCAAGAATGAGCTTTCGTGGATTCGATAGCAATTGAATCACGACAAATATGACCGAAAAATAGAGTACGGAAAAAATCAACCAAGTTAGGTCAATTGGTTTGAACAAAGAAAGCAACGGGTCGTCGAAAGCAAAACCCTGTCGGTGCTCAATGTTGCAAATAAAGTTGGCAATAAGATGAAGCATAAGCACCATCAGAGCGAACGAAAAGATAAGCAAAATTACTTTTGCAGGCGATTTGACGAACTCTTTCCATTCACTTCGAGCAAAGTCAAGGCTCATTCTAATTCAAAATTTACTAAATTTGATTTTTTTAATTTACAAAAATAATATGCAAAAGGACGGCAAACAAACTCTTCATTCAACGACAGTTTTGGGTTTGATAAAAGATGGGAAAGCGGTGATTGGAAGCGATGGTCAGGTTACTTTTGGGAACACGATTTTGAAACATACAGCGAAAAAAATACGAAAGCTATACAATGGCAGTGTATTGGCGGGGTTCGCTGGTGGAACTGCCGACGCTTTTGCCCTTTTGCAGCGATTCGAAGAAAAGCTCGAATCGACCCGAGGCAATCTTTATCGTTCTGTATTGGAATTTGCTCGTGATTGGCGAACCGACCGATATTTGCGGCGTCTCGAAGCTATGATGATTGTTATGAACAAGGAAAAACTCTTTGTCCTTACCGGAAACGGCGACGTTGTCGAACCCGACGACAATTTGGCTGCAATCGGTTCGGGAGGACCTTTTGCTCTTGCCTCGGCTCGGGCTCTTGTTCAAAATACAAACCTCGAGCCTCGGCAAATTGTCGAAATTTCGTTGAAAATAGCCTCGGAAATATGTATCTATACAAATTCAGAATTTACTATTGAAGAACTTTAGGCACTTATGGTCAGTATCGACACACTACTCGGCTTAAAGTATCCATTGATTCTCGCTTCCTCGTCGCCTCGGCGAAAGCACTTGCTTAAAATGCTTGGCTTCGAGTTTCAGGTGATTCCACCCGAAATCGACGAAGATAATCTATTCGAGGACATATTCGATTATTCCCGTAAAGTCTGCGAAATTGCAAAAACCAAAGCGATGAAAATTGCCAGTACAATCAAGAATGAAACGATCGTTATCGGAGCCGACACCCTCGTTGTGCTCGATGGAAGAATCCTCACTAAACCTAGGGATGACTATGAAGCCCGTGCTATGCTGAAAAAGTTGAGCGGCAGAACTCATATCGTTTTCACTGGGCTTGCACTTGTCCATACACCTTCGATGGAATATCGAACTTGCTTTCGGCGAACCGAAGTATCTTTCCGGCAAATCGACGAGAAAGAAATCGATGCCTATGTTAGTTCGGGCTCGCCTTTGGACAAGGCTGGAGCCTATGGCATCCAAGATGATTTCGGTGCAGTATTTGTTAAAAGCATCAATGGATGCTACTACAACGTCGTCGGATTGCCTTTGGAAGCCTTTTATTCTTCGTTAAAGCTATTTATCGATGAATTGGAAGCAGAAAGAAAAACTTAACAATATTCTTTTGCTTTCGCCTTGGTTAATCATATTTACTGTCTTCTGGCTTTATCCTGTCGTTTATGCTGGATATTTGAGTCTTTGCGATTACGAGACATTAACCTCACGAACTCGATTTGTTGGGCTTGCGAATTATCTCCGAATAGCCAGCGACCCCGTTTTTTGGATTGCACTAAAAAATACCGCAATTTTTACATTCGGAACAGTTCCAATTACAACGGCTTTGGCTCTCTTCTTTGCAAACTTGTTAAACGCAAAAGTTTTTAAGTTCCAGAATTTTTTCCGCTCGGTATTTTTTATTCCGTCGATAACTTCGCTTGTTGTTATTTCTTTGGTTTTTCTTAATCTTTATTCAGCAAATGGTTATATAAATAATCTTCTAAAAATGCTTGGGCTTCCATATCCACAACTTGGATGGCTGCAAAACGAACATACTGCTTTGCCAGCGATTATGGCTATGGATGTGTGGATGAGCACGGGCTACTATATGATTCTTTTCCTTGCTGGAATGCAATCCATACCGAAAGATTACTACGAAGTCGCCGATTTGGTCTCTGCAACAGAATGGCAGAAATTCAAAAAAATCACTTTCCCATTGCTTCGACCAATGCTGTTGTTCGTTTTGGTTTTAAATACGATTAAATCATTTCAAATCTTTGTGGAAATATATGTTATGACCAAGGGCGGACCGCTGAACGCAACTACTACCCTTGTGTATTTGATTTACGAGAATGCTTTTGTAAAAATTGACCAAATGGGCTATGCGTCGGCTATTGCTTTTGTGGTGTTCTTTTTGCTTCTTGGTTTTTCGCTTTTGCAAATTAAATTATTAAAGGCAAAATAAATGAAAATTTTACTTTCAGCAGGCGGTACGGGAGGGCATCTTTTCCCAGCCGTTGCTGTATTAGAGGAAATTGCGAACATAACGGCAAACAGGGTTCCAATCGAAGTCTTTGCTGTTGGTAATCCCGAGAAGATTGAAGCAAGGGTTTGCAAAGAAAAACATTGGCATTTTACACCAATTCCAATGGTAGGTTTCGCAGGTTTTGGCTTAAAATTCTTTAAATTTTTTCTTAATACTTTGAAATCAATAAATATTTGTCGGGACTTAATACGGAACGAGGGCATCGACTTCGGAATAGCCACTGGTGCGTACATAAGTTATCCCGCAGGGATGTCGCTCTATTCCGAAAAGAAGCCACTCTTTCTGCTCGAAAGCAACCTTGTTCCCGGTAGGGCGAACCGTTTGCTCGCTCGAAGAGCAAGTATCTTCTTTGCAACTTTTGAAGAGACAAAAAAATGGCTCCCGCTGGAAGTCAGGGAAAGGGTCAAGGTTCTGGGGACGCCAATCAGAAAAGATTTGCTCGCTCCAAAGACACCCCAAGAGGCAAGGGAAAAGTTTGGTTTGGAGCCCGAAAAACCTACGCTACTTGTTTTCGGTGGTAGCCTTGGCGCCCGTTCGATCAACCACGCGATACATTCGAACTACAAAACACTGCTGAACGAAGGAATTCAAATACTTTGGCAAACCGGAAAGAATTTCGATTTCGAAAAACCGAACGACAAAGGCTTAAAGATGTTGGAATTCATTGAGGATATGGCATCGGCATACGCGTCTGCAGATCTTGTTGTGGCTCGTTCGGGTGCATCGACTATTGCCGAAATTTCTGCCCTTGGGAAGCCCGCAATTCTAATCCCATATCCTTACTCAACAAATAAACATCAAGAAGAAAATGCCCGTGAACTCGCTAATTCTAATGCTGCAATAATGATTCTCGATAACGAAATTGCAGATACGCTTGTGCAAACGATTATCTCTTTGTTCAAAAATCCAGCAAAATTGCAAGAACTTTCGCAAAATATCAGAAAATTTGGGAATCCCAATGCAGGTTACGAAATTGCAAAAGAAATTTTGAATTTTATGAATATTTAATTTAATTTTGATTTTTATTTTTGGATTTTTAAAAAAATATGGGTAAACAATTACCAGCAACTTTCGAAAAGAGATTCGATTTCTATTGGAAATCGATTGCCATATATTCAATTGTCTTAATCATCTACTCTTTTATTCGTGGTACTATCGCCGAAGGAACGCTTACTCTTTCTTTGACTGACCCAATTGTCCTTTTGCTTTTCTTCATCATCGTGTTTTCCATCATTGCCTATCTCTACAATATTTGGAAAGGACCGAAAATAATTGTTGGAAAGGATTCAATTATTTTGAAGACAAGATTTCGTGAGCGAGTTATCCCCGCAACCCAAATTGTCCGAATCCAAGTTGGTCGGGAAATCATAACCAATCTCCGCCGCTCTTTAAAAGTATTCCGAATATATGTAACATTCCGAACAAAGCCTTATCGCATCCGTCCGAGTTCCTTTTGGAACGATGTTGAACTCACCGACGCACTGGTTCAGTTTAAAAAAGCAAACAATAAATGACCCTCCGCATTTTCAAATTGCTTTTGATTGTGTTCTGCATTCCCTCATCATTGCCAGTACAAGCAAACGACCCTTTGCCCCGAACAAATTTTGAGCAAACGCAGTCATTGATTAAGAAATTTGCCGAAAAGATTTACATTGAACTTCAAAAATTTCCCGATAGCTCCTATTCAATTAAGTGCACAAATCATCCACTCTCGCAATATATCGAAGGGATACTCATTTCGGAACTTTCAACCCGAAATTTGCGTTTTTATTATTCAGAATCGGACACCATTCCAAAACTCGAATTACTTGTAAATCAATTCAGGATTGAATACGCGAAAATCCCTGATGGAAAGAACAAACTTAAAAGAACGATTGCATTTTCTGTCTCTGCATTGATTAAAATGAAGAGCCTACCAATAAATCCATTCAAATTCGACACTCTTGCAACCGACACAATTGATGTTGAATCGATTGGCTACATCGAACGCGATGGGTCGCCGTTCAAAGGGGAACTTCCTGCCGAAAAGGAAACTTTCTTCGACCGCTACATCGAGCCAATCGTGGTAATTGTGTCGAGTGCCCTCGTTGTCCTTCTGTTCTTTTCAGTTCGCTCGAAGTAATTATTGAAATGTATCATAGAATGAAAACTATCGAAATTAGGATGCAATAACAGTTTTTACAAAAGTTTAGGATAATTCAGGATTATAAAAAATCTCCTCTTCGTCTTCACCATTATCAAAATAATTGCCCTCCACTTCTTCGAAAGGTTGGCTGGTTCTTGGGATTTCTTTGCCCATTGCCTTTTCAATCTTCTGTAAAAGTTTTTCCTTACGGTCATTAAAAAATCCATAAAAGTCGTCTCTGTACAAAAATTCTATGTTAACTAAATGCGAATCTAAAATGTTAATGAATTCTTCGTCGCTTACACCCGCATGTTTTTTTAATCTCTGTAAATATTTGCTTGGTGCATCCCCGCTTACAATTCGATTAGTTCTGCTTGATAATGGTGTTTTATTAATTATACAATCATAATCATCACGAGGAATGTTATTTCTTCTACACCAAGCTTCTGGAAAAATGTGATGAATATCAATTGATTCAGCGAAATATGTGCTAAAATCAATTCTTGTTGCAGAAAGCCAATCCTTAATATTATCATCCATCAATAAAGCGTATATTCCTTTATAAGCTGCACTTTTTCTTATTCGTAAAGTATGCAAACGGCTCGGCGAAAAGTTAGCATCATAAATTGTCTGTGGTTCTTCCCTATTATTTTCAATCCAATCTGTAACCTGAATCATATCCAAAGCATAACGAGTTTCATTCCCAGAGCCATAAAGTTCACCAAAAACACCACACCAAAACCATCGCATTAACTTATTTTTATTGCCCATATATTCAATTTTATTCCCCAGATGGGCTAAAATAGCCGCCATAGGTATAAGTTGTGTGGTATAGGGTAAATCGCGTGCAGTATAAATATGATTTTCTACAAGTATTTTCGAAGCTTTAATAAATCCACCCACAATATCATTGCGATATTTTTTATAATCATCAAGGGATAAATCAAGTATATCCTTTCTCTTTGCACTAACTGGTGGAGCATCGCTTTTTTCTAGCCTTTTTTTAAAGGTCGAATAAAGTGTAAGAGCTTGTATGAAATCGGTATTACTTGTGCGTTCAAGAACCTTATGTTCTTTAAACTTTTTCTTTATATTTTCCCAATCAGCTTTTAAATCAAAACCATCAGCAGCATAAGTAGCGGTTAAAAGTTCGAAAGCAGTTAAAGAAATTCCACCAGTATTAACCTTTTCAAAGACTTGACAAACAGCCTCCTTTGGATTGTCCTTTTTCATTATGATTAATGGAATCTGATAAGTATTGAAATTATTTATTATTTTTTTTTCAAATTTATTCCAAAGTTCCATTTTCTCACGGTCATACTGCCAAAATTCCTCGAATCCCATTCTCCACTCGCTATATTCATCAATCTTAGAAACTGGATACATTAATTTTTCGTATTCTTTTTCTTCGGTAGATAAGTCTAATACAACTGTCCGACCAATATTTTCAGTTATGATTTTTTTCTCATTAATCGAAAATACTGCATCTTCTAAATCTGTATTAGGGTCTAAAGCTTTTTTCATATCAATATAATACCAGCGTCTTATTTCATACCCTTGGGAATTCCTTGTATCCACAACCTCATTTGTAACAATAGCTTTATAAAGAGATGTTATTCGTTGCTGTCCGTCAAGGATTAACATTTCGGGTTCTACTCCATTTGCATTTTTCACACCTTCAACAGGTTTCGCTTTAAATTTAATACCATCGTTCCCTGTTTCTAACAACATAATTGCGCCTATAGGGAAAGATTTTGCCACCGATACAATTATTCCTTTTATTCTGTCATCGTCCCATACCCAGCTTCTTTGAAAATCTGGCAACTGTATTTTCCCTTTATCAACATCGGTTAGTATATCATAAAGACTTCTTTTGGTAGAATCAAATGAACCCATTTTCTTAACTTTATTTGTTAGACATTATAATGTTCTTTTTGGAACTCCCTTTTTAGGTTAAAAGAATTATCAACGTAATATTGATTTTAAAAAGACTAATTTAATTAAATAAATTCAAATTAGTTCATCTATTTACAATTTTTGATTAGAAAAATTAATTTTATTTCTTAAACCTGAAAAAGCTTTGGTTTCTCGGCACCGCTAATATTTATTATTTCGAGACGATTACTATTTCTGTTCGGCGGTTTAGACGGCGACCGAATTCCGTATCGTTCGGGGCTATGGGTTTCCTTTTGCCATATCCCACTGTTTTGATTCGCTCGGGGGCAATTCCCCTTCGAACAAGATAGTTCTTCACCGATTCCGCCCGCATTATCGACAATCGGTCGTTGTATGGATGTGAACCCTTGTCGTCGGTGTGCCCCTCGACTAATATTGTAACATTTGGCTTGTTCTTCATAAATTGATACAGTATTTCCAATTCTTTGACCGTATCGGGCAAAGTGGCACTGTTCACATCGAAAAGCAGGTTCTCGATTATCAACTTCCGTCCCAATTCAACAATCGGAATCGTGCGGCGAACTATTTCTTTGCGTTCTGGACTGAAAATGGCAATATTTATCGAATCGGGTATTGCTGGCAAATCTGTGCGGTACTTAATCGAATACAAATTTGTTAATTGATTCGAGAAATTATTAAGAATAGTCGAAAACGGATATTCTATGTCGAATTGATTGCCACGAGTTTTCGAGGCTATGGTTTTATACTCCTTCAATTTTGGCGGGGTTATCGTAAAGCAACGGATTTCGTTCTTGTTCAAGTATTCTATGATTGAATTTGTTGTTTCGTAGGTGGTTCCATCGCCTTTTTCGCCAAGTTGATGGTAGGGAGCATCGGTAACCAAAACAATTACTCGATTAGCCGAAGGACGAAAGGCAATATTCCCAGTGGCTTTGATTGCTTCCAATGCGTTCTCTTTTTCGTCGCCCCCACCATAAGCCCGAACACCCGATAACCATCCGAGAAATGTATTCACGTTGTCCACAGGCTGGTAAACTTTTTCGACTATGTCCGAAAAAAGAATAAGCCCAATGCGATAATCTATTCCTCGACTAAGTAACGAGGTAAGGAACCGAGAAATGTTGCTTTTTACTTCGTCGATATACTTCTGCATTGAACCTGTAACATCGATAATAAAAACAAAATCGACAGGGATTCTTTCCCTCACCGAAATCTTCGTTACCGAAATGACTTTTTTTTCGACATTATTTTCGGTAACAATAACATCCTGCGTTGTCAAAGTATCCAAAGGGAACCCGCTGGTATTGAAGGCTTCGACGATAACATTGATTTCGGGGAATTTCGATATATCGACATTTCGAATGGTCAAGACAACAGGTTTTTTTTCGGTTTTGATTTCGGCAGAGGACAAAACCTCTTGAATTTTTTTAACAGAATCTGGGTTGGGTTGTTGTGATTTCGAATAAAAATTAAATAAAACAACAGCAAATAAAACTATCGCAAAATAACCAAGATGCTTAGCAAGTCTCCTCATAGTCAACCGAAATTATTTTTAAAAATAAACCCTCCCACCCGAAGGCAGAGGGCTTAATATTTTTTACATAGTTTGCATTTTATAACGTTAATCTCAAAACTGGCGAAATCAAGAAGAATGTCTTATTTTCGAATGGCTTTGCAGTTCGAAGGATTCGCGAAACTCTTCCTTCGATGTAAAGCCAGTTGAATATTGGCAAATAAGCTCTTGCCAGCAAAATCTGATTAGAATATTGCAAACTGAAACCAAAGGGCCAAACAGATTGATTCCGATATTCAATCTTTGCGTAAATCCAGTCGGCAAATTCATTTGGTTTATGGGTGCTTAACTGTATAGTTTCGTCATCGGGGGATGGAACAAGAATTCGGCTCCTAAATGGCGTGGGTTTGAAATACACTTCTCTGACTTCAAAATAATTTAAACCCAAATCGATGCGAATATAATTTTCGGGATTGCTTTCGGTGAACCAGAAATTATAGAACAAAGTTGCCTGACCCGATGAGCGAAGCAAAGGTGCAACCGAAAATGTATCGAGCGTCAAATCATTTGTTTTAACATAAGAATAATATTTATCAGCTTCAACTGTTTCCTCTTTAAGTTCAGTCATTGGCAATTCCAAATTGAAATGAAGACCGAATTGGGGATGGAAAGGCATATGGAAGTCGAATCCAGCAACCAGTTTTCCGCCGGGACCTTGATTAATCTTTTGCTGTGGAACCCAGCTGAAGATATCCGATTTATTATTGATACCGCTCCAAATTCTATAAGCTCCACCAAGATAAGCATTGATTAAGTAGGGAATTCTATCGCTGGTTTTGGAGTCGCGATTAACATAAAGTGGTCGTTTCAAAATAATTTTTGAGCATCCCGAATTCCAGAAAATATATCCAATCTCGTCGGTGCCGGTTATGTTTTTCAGCCAAAAACCGGATTCACCAAATTTCAGAGTTTGTTCAAACAGGGAAAGAGTGAAAGAATGAGTTACATTTGTTGGTTCAAGATAGCTTATGATTGCTTGGGCTTGGGAAGCAGTAACAGGGACTTCGGGAGGAATATCGACATAGCAATAGTCCCGTTTTCCATCGACCCAAGTGTTTGGATTAGCAAAAGCATCACCACCAGCAATAATATTCAGCAGACGCTCTCCCAGATTACTTTGCATTTGCGAAGCAGTAAGGCTAACCTCCCCGCAAGTTAGCAAAAGTAAATCGTATGGCTCTTGCTCGCTTTTTCTCGGTGCAGCAAGAACTTCGATGCGTGTTTTACTAAGCTTCGATTCGTCGTAACCCAAAATGCGAAATGCCTGATAGATTTGAATTTGCAAGTCGGTCTCGCAAATTTTCCAACGGGGGAAATATTTTCGGATTTCCGGGTCAATTGTTGTCATTGAGTCGATCAAATCGCGCGGGTTGATTTGTGGTTTTTGTGCAAATGAGTTGCTGGCAGCAAATAAAACAAACACCCAAATTAAAACTAATACCTTTTTCATATCACTCATCACAGATTATTTACAAATTAAAATGTAAGAATAAAACGAGCCATAGGAATGAAATAGCCTTTATTTTCCCATTCATCTGGCTTATCCTTGAAAGGCACAAAGTAGCCTCGACCATCGAGTCGCAGATATAATGTATTGCGAATGATTGGAACTTGCAACCAAACTCCGCCTCCTATGCCTCCATTGAAGTATTGCAAATTGGCTCCAAATGGAGTTGCAATGTCGGTGGACATAAAGTCGACCCTAATCGAAACATCGCCAACGGCCTTTTCATCGTATTTCTTAAACACAAGTCGCCTTCGCAAATTTGCCGTATCTAAATCATAATACCATTGTTCAACCTGATAGAAAGTTCCGCCCAGTCCGAAGCGGAAGAGGTAGTTATTATCGATTTGAACACCGAAAGTATAATAGGCTTGGATGTTCCCGCGAATAAGATAATCGAAATCTCTGTTTGCAATAGTTCGCCACGGAGTATATGTTAAAGTGTCAATATTACGCGATTTATACTTGCTTTCTTTTGCATCACCCAAAACATAACCGAAGTCAAAATGGAACACACCACTCTTCGGGATAACTTTAATTGGGAAGTCGAAGGAACCAGCAAGCCCAAAACCTGCGTAGGTAAGCTTACGATTTATGTCGAAAACATTTTTGCCCATCGAAGCCCATCCATCGGTGGGCAGGATTAACCCGAGTTTAACATTTTGCCACAAAGCACTTAAAGTAACGCGTTCGCTAAAGAATGATGTATAATTAATGCAATCGATACCATACTTCAGTTCAAGCCCGACAAGTGGCAAATCGGAATTGGAGTTCATAGTAGTATCTACTATGAATTTACCCGAGGCTTCGTCGTAATAGCCGGGTTGCGGGAAACGGCGCCAAAGTATCCAATCGGGACTCAAAATAAGTTCATTTTGTTTTATTCCAAAATTAAAAGGCTCACCTTCGCTAACCCGTAATATTTTTTGAACATCATACGAAGACAAATCGGCTTCGTTAAGGAAGGGAGTTTCTGTATTTCCAAATATTTTTCGTGCAAACCATTGAGCATTGCCAATACCTTGTGCTTCGATTGTTTTGTTCTCAACATTACGTTGAACAAGAGCATTAACCATCAAATCATAAAGATTATTGGCAGAGAAAGTAGTATCGAGTTGGAAGTTTTTCATCTCGTCGTAGGTGTAAATATCGCCGGGTCCGATACTTTTAAGTTGCTTTTCCATATCGCCCGAAGCATTGTAACTAATTATTAGGGCAATAATGAACTCGGGAATTTCACCGGGTTTCGCCCTTGTTGTAATTAGATAGGCATTTTCTGGTCTTGCTTCGGCTGCTCCTTGGTGTTTCAACTTGTAATATTGATATAATTGCTCCATTATCGACTGCTCGGGTGGAGTTAAGCCACGAGCGTCGATTGCCTGCAAAATTTCTCTCATACTTTCGTCTGCAAGCACCCCGTCTTCGATGATTTTCAATATTGCTTGGTCTACTGCTTTAAGAATTTCCTCGTTAATTTGAACTCCGGCAGCTTTCTCCTGTCGCAATTTCAAAGCTTTGCGAATGTCTCCAATATTTTTCAGCCGATAGATAGAAATATTACCAAAGCGGTAGTTAGAAAATCTGCCGAGGATTTGTTCCATTTCGGTTCGTGTTGCTTCATCTTGCGAATAAATTGGCTGCAAAAATAGTGCCCCGAGCAGAATCGCCACCAATATAAACTTATGGTTTCTCATATTGCTATACCATTTGTCAAACAAACATATAATTTTCATAATTATCACAAATTTTTATCTTCTTCGCCCACCACTGGGTGGTTGAGTTGAACGACGGACTTTTTCACGCTCGTACAAGAAAGATATGCTCAATGCTTTGTTATTCTGCGATGTCTTGCCATTACACAAATTGCGAGCAGTTGCAGTTATTGGGAATTTAATTGTTCCTGTAAGTTCGTCTTGGGTTCGTGGGATTCCAGCGGTATTCACTACAAATTCAAACGTAATGCTGTATCCACCTTCCTCTTTTTCAATTATTGGTTCAGAAGCCAAATCGACAAGACCTTGAACTTGACCTTCAAACGAAGGCTTCCCAACGCTCAGCGAAACTTCGGGCTTCGTGGCTCCATTTGAACCATCGTCTGGTTCAACAACAGTAATATTCAATACTTGGACTTTTACCCTATTCCCAGTTTGGCTACGTTTTTCGGTCTTCGAAGCAAGGTTAATCTTAGGCTCATCTTGTCTAATGTTGAACTCGGTATATGGGAATAGTTCAACCTCTTTGCCGGTGATTGGTTGAACCCACCAAATTTTTGTAAATATTTTGTTTGCCTTACAAGAAAGATAAACTTTTTGTTCTGGCGGGATAGAAAGCCCAACGTATGGTGGTTTTTGTTGGTCTAAATCTGTGGCGAGCAAAATTCTAAATTGGTCGGGTTTGATTTTAGCGCCAGAGTTCGGTATCACATTGAAATAAATGTTATATCCATAATAGGCACCACTAAGTTTACTACGCAGAAGTTTTTCGCTTTCTTCGGTCAAACCAGTCTTAAAGATTTCAAGCTCGGCAGTTTCGGTTTTTGAACGCCCAGCCAATCGGTGGGTTATTTCAATCTTATACTTTCCGGGAGGCAACGTTTTTTCGACAATTCCTCTATAATATCTATTACCTCCAACAACAGGTTTTGCAACAATGGCTCCCGCAAATTCATCCTCGCCACGACAAATTATTCTTGCAACTGGCGAACCGCCGGCATCGAGAACACGACCTTCGACGATATTAGCAGTTGTCCCTTGATATGGACTTATGGTAAAGCCAAAGACAGGTTCAACTGCATCAAACTGAGCAAAATATGGGTCGATCGTTACAGTTGGCTCCGATACCGCTGGCTTTGGAGTTATAACACGAACATCGAACGAAATACTGTTAGAGTTTTGCGGGAACATCACCGAAAGCCCGGGTGTAAGGAGTTTAGAAATGTAGCCGTAAAGTTTAATTTTGCTAATCGTTTCGACAGCGTTCTCTTCGCCCGATGCCATCTTTATGGAATTTTCAAGCATCTGGTCAAACTTTTCTACATCCGCCACCGATTGAGCATTTGTTAACATTTCCTGTGGGGGCAGATTATATTTTAGCAAACGATTTTCGAGCTCTTTCTTAACTTTGTTCAAGTCCTTAACGGTCAAAGTAACAGTGCCGATGTTGATACGTGTGTCTTCGGGAATTTCTGGGCCCGGTGTTTCTTTGACAACACCCAAGATTCGATTAGTTCGCGAATATATTCTTAACTTATACCATCCTGCCTTTGCTGGCGGCTGGAAGTTGACGATGAAAATTCTCTTCTTTAAGTCCGCCAAAAGATTTCCACCCCTTTGGGCTGTATATTCCGAAGAGTAGAAAAAGACGCTATCCTCGTTATTGTTAGGAGCATAAGAAGGACCAATTGCCAACTGCAAATTTTTGGGATAAAATGGCTCAAGATGCTGAAGATTTAGATTCAAAAGGTTATCGGTTATAACTTCTTCGATTTTCTTAGAATCTAAAACAAGTTTTCGTAGCGAAAGGAATTCCCAAGTTGAACCATCTGGGGTGGTAATTGTTTGACCGGGTTGATACTTCGTAAAGTCTATTCCTTGCTTCCTTATTTCTTCTTCGGTTAAAAATTTTGGCGGATTCAATGGGTCTTGGCTTGAATTATAGAATATTTGGTACTCAATCTCCTGAACATTAGCAAGTTTTGCAGCAACTTTCATTCTTTCAAGATATTCCTTCTCGCTTTCGCCTTCCTTGCGTTTCAATTCGGCTGAAACATCGGTAACACCAACTTCGACGATGTACTTACGCGAAGTTTTGATATCGGCGCCCATAATCTCTCGGTAATTAATACCCGGGGGTGGAATTGTGATTTCGTCTTGCGGGCGCGTATTTATTCCTTCGGTTCCAGACCCCGACTGAAGTTGGGAAAGAATACTTTCGACAATTCGCATTGTTTCGCGTTGCTTCTTCAAAAGCCCTTCCTCAGCTTCGTCCCTTTCTACTATGATAATTAGCAACTCAAGAACTACCGCAAGGTACAATATGAAATAAACCTTTCCTGCTCCTCCACCTTTTGCCGACATTTTCTCACCTTTTTATTTTTTATCTACAAAATACTTACAAATTTAATTCTATAAAAACAAAAAATAAAATTTTTTTTATTCAATTTTCAAATTAAGCGTTTATTCAATTTTACAAAATAATAAATAAAATGATTTTTTTGTAGTTTATCCGAAAAAAAAATTGTAGTAAAAAATACGACATTTTTTCAATAATCTTCTTTACAACAATTAACTTAATTCTTTTTTAATTTGTATTCCGATAACTTTCAAAATTTGAATACATATGTTACAAGTTTTGCAACATCAAAAAAGTGGCGAAATTTTAATCGAAGAGGTTCCTGTTCCAACTTGTCCACCAAACGGAATTCTTGTGCAAAACATTTGTTCAGTAATTAGCGCTGGAACCGAGAAAACTTCGGTCGAACAAACCCAATCCTCGTTAATTGAACGCATTAGGAAACAACCCGAACAAGTTCGAACGGTTTTGGAAAACTTGAAAAAGGAAGGAATACAATCGACAATCAATAAAGTACTATCGAAGCTTGATTCATATAAGACACTGGGATATAGCACTGCTGGAGTTGTTGTTGAATCGCGCTGCGAAATTTTTTCACCCGGCGACCGAGTCGCTTGTGGCGGGGCTGGCTATGCCACGCACAGCGAATTCGTTTCAATACCAAAAAATTTGGCTTGCAAAATTCCACCTAATGTTGATTTTGAATCGGCGAGCTTCGCAACTATCGGTTCTATTGCCCTTCAGGGAGTCCGCCAAGCAAATCCCCGTTTAGGCGAATATGTAGCTGTTATTGGCTTGGGGTTGATTGGATTAATCACTGTACAACTTCTTAAAGCAAACGGATGCTTTGTTGCTGGTGTGGACATTCGACCCGATAATTTTGAATTGGCAAAATCTTTTGGATGTGGTCTGGTTTCGGACGGCAACCCAAATTCCATTCAAAATCTCTTGGCGTTTACCGATGGCTTGGGCTTCGATGCTGTAATAATCACTGCAAGCACTCAAAGCAATGAACCAACAGAATTGGCACTGAAAATTGTTAGAAAAAAGGGAAGAATTGTGGTTGTTGGAAGTGTTGGAATGAACCTTCCCCGCTCCCCTTTCTACGAAAAAGAACTTGAGTACACAATTGCTTGCAGTTACGGACCCGGACGATACGACAAGTTCTACGAAGAATATGGCATCGATTACCCTTATCCTTACGTTCGGTGGACAGAAAATAGAAATATGAGAGCATTTCTCGACTTAATAGCGGACAACAAAATAAATCTGACTCGCCTAATTACCCATAGATTTTCTATTGAAAATGCAGTAGAAGCTTATAAACTTTTAACCGAGGGCAAAGAAAACTTCATTGGTATTTTGTTGACCTATGGCGAAAAGAGCAAACTAATTCAGCGAGTAGTTCCTTCTGGGATTCGCGCGGCACGGAAAGGAAGGAAAAGGATTGGATTCATCGGTGCAGGGAATTTTGCTCAATTCTACCTGTTGCCCGTTCTAAAAAATCTTGATGTAGAACTCCACACCGTTTCGACTGCAACTTCGGCCAATGCAATTTCGGTCGCCCGTCATTTCGGTTTCCAATATGCAACAACAGATTCCCTTTCGATTATTCACAATCCTGAAATCGACTTTGTATTCATAGCCTCGCGCCACGATACCCATTACCAATATGTTCTCGAATCGATAAAAGCCCAAAAGCCCGTTTTTGTCGAAAAACCCCTTGTTCTGAATTATTCACAGCTCAAAAACATCGAAGAGGAATATGCCAAAAATCCAGTTCCTTTGATGGTTGGTTATAACCGCAGATTTTCGCCAGCATTTGTTTTTCTTAAAGAGAAGGTAAGCCAAAGGAAACAACCTTTGGCAATTCATTATCGAGTCAATGCAGGATTTATTCCGCCCGACCATTGGATACAAAATCCGCAAATTGGCGGTGGAAGAATAATTGGCGAGGTTTGCCACTTCGTCGATACATTAATGTTTTTAACAGATTCACTCCCAGTTTCGGTCTTTGCCGAAACAATTTCTCACACCCTTGAGCAAACTCCAACAAACGACACACTTGCAATTACAATTAAATTCCAAGATGGTTCGCTTGGTGTTATAGAATACTTTTCCAATGGTAGTTCTCAGATGGGAAAAGAATATTGCGAAATTTTTTGGGAAAATCAATCTGCAATTTTAAATAATTTTGAATCTGTGTCGATATATTATAAAAATAGGGTAACTGAAAAAAAATTTGATGGAAAGAAAGGACATAAAGAAGAAATGTCGGCAACAATAAGTAATTTTGAAAACGGGGAATCGCCCATAGATTTCTTTGGCATTAAATTTGTTTCTCTCACTACTTTTGCAATTATTGAATCCTTACAAACGGGAAGGAAAATTTTGCTCAATGAATTCGAAAAAATGTTGAATGAAAAAATAGAAGGAGGAGAATGAAAAAACCGCTGATTTATGTAGTGGATGACAACAAAATAACCGTCAAGCTTATGCGAAGATACCTCGAAGTAAACGGGTTCGAGGTTGGCGAAGCCTACGATGGTGTCGAATGCCTTGAACTTGTCGATAAACAAAAGCCCGATGCCATTGTCCTCGATGTTATGATGCCTCGACTGGACGGCTACGATACTGCCAAAAGATTAAAATCGGAGCCAAGCACAAAAGAAATTCCAGTTGTTATCGTTACTGCATTGAACGATGTTCCGAATCAAATTAAAGCAATCGATTCGGGTGCCGACGATTTTTTGAGCAAGCCAATCGAAGAAAAACTTCTCGTTGCCAAAGTTCGCCTTCTTTCAAATTTGTCTTTCAGTCTCAAACGCGAGAAAAAACTCCGCGAAGTTGTTGCTTCTTTGCAAAATGGGGATAAAACTTATCAGGGGAAGCCTGTAGACGAAATTCTTCAAGAAGAAGGATTAATCTAATTAATTTTGTTTGAAATAATTACAGTTTCAAGGAATTGGCTTCGTCGACGTAAACGGATTGTTTCAAACGGAACAAAGCTAAGACGATTGCCAAGCCAATAGTTGCCTCGCCAGCAGCCACAGCCATAATGAAGAAAACAAAAATCTGACCAGCGATATCCCCCATAAAAGCCGAAAAAGCTACAAATGTTAAATTCACAGAGTTCAGCATCAATTCTATGGACATAAACACAACAATTGCATTCCTACGGGTTAGAACACCAATCGCACCAATTACAAAAAGCACAGCCGACAAAAGCAAATAGAATTCCAGTGGTATAGTTTGCATAAAGCCTCCTTATTCAAGTTTCCTTTTTGCAAGAACAATAGCACCAATAATTGCAACAAGTAACAGAATGCCAACGACTTCGACAGGAACAAGAAAATTGGAATACAAAGCTTTTCCAATTTCCTGTGCCGTTCCAATCTTGACCGAATCGGGATGTAGATTGTTTTTGAAAGTGCCGGGAATGAAAATTGCAAGAGCCACTTCGAATGCAAAGGCAATTCCAAAGAAAATTGCAATTGTTTTTCTGTAATCGAAACGCTCCGAAAGTCGCTCCTCGTTCGATAAATTCAAAAGCATAATAACGAAGACAACCAATACCATAATTGCCCCAGCGTAAACCAGAACTTGAATGACCGCAACAAACTGCGCGTTTAAAGTTAAATACAGCCCGGCAAGCATAAAGAAATGGAAAATCAAAGCAAAGGCACTACGAACGGGATTACGGCTCGCTATCGTCACAATAGCGCTCGCTATTGCAAATATTGCCAAAACTCCAAATGAAAAATATAAAAAGCTCACTTTTAAGTTTCAATTATTACAAAAAACCAAAATTACAAAAAAATAACAATCAAAAATTTTATGATTATGCTTTAATCAAACGAAAGTGTTTTCTGTGTGTTGCCAGAATTTCAAAGTAGGGGCAAATAATTATTCGCCCCAACGAAATTTTATTATTGCAAAACCGATTTCGTTTCTCCAACGGAATTCATCACGCTTAGACATCGGATGTCTGCCAGACATCCGATGTCTGGGAAATCCCTCGTTCTGCGATATGCGTCTATGAACAATTAGCCCTCGCCCTTGCCAAAAGACATCGGATGTTTTATCAACATCCGACGTTTGAAAAAACTTGTAGGGGCGACCGGCCGGTCGCCCTTACATATTTTGCAATTATGATGCAATCACCATTAATATTTCAACATTCGCTTTTCAAAATTGAATCATCAAGGTTTAGTTTATTCTTTTGCCCTCTTTGGTGAAAATGTGAATACTTTGTGGGTTAAAAGTTAAATGAACATCTTCTTTGTTCTTTGCTGTTATGTTTGTTTCTTTGGTAATGAAGGAATAAAGGTTGCTTTCGTCGCCAAAGTAGGCGATTAGGTCGTAACCTGTGTATTCGTATGTATTTATCCTTGTGCTGATTATTCCATCCGCTTCGTTGGTCAAAAGCAAATCTTCGGGGCGAAGCCCAAGTATCAATTCTTTCTGACTTCGAAGCACTGCTAACACTGATTCGCTCAACCAAGGCGAGAAAGTCTTTAAATTCAACTGGAAAAGCCCACTTTTCTCGTGAAAAACCTCACCTTCGAGCGTTCCATAGAATAAGTTCATCTGTGGTGAGCCAATAAAAGTTGCAACGAAAGTATTTGCTGGTCGGTAGTAGACTTCCTTTGGCGTGCCAATTTGCTGGATTTCGCCATCTCGCAAAACTGCAACTTTCGTTCCCATTGTCAATGCTTCAATCTGGTCGTGGGTAACATAAATCGAAGGGATTTTAAGTTGTTGGACAAGATTGACAATCTCGGTTCTCATCAAAACGCGCAGTTTAGCGTCCAGATTCGACAATGGCTCGTCGAACAAAAATATGTTAGGCTGGCGTATGATTGCTCTGCCGAGAGCAACTCGTTGCCTTTCCCCGCCCGACAATTCCTTTGGCTTGTAAGTCAATTTCTGGTCGAGTTGCAACATCTTTGCGATTTCAACAACTCGCTGTTTAACAATATCTTTGGGCGTCTTTTTTATTGTTAATGGGAATGCCAGATTCTCGAAAACATTTAAGTGTGGATAAAGAGCATAATTTTGGAAAACCATACCAATGTTTCTGTCGCCGGGCGGAACATCGTTCCATACTTTTCCATCGAAAACGATTTTGCCTTCGGTGGCTTGTTCCAGCCCCGAAATTATCCGCAGCAATGTCGTTTTCCCGCATCCCGAAGGTCCAACAAGAACAAGAAAATCATCTTCGCCTACTTCGAAAGAGATGTTCTTCAGAATGAATTGTTCATTGAATTTTTTTGTAATGTTCTCGAGTATTAACTTTTTCATATCAATAATGCTAAGTCTAAAAAATTTACTTTTGCTTCGTTATGCTTTTCATCCACATTTCAATCGATTCGAAAAAGCCCCGAGCAAACTTCTTCGGCAAAATAGGATATTCATAAGTATAGCCTGTTCTTGCCTTTTGGAAAAGGTGATTAGCCTTCGGAACGATTTTGATTTTAATACCTGGCTTTTTCCGCAGATGATTTATCCTTTCCGCATTAAGTTTAGCAGGAACTTGGGTGTCGAGTTCACCAAAAAGGAAAAGAATGGGGCATTGAACTTTTTCGATGTAAATGAGCGGGTCGGTATCGATAAAAGTTCGGAACCAGTCGGAACGCATTGATTCTAACTGTAATTGTATGTTTCTTTCAATCATTGTTTTCGATATTTGCGAAGAAATTTCTTCGGGGTAAAATTCGAGTTGTTTCTTTGCCTGTTGCAATAGAATCTGCCGTGCTCTTTCGAAATCGCCATTGTTCCGCACAATATTGTAGATTTCCCTTTGTTGATTCAAAGTTTCTTGGATTAAGCTGTCGGGAGCATTTTGCCCTAACATTTGAATCCGAATTTGTTCGACGATGAGGCTATCGCCACGAACAGTTGGACCAGCCATACTGATGACAAAGCCAATGTCCTTGCGTTTCGATGCTACAACGAATGCCACAATTGCCCCTTCGCTGTGCCCCAGAAGCCCAATCGCAGTGGTGTCCACATCATCCCGTGTTTTGAGGAACTCAATAGCCGCCTCGATGTCCGAGGCAAAATCGAAAATGGTTTCCGAAGTTCCGGGGATTTCGGTGGAACCGCCCGTGCCCCTGTCGTCCATTCGCAATGTGGCATAACCATTCCGAACAAGTCTGTCGGAAATCATCTTGAAAATTTTAAATCCGAAGATATTTTCGTCGCGGTCTTGTTTTCCGCTCCCGCTTATGAATATGACAACGGGATATTTTTTCTGTTCAGATAAACGGGTAAAAGTTCCAGCAAGTTGAACTTCGCCATTGCGAATAGCCACCTCTTCTTCGTGAATTGGAATGCTTTGCAAAGTATCCTCTTGTTCTTCGATGAATGGCTCGAGTTCGAATGTTCCCACCATACCCATCTGCCGGAAAGAGCCAGAAATAAATGCTTTCTCCGTTCCGGGATTTGAAATTCGACCGGAAAACTTTGCCACGTTCATAACATTCGCAATCAGGTCGAACCAAATTGAATCTTTTGAACAACTGATATTTGAAAGTTTCAATCCGTAAGCGTTTTGCTGTGGAATGTCGATTTTCCCAGTGAGCTTTTTGCTCGAATCAACATCGAAACAAATTTTAATTGCAAGGACTTGACGAAGGATGTCGATCTTTCCAATCCAGCATCCCACGAAGTTTTTTTCGCTTGCAAATAAATTTGCTGAAATCAACATAAGGATGATGAAGATTTTCGTTTTCATTCTTTCTCTCTTTATTTTATTACCATTTTTCATAATGAATTTTTTCGGGTTTAAACTTGTCTTTGGGTTGGTCTTCCCCCGTTGGTATGCCAATAGCAATTGCATTAAGAGGGATTATGCTTCTTGGAATTCCCAAAAGTTTTCGAACGAACTCAATTCTGTCGATATTAGGATAAACCGCAGTCCAAACAGCACCAAGACCAAGAGCCTCGACAGCGATTAATATATTTTCGCTGGCACAGGTGCAATCGATTATTGCGTATTCTTTCAGTTTGCGGTGTGCCAGTTCGGGGATAGCACAAACAACGATGCAGGCTCCCGCCTTTTGCATCATCGCTGCATAGGGAAGATTGTCTGCCATTGCTTGCAGTGTGCCTTTGTCTTTTATAAGGATAAATTCCCAAGGTTGCATATTAACCGCCGATGGAGCCGACATCCCCGCTCGAAGTAATATCTGGAGTTTGTCGTCGGGAACATCCTCTCCCGTGAAGTTTCTTACGCTTTTCCTGTTAAAAATCGCTTCTAATGCATCCATTTCCCTTCTTCATTTATTTTTAATAATTTTTTCTACTTCAACAAGTTCAAAATTCGAGCCATCGAAAATTCCGCAAAGTGGGGTATCGAGCCAACTGCCTAAATTTACATACATTCCACCATTGTATTGTTTAAAATCTGCTTTGTGGGTGTGTCCCATAACAACGAAGTCGAAGCCTTCGTCGATTTTCTTCTTTGCAAAATCGAAAAGGGAATCGAAATCTTTCATCTGGCGACGGGTTGTGTAATTTCGGCTTTTCTTCGAGGACCCCGAAGCAATGCGAATACCAATATCGGGATGGATAAGCCGAAAAAGTGATTGCACAAAACTATTTCTCAAGAATTTCTTAAGAATCAAATAACCTTTGTCGTTGGCAATCTTTCCGTCACCATGCGAAATGTAGAATTTTTTCCCATAAAAAGTTGCCCGAAAGTCATCGGGAATAACCTCGATGCCAAGTTCCTCGGGGAAAAATCGATAATGCCCGAAATCGTGATTGCCCATTAAGTAAATAATTTCCACCCCATTGTCCTTTAAATCCATAAGTTTGGTGACAACCCTAAAAAAGTCTTTAGGAATAACATATTTGTAATCGAACCAATAGTCGAACAAATCGCCGACGATTACAAGGGTGGTTCCAGAAAGGAGAAGCGTATTCAGAAAAGCGAGAAGAAGTTCCTGTCGCTCTTTCTCGGTCGCTCGGTCGTAATACCCAAGATGTAAATCGGAAATAAAATAAACCAAGTTCCCAATGCAAAATTTACCAAAAAACTAAATTAATTGATTTTACGAACATTTCAGTATATTTGTGTTGGTTAAAATTTAATTTTAAAGAAAATGAAAAGAAAGCAAATTCAAATATTGATTATTGCATTGCTTTTGACGGGATGCTTTTCTATTCGAACGCCGTTTATCCCAACCCAGTATTATACTTTAAACCAACAGCCCTTTTCGTTTAAAAATATTGCTGAATTAGAAACATTCATACTCTTCAAGGATTTTTCCGTTCCCGAAGAATTGGTCGAAAACAAAATTATGGTTTGGTTCGAGGATGGTTCTGTCCAAAAATATAATTACCACCGATTTACAACCGATTACCCCGAGTTGATAAATAATTTTATCTTCACAAGGCTGAATTTGTCGAAGGCGTTTAAGTATGGAATTTCGAATTCGAGTTCCACCATTGTCCCAAACTTTATTTTAGAAGGCAAAGTCTTTGAGTTCCGTGCATATAGCGACAGCAAGGACAAAAGCAAAAACTGGGTCAATGTTGCTATTCAAGTAAATTTACTCAAATATGTTCCTATAACTAATCAGAACAAAGTGGTGCTTTCGAAAGTTTATACGCAAAAGGTGGAACGCAGTAGCCGAGAGGTTGCTACTATTCCACAGGCTTTTTCCATTGCATTGTCAACTATTGTGGATAAAATGTTGATTGATTTGCAAACTGCAACAGCCGAAGCAGAGTAAAAATGGAACTTGTTAGATTTCATTACGGAACAATTACCTCGACGAACGATTTTGCAAAGGAATTGCTTTTGCAACACAACTTTGTCATTGTTACTGCCGATTATCAAACTCAAGGACGTGGGCGGAACAAGAATAAGTGGGAAGGAAGTCACGGCTTGAATCTTTATGCTTCCTTTGGTATAAAATATCAGAATCTGCGAAAAGTGGAGGAAGTATCGTATCTTCAAGGATTAGGAGCATTGGCAACGATTTATTCGTTAAGGGAAGTTGCACCGAATTTCCATTTCGTGTTGAAATATCCAAACGATGTTTATGCGAAGTGTCCCGATGGTCTTTTTCGCAAGATTTCGGGAATTCTCATTGAACATCAATTTTTAGGAGAGTTTTGCACATCGAGTGTAATTGGAATTGGAATAAACATTAATCAAACTACTTTTCCCGATGAGATAAAAGAGAAAGCAACATCGCTTAAACTACTTGGCAAAGAAGAAAAGCCCGACATTCTCTGCGAACATTTGATTGCACAAGTGCAAAAACTTTTTGAACTTTATCCCCACGAGATTATGAATCTTTGGGAAACAGAATTGAATTTGTCGGGCAAACAAATAAGAGTTATCACTACAAATCAAGTATTTACAGCCGAAGGTATAGATTTTTTGGGGCGTTTGTTCGGGAAAACACTTGATAACGAAAAAGTTTTTGTAACCGATGGAGATTCTGTAGTCTATGAACTCGAGTAAAAGTTTTTTGGAACAAACTCTGGCGATTGATTTCGGCAACAGCCGAATGAAAATTCTTTGCGGTAAAGATTTGAAAGCAATAAGGTATAATAAAAACTATCTGGAAAATTTCAAAAAATACTTTTATCAAAAAGTCCAAAAGCCCGTTAGAATACTTTATTCAAGCGTAAACGAAAGGAATTCGAACGAGGTAATCAACTTCTTGATTTCCCAGCCCGATGTGTATATTTACAATATCAAAGACCTAATCAGTAAGCAAAGGAAAGTAAACATCAACAATTATTTCTGGGTTGGAACCGACCGCATACTCGGGTTGATTTCTGCGGCGGAGGAATTTGGAGCACCTGTTTTGACTGTTGATTTTGGCACTGCTGTTACGATTAATTGCATTGATGAGAATCGGAATTTTTTGGGGGGAGTGATTTTCCCCGGCATCGAACTTCAATTGAAGTCGCTTCATGAAAATACTTTTTTCCTTAAAAATGTGCAGTTGAAAAAGGAGCCATCGGAAAAAGTAATTGAAATCAACACCGAAATGGCAATTTCGAGCGGAATAATCAATTCGGTCTGGGGCGGAGTGGCTTACATCATCGATACGATAAAAAGAGAGGTTTTCGCAGGGCAAAGCATCCCTGTGATTTTCACTGGTGGCGGATTTGAATATATTCGCCCAAAGTTCGAGCAATGGGAATACGAAAAGAAGTATTTTCGCAAAAATCTTGTTCTCGAAGGTATCCTTGTGCTTGCACGCTCAATCAAACAATATCTGATTGGTTTCGAGAGTAAGTAAATAAAACGGAGATAATTTCGTCGTTCCAATTGAATAAGATTTAGGAAAGTAATGGAAGGACAATTCTCGAATAGAGTTCATGATGTGCTTCGGTATAGTCGCGAAGAAGCCATCCGGTTTGGGAACGATTATATCGGCACCGAGCATATCCTTTTAGGTATAATCCGAGAAGGAGAAGGTATTGCTGTAAAAATTTTGAAGAATCTCGGAATCGATTTGGAAAAATTGCGCCATCGAATTGAATCCCAATTGGAACGAAGCTATATTGGTGCAATGACTGGGCAAATTGCATTGAGCAAGCAAGCCGAAAAAGTTCTGCGACTTACTCCTTTGGAAGCAAAAATTTACAAATCCGACATCGTCGGAACCGAGCATCTACTCCTTGCTATGCTCCGAGACGAAAACAACATTGCCAAGGACATTTTGAAGGAATTCGATATAAATTACGACAAGGTCAAAAACGAGTTAGATAACATCATAAGCGGGCGTTCTTGGGAGCATTCAGCAAGTAAACCTTTTACTCCTTCAACACAAATGCCGAGGTCAACAATGAAAGAAAAAGTAAAAACGCCAGTTTTGGACAACTTTGGTCGTGACTTAACAAAACTGGCAATGGAAGATAAACTCGACCCCGTTATCGGTCGAGAAAAGGAAATCGAACGCGTTTCGCAAATCCTCGCCCGACGGAAAAAGAACAACCCTGTGCTGATTGGTGAGCCAGGGGTTGGCAAAACTGCAATTGTCGAAGGTCTGGCTCTAAGAATCGTGCAAAGGAAAGTGCCTCGAACTCTTTTGGACAAACGCATTGTGAGCTTAGACCTTGCTTCGCTTGTGGCTGGAACCAAATATCGTGGCCAATTCGAAGAGAGAATGAAAGCAGTGTTAAATGAACTTGAGCGAGCCAAAGATGTAATTTTGTTTATAGATGAATTGCATACGATAGTCGGGGCTGGTGGCGCCTCGGGTTCGCTCGATGCCTCGAATATTTTTAAGCCTGCCCTCTCGCGCGGCGAAATTCAATGCATTGGAGCTACAACATTGGATGAGTATCGTCAATACATTGAAAAAGACGGAGCTCTCGAGCGCCGTTTCCAAAAGGTTTTGATTGACCCGCCAACGCCCGAAGAGACAAAGGAAATCCTCGAAAAGATTAAAGACCGTTACGAAGAGCATCACAACGTCAAGTATACCCCCGAGGCGATCGATGCCTGTGTTCGCCTTTCCGATAGATACATCACCGATAGGTATTTCCCCGACAAAGCAATCGATGTTCTGGACGAAGCAGGTGCCCGCGTTCATTTGGCAAACATCAGCGTCCCTAAAAATATTCTCGAGCTGGAAGAAAAAATCGAAGACGTTCGCCGGCAAAAGAATCTTGTCGTAAAAAGCCAGAATTTCGAAGAAGCAGCCCGGTTACGCGATTTGGAAAAGAAACTCCAAGCCGACTTGGAGAAAGCCAAAATCGAATGGGAAATTAAAGCAAGCGAGACTTATTATCCTGTAACCGAAGATGATGTTGCCGATGTTGTTGCTATGATGACCGGAATTCCTGTGAACAAGATTGCCGAAAGCGAGACCGTGAAACTAATGAGACTGCCCGAAGAGTTAAAGAAAATGGTGGTTGGACAGGACGAGGCAATTGAGCATCTAACAAAGGCAATTCGGCGAGCCCGAGCTGGACTTAAAGACCCGCGCAGACCAATTGGCTCGTTTATGTTTCTTGGACCAACTGGAGTTGGCAAGACCGAGCTTGCCAAAGCACTTGCCCGAGCACTTTTCAATAGCGAAGATGCTTTGATTCGTATCGATATGAGCGAGTATATGGAAAAATTCTCGGTATCGCGCCTCGTTGGTGCTCCTCCGGGTTATGTGGGATACGAAGAAGGCGGACAACTCACGGAAAAAGTAAGGCGTCGCCCATACAGTATTATTTTGCTGGATGAGATTGAAAAGGCACATCCCGAGGTCTTCAACATTCTGCTTCAAGTTTTCGACGATGGTATTTTAACCGATGGACTTGGCAGACGCGTTGATTTCAAGAACACAATTATTATTATGACTTCCAATGTTGGAACGAAAGAGCTCAAAATCGGTAGCAAACTTGGATTTGTTGAACCAACGAATGAAGACGAATACCAAGCTATTAAGTCCTCGATTGAAGATGCTGTTAAAAGGCTATTTAACCCCGAATTTATCAACAGGATTGATGATTTCATAATCTTCCGAAAGCTTACGAAAGAACACATTTACCAAATTATCGATATACAATTGGAAGACTTGCGCCGCCGGCTTAAAGACCGAAATCTTTCGCTCGAACTCACTCAAGCTGCAAAGGATTTCTTAGTGGAAAAAGGGTTCGACGAAAAGTTTGGTGCACGCCCCTTGAAGCGAGCTTTGATGCAATATGTTGAAGATGAACTTGCCGAGGTCCTTTTGACTGGCAACGTTAAGGTGAACACAAAAATTGTTGCCGACCTCGACGAATCGGGCAAAAAGTTAAAGTTCACTTTCGTTGAACTTCCGCCAATTGCCTCCGACAGCAAAATCGATAATTTCGACTTCGAGAATCTTTTCGTCGAAGACAAAGCAGTCGAAAACAAAATTCAAAACGACGTTACAGACTTAAACTAATACAAAAACAAGCCCATAATTGTTTTTTCGGTTTTCGCACTGGCAATTATGGGCTTTCTTTTTCTTCCGAGCCTCTCATACCAATCAAAATTATTTACTTCAAATCATTAATGTTTTCAATTTGAATGAACTTTCGTTCAAATTTAATTTTACGAGAAAAGTGAGTAAAAAAGGCAACATCAAAGTGGAAAATAACATTGTGAAGAATGTAAATACTTAAAAATGAAGGAATAACAAATCTCATTGTGCTCCTTGGGGGACTTAATTTGCTACTTTATTTTCAATGACTTACGTTGTTACTTTTGGAAATTATGCAAAATGTAAGCAATAGTTTGAAAAATTTTGTCTTTTTGCTCAAAAAATTCTTACTCAATTTCATAAAAATTTTCGATTATAATATATAATTCGTTTGAGTCTAATTTAAGACCTACATATTGAATCAAATCACCCGAGTTTAGCCTCTCAATCTGTCCAACCTGCCCCTGTGAGCGCAGAAAGATGATACTGCCTATTGGAATATTGGGGTCGAGCTCAATATTTATTTTGCCTCGAACTCTTATTGAAATTTCTTGGTCAGCAATGCCACCAATAAGAGCAAATCCAAAAGCGGGTTTTTGACTGAGAGCATCGGCTTTATAAATCTTATTATCGTCACCCAGGAAGACGGCATCGCCCTGTTCTATGGTTTCTCCGCATATTCCCTGAATCACATCTTCGACGCCTTTAACACTGGCAAAAACGGCTTTTCCGCCTGCTTGTCGCCACCGGAGATGAGGCACTAGCATTCGCTCTGTTATTTTGTTCGCAGCAATGGATTCTTTTGTAGGCATTTTTCATCAAACATTTATTGACAAAAGTTCAAAAGCAACAGTTTCATCTTTAAAATCAACCTTACTGCTTATAACTGACCAATATTGGAAAGGAATTGTAATAAAATTATTAAGATCATTTAGGTTCAACTTTATATTAGTCCAAGGTATTAACCACGGAATTTTGGAGTTGAAATACCAAAGATTTCCGGGTGAAAAACTTGTAACGTGGTCAATGGGTACGGTTAAATCGCTGATATAGGTTTGATTTGGATTGGTGAAAATTGTATTTAATATTTTAGTTATCCAAAAAGGCATTCCTGTTTCAACTTGTGAGGCAGCAATGATATAATTTATCCCGTTTTCAAAATCCTGTTGATTAAAATTAAAAGGTTGAAATTCACAACCCGGAAGAGCTGAAGACATAAGATTTGATTTTATTGGGAAATTGCAATATTCGTGAATTCTAATAAATCGTTCTTTTTCCGGCACGCCCGGATAAAGACTGAGGGTTTCGGAATAGTAAAAATTGTGATAATGAGGGAAGAAACTTACTGCTTGAATTCCATCGGAGGGTTTGAATATTTCGTAATCTACACAAGCGGGTATATTATTAAAAACCATTGGTATAGTGATTTCTTCTTCATTATACGTTCCTTCAATTGCTAATTCAAATTTTTCAATATCAGAGAACTTATCGTCTGAATAGAATTCAAAATTTGAAGCAGTAATTGTTTTAGGAAGCCTACTAAATAATTCAATTTCTGTATTTATTATTGAGTCTTTTTTTATTTCAATATAATTCTGTTCATCCCCTAGCATATAAGAAAAGAAAACGAAATTTTGAGTTATAATACCTTTTGAGAGTTGCCATTCACAATAATCACGCAAAAAATCCCAGACACTGTTTTTATAAATATTAATCAAGCTTCTCTCATCATAGAAATCTAATAAACCACCAATGAATTCATAAGATTCAGGATTATAACTGATTTTACGTCCAATTTTTTCTATATAATAAATAAATACTGGTTGGTTTCCTAGTGAC
>Ga0078972_1000406_pt1 | contig 177817 bp, 166 predicted proteins | sample YelNatPaOPGAMG01_FD_67568 | JGI IMG/M metagenome (GOLD analysis project Ga0078972, IMG submission 67568) | Hot spring thermophilic microbial communities from Obsidian Pool, Yellowstone National Park, USA - OP-RAMG-01 (SPADES assembly) (version 2) | ecosystem: Environmental > Aquatic > Thermal... | reverse complement strand
CGTGAGCTGCGTAAATGCTTGTGGCAGAAAGGCCTTCCGCTGATGTTAGTTTACGCCGCAGTCGTCTACCTGATGCTGCCGCTACTGGTGCGCGTGGTCGCCTCTTCCCGCCTCGACCCGCTGCACTTCGATTTCCTCCGCACCGGCTTCGTGTTGATCTTTTTGTTCGCCCTGGGCTTCTTTGTATGGTCGCTGACCCTAGCCGCCCGCCTGATCGGCAAGATTCGTGAAGCGAAGTAACCAATCCACAGTCAACCGTATACCGTGTTAAATTGTCATTTGAATTCTTAGGCGAGCCTTCGTTGATTAACCTTAGTCTATGGTTGGCATCTCTTTCAATAGAGTAAATTTACACATGCTTTCTTGAAGACCGATCGTTTTTAATAGATCACTGGCGAGATTACCTTCGAAGTGAATGTGAATGTGTGTGGATCGTTGCAATGACAACCTATCCACAGATATTTCTCCGTTCGAATTGAAAAATTCGTTTGAATAGCCTGTATCGAATTCTAAGCAAAACCTTTTTATAGAAACAATCTTCACCGAAGGTATTTGTGATAGATGAATTCCTGCTCATCATTGTAATAATTGGATTAATGTATTGTTTTTAGATTCGCACGTTAAAACCTCATAAATATTAATTCTTTTATAATATTGATAAATGAACCTTTCACCAGCTGCTGCCGCACGGCTCCCTACCTCTTTTTCTTGTTTCTGATATAGATTACCTATATAATATTATTAGTCGCTTTACCCTCTTAGCCCAGATAGAAAGGGGAGCTAACCATGAAATCGGTATTATTTCGCCTGGTCGTTCTATCTCTCTTCCTCGCCCTGGCCGCCTGTGCCGGCGCTCAATCCGGGCAGAGCGGCCCCGTCACCGTCAAGATCACCGCCGACGATTTCAGTTTCAAGTCCTCTCTCACCACCTTCAAGGTCGGCGTCCCCTACCACTTCGAGGTCACCAACCAGGGCACGGTCGCCCACGAGATCATGCTCATCCAGCCCATCGAGCCCGGCAAGATGGATATGGAAGAGATGGACAAGATGGCCCTCGCTCACATCGAAGAAGCCGACCTCCCGCCTGGCGCTACGAAATCCTTCGACTTCACCTTCACCCAGCCCTACCCCGCCGGTCAGCTCGAGTTCGCCTGCCACCTCACCGGCCATTACGAGCAAGGTATGCATCTGCCCATAATCGTCGAACAGTGACCCGCGCCTCAATGAGAGATGGATATAGGGGATGAGGCCTGTGCCCCTCGTCCCTTAGATTTCCTGTTTCCCTCCCGCCTCTTCCCTGCGCAAATCAGTGGATGCCCTGCGCTCGAAAGAACTTTGCCGCTGCGTGGGACAGACCACGTGCGGACGTTCGCGCCGCTGCAGCGATCGGTTGCATCCACCCGCTCGGGAAGCTGATATAATTACTCCCCAATAATAGGAGTAATTATGTCCGATCAACGTGATTTCAAAGAGCGACCAGCGCCCAAAGTCGTCCTCTCGATCCATGCGCATCCCGACGACCAGGAGTTCTCCGTCGCGGCCACGCTGGCCAAGTGGGCTCGCGCCGGCAGCCGCATCATCTCCATCGTGATCACCTCGGGCGAAGCCGGCACCAATGACCCGAGCAAGGACGAGAGCTACAAACCCATCCTGGCGCGCATCCGCGAGGGCGAGCAATTGGCCGCCAACGCCATCCTGGGCATCCAGGGGACGGTTTTCCTGCACTACCCGGATGGCTACCTGCAGCATACCCTCGAACTGCGCCGCGACCTGACGCGCCTCATCCGTAAGTACCGCCCCGATGTGGTGGTGTGCGGCGATCCGACCACACGCTTCTTCAGCAACCGCTACATGAACCACCCCGATCACCGCGCTGCCGCCGACGCGGCCTGCGATGCAGTCTTCCCTTCTGCAGGCAGCCGCCCAATCTTTCCCGAACTGCTGTCCGAGGGCTACGAGCCTCACGAGGTGAAACTGGTCTACCTGGGCTCGACCGATCAGCCCAACGAGTGGGTAGACATCTCTGAGACGCTCGAACTGAAAATTAACGCCCTGCGCCAGCATAAGAGCCAGCTCAACGGTCATTTCGACGTGGACAAGGAAATGCGCGAGTGGGCCGCCGAAGAGGGGAAACCGGTCGGCTTGGCCGCAGCGGAGGGATTTCGGGTCATGGTGTTGAAAGAGGACGAGGTGTAGCCCCCCGGTGGGAAGCCGAGTCGCTCCATCAGACGGCTTGTCGATCTCCAAACGCCTCCAATCTGCCCCCAGCCGCTATGCGTACAATCCATTAGAGGTCGATTGCAGTGCTCGACCGGTTCTGATACATTGTTTACAAAGGTTTAATAGCCTGTTAATCCTGGTCGGGTAAAGTAACCGCAGTGGATTGAGAGAAAGGTTAGGGGTAAAGTGGAAGCGAGTGTGAAATTAGGTAGAATACGCGGCATCCCGATTGGGCTGCATTGGAGCTGGTTCCTGGTGTTCGTCTTGGTGACCAGCTCGCTCGCGGGCGGCTACTTCGTGGCCGAATATCCCGATCTGTCGCGCACGGCGTATTGGATCCTGGGCGCGATCACCAGCCTGCTGTTTTTTGGCTCGGTGCTGGCGCACGAATTCGGCCACGCCTTGGTTGCCCTGCGCGACCGCGTTCCGGTACGTTCGATCAACTTGTTCTTCTTCGGCGGCGTGGCTCAGATCGAGCAAGAGCCTCGCAGCGCCGCCTCCGAGCTGCGCATTGCCATCGCCGGCCCATTGGTGAGCCTGTCATTGGCAGGACTGTTCGGACTGCTTTACTGGCTGGATCAGGGCGTTTCCTACCTGGCCGCTCCCAGCCTGTGGCTGGCGCGTATCAACCTGGGTCTGGCGCTCTTTAACCTGATCCCCGGCTTTCCGCTGGACGGCGGCCGCATCTTCCGCGCGTTGGTGTGGGCCTGGACGAAGAATTTCGGCCGTGCCACGCGCATCGCTGCCGCGGCCGGTCAGGTGATTGCCTACGGTTTTATCGCCTATGGCGTCTTTACCGCGCTGACCGGTAACGTGATCAACGGCCTTTGGCTGGCCTTCATCGGCTGGTTCCTGCAGAACGCCGCTTCCTCGGTTCTATCTCAGGCGCGCATGGAGCACCTGCTGGGAGAAACCCCTGTAGCGCGCGTGATGAGCCAGGACTACGGCCGCATCTCCTCGACGGCCAGTCTGGATGAATTGGTGGAAGACTGGCTGCGCAGAGGCGGTGCAAGTGCCTACTTCGTTATCGATGGCAATCGCCTGGTCGGAATGGTGTCTGCCGGAGAAGTCTCCGCCGTGCCGCGCAGCGATTGGATGTTCACCCGCGTTGCGCAGATCATGACGCCCGCCTGGCGTTTGCTGGTCGTCCAGCCTGAGAACGACTTGCTGGCAGCGCTGCGCAGTATGGAGCGCGCTGGCGTGACCATGGTGCCGGTTGTGTCCGGCGAGATGCTGGCAGGCGCGCTCTCGCGTGAACAGGCATTGCGCTATCTGCGCCTGCACCCACAGGCGGGCATCTAGGCGACACGTAAGACAATTGTGCCCTGCAGACGTCTATTCTGCAGCGGTTTATTGGTTAGGAGATTAACATGGAAAACAAATCTTATCGGTTCTATAATGCCATGCAGAAAGTGGTGGAGGTCTTGGTGACGGTTGGCATCGGGGCAGCGGTGATCGCCGCCTGGTTGACCGGGAAGGGTCGGCGGGTCGTCCCCGTCCCTGTACCGGCGAGGAGAACAGGCCAACCGATCAGGAGATAATACCATGGTAGTCTTCTCGAAATGGCCTCCGATTGGCTGCAATGGCGCGGATTTGTAGTATGATTGAAGGCGTTTGAGAGGATTTGGAGGGTGCCATGTTCTTTCCATACTTCTATGGTGGCTTTTTCGCAAGCTACTACATTTATTATTTGATCTTCAGTCTGCCTGCCCTGATCCTGGGGCTGTGGGCTCAGGCTAAAGTGCAGGGCGCCTTTAATAAGTACAGTCGCGTGCGCACCGTTACCGGCATGACCGGGGCGGAGATCGCCCGCCGCATGCTCGATCAGGCCGGCCTTTCCAACGTGGCCGTCGAGCAGGTCAACGGTTTTCTGAGCGATCACTATGACCCGCGCACCAAAACCCTGCGTTTGAGCCCCAGCGTGTACCAGAGCAACAGCGTGGCGGCGGCTGGGGTTGCAGCCCACGAGTCGGGCCATGCGCTCCAGGACGCCCAGGGCTTTGCTTTCCTGCGGGCGCGAACGGCCATGGTGCCGACCGTGCAGATCGGCAGTTGGCTGGGACCAATCGTCTTCTTCCTTGGCCTGCTGCTGGGCGCCGGGACGAACGCACTGGGCACCAACATTGCCTGGTTCGGACTGTTCCTCTTTGGCGCCACGGCGTTGTTCGCGGTGATCACCCTGCCGGTGGAGCTGGATGCCAGCAATCGGGCCAAAGCCTGGCTGGCCACCTCCGGCGTTGTTTACAACACCGAAATGGAGGGCGTCAACCGCGTGTTGAACGCCGCCGCCTGGACCTATGTGGCCGGCGCTATCCAGGCTATCACGACGGTGCTGTACTACGCTTTCATCTTATTGGGCAGCCAGCGACGAAGATAAATCGAGCCTTTCGCAAGTTTAAATCCACCCCCATCGGGTGGATTTTTTTATCAAATCCGCGCTGTATAATCGAAGTGCCATGATACGCTTTGCCCGCCTCTCTCTCCTGCTGGCCTTGCCTCTGGCGGCCTGCGCCACGCCGCCGGGGCCAGTCATCACCTGGACGCCATCCCCCCCTGACACAGCTCTTCCAACCATCGCCCCTACCATAACCGTCGCTCAAACCCTTGCACCGACCTCTTCGCCGATCTCCGGTCTCCTTGTCACCCCGTCTCCTGCTCCCCTGGCAACTTCTGAACCCGTACAGTCTTCCCCGCCATGGTCCTACAGCGACCTGCGCGCGCTTGCGCCGGCATCCTCTACCCATCCGACGCTTGACCCGATTGCCCTCTACCTCCGCCAGGCCGGCTCAACCTTGCAGATGCGTGTGGATACCCTCGACGATCCCACACACACCGATTTTTATCTGGCCTTGGACACCCAGCCGGGTGGGACGCGCAGTCTGCCCCTTGATGGTCAGGCTGACCTGGATTGGGATATCTTATTGGTCCTTCCCGCTCAAGGGAATGCTTTTGCCCTGCTTCCCACAGGCAAACGATTAGACCAACTAGGCCTGATGGCCATGCGCGACCCGTTCCAATCTATGTTGGTTGCCAGCCTGCAAGCCTCAACACTGCCCGGCAATGCCCACGTCTTTAGCCTTGAAGCGATCACCGCGCAGTCGGGAAGCCGACAAATAAGTGGACGCATTGGTCCGATCCAATCCAATGCGCCGCCGCCAGGCCGCGCCAATTTGCTGCTCGCTTTTTGGGAGGCGTTGCCGGGCGCTTCGCCTGCCCAGGCCCTGCGCCGTTGGGACGGCGCCCACACTGGTCCGTTCGGCCAGCGCCATGGCCTCAATGAGCTCCTCAAGGCAGCCGAGCAATACCGTATGCCGTTGACGCTTCTGGACCTGAAGACGCCGCCCTCCCTTTCCGCCCTGGATTACCTGGGCGCCGCGAAGTGGGTGCGCGATCTGACCGCCAGCGGACTTCTGCTCCTGCCCGATGCCGCTTGGGGCGATCCCTCGCAGACCGAAAGCCTGGATCTCAGCCTGGCTGTCGCCAGCCGCTTTGGTTTCCAAGCCAGCCCCTTCCTGTTTGCCGCCTCGACGCAGCCCCCCGCCCGCTACGAGGCAGCCTTCGCCTGGTTGCCGGGTGCCGCCCGCGTGGTATCCCGCGGAAATCTGCATCTGGTGCCATTGCCAGTGTCTTTCTTCGATTTCTTGACAGGCCAGACCCCCGCCCAGGAAGCCGATCCTCAAGGCCTGGCGCTGGCCGCGCGTCAGCAACTGCTTGAGGCAGCCTTGTCCGGCGACCCTGACCGACTGGTGGTTTTAGGTGGCGACCTGCCCGCCTCGTCCTGGGGGGATTCCACGGTGGCCGGGCCGGCATTCGCGTACATCGCTGGCCACCCTTGGATTCGACCGTTGAGCGGCAGCGAGCTCCTCGAATTGCCTGCCTGCAGTGGGTCGGATTGCCTTCCACCTGGCGTACAGCCGTGTGTTGACCTGCTCTGCCTGCCCGAGGCAACGGATGCGCCATTGAATGGTGCCGACGGGAAACCACTGCCCTCCCGCTTGACGGCAACGGGAATGCGAGCTGCCGTCATCGCGCTGCTGCAAAAAGCCCCTTCCGGCCCTATCTCGGTAGACGCCTGGCAGGCCTATCTAAGCCTCACCGATCCATTGGCGCCATCTTCGCTTCAGATGTTGCGCACCGGCTATTTGAGCCAGGTCTCGGCTATGCTGAGCGCCGCTGAATGGGCCCAGAAGTCAGCAAGCGCGCAGGTCGATTGCACCTCCACGAAAATCCCCGATGGGCAGAACTATTGCACAATGCAATCCACCAATTTCTTCGGTTTGTTCGATCCATTGGGTGGCCGGTTATTGTTCGCTTTTGCCCGCATGAAGAATGGAATGGCGGAACAGGTCGTGGGGCCGACCTCGCAGCTTGCTGTCGGTTTAAGCGATGCGAGCGAATGGCGCCCCGATCTTGGCCCGGCCGGCGATCCTGGGGTGATCCCAGGCGCCTTCGCCACACCCGATGACGCTTGGATGCCCTATCAAGTGGCAACCACCGCCAACCGGATCATCTTTACCACTGCTGACGGGTCCCGACAAAAGATCTACAAATTGATCCCGGGCGGCCTCCAAATCGAGATTCACGCACCCGGGGCTTTCCAGGCAACCATACCGTTGATCTTTTCCCCTGAAGTACGTTTCCGGGCCGGGTGGGGCAATGATTATCACGGTGCATTGAATGGAAACAGCTACACCCTGGAAATTTCAGGCTTGGACGGTGTCGCAGTCACAACGAACGGCAGGCTCATCGCCGAGGCGTTCTCCGACTCGCGCTCCCTGTTGAGCAGCGGCGAAGATCCCAATATGGGCTATCCACCCGGCCATTACCTGCCGATGCCTGCCATCCTCCTCCAGGCGCAAGGACAGGATAGCCTGACGATCCTGCTCACAATTCATTAAACGGATGGACTGAAACGTAAGTCTCAGCCGTTATCCGGGCATTTGTTCATCCCTAGTGTGCAATTGCACAATTAGGCCTTTTGTGATACATTATAGGCAAATTATTTTTGACAAAGGTGGACTCGATGGCCAAAGAGATACCCGATATTATTGTGGGTAGATTGCCCCGCTACCTGGGCGTTTTAAAGCGTATGGCTCAGGAAGGTCGGCAAACGACCTCCTCTCAGGAGCTGGGTGAGCGGCTGGGCATCTCCGCCGCACAAATTCGCAAGGATCTTTCTCAATTTGGCGAGTTCGGCAAACAGGGAACCGGCTATTCCATCCCCTACCTGATCGAAAATCTGGAAGCGATTCTGCATGTGAACCGGGTGTGGGACATGGTTCTGGTTGGTGTGGGCGATTTGGGCCACGCTATTGCCCGCTACCAGGGTTTCAGCGACCATGGTTTGCGTACCGCGATGATTTTCGATAACGACCCAAAAAAAATCGGCCAACGCGTTGGCAATTTCATCGTCCAGGATAGTGCTGAGTTGGCCGAAAAGGTACGCCAGGCAGGCATCAAAATCGCCATGATCACCGTGCCAGCCTCGGCCGCCCAATCAGTGGCCAATGAGCTGGTCAAAGCCGGGGTGAAAGCCATCCTGTGTTATGCTCCGATCGTGATCAACGTGCCGCCGGACGTGCACGTTCAGTACATTGATCCGGTCATTCACCTGCAGCGCATGACCTACTATTTGTCATAAACATCTTCAATATTATAATTTATATAAATTTGGCAGTGCGATAGACTTCATGCCGTAATACTGCCAAATGTTTTTTTCAGTTCATTCAACGGCCAGGTGGACAGATTCGCGTCAGGTGGGTTTTTAACCAATTTTCACCGGAACCAACTGGTTGAGCAGTGAAACCAACACATCGAGGTTAGGAACGGTGGAAACCGGTACCCGCTCACGCTTGTGACCTTTCCTTTCGCCGCCTGGAGTTATGACCACAAAGCCATCTTTGACGGCTACCTCCAGGATGTCTTTCCAGTGATGGGCTTTCTTTCCGAGCTGAATTCCCCCCTCTTTGCTCATTAAAAGCGGACCGAAACGGAGGGTCTCGCCGCGATTGAACGCGTCGGCGGTATGGAGGTAAAGCCGCGGGGCTACCCGTTCGCGCACGTTGGCTGCCAGTGCGTCCACGCGTTTCCAGGTATCATCCAAAACGATTTGCTTTCCGTTCCTATCGACCAGGGTATAGCGATGACGAGCGCCCGTGGCAGCGTTTCGATGCATCCCCCGCGTAACCGAGGCGTAAACGCTGGTGATCTCTTCCCAGCGCCAGGAACGTAAACCAGAGCGATCCAAAATTGTGAAACCGCCTTCGAACAGGGCTATTGCTTTCGGCCAATTGAGATACGCGCTCAGCTCAAAAAACATACCCGCCAGGATTAGGCTGCTTCCGGCGGCCAGGTAGATCCAAAGATATGGATGGACGGCCGCCGGACCGAACTGGTAATAGCGCCGATAGGCTTCTGCCAGGGCGTATATCAGCACAGTCGCTCCGCCCAGCAGACAAACCAGACCGGCAAATAAATATCCCCACCGTCCAATGAATCGGTGCCGCAAGGGAAAGATATCCAACAGTTTGCCCAAACCGGCAACGCGCTCGAAGGGCTTTATGGCGGCATCCATGCTTTCCCCTCTCATCTCATCTTTAAATTGCACGGAGGTCAGACGGGCGGTAAATTGCGCTTGAGTAGCGGGTAGATGCTCAACGCTCGAGCAGCCCCCAGTGCGGTGCAGGTGGTCGGATTGTCAACTAGATAAGCGGGAATGCCCAAATTCTTGGTTAGATATTTATCGATGCCTTGCAGCAGAGCGCCGCCGCCGCACAAAGCCACTCCGCGGTCGATGATATCCGAGATCAGCTCGGGAGGCGTCTTCTCCAGCACGTGCTTCACCGTCACCACGATTTGATTGAGCGGCTCTTGCAAAGCCTCCACGATCTCATCGGTTGTCAGTGAAGCCGGACGGGGAAGTCCTGTGACCTGGTCCTGCCCCTGGATTTCCATAGACGCTTGCTCGTCCTGCGGGATGGCCGCGCCAATGCGTATCTTGAGCTGCTCGGCCGTCGGTTGACCGATCACCAGGCCGTACTTCTTGCGCACATAGGCCTGGATTGCTTCATCGAGCTTCAAGCCGCCGCCGCGTAATGTTTCCGCCGAGACGATGCCGTTCATGGCCAGGACAGCCGCCTGGGTGGTGCCTCCCCCCAGGCAGATGATCATGTTGCCAGAGGGCGTCCCGATGGGTAAATCGATGCCTAGGGCGGCAGCCAGCGGCTGCTGAATCAGATAGACTTCCCGTCCCCCGGCTCCCAGGCCAGCTTCGTGTACTGCGCGACTCTCCACGCTGGTCACGCCATAGGGTACGGTGATCATCACCCGCGGGCGAAAGATGCGCATCGGCCCGCTGAGGGTTTTGATCAGATATTTGAGCAGATTTTCGGTGATCTCGTATTCCGCAATGACGCCGTTCTGTAAAGGGCGTGTAACCTCGATCGATTCGGGGACACGCCCGTACATATCCCGGGCCGCGTTCCCCCACTCCACCATCTTTTGCTCCTCCACCAGCACGGCGATTACGGTCGGTTCCTGGAGCAGAATTTGATTCCCCTCGGCCACAACGGTGTTGCTGGTACCAAGGTCAATCCCCAAATCTCTTGAAAAGGCAGGCATAATGAAATCAGCCCTTTGTCTGTTGATAGGTTTGTTCTAACGATCCTGGTGCACCGTTCGGTAGCGCCGGACAGCAGATAATCGTAAATTCGAGCGGCGCAGCGCAGCTTGGGCAGCCAGATAAGTTTCGGTATCTTCCGGCACCACCTTGCGGAGAAGCTCTTCAGCGCGATGCTTGGCAGCCTCGGCCCGCTCGACGTCGATTTCGACCACATTTTCGGCTGCGTCCGCCAGGATAGTCACTTGGTCGGGTTGCACTTCGACGATTCCCCCGGCAACAGTGAAATAATTTTCTTTCCCTTTATAACGCACGGTGATGATGCCATATTGGAGGGTGGACAGTAAAGGCGCGTGGTTAGGAAGAATGCCCATCACCCCGGCTCCACCCGGTACGACTACGATGTCGGCATCGCCTGAAAACACCAACCGGTCTTGAGAGGCGATCTCACATCGAATCGGCATGCGGCCCTCTTACGCGGAACCCTCGGCAGCCATGCGCTCGGCCTTTTCCACGGCTTCCTCGATCACGCCCACCATGTGGAAGGCCTGCTCTGGTAGGTGATCGTATTTACCCTCCAGCAGCTCACGGAAACCGCGCACGGTCTCCCGCATGGGTACGTACTTCCCCGGAATGCCGGTGAACTGCTCGGCCACAAACATGGGTTGTGAGAAGAAACGCTCGATCTTGCGCGCGCGCGAAACGATCAGTTTATCTTCTTCGCTCAGCTCATCGATGCCCAGGATGGCAATGATATCCTGCAAATCCTTGTAGCGCTGCAGGACGCGCTGCACCTCGCGCGCTACGCTGTAATGCTCCTCCCCGACGATGCGGGGATCGAGAATGCGCGAGGTGGATGCCAGCGGATCTACGGCCGGATAGATGCCTTTATCCACGATCGAGCGCTCCAGCGCGACGGTGGCGTCCAGGTGAGTGAAAGTGGCGACCGGTGCCGGGTCGGAATAATCGTCAGCCGGCACATACACAGCCTGCATTGAGGTGATCGACCCATGGCGAGTGGATGTGATGCGTTCCTGCAGTTCGCCCATCTCGGTGGCCAGAGTGGGCTGATAGCCCACTGCCGATGGCATGCGCCCCAGCAGCGCCGATACTTCAGAGCCGGACATGGTGAAGCGGAAGATGTTGTCGATGAATAACAGCACGTCGCGGCCTTGATCGCGGAAATACTCGGCCATGGAGAGAGCTGTCAGAGCCACCCGTAAGCGTACGCCAGGCGGCTCATTCATCTGGCCAAACACCATCACGGTATCCTTGATCACTCCCGATTCGGTCATCTCCCGGTACAATTGAGTCCCTTCACGCGTTCGTTCCCCGACGCCGGCAAACACCGAATTGCCCTTATGCACCGTGGCAATCGAGCGGATCAATTCCATAATGATGACCGTCTTGCCAACTCCCGCCCCGCCAAAGATGCCCGTCTTGCCGCCTTTCGTGAAGGGGGCAATCAGATCGATCACCTTCAAACCGGTTTCGAACACCTCGACCTTGGTGGCTTGATCTTCGAAAGACGGGGCCGGGCGATGGATGGGATAATAGAGGTCGGCGGTGACAGGTCCTTTCCCGTCCACAGGAGCGCCCAAGACATTGAAGACCCGGCCGAGGGTGACTGGCCCTACCGGCACCTTGATGGGCTCATAAGTACGCCGCACCGGCAGACCGCGCTGTAAGCCGTCGGTGCTGTCCATGGCTACACAACGCACCCAATTATCGCCAAGATCCTTCTGCACCTCAAGTACCAGGGGCGGCAGGTCCTTCCGCTCAATCTCAATTGCCTCATAAATTTCTGGCAGATCATCGGCCGGGAACTCTACATCCACCACTGCGCCTGTTATCTGCACCACGCGTCCCGTTGCTTTCCTTGTCGGCATCCAACCTCCAAAACAATTGTTTCTAAGCTCTTGCGCGTTTTTTAGCGGGCGAGAGCCTCAGCGCCGCCGGCAATGTCCAGCATTTCATTGGTGATCGCCTGCTGGCGGGCTTTGTTATACTCCAACTGGAGAGCCTGGCCGAGCTCCTGCGCGTTTTCGGTGGCATTGCGCATTGCGACCATGCGCGCCGCGTGTTCGCTGGCCGTGGCGCTTAGAACTGCCTGGAACAACTGCACCGCCGTCAAACGTGCGATGACCTGGTCCAGGATTTCCGCCTGATCGGGTTCATAAATAAAGACCGCATCCGGACGATTTTGCGCCTTGGCTTTCAAAGCGGCTTCTTCCTGGGCCGCCTCAACGTCCAGGGGGATCAATTTCTTAATCGTTGCCGTCTGACGTATCATGCTGTGAAATTCGGTGTAAGCAATGAAAACTTGATCTACCCGCGCAGCTAAATATTCATCCACGGCCAGCCGGCCGATGGCAGAAACGTCCTGGAAGGTGGGAATTGCCGGCAGATTACTGAACTCCGCCAGGATGCGCTCCCCACGGCGGGCCAACAGATCACGCCCCTTGCGACCCACCGTGATGTACAATACCGGCTGAGTATAATTTTCGAAATACTCCAGGGTGTGGCGTAAGATATTCATGTTGTAAGCGCCGGCCAGTCCCCGATCACTGGTCACCAATACCGCCAAAATATTTTCAACTTTGGATCGGCCGGTGAGCATCGGGTGCAGAATGCTCGATCGACCTGGCTGCCGCTCTAAGTGCACCAGCACTTTCCAGGCTTTTTCGGTATACGGCCGCGTGGCTGCGATGGCCTGCAACGCTCGCTTGACCTTGCTGGCGCTGACCGTTTCTAGCGCGCGCGTCACCTGGCTGATATTCTTGATGCTCCGGATGCGGAGCCGCATTTCTCTGGCTGAGGACATTGTACAGACGATCTCGCTAAATATAAGGAAGTGACCTGGACTATCGCCACGAGGCGTTAAACGTCTCTAGTGCTTGGCGGAGCTTGGCTTCTGTCTCGGGCGCGATCCGCTCCCGCGTGGAAATGTCATTGCCAATTTCCGGATAGGTTGAATCCATGAAGCGCAGCAGGCTCGTTTCCCAAGTCTTCATCTGGTCGATAGGAATGCGGTCAGCATAACCATTCGTACCGGCGAACAACACGATGACCTGATTAGGCAAGGACATGGGCTCGTATTGGGCCTGTTTGAGGATCTCTTGAAGGTGCCGGCCCCGATTAAGCTGAGCCTGCGTGATTTTGTCGAGGTCGGAACCGAACTGAGCGAAGGCGGCCAGCTCCCGATAGGCCGCCATATCCAGGCGTAAACGGCCGGCCACCTGCTTCATGGCGCGTGTCTGCGCATCACCGCCGACGCGCGAGACCGAGATGCCCACATTGATCGCCGGCCGGATGCCTGCGTTGAACAGATTCGTCTCAAGGTAGATCTGACCGTCTGTAATCGAGATCACATTGGTTGGAATATACGCAGACACATCCCCCAAAAGCGTCTCGATAATAGGCAAGGCGGTTAATGAGCCGCCGCTGCCTTTGACTTTAACGAGCTTATATTCGCCGGCGTCCTTCATGGACTTCAAAGCCTTCTCGGCTTCTTTGAGGGCCAGCGGACCTCCGTACACGTTTCCATCGGCGGCATCCTCGGCTTTGCCTTCTTCGTCTGGGTAATCCTTTGGCACGATCACGTAGCGGTCCGCCAGACGTGCAGCCCGTTCGAGCAGGCGGGAGTGCAGGTAAAACACATCACCGGGGTAGGCTTCACGGCCGGGTGGTCGGCGCAGCAGAAGTGAAACCTGCCGATAGGCCCAGGCGTGCTTGGATAAATCATCGTAAATCACCAACGCATCACGGCCGCTCTCCATGAATTCCTCGCCGATGGCGCAGCCTGCGTAGGGTGCGATGTACTGCAGCGCGGCTGGTTCACCTGCCGAGGCCAGCACGACGATGGTGTGCTCCATGGCCCCGTACCGCTCCAGAGTGGCGATGGTGCGGGCGACGGCGGCTTTCTTTTGGCCGATGGCAACATAAATACAAATCACTCCTGTGCCCTTCTGGTTGATGATGGTGTCCAGGGCGATGGCTGTTTTCCCGGTCTGTCGGTCGCCGATGATCAGCTCGCGTTGACCGCGGCCGATGGGAATCATCGAATCAATGGCTTTAAGGCCGGTCATCAGAGGCGTGTCCACATCCTTGCGCTCCACTACACCCGGCGCAATCCTTTCGATCGGACGGTAGCGTTCGGTTATCACCGGTCCCAAACCATCGACCGGTTCGCCCAACGCGTTGACCACCCGGCCGATCAGTGCATCTCCGACCGGCACCGATGCGATCCGGCCGGTGGTGTGAACCTGCATGCCTTCGGTAATGCCGGTGTAATCGCCCATGACGATCGCACCCACACTGTCCCGCTCGAGATTAAAAGCAATGCCCAGCGCGCCATTGGCAAATTGGACCAGTTCCTGCGAGCGAACGTTCACCAGACCGGATATTTGAGCGATGCCGTCCCCTGCCTGGATGACTGTGCCAATCGCGCGCACCTCCATCTCCGGCTGGTAGGCTTCGATTTTCTGCTGCAGCTCAGCGGTTATTTGCTTGATCAGGTCCGACATTCTCCCTCCGGCGTTACATGTGTTAGGACGCTCAACCCATCCCCCCAACACAGATAAACGGCCGCCAAAGCGGCTGTCCTACGGCTTGAATGATTAAAATCATACCTGAAAGGCGCACAATTGTCCAGTTTGGCTTGTTTTCCAGTCTAACGTGCGAAGAACTGCAGTGCCAGCCTCAGGCGTGTCTCAACATCGCCAGGAGCATCACGTGGGATGGCTTGAATGGCCGCCTGAGCCTCGACCACGCTGTAGCCCAGGGAGGTGAGCGCGGAAAGCACCTCCGAGTCAGCCTCTCCCATGGCCGCAATGGATTCTAATCCCGGCCCTGCGCCGATCCGTCCTTGGAGGTGGAGCAGCACCTTTTGCGCGGTTCTTTTTCCCACCCCCGGCACCCTGCTGAAGACATCAGCCTGTTCGCTGAGCACCGCCCGGCGGATCGCCTCGGTGGATAGCGTTGAAAGGATCGCCAGAGCCAGCCGTGGCCCAACGCCATTGACGCCCAGGAGCAGACCAAAAAACTCCTGACCTTCTTCGCTTTCGAACCCGTACAGGCTGAGCGCATCATCTCGGACCACCAGATGAGTGAATAAATGAATGTGCTCCCCTACGTGGGCGTGATCGACCAGGGTTGCTGGCGCGTACACCCGCAGCCCGACTCCGCCCACTTTCAAGATCAGATGATCCTTGCCAACGGCTGCAACCTCACCCTCAAGGCTCGCAATCATAGAAACCTCATGCCGGTCGAATCAACCGCGAGCGGCGTTCTCCCGCCGCTGGTTGAATATCTCATACAAAATCACCGCCGCAGCGACCGCCAAATTGAGCGAATCGCTGCGACCGACCATTGGGATACGGACGACTAAATCGCACAGATTCAGGTGTTGAGGCCCTAATCCGTGGCGTTCGCTGCCCATCATTAACGCCAAAGGGTTGGGATAGTGCGCCTTGTGATAATCTTGCTCCGCCGAACCCGATGCGCCGACAACTTTGCACCCCGTCCGCTCCTTCCAGGCGGCGAACTCGTCCAGGCTTGCCCTCACCAAATTTTGTGAGAATATTGCCCCCATGCTGGCCCTTACGGCGGTCGGATCATACGGATCGGTGGAATTGTCCAGCAGGATAGCTCCCTTCGCGCCAACCGCATCGGAAGTGCGCAAAATTGTGCCAAGATTACCCGGGTCGGCCACCTCATTAAGGACGATCCACAAATCATCGGTGGCGCTGAGCGTCAGGTCCATGGGCTGCCAACGCTGACGCGCGACCGCCCCGATTCCCTGAGGCCCTTCTTTCAGCGAAATAGAGTGGAAGACATCGGCGGACACTTCCAGGGACGGAATACCGCTCGCCTTCGCCCGAATTATCAGGTCCGCGCCAAATTCGCTGACCAACAACTCGGGGGAGAAAATCAAAAACTCGATCGCAGCTCCCAGCTCAATGGCTTCGCCAACCAGCCGCAGCCCTTCCACATAGAATAGACCGCTGGCGTGGCGAAACTTCCGGTCACGCAGCTTACGAATCAGCTTGGCGTTGGGATTATCTGTGCTGGTGATGCGTACGCCATCCCCTCCTGCATGCAGTCCGATCTGCTTGTTGCGAGCGCTTTCCATCCTGGCTGATTCCTCAGGTATCTTTTAAGACGCTCAGGTGATAACGTGCGCTGTGGAGGTGGCAAATAGCGACGGCTAAAGCGTCGGCAGCATCATCAGGGCTGGGGATGGCAGGCAGGTTGAGCAGTGCGCGCACCATGTGCCCCATCTGGTGTTTATCAGCACCGCCATATCCGGTTATAGCCTGCTTAATTTCGAGCGGAGTGTACTCGGAGACTGCTATGCCTGCTTCGGCCATTGCCAGTAAAATGACGCCGCGCGCCTGACCGACGGCTATAGCTGTAGTTACGTTACGCTGAAAAAAAAGCTTCTCAACGGCGCAGCTCTCGGGCCGATAAAGAAGCAAGATGTCCCTCAGACGCTGGTACAACAGTAAAAGGCGCTCTGCCATCGCCGATTGGGCTGGCGTTGAGATCACCCCAAAATCGACGGAACGTAGGCCGCCGTCGGAAGTCTCCATCACCAGGCCATAGCCGGTCCGCGCAGTGCCCGGGTCTATGCCGATGGCTAACATGAGGGGCTAGTCGCCTTCTAGCGCGGCTACAGCCTCTTCGGTGATGCGCAGATTGGAGTAGACGTTCTGCACATCATCCAATTCTTCGAGCGCCTCGATCACTTTCATGACAGAGAGAGCATCCTCGATCGGGAGCTCGACCTCCTGGTTAGGGATCATGCGCAAGCCTGCTTCGTCAGGATGGATGCCGGCAGCCCGTAATCGGTCGCCTATCTCCTTGAATTTTTCTACTGGAGCGATGATTTCAATCTCCTCATCGTCGATGTTGACATCGCTCGCGCCAGCTTCCACGGCCAATTCGAAGATCGCGTCCGGATCGTGGCCTTGAGCCGAGATCGAAAAATAAGCGGAGCGGGAGAACTGCCAGCTCACCGAGCCTGCTTCGGCCATATTGCCTCCACCGCGGGTGAGCACATGACGGATCTCTGCCACCGCACGATTGCGATTGTCCGTCACCACCTCGATCATCAAAGCAATGCCGTGGCCGGCGTAACCTTCGTACCAGATCTGCTCCAACTGAGCGGCGTCTTTACTCTCGCCAGTGCCCCGCTTGATCGCCCGATCAATGTTGTCTTTAGGCATGTTCTGGGCGCGTGCGCGATCAATGGCAAGCTGCAAGCGCACGTTCGATTCCGGGTCACCACCGCCTTCTCGAGCTGCAATAACGATCTCACGCGCCAGGCGTGTAAAGATTTGCCCGCGTTTCGCGTCTGCTGCGCCTTTCTTTCGCTTAATCGTGGCCCAATGCGAATGTCCAGACATAAAACAACTCCTCGACAATCCCGGCTTAGAAGGGGAATGAGAGAACATAGCGATTATACCATGGCAGAAGCGAAGGATTTTCTCGCCGGTGATATGAACAAACGGCAGAGTTCCTCATACAAATAATACCCCATGCGCAAACAATTGCTATTCGCAAACAAATTATCGAAACGCTGATTCCCTGCGCCTCATTCCATGAACAGATCATTTATTTATATAATATATTATTAACAAGTATATTATTATATATAGTCTTTACACTTCTGCAAGGTGTGTATTTCGCTTATTGTTTTAAATTCTTTGAAGTACTAAAATCTAATTATAGGATTACCTAAAACGAACTAAATCATTACTGATCTCAAAGGAACGAAAAAGAAGTTCCCATGAGCTTATCCAGGTTGATGCGGTCATTAGGGGTCTCATTTCTGCTGGTTGGAATCCTCTTAGGGCAACCGGCCGAAGTCCGCGCAGCGCCGGATGAGAACATCAATCTGCGCTATTCGCTGCCAGGAAGAAATGCGATGCTTCCTGGCTTTGCGGATTTTACCGCCAGCCTGCGACATAACGGCTTACATGTCCCGGCAGGCGTCTACGTGCCAGGCGTGCTTGCCCTTCCTATCACCCAACAACCCAGGGATAATCCGGCGTTCGTATCCACCCAGGATGGTGTCGTCACCCAATTCTCACTGGCGAACTCCTTCGGCAGCGTCGGTTTATTGGCCCACAACACCCTCTCTGGGAGATTGTTCTTCGATTTGAACTTGCATCAAATCCTTTACCTGGCTTTCGCGGATGGTACCGTCCGGTATTACATGATCACATCCGTGTTGCGCTATCAGGCGCTCAGCCCAACCAGTCCCTATTCGAACTTTGTGAACCTGAGCAGACCTGATGAGCGGCTCACCAGTTCCGAGCTTTTCGAGCGAGTATTCACCACTAAAAACAGCCTGGTATTCCAGACCTGTATCGCAAAGGATGGCGAGCCGTCCTGGGGACGTATATTCGTAATTGCCAGGCAAATCGACCCACAAGCCGCCCAATTCGGCCTGGATCCGCTGGGCGCGTGGTTGAATTGATCGCGAAAATCCATTTAAAACCGCCAGGCTTTTGATCGCCTGGTGGTTTTATTAATCTGACGAAGATGTTGTGCTCAGCGGCTCGCCAGACGGCATTCCATCGATAAAGTAGATTATTTCCGGTTCAGACGCAGCGAGATGCCATGGCAAACCAGCGCCAGACCAAGCGCGGTCAAACCCAAATTGAACAAGAACGTTTGTGGAATACCGAACGGCATAACCGGCCGGGTTAGATCGGCGCCCGTCACTGCAATTAATGCGGACTGGGTGCCTGTTGCCGCCGGCACAGGCAGAGTTGCGATGGGGGTCGAGCTTGCCGCCGGCGAAGTGGGCGTCACCCCTGCTGGAAGCGTTGGAGTTACCCCGACAGGCGTATTCGTGGCCGAGGGGGTGACACCTGCCGGTGCGGTCGAGGTAGCCGTCGGTGCGACGGGTTCAGTCGGCGTCATCGTGGCTGGTATGGTCGGTGTGATGGGTGTTGGGGTGTTCGTAATCGATGGGGTAACGCCTGGAGGTAGGGTCGGCGTAGCGCTGGGCGTGAATGTCTGTGTGGGCGTGTGAGTGAAGGTTGCGGTGGGGGTGATGGGAGTGAATGAGGGCGTAGGCGTGTCAGTCGCGCTTAGAGTCGCAGTTGGGGTTACCGGGGTAGAAGTGGGAACGGCGGTCGGCGCTGGACAGACGGAGGGGGTCCAGAACCAATCCTGGCCGGTGGCTACGTTGCTTATCGGATTGCCAGTGGTCGGATCGAGAAGATTGGCACCGAAGTGGATCTCCACGATTGTATCCGTGGGACGGACGCCCGGCCATGGCGAGGTAATCGTAAATTGATACCCATCACTGACGTTGGTGGTAACCTGATAGGTTGGTGACGTGCGCAGATCGGGGGGATTCTGAATGTAATATTGGGTCTGTAGAATAACCGTCGCGCCACCAGGGGTATGCACCGTGCCGTGAGTCGTAATCGTGCCGGCCTGGAGCATACAGATGGCCTGATCCCCAGAAAGCTCCCATGTAATTGAATAACCACCTTGCTGAGCAGCCTGAGACTGAAGGCCGGCTGCTGCGCTGGCAGGCTGATAGACAAGCCCCAAAACGAAGCCCGCCAATAAGAACACAGCCGCCAAGCCATAGAGGCTATAGGCGGCCTTGCGTAACATACCACTAAGCTGCTTATTCATTTGATCTCCTCATTCTAATCAGATTCGTCTACCAAGAAACACCTAACTGTTATCATGCCCGCCAAACGCCTGCTTGGACAGGCGGAAACTGTCCTGGCGCGGTCAGTGCACTTCAGTTTGTAACTGGTAACCTACACCCTCAATATTGAGGATCAATCTCGGATGGTCTGGATCGTCTTCCAGCTTTCTCCTCAGCAAATAAATCAAGTACTTGATCCGTTTGCGCGCATTGGGAGTATCCTCGCCCCAGACTTCCTTGGCAATCGTCTCATAATTGACGATGCTCGGAGCATGTCTGGCGAGAATGACGAGAATCGAGAATTCCCGCGAAGTCAGATGGATCATCCTGTTTTGAATACTCACCTGCTTGGTGTCCAGGTTGATGACAAGCTGCACGGCGGGGAAGAACAGGCGGCGAACTTGCTCGCCTGTATCCGCACGGCGGAGCACCGCACGAACGCGCGCGACGACCTCGGCGTTGTAGAACGGCTTGGTCACATAGTCATCCACACCGCGCTGGAGGCCATCAACCACCTCTTCTTTGCTGGCTTTAGCAGAGACAACGATCACGGGCACTTTGGTCATCTGGCGGAGATACTTATAGGTCTCCCAACCATCCACTTCGGGCATCATAAGATCCAATAAGATAATATCCGGGGGGATATCGGCCACCTTTTTCAAAGCCTCGTTAAAATTCATGGCGCCGATTACATCAAAACCGGCTCCGCGTAAAATCTCTTTCAGCAGGAAGACCGTGTCTGGTTCGTCATCGATAATGAGGACCCGCTGCCTCTCCGGCGCTCCGTAAAGCAGGTCGAGATCTACCCCAGTAGTAGATTGAGGAGAGGTGGCCTGGCCACCTTCTCGCGAACCAGGTTCCTGACTCTTGAGCCTTTCGTAGATCGTCATCCCCTCTGCCATCCGAATACGCCTCCTCTTAAAAAGACCCGGCCACATTATTTGGCCGGGTTCGCAATTGGCTCCCTGAAGATAGCACCTGATCAGTTCACAGGCCTGCGATCCAAAATTATCTTCAGATCATTGCCGCCAAAATCGTGATTCGGATTTCAATTGTGACATTCTCGTACCCGGTCAAACCATACCCCAGGGGACGAAACCCAATGATTTCCACCAGGCTTTCCAAACAAATCAGACGTACTTTATCCCATTATAAACTGCTTTATAACTGTGTCAATACCTGATTTATCTCCATTATAAGGTTTGGTAGGCAGAAATTCAACACCCTGCCTGGATCGAATTCATTTTCAACACTTCCGGTGGTTATACACCGACCGTGAATTCCGTCTGCAGGCGATAGCCCACACGTCCGCTATTTAGTATCAATACAGGGTGGGCAGGATCCTGTTCCAACTTCCGTCGGAGAAGGTAGATCAGATACTTGATGCGATTGTGCGCCGCCGGGGTATCTGCCCCCCAGATCTTGTTGGCAATCATCTCGTACGTCACCAGGCCAGGCGCTTTTCTGGCTAATAACTCTAATAGCGTAAATTCTTTAACCGTCAGGTAATGAATTCTGCCATGATATTGGACTTCTTTCGAATCCAGATGAATGGTCAATCCGATTTGATCGAACACCAGACGGTTGGTCCTCTCCGGCACACCGGAGCGGCGCAAGACATTGCGCACACGGGCGACTACCTCCGCGTTGTGAAAAGGTTTGGTTATGTAGTCATCCACGCCCGATTCCAGTCCGGTGACGACATCCTCTTTGGCAGCCCTGGCCGAGATTACCAGTACCGGCGCACGAGTAACCTTGCGAAGTCGCTCGAAGGTTTGCCAGCCATCCACATCCGGCATCATCAGGTCGAGCAGGATTACGTCAGGCGAGAAACTGGCGGTTTTCTCAAGCGCCTCCTTACAGGATAGCGCTCCAGAAACATCAAACCCGGCGGTTTTAATGACTTCTTTCAGCAAACGGACGGTATCCGGCTCGTCGTCGATGATCAATACCTTTGGGCGATCCGCTCCGCCCAAGAGCGCATCCAGATCGAACCCGGTTTCACTAACTTTGGAAGCAGAACGGTTTGTCATCATTGCCCCCTTCCGATTGTCATGCTGTAGCCTGCATCGAATCAATCTTATACCATCAACTCGATCGAAGCTCACCACAATGAATAAACCGGCCTGGCAAATATCGATTGGCCGGTTTCGCAATTGGCTCCTTGAGGATCTTGCCCAAATAGCTGGGCCAGCGACCAAATTTCAACCCTCAGATCATCGCCGCCAAACTAAAATTTGTGTTGATAAATTTATTATATTACTTAACTATTACCAAGTCAAGCTCGAACAGTATGAATTTTATTTACTAGTTATTATGGATGCATCTTACAAAAGCCCAGTCGTGCTTTATAAAAGTGCCCCCACCTGAAGATGTGTTGGTTTAAGATAAACGGAGAGGGTATTTTCCTCTCCGTTGTCGAGCGTAAATGGAATTGCTTAGGCCTAGACTGCCATTTTGAAGTGATTCACGACGGCATCCCAATTGACCAAAGGCCAAAAAGCCTTAATATAGTCAGCCCGCCGATTCTGATAGGTTAAATAATAGGCATGCTCCCAGACGTCAAGACCAAGGATGGGCGTGTATCCATCCATATACGGACTGTCTTGATTGGCAGTGGAATAAACGAGCAGATTACCGGCAGCGTCCAGCGCCAGCCAAGCCCAACCTGAACCAAAACGGGTGGAAGCCGCCTGGTTGAACTTTTCGACAAAGGCATCGAAGGAGCCGAAAGTGTCAGTGATCATCTTGTCCAGCGCGCCGGAGGGGCGTTTGCTCCCGCCAGGAGTCAAGATCTCCCAAAACAGGCTATGATTGGCATGGCCGCCGCCGTTGTTCCTCACGGCTGTGCGGATTCCCTCTGGAACGGAGTTGATGTTGCGCAGCAGCCATTGCACATCATATTTCTGCAGTTGGGCATACTCCTTTAGCGCAGCGTTTAGATTGTTTACATACCCGCCATGATGCTTGTCGTGGTGAATCTCCATGGTTTTGGCATCTATGGCAGGCTCTAGAGCGTTAAACGCGAATTTCAGTGGGGGTAATTCGAATGGATAGGCCATCTGGATCGTCCTTTCTATTTTTCAGCAATAAGATCGAACCTCTCAACACTCATCGGACACCGATTGGTGAAAAGAAAGATGTCCGAATTATATACACCTTTTAGATGATATTACTACTAATAAGTTGCTGAGTCAATTCGTTGGGACCGCCTGTTTATGAAGTCAGGTTATAATCACTGACATCTGATGAAAACGGGTGAATTTGAAAACAAAATCAATCCGCCCATGCTTCAAACCACGTGGCGGAAAAAGGCGGAGGGGATCGGATGACCATCCGTGTAGTCACGGACAGCACATGCGATTTGATGGCGGAAACCATTCAGGAGCACAAAATAGAAGTCGTCCCTTGTTACTTAAATATCCGTGGACGCAGTTATCTGGACGGAATCGAGTATTCGCGCGAGCAGTTTTACCGGGATCTACCCGGGATGGAAACACCTCCCACAACCAGCGCGCCTGGTCCCGAGAAATTCGCCGCTGTGTACAAGAAGCTCATCGCCGAGGGAGCATCAGCCATCTTATCCATCCATGTTAACCGCCAGTGGAGCAACATGGTCAACGTAGCCCAACTCGCAGCCGAAACCATACCTTCCGTTCCGATCAAAGTCATCGACTCACAGCAGCTCTCTCTCAGCCTGGGTTTCTTAGTCCAGGCTGCCGCCGAGGCAGCCAACGCGGGCGGCAATCTGTCCGAAATCGTGGCCATGCTTCAGGAAAAGATCACCCGCACATACACAGTCGCCGTCTTGGATACGCTGGAATTTCTTCGACGGAGTGGTCGCGCCACCAAACTCCAAGCGCAGTTGAGCATTTGGCTACAGCTCAAGCCGTTCATCAAGATTTTCAAGGGAGAAATTACGCTGGAACCCATCCGAACTCGCCAGAAAGCATTACAGCGCCTGACCGCCTGGTTCCACGAGCACGGACCGTGGGAGCGGCTGGCGGTCGTTCACACCGGAGCGCGGGAATATGGCGAAGAGCTTTGGGGCCGACTGCTCGATTATCTGCCCGACGTAAGACGAATTTCCGTCCAGGTCACTCCCGTCATCGGAGCGCACGCCGGGCCGGGAGCGCTGGGGTTTTGTGGAGTGCAAGCGTAATAATTCCGATTCAGCGGAGTAATTGTCAGCAGCGCGACCGCATCCGCAACAGTTTCTGCATAAGTGATATCATCGTTTTATGACGACCTCGACTGCCATCGCCCATCCTAACATCGCTTTCATAAAATATTGGGGGAACCGGGACGAACGCTTGCGCTTGCCCGCCAATGGCTCGATTTCCATGAACCTGGACGGGCTGTTTACCCGTACGCAGGTCGCCTTCGATTCCCACCTGGACGGCGATAAGCTGATCCTCAACGACGCCTCCGCCCCGGACGAGACGCTCCAGCGTGTGCGCACCATCCTGGATGAAGTTCGGCGCTTGTCGGGCGTGACCCATTTCGCCCGGGTGGAAAGCCGCAATAATTTCCCATCCGGCGTTGGGATTGCCTCCTCGGCCTCCGCTTTTGCCGCCCTCAGTCTGGCGGCCAGCGCGGCGGCTGGCCTTGAGCTGAGTGAGGCGCACCTTTCGCGTCTCGCCCGGCTTGGATCGGGCTCGGCATGCCGTTCGGTGCCGGCCGGTTTCGTGGAGTGGCTGCTGGGCACCGGTGACCTGGATTCGTATGCTGTCTCCATCGCCAGCCCAGACCACTGGAAGCTGATCGATTGTGTGGCCGTGATCAGCCGTGAACACAAGATTACCGGCTCAACGGAAGGCCACCGGCTGGCCGCAACCAGCCCGCTGCAGGAACCGCGCGTGGCCGATGCTCCTCGCCGCCTCGACCTGTGTCGGCAGGCGATTCTTGCCCGCGATTTCGATGCTTTGGCCAGGGTGGTCGAGCTGGACAGCCACCTGATGCATGCGGTAATGATGACCTCTACGCCCGCCTTGTTGTACTGGGAGCCGGCCACTCTGACAGTCATGCACGCGGTTCGCGCGTGGCGCGGAAATGGTCTGCCGGTTTGCTACACCATCGATGCCGGGCCTAACGTCCACGTCCTTTGCGAGGCCGCGATCAGCGAACAGATAGCCGCCAGGTTGAACACAATAGATGGCGTTCAGGAGGTATTGGTTGCCGGACCGGGCGGCCCGGCTCACCTGGAGGCCTGATCCAGGCCGACTATTTTCTAGCAGATTTCTGATAAAAATAAAGCCTCAAAAGAGATATAATAAAGAGAAACCTTCTGGAGCGGCTGATTTCGGCATCGCTCTTTAGGCGGTTATCATCCAGAAAAAAAATTAAAGGTATGCAATGTCTGCCAGTTTTGTCAGTACACTCATCCAGTTCGTCATCGTCTTCGCCCTGCTGCTCTTCTTCCACGAGTTTGGGCATTTCATCATCGCCCGCTTGCTTCACATCGAGGTAGAAGAGTTCGGTTTCGGCTTCCCGCCGCGCATCGTGCGGCTGTTCCACGCCTGGGGCACAGACTTCACCTTGAACTGGATTCCCTTTGGGGCGTTTGTTCGCATCAAAGGTGAGAATGACCCCGATGTCAAAGGCGGAATGGCATCAGCCAGTCCCTGGACGCGGCTCGGGATATTACTGGGTGGGCCGGTCACCAACATCCTGGTTGGGATCGTGATTTTTACTGCCGTGTTCATGCGCATCGGCGCTCCGCAAACGAATATCGTCCAGGTGATGGACGTGGCCGCCAATTCACCCGCACAGTCGGCCGGCCTGAAGCCTGGCGACATGATCCTGAAGGTCAACGACACTCCGATCACCAGCATCACTGGCCTGCAGGATGCCATTCAAGCTAATCTGGGAAAGCCGATTGAACTCACTCTACGCCGTGGCAGCCAGACGCTGCAATTGGAAGTCACCCCGCGGGCGAACCCGCCGCAAAATCAAGGACCGTTGGGCATCAGTATCAGCAATCCTTATGTGCCCATCGCCTTGCCGCAGGCCTTGCCAACGGCCGTCAGCACGGCCTATGAACAAATGAGGCAGATTATCCTTCTGCCCGTCCATTTGATCCAGGGTTCCTTGTCGCCAGACCAGGCGCGCGTAGTAGGACCGGTTGGCATGTTCGACATTTACCAGGAAGCCCGTCAGCGCGATATCCAGGCCAGCCAGGCGCCAACGCCGGAATTCCCCGCGGTGAACGTGATGTGGTTCGTCGGCACGATCTCGATCGCCCTTGGATTGACCAACCTCTTCCCCATCCCTGCGCTGGACGGAGGTCGCATCCTGTTCGTGCTGCCAGAGCTGTTATTGCGGCGCAAGGTGCCTGCCCAATACGAGAATTTGGTCCACCTGATCGGGTTTGCCACCTTGATACTGTTCATCAGTTACGTGACGATTCAGGATCTGGTGCATCCGGTTGTGCTGCCTTAGATTGGGTTGAGAGGTTCGTATGGATTTGAGTGCTATGCGTAAACCGCCGTTCAAGCAAGTCTTGAACGCTTTGCTCGACACAAATACTCCATTCCCTCCCCTTTATCTGCACCGCCTTTCGAACCTGGAACCGCAGGAAGTGGAGGAATTGAAAGCCATCTGGAGCCAGATCGACACACAGCGCAAACGCAGCTTGTTGGGAGACCTGGAAGATCTGGCTGAGGCCGATGACCTGCTCTCTTTTGATGAACTGGCCCGTTTCACCCTCAAAGACAACGATCCCGTGGTGCGCACGCTGGCCATCCGCCTCTTATGGGAGGCCGAGGATAAGAAGCTGGTGCCGGCTTTTCTCGAGATGATGGAACGCGACCCCGATGTGGAAGTGCGCTCGACGGCTGCATCCGCGCTGGGCCGTTATGTGTATCTCGGCGAGGTGGATGAGATCCCGGAGGAGATGCTCCATACGATCGAGGAACGCCTGCTGGCGGTCACGCGAGGCTCCGATCATCCCAAGGTCAGGCAGCGAGCTTTGGAAGCGCTGGGATACTCTGGGCGGCCCGAAGTCCCCGAGCTGCTGCTGACGGCTTACGCTTCCAACGATAGCGGCTGGCTGACGAGCGCACTGTTCGCCATGGGTCGTTCGGCGGATACGCGCTGGGAGAATGAAGTCATACGCATGCTGGATCACGCCCGCTCCGATGTACGCCTGGAGGCGGTGCGGGCCGCCGGAGAGCTGGGTCTGGCCAGCGCTCGCGAGCCATTGATCGAGATGCTGACTGAAAATGGAGACGAGGACGATTTTGTCCGCTCGGCGGCCATTTGGTCGCTCTCGCAAATCGGCGGCGAAAATGTGCGCGATGTTCTCGAAAACTTGCTCGAGAATACCGAGGACGAAGACGAAGCCGACCTCCTGGAAGATGCCCTCGATAACCTCAGCTTTACTGAGGATATGCAAATCTTCGAAATGTTCGACTTCAATCCGGATGGAGAAGAGCGCATCTTCGACCAGGAAGAAGACCTTGAGGATTCAGACAACCAGGAAGATTAGCTGAACCAGAAAACCGAAGCCGGGGAAGGGGAGAACCCCAACATGGCGCTATTTTTAACCATCGTTGCGCTGATCGGCGGACTGACCCTCGGGGGGAAAGCACCTTTGCAAACATCGGACATTCAGGTCGTTGATCCCACGGTGAGTTATCATTTCGGCGAAGACATCGATTTTCAGGCGCGCATTATCCCATCCGATTCCACCCGCACAGCGGACATATTTTTCCAGCCGGCCGGCGATGAAGTGCACGTGGGCACCGCCGAGGTTGATAACCAGGGTATCGCCAGTTACCATTTCTCCTTGCAAACAGGCGCCATTCGACCTTTCGCGCGCATCACCTACTGGCTCCGCTTTAGAACCGCCGATGGATACGAATACACCAGCCCAATGTTCTGGTTCGACTATGTTGACAACCGCTTCGATTGGCAGGACCTGGCCGACGGACCGATCCGCGTGCACTGGATTCGGGGGGATGTCAGCTTTGGCCAGGCTGTTCTGAATACCGCGCAGAAGGGCCTCGATGAAATTCAGCGCATCGTTCCATTGACCCCAAACCAACCGATTGATTTCTATGTCTATCCGGATATTTCTGACCTGCAGGCAGCCTTGCAGCTGGGAGGACAGGACTGGGTGGCTGGATCGGCCAGCCCCGACTTGGGCGTGGTACTGATCTCGATTCAGGCTGGCCCCGATCAGCGGCTTGAGCTGGAGCGCCAGGTTCCGCACGAACTTGCCCACACCCTGCTCTACCAGGCCACCGGCAGCGGTTATTCGAATATTCCCGTCTGGCTGTCCGAAGGGATTGCCTCGCTGGCCGAACTGTATCCCAATCCGGACTACCAGAGGTCGCTGGATGTCGCTCGGGACAGCGGTGGATTGTTGAGCATTGCTTCACTGTGCACGTCATTCCCCAAGGATGCTTCCGGGGCATTCCTTGCCTACGCAGAGGCGACTTCTTTCACCCGCTACTTGCAGAAGAATTACGGCACGTCTGGCATACAGGCCATGATCCGAAAGTACGTCGATGGGTTGGGCTGCTCGGAAGGGGTCGACGCGGCCCTTGGTGTCAGCCTCGCCCAGCTCGAATTCCGTTGGCAGAACGACAGTCTGAAGGCCCAACCCGGGCGGGCTGCTTGGATGCGCCTGTTGCCATACCTGGCCTTGTTTCTCCTCGTAATCACCCTTCCGATGATTCCGGTGTTGATCTCTTTATCGAAACGAAAGGCAGTAGTGAAACCGTGAGTGAGGCAGGCAAAGCCAATCAAGCGCGTTTACACGCCTTTGTCGAAGGGCGTGTCCAGGGGGTTGGTTTCCGTTTCTTTGTTATCGATCTGGCTTACGGATTAGGCCTGCGCGGTTGGGTGCGCAACACGTACGACGGGCAGGTGGAAGTGCTGGCAGAGGGTGAACGCGAGGCCCTCGAGCGCCTGCTGGCTGAATTGCACCGGGGTCCTCGCTCGGCTTATGTTACCGACGTCAAGGCAACCTGGGAACCGGCAAGCGGCGAGTTCATCGATTTTCGCATCAGGCCAACCAGTTGACTCATCTCCACCGAAATACAAAAACAGGCGCCTTTGAGACGTGCGCCTGTTTTTGCTTTCGATTTGGCCTATTGCGCTTGTGTGCCCCAGCGTAAGCCGCGCATCATTCCGCTGCCGAGTGGAGTCCCTGTCCCGTTACAGGCGCCAGGCCCGTAACCGCCGGCTTGCATTTGGGTCATCCTCTGGCTCATCCAATCAGCCTGCTCCTGAGTGATCTCGCCATTTGCCACAGCTTGCTTGATGGCATCGGCGCGGACATCGAGCCACAACGAGCGGAATTCCTCAACCGTTAGGCCTTGAGACTGGGCGATCTGGGACATGGTTTCGCCGTTGGCCAGTCGCTGGTTGATCTCGTCTTCCGATAGATTGAGTTTCGCAGCGAAGGCGGACACCATCTCATCGTGCATCAGGCCGGTACCCTGACCGGGAGCAAAGCCACCAGCCACCATGCCGCGCCCACCCATTCGTCCAGGACCAATCCCGGTCGCACCGGCGACGGGTGGTGTGCCCGCCTGAGCATAGACAGCGCCGACAGCCGCCAGCGTACCTGCTACCACTCCCACAATGACTACCGCAATCCACACTTTTTTCATTTCTAACCTCCTCAGAATTTGATCGCATCGTACAGTGTCGATAATAGTGGGAGGCTATGAAGATTTTATGGAGAACGGCTGAAGGTCATATGAAGGTTTATGAATAGCGGTTTATGTCAGACCTCTTCGCCCGCCAGCAGCTTGGCGCGCTTCCACGGCGGCAGGTCGGAGTCCTCGGCCAGAATGGCGCGCAGCTCGTATATCTGATCGCGGAAGGCGGCCGCCTTTTCGAATTCCAGGTCTCTGGCGGATTGCTTCATTTGCTTTTCGAGCTCAGCGATGATCCGCTCCAGTTCCCGACGCGGCACACGCGCCGCCGCTTCAGCCGAGTATCCGCCGCGCTGTTCGGCGGTGGCATGCTGCACGCTGATCCGCTCGGTCAGATCGTAGACGGCCTTGACCACACTGGCGGGTTCGATGCCGTGCTTCTCGTTATATGCCGCCTGTTTGGCCCGTCGCCGGTTCGTTTCGTTGATCGCGCTGCGCATTGCATCGGTAATCTGGTCAGCGTACATGATAACCTTGCCATTCACATTGCGCGCTGCCCGTCCGATAGTTTGAATGAGCGCAGTATCGGATCGTAGAAAGCCCTCCTTGTCTGCGTCCAGAATGGCAATTAGCGAGACCTCGGGCAGGTCCAGGCCTTCACGTAGCAGGTTGATGCCTACCACCACGTCGAATACACCCAGGCGTAAATCACGCAGGATGCCCACCCGATCGAGCGTGTCCACTTCTGAGTGCAGATAATGCACCTTGACGCCCAGTTCAAGGAGGTAATCAGCCAGATCTTCAGCCATGCGTTTGGTGAGCGTGGTGACAAGCACTCGCTGACCCACTTCCACCCGCCGCTTGATCTCGCCCACCAGATCGTCGATCTGCCCTTTGGTCGGCCGCACCTCAACCTCGGGATCGAGCACCCCCGTCGGACGGATGATCTGCTCCACCACCTGATCGGCGTGCTCCATTTCGTAAGGCCCGGGCGTCGCCGATGTGTAAATGGTCTGTCCCATGATTTCTTCGAATTCCTCCCACTTCAGAGGACGGTTGTCCAGGGCGGAAGGCAGACGGAAACCATACTCGACCAGAACCGTTTTACGGGACATGTCGCCGTTGTACATACCGCGTATCTGCGGTAAGGTCATATGAGACTCGTCGATAATTAACAGATAATCGTTTGGCAGGTAATCCATCAGCGTCCATGGGTGTGAACCCGGCGGGCGCTGGTCCAGGTGACGGGAGTAGTTCTCAATGCCTGCGCAGTAGCCCACCTCGCGCAACATCTCCAGGTCGTAACGTGTGCGCTGCTCCAGTCGCTGCGCTTCGAGAAGCTTGCCCTGCGACTTGAAATACTGCAAGCGTTCTTCGAGCTCTTGCTCTATGTCTGCGATCGCCTTTTTAAGGCGCTCTTCAGCAGTAATGTAGTGCTTGGCAGGGTAGATATCCACCTTATCGAGATCGCCGTACATTTCCCCGGTGATCGGATTGAGCGCTATGATGCGCTCCACCTCGTCGCCGAAGAAGGTGATGCGGTATGCGCGGTGATCCTCGTATGCCGGCAATACCTCCAGAGTGTCGCCGCGCACGCGGAACACCCCCGGTCTGACTTCCATATCGTTGCGCTGGTACTGGCTCTCCACAAGCTGGCGTAATAAAGCATTGCGGCGGTAAATCTTACCTTTTTCCAGATTGATGACGATCTTTCCGTACGCCTCCGGATCTCCTAAGCCGTAAATCGCCGAGACCGAAGCGACGATAATCACATCACGGCGGGACATCAGTGCGGTCGTGGCTGCAAGACGCAGCCGGTCGATCTCCTCGTTGATGTCCGTCTCCTTTTCGATGTAGAGATCGTGTCGCGGGACGTACGCCTCAGGCTGGTAGTAATCATAGTACGAGACGAAGTACTCGACCGCATTGTTCGGGAAGAATTCCTTGAACTCGGCATAAAGCTGGGCCGCCAGAGTCTTATTGTGCACCAAGACGATGGCAGGACGCTGCACCTGCTGAATCACATTGGCGATGGTGAAGGTCTTGCCAGTGCCGGTGGCGCCTAAGAGCACCTGGTGACGGTATCCCTTACGCAGACCTTCCACAAGCTGTTGGATGGCTTCTGGCTGGTCGCCGGTAGGCTGATAGGGAGCATGCAATTGGAATTCCATCCGTATCCCTTTCTCACCGATAACCCAAGAATGAGAACATTAATTCTATCACACCTTTTGAGTGGGCAACTTTAGGGTAAAAATCGCTCCGCCGGCAGGATGGTTGGCAGCCAGCAGGTCTCCACCATGAGCGCGGGCAAGCTGCCGGGCGATGGCCAATCCCAGGCCCGTGCCGCCGTCTTCACGGCTGCGGGCGCGGTCGGCGCGGTAGAATCGCTCGAAAATATGCGCCAGATCCTCAGGGGAGATGCCTGGGCCGCTGTCCTGTACAGCCAACTCGGCTGATCCAGAGCTGCATCTCAAAGTGAGCGCTACTCGCCCACCGGCGGGCGTGTAGCGCAGAGCATTGCTGAGTAAATTGGTGAGAATCTGCTCGATGCGGGCAGAATCCAGGTTGAGGGTCAGATTGTCACATCCGGAAGCGCACTCGAAACTCAGCTCCACCCCGCGGGTTCTCGCTTCAGGCTGGAAACGCTCGACAATCCGGCCGATCAGCGCCGGAAAATCAGTGGGAGCCAGCTCGAGACTGAGCTCGCCCGCGTCCGCCAGAGCCAGCGTCCGCAGATCATCCACCAGGCGGGAGAGGAGTCGATTCTGGTCGAGCAGTGGCTGGAGATTTTCCGTATTGAGCGGGTAGATGCCATCCTGCAAAGCCTCGAGCTGGGCTCGCTGCACCGCCAGAGGTGTGCGCAGCTCGTGGGCGATGTCGGCCGTCATCGCGCGGCGGTTCTGCTCCGCTTTTTCAAGCGATGCGGCCATAAGGTTGAAGGTGCGGGCCAGCAAACCGACTTCATCGCCGGTATTGACCTGCACTCGCTGGCTCAAATCTCCATGGCTTATTCGGGAGGCCGCCCGGGTGAGCTGGTCGATCGGCCGCAGGAAGCGGTACGCCAGGACGAGAGCCAGAGCCAGACCGATGACGCCTGCCACCAGTCCAGCCAGCATGGCTGCCTGGTTTAACCGGTTGAGCAGCGGCTGTTCTATGCTGGGAGGGAACCACATGCCGCCCGCCGCCAGCAGATACCCGATTACTGTCCCTTTCGAGTCGACCAGGGGGATTGCGCTCTGTAGTTCGGTCATGGAAAGCTGGCCGGTCGGGTTGGCATCGTTCGAATCGGCCACCAGGCGGCCGGAAGCGTCCGCCACTTGCAGGCGCTGGCCCATCATCGCGCCCATGCCCGCCCCGCCGCCTGGTCCATTTCCCTGGCCGTGAGGGCTATCCAACAGCGCTTCAACCCCCTGCCAGGAGCCGTGCTGGGCATAATACTGCTCAAGGTCATTCACTAGCTCCTGACTTCCCGCCATCCCGCCGCGGAACATGAAAGCGCGCACCTCGCGCGGGTTGCTCAGCCGTACGAAGAGCACCACGCTGGCGATGGTCACCAGAATGACCAGCACGAAGGACAGGATCAGCCGCAAACGCATATCAACCTTTTCGAAATCGATAACCGACCCCGAAGACCGTTTCGATGTACACCGGGTTTTTCGGATCAGGCTCGAGCTTGGCGCGCAGGTTCTTGATATGAGCGTCGATGGTACGCTCATAGCCCGCGTAGGTCTCACCCTGGGCCGCTTCCAGAAGCTGCAGTCTGGTGAAAACCCGTCCCGCCTGGCCGGCGAGGGTCGCCAGCAGGTTGAACTCGGTTGGGGTCAGATCAAGAGAATGGCCGGCGCGTCGGGCGATGTGAGCATCCAGATCAATCTCGAGATCGCCGGCGCGTATGAATGACGAAGGCATCGCTATGCCGCCTGCTCTCCGCAGGACGGCGCGCACACGCGCCACGACTTCGCGCGGTGAGTAGGGCTTTAGGATGTAGTCATCCGCGCCCAACTCCAGGCCAACCAGCCGATCAGTCTCCTCCACCCGTGCGGTGACCATGATGATGGGCGTTGTTCCCTTACGGCGTATTTCTCGCGCCACGTCAAGCCCATCCATTCCGGGCAGGTTTAGATCCAGCAGGATCAGATCGGGGCGGGAGTGCTCCCAAAGGGAGAGGCCCGTATCGCCGCGCGATGCGGTCAACACGCTGTAGCCGGCCTTCTCCAGATAAGACCGCAATACCCGTACCAGCTCAGGCTCGTCCTCGATGATCAGGATGGTTGCCATACGTTCATTATAGCAGACAGGGTTTCCATCAAGCGAACGCGCCAGTCTCCGCCGTGGTTGGCGTAAGGCAGCCAGTACGCGTTCTTGCCGGCGCGGGCATCTTCGAGGGGTGGCAGGTTGCGTTGAGCGACGCCGTCCGGCAGCGGCGGAAAGCGCAACACAATCTGGTCGCCTTCCACAGCGACGGAAGCCAGGCCGGCTTTCTCGGCGCGCAGCTTAACTTTGATCTGATAGAACAGGTTGGCCACTTCTTCGGGCAGCGGCCCAAAACGATCAACAAATTCTTCGGCCAACGCATCGACGCTCTCTTCGTTGTCCAGATCGGCCAGGCGCCGGTAAAGGCGCAGGCGCAAATTCTGATCGGGAACATAATCGACCGGCAGGCCGATGGAGAGCGGTAGATCCACGGATACGGGCATACGGCCTTCTTTGAAGGCCAGCTTCTCGCTTTCGCTCAATGGCAGACCCGCCGATTCGCGCAACTGGCGCACAGCCTGGGCCAGCAAGCGGGTGTAAAGGTGAAAACCCACCGCCGCGATATAACCGTGTTGACGGGTGCCGAGCAGCTCCCCTGCACCGCGCATCTCCAGATCACGCATGGCAATCGAATATCCAGCGCCAAGCTGCTGGTGTTCAGCGATGACCTCGAGGCGTTCCTCCCCGTTTATTGTCGGCGGGCGCCGCGAGTGGCGGAAGAAGTATGCGTAAGCGCGTACAGCCCCCCGTCCCACGCGTCCACGCAACTGGTAAAGCTGGGCCAGTCCGAAGGCATCAGCCCGATCAACGATCAGGGTATTGGCATTGGGAAAGTCCAATCCGGATTCGATGATGGAGGTGCACAGGAGCACGTCGATCTCGCCGCGGGAGAAAGCCTGCATCACCGCTGCCAGTTCGTTCTCCGGCATCTGACCGTGGGCGATGCCAATGCGCGCCTCAGGCACCAGATGCTTGAGGTGTTCCAGCATGGCGGGGATCGTCTGCACCCGGTTGTGGACGAAAAAGACTTGACCATCCCGATCCAATTCGCGTAGGATGGCCTGACGAACCAGGCGGGGCGAGTACGGACCCACATGGGTAACAACCGGGAGGCGCTCATCGGGCGGCGTGTTGACGGTGGATATGTCACGCACTCCAGTAAGAGCCATGTAAAGCGTACGTGGGATGGGTGTGGCTGTCAGTGTGAGCACATCCACTTCGGTGCGCAGCCGCTTGAGGTGCTCTTTGTGGGTCACACCAAAACGCTGCTCCTCGTCGATCACCACCAGCCCCAGATCTTTGAACTGCACATCGGCCTGGATTAGGCGGTGAGTGCCGATAACGATATCGATCGCCCCGCTTTTCAAGCGGCTGACAATCTCTTCCTGCTCTTTCGGCGAGCGGAAGCGGGAAAGCATCTCGACAGTAACCGGGAATGCGGCCAATCGTTGCTTGAAGGTCTCGAAGTGCTGCTGAGCCAGGACGGTAGTCGGAACCAGCACGGCCACCTGCTTGCCATCCATCACTGCCTTGAAGGCCGCCCGCAGGGCCACCTCTGTCTTACCGTAGCCCACGTCGCCGCACAACAGACGATCCATCGGCCGGGCGGTCTCCATGTCCCGTTTGACCTCCTGAATAGCTCGAATTTGATCCTCGGTCTCCACATAGGGGAAGCTGGCCTCGAGTTCGCGCTGCCAGGGCGTGTCAGCCTGGAAAGCGTGCCCGCCGGCCACCTGTCGTTTGGCGTAGAGCTCTAACAGGTCGCGGGCTACTTCCTGGACGGCCGCGCGCACGCGCTGCTTGGTCGACTGCCAGTCGGCCGATCCAAGACGGGTGGGCGACGGCGGCTGGGCATTCGGGCCGATATACCGCGTCAGTCTGTCAGCCTGGTGAATGGGCACATAGAGCTGGTCACCTCCATCGTATTCGATCAGAAGGAACTCTCGCTCGATGCCATCCAGTTTGCGCTGAACCAGGCCCATGTACCGGCCAATGCCGTGATCCACGTGGACGACCCAATCTCCCACCTGCAGGTCGGCATAGACCGCCTCGGGCGCCTCGGCCACAGGCCGGGCGCGCTGGCGAGGCTGCGGGCGCTCCCAGCCGAAAATCTCGCTATCGGTCAGTAAAGTCAGGCGCGCGCCCCCATCCATGGACAGAATCCAGCCCTCGCTCAGTGATCCTTCGAGAAACATGGGCGGATTCTTTTCGGGAAGCGCAGCCGGAGTCTGCTCCGCCCACAGCTCCCTCAACCGCGGCACCTGGCGTGACACGATCACCAATCGCTCGCCCGCTTTCGCCCGTCGTTGCATGTCTTCGATAAACGTCTTGACCTGGCCGCCAAAGCGTGGTCCAGGTTGGAAGCGCGCGGCCAGCGACGAAGGCTCCTCGGCCGTGGAATACCCCAACTCGATGGCCAGGTGATCGCCAAGGCTATCCTCGATCTCCACCCATGAGAGATATGGGACGGGGAAATCCGCCGCCAAGCTGCCTTCAGCAACGCTCTCCTTGCGCATTTCGACCGCCAGCTCCTCCACCTCGGTGATCGTGGCGCGCAGCATATCCAGATCTTCTGCCACCACCAGGCTGCCGCGCGGAAGGTAATCCAGCAGGCTGGAGGGCATCGGGTGCACTACTGGCAGATAAAACTCATGGAAATCCTGCGGCGCGATTCCATACTCTTCGGCGCGCCCGGGCAACGCTTCGCGCGCGGGGGTGATCAACAGTGTATCGAGATTTCGGACGGTGCGTTGAGTGGCCGGATCGAAAACGCGCAATGTGTCGATCTCATCGCCGAAGAAATCCAATCGGGCAGGCAGATCTTCAGCCGGTGCCCATATGTCCAGGATGCCACCCCGATGGGAGAACTGGCCAGGTTCCAGCACAGTCTCGACAAATTGGTAGCCGATGTCTGCCCAGGAGCGTACCAATACCTCAGGCTGAATTTGAAGTCCGGGACGCAAGATGCGCGAAGCCCTGATAAAATCCCGGCGGGGTAAGGTGCGTGTCATCAGTGCGCGAGCCGGAACGACGATGAGGGGCGGTTTTTCCGGCCGGCTCACGCCCGGGATGTGATAAGAAGCCAGGGATGCAAGCGCCAGGAGACGCTCACGGCGGGTGGCGGCGCCCCACGCAGCCCGCTCATAAAAGAGGGGGTTCGGTTCGGGAAACAGGCGTGCCTGACTTCCGCCCAGCCAGAAAGCCAGCTCGTCCAGCACGACCAGAGCGCGGTCGGAACGGTCGATCAGGTAGAGGATCGGTTTTTCCAGGTCTGTGTAAAGAGCCGCCAGCACGGGCAAGCGTGCGGAGCGCGGCAGAGCCAAACCCTTGGGCGCCTCCGCCGAGCGCAGCCCCTCCTGCAAGCGCTGATATTCAGGTAGGGAACGGATCGTTTCGAGCAGACTCATTCTTCTACCACCACCCCATTGAAGCGTGTCATGGCTTTGTCGAGACCCTCGAGCACGAAGACGCGCAGGGCGGTTGCCGCCCGGTCAAGGACCTGACCGAGCAGATCGCGTTCCTCGCGGGTAAAATTCTGCAGAACGTAATCGGACGGATCCATGTGTCCGCGTGGGTGCCCAATGCCGATGCGCAGGCGGGGAAAATCCTGAGTGTTCAGCGACTGGATGATCGAGGCCACACCCTTTTGCCCGGCAGGACCGCCACCGGGACGCAGGCGCAGTGTGCCAAACGGCAGATCAAGGTCGTCATGAACTACGATCAGGTTTGTCAGCGGCAGCTTGTAAAAGCGTACAAGCGATGCGACTGCCTGACCGGATAGGTTCATGTAAGTCTGTGGCTTGGCCAGGATGATGCGGTGACCATCCAGGTTGGCTGAGCCGATCAGCGCCCGGGATTGAACGCGGCTTAGGGTGGTGCCCAGTTCCGTCGCCAGCCGATCGATGGTCATGAAACCGACGTTGTGGCGCGTTTCACGGTATTCGCGGCCGGGATTACCCAATCCTACGATCAAATAAACGTCCCCTGTTTCATCCGAAGAGGGTTTAAAAATTCGCGCGAGCACGTTCACCATTCAACTTCGTCAAAATTAGGCAAATCTTCGCCGCCACTTCAAGCCGGACTTCACTCCTTCCGCCGATTTCTGCGCAGGCGCACGTAGAGTGCGCCGAGAAGGAAAAGCGCAGCCGCGGCGCCCACCCCTCGGGCAGCACTGGCTGTCAGCATAGAGAATGTCACCACCGCCGGATTGGCGGGAAGCGGCGTCGGCGTGACGGGGTCCAGGGGCGAGACCTGGCTGCTTCCTGCTGATCCGCCATTTGCGTCATTTGAGAATAAACTATATGGTTTTCTTCCAATAATATTGATACGACTTGAGACGAACCCGCCCGTTAGCCCGATGGGCGGAGGTGTACAGGCAATTTGATCGGCTGCGGGCAGGTCGTACCGGGCGCCAGAACCCATCATTGCGGGTTGGGCATAAGCAGGATCCACGCAGGCCATGGAGATCCAAAGCACCCACAAGAAAACCAGCATACGGGCGAACATCGTAACTTGTAATTTTATCACACCTGTCTATATCATTCAGATTTTGTGGAGGCGGTTCTTGGGTGAATACCATCCAAATACCTCCGATTCATGGGAGCTTATCCCTGTCGACGCCATCATGTCAGGCAGACGAATATGGATATCCGCTCCACAAAATTAAATTCCGATTAAGTAGACAATATGGGTATACTATGGTATGATTAAAATTAATTAAGATTCAACACCAGGGGGTCAATGGATTAGCCGTTAACCCACACGGGCCAACACAATATTCCACCCCCGCCTCTGTCTAACCATCCTTATCTTGAGAAATCGAGGAGAGAATAATGGCGACGAACATCTTAAGCTTGGTCATTCTAGTTGCAGCGTCATCCGGATTGGTATGGCTGGCATGGCGCGCGTGGCATGCCAGGAATATTTTCGCGCGTGTAGCCGCAGGATTGCTGAGTAGCCTGCTTGCCCTGATCCTGGTTGCGGTGAGCGTCGTGGCAGCCATAGGACTGGTTAAGATCTATGCCCCGCGCGGCGGTCCTATTCAGGACATCCACGCGCAGGGCTCGCCGCAGCAAATCGCCCGTGGCGAGCACATCACTCAAGCATTTTGCGCCTCATGCCATTCGACGACCGGCGGTATGCCTTTGACCGGCGGAGTAGACATGGCAAAAGATCTTCCCTTCCCGCTTGGCTCATTCGTTTCGGTCAACCTGACGCCGGCTGGGCCGCTCAAGAACATGTCGGATGGAGAAATTTTGCGCGTTTTGCGCGAAGGCGCCGACCCCAACGGCCGCTGGCTGCCGATCATGTCGAATGTGAGCGTCAAACACATGAGTGATGAGGACCTGATGGCCGTCATCGCCTTCTTACGCAGCCAGGAGCCGGTGGAAAATGTGACCCAGCAGCCTCCCGATAAAATTAATCTATTAGGCGCCATCATGATCGGTGTGGGTTTGCTTCCCATGGAACCTCCGGTCGTCGGGCCGATCACTGCACCGCCCATGGCCGCAACGGCGGAATACGGCGCGTACATCCTCAGCTACCAGGACTGTCGCACCTGCCACGGGCCAGACTTGACCGGCGGAACGAACCCCCTCTTGCCCCGGGGGCCCAGTCTGCGCGTGGTCAAAGGCTGGACGCAGGATCAGTTTATCACCACCCTGCGCACGGGGGTGAATCCAGGCGGCCACATGCTGAGCGACGTGATGCCGTGGAAACAGATCGGAAAGATGGATGACGTCGAGTTGTCCGCGCTGTATCTTCATCTGGTCAGCCTGCAATGAATGCAAGGAATGGTTGAACCCGCTCAAAAACAATTCCCTCTTTCGGTATTGATACTATAATATGCGCTAGCTATTCACGGCAGCATTAATATAAAAAACTCATCGAAGGAGGGATTGTATGAGAGCCTTTCGGGCGCGAGTGGTTTCACATCAGAAAATGGCCGTATGGTCGATCATGGTTGCGGCGCTATTAGCAGTGCTGAGCGCCTGCAGCAGTGCACCCACATCGCCGCCGGTGCCGCCAACCCTCGCGCCGACCGAAGCGCTCCAGCCGCAGCCGGCCACTCCAGTCCCGCCCACTCCCACGGAATTGCCCACCGCGACGGCTGAACCCACCTTCACGCCCTCTCCCACGGCAACGCCGCTCCCGCCCCTCGCGGTGCTCGCGGATGGCTTCGACGCCTGGTGCGCCCCGTTGAGAGATGCAGTCGCCAGGATCGACAGCCCAAACGCGCCGCAGGATGCCCGCAAGCTGAAGGTTGCGAATGGGCGCCTGGTCGTACCCATCCCTGCCAGCGCCTGCGCATTGATGTTCCGCTTCAACCAGGCGCTTCCCCAGGGCACCACGCTGACGTTTATCGATGGAAAGAACCCATTCTTGAAGCTGCCGCTGGCCGTAGACCCCAGCCAGCCGGACTTGGGCTGGGCGACCGCGACGCATCCATACGTGGTCAATCCTCCACTTTGGGAGGTTACCTATCAGTTGAGAGTCAGCGCGCCAGACGGTTCCGAACTGTGGTCGAAACCCGTGGTTTTCGCCAAGCCGCTGCCTGAACCGTGTATCTTCGGCGGTTTCCCTGACCCGGTAACAATGTGGTGTCCAATCACCGACCCGTGGGAGGTCGAACCACACCCCGGAGTGGTTTACCCATACGATCACAATCGCCTGCTGACGCCTCAGCCTCCAAAATAAGATAAGTAGTTTAAGAGAATAAAAAGCCGATTGATTTATCAGTCAATCGGCTTTATTTTCAAAAAACCGAAGAAGAGGTCATATAGGATCCGGTAAACCGATCGTGCGTTCGACCAGGAGCCTGTATGACCTCCTATATTGAAGGGGTTCTGCCCCGATTTTACCCAAGATGAGGGTCAGCGGTTATTCGTCGGCTTTTACAATGCAATCGACCGGACAGACCGATACGCAGTGCGGCGAATCGTAGTAACCGACGCATTCCACGCAGGTATCCGGATTGATAACATAAATGTCGCCTTCGGTGATCGATTCAGTGGGGCACTCGGGTAAGCACGCGCCGCAGGCGATGCATTCGTCGGTGATTTTCATGGCCATGGTTGGTTTCTCCTGATTAATCGTAGAAATACTGCCAGGAAATAGATTAACCGTAAGCGGCGCGTCTGGGAATGGACAAACATCACCCAATGAGTGGACGAATGTTCATTTTTTCATCCAAATCCGAGACCCTTTTCCTTCATAGAAATATACCTCCCCCTCCCCACCACCAGGTGATCCAGCACCTCCACATCCAGTAGCTTGCCGGCCTGGACGAGCGCTCGCGTCAGGGCCACATCGTCCGGGCTGGGCGTAGGATCTCCCGAGGGATGGTTGTGCACCACCAGGATGGCGGCTGCATTGCGCCGGATGGCGCCCTTAAATACCTCGCCTACCCGCACCGTCGAGGCGTTGAGGGAACCATGGTATACCTCGTCGATGGCCATCAAATGGTTGCGTGTGTCCAACACCATCACCCGCAAATATTCCTGCTCAAGAGCGCCCATCTCGTACAGCACCAGATCGGCGGCGTCCTTGGGCGAGTGGATCGCGGTTGGCTCGTCGTCGGGTTTCTCGGTCGCCAGGCGCCTGCCGAGCTCAATGGCCGCTTTGATTTGGGCGGCTTTGGCCGGCCCGACACCGCGCTGGGCGCACACCTGATCAAAGCTGGCGCGCTGGATGCCAGCTAGATCGCCAAGGTCCCGCAGGAGGCGCTGGCCAACCTGCACAGCATTTTCGCCGGCTACTCCCACGCGCAGGAGAATCGCCAGCAGCTCGGCTTTGGTCAGCACCTGTGGTCCGTAAGCGGCCAGCCGTTCGCGCGGTCGCTCTGAGGCGTGTAGATCAGTGATGCGGTAAGTGGCGGGAGATTCTTTCACGGTGCGTGTGCGATGCTTCCTACCAGCGAGGTTGAAATGTGGTCAAGAAGACTATACCCGTGAAAATCACCGCAGGCAAGTGAAACAATGCTGGAAATCAAAAGCCCCTTTCCACCGCTTCTGCTTAGGCAGACAACCATGCCTGCGGGTATGAACCGCGGGCCGGATCGTCCCATTACGCATCCATGCTATAATTTCCCTATCGGGAGCGAGACATGGGCTTTAATCCATCCACGTTGGGAAGTTTCGTGCTGATTCTAACCGGGTTTGGCGCGGCGTTCATCGCCGCGCTGTGGATCAGCCTGGTAATCTGGACCTTTCGCGACGCGCGCGCCCGAACGCGCGACCCTCTTACGCGCATCCTGGCCGTGCTGGTCGTGGCGGTGTTGTTTCTGCCTGGCCTGCTCGTCTATATGATCCTGCGCCCGACGCGTACGCTCGAGGAAGAATACCAGCACACGCTGGAGGAAGAATCTCTCCTCCAGGCCATCGAGGAGAACCCGCTCTGCCCTGGCTGTGGGCGGCGCATCCGCGAGGATTGGCTGGTATGCCCCAACTGCCACACGCGCTTGAAGAAATCCTGCGCGAACTGCGGCCGCCTCATGGAGCTGCCCTGGAACCTGTGTCCCTACTGTGGGACGCCCGCCCCCGGCGTACGCCTTGAAGCCGCCAGCCTGGGAGAGTTCATCTCCTCTCCATCCGAAGATTCGGGAGAGAGCTAGCGGGTGCCTTCCCGCCACGGATAACCCGATACCCCGTCCCTCAGGTATAATGAGCCCATGTTCACTTTGCGCTCCATCGAACCGATTGATTACCTGGTCATTGGCCATCTCACCCAGGATCGAAAACCAGGGGGGCTCGAATTGGGCGGCACGGCGGCGTACGCGGCTTTAACCGCCAAAGCGCTTGGCTGGCGCGTGGGCATCGTGACTTCCTTCAAACCCGATCTCGACCTTAGTCCTCTGGAAGGCATCCAGATTGCTGCCGTACCTGCCGAGCAGTGTACTACTTTCGAAAACGTCGTAACCCCCCACGGGCGTGTGCAGCGTCTGTTTTCGCTGGCCGAGCGCTTGGATGCCGCCTTGGTGCCCGAGACGTGGCGGAGCGCTGCGATCGTCCACCTAGGCCCGGTGGCTCAAGAAATCGAGCCAACGATCGTGCGAGCCTTCCCCGATAGCCTGATCGGGGTGACGGCGCAGGGTTGGTTGCGCACCTGGGACAAGGAAGGTCATGTGCGTCCCGGCGAGTGGCCCGAGATGCGCTTCGTCCTTGAACGCGCCGGCGCCGCCGTGATCAGCCTGGAGGACGTGGACGGGGATGAGGAGCGCATCGAAGAAATGGCCTCTTCGGTGCGCGTGCTGGCAGTGACCGAGGCTGCAGAGGGCGCGCGCGTGTACTGGAATGGCGACCTGCGTCGTTTCCCCGCCCCTAAAGTGCCGGAGGTCGACTCGGTCGGCGCGGGGGACGTCTTTGCGGCGGCCTTCTTCACCCGCCTGTATACCACCCGCGATCCCTGGGAGGCCGCCCGTTTCGCCAACCAGCTCGCGGCGCAATCGGTAACCCGCCCTGGACTGCTCGGTGCGCCCACCCAGGATGAGGTGGACGCCGCCATGATCGAAGTCGTCAAGCGTTACTAGCCCGATTCGAACGCGGACGGCTGAAAAGATGGGACGCATCTACACGCTGGTCAATCAAAAAGGAGGGGTCGGCAAGACCACCTCGGCCATCAGTCTGGGCGCATATCTGGCGTATTATGGGCAGCGCGTGCTGCTGATCGACCTGGATCCACAGGCAAATGCAACTTCCAGCCTGGGAATCAATAAAAACAGCGTAAAGAGCGGTACTTACGAGGCGTTGATCGGGGCTGCGCCGGTCGCGGCCTGCGTGCTGCACAATCCGCGTTTCAAGATATCGCTGCTGCCTTCCTCGCCCGCCTTGGCCGGTGCGGAAGTCGAGCTGGTCAACGCTTCGCGCCGCGAGACGCGCCTGAAGGATGCCCTGGCGCCTGCCGCAGAACGGTATGACTACATCCTGGTGGACTGTCCTCCATCCTTGGGACTGTTGACGCTCAACGGGCTGATCGCTGCGCGGGATGGCGTATTGATCCCGGTGCAGTGCGAATACCTGGCCCTGGAAGGCCTGGGAGCCTTGACCGCCACGCTGAACCGGGTGCGTGCATCCCTTTACCCTGGCCTGAAGGTGCGCGGGGTGATCCTCACCATGTTCGACGGGCGTACGCGGCTCTCCTGGGATGTGGTTAACGAGGTGCGGCGCGTTTTCCCTACCCAGGTCTTCCACACGGTGATCCCACGTTCGATCCGCCTGGCGGAAGCGCCATCCTACGGGCAGCCGATCAGTGTATATGCACCCGATTCGCATGCCGCCCGGGCTTATTCGGCCCTCGCACAGGAAATTTTGGAGGCGGATGGGGTGCGTATTCCCGCATTAACCCAATAAGGACAGGCCATGCCACGCAAATCAGGCCTCGGAAAAGGATTGGATGCGCTGATCCCGGGCGGCGAAGAAGGCCCCCAGGGCGGCCCAACCTTCCTGCCGATCGAAAAGATCTGCGCCAACCCGCGCCAGCCGCGCGAAAATATCGATCCCGAAGGACTGGCCGACCTGGTCAGTTCGATTCGTGAGCATGGCATCCTCCAGCCGCTGATCGTCACGCGTGACGAGGACAAAGACGAGTACAGCCTGATCGCCGGGGAGCGGCGGTTGCGAGCCGCCCAGTTGGCCGGCCTGGAGCAGGTGCCGGTGATCGTGCGCCGCGTCAGTGAGCAGTTGCAGCTCGAGCTGGCCCTCATCGAGAACCTGCAGCGCGCCGACCTGACACCGCTGGAAACCGCTGAAGCCTACCGCCAGCTCGTCGAGGATTTCGGCCTGCAGCACGAAGAAGTGGCCGCCAGGGTTGGCAAGAGCCGCGCCGCGGTGACCAATACGCTGCGCCTGCTCAAGCTGCCCGTCGAGGTGCAGTCGGCGCTGCGCGAAGGGAAGATCAGCGAAGGCCACGCCCGCGCCTTGCTTGGATTGAACAGCACCGCGGCGCAACTGGCCGCGTTGAAAGCTGTTTTGGACAAAGAATTAAGTGTGCGTAAGACCGAAGAGCTGGTGCGCAAACTGCTCGGAGAGCGCCCTGAGCGCCCTTCGGCGGCCGCCCATCCGCCGGAGATCATGGCGCTGGAGGAGCGTTTGCGGGCGCGCCTGGGAACAAGGGTGACGGTGCGGCATGGCAAAAAAGGGGGAAGTGTGGTCATCCATTACTATTCAGACGAGGAGCTTGACGCGATCGTTTCTCAAATATTGGGCGAGTGAATCATGCTGATCCTGTACAACGCCAAAATTTATACCCTCGATGAGGCTCAGCCGAATGCGACTGCCCTGGCAATCCAATCCGGGCGGATCATCGCGGTGGGAAGTGACTTCGAGGTATTGTCGCATTACGGCAGAGGCGCCCTGCGCCGTGAGATGGGAGGCGCCGTCATCTGGCCTGGACTTACCGATGCGCACATTCACCTCCAGAACTATGCGCTCGGTTTGGCTAAAGTAGACTGCGAAACGGCTACCCGGGAGGAATGCCTGCGGCGGGTGGCTGAGCGGGCGCGCGTCACCCCGCCTGGCGCCTGGATACTCGGCCACGGCTGGAACCAGAACCTTTGGCCCGAGGGATTTGGCACCGCCGCCGATCTGGATGCCGTCTCGGCCGGTCATCCGGTTTATCTGACGGCCAAATCGCTGCACGCCGCCTGGGCCAACAGTGCGGCGCTTGCCGCAGCCGGTGTGAACGAGCATACCCCTGACCCGCCGGACGGCAGGCTTGAACGCCACGCGTCTGGCCGGCCAACCGGCATACTGTTCGAGGGCGCTGTTCGCCTGATCGAGAAAGTCATCCCCCGCCCATCCGTAGAGGAGATCGCTGCAGCGATCGAAGCCTCCCAAACCAGCCTGTGGTCCATGGGAGTGACCGCTGTCCACGATTTCGACCGGCGTGATTGCTTCGCCGCCTTGCAACAGCTGCGAGAGCGCGGTCGGCTGCATTTGCGTGTGCTGAAGAGCATACCTTTGGAAGACCTGCCTCACGCGGTTGAGTTGGGCCTGCGCAGCGGATTGGGGGATGACCTCCTGCGTGTGGGCGGGGTGAAGATTTTCGCCGATGGGGCCCTCGGCCCACGCACCGCCGCCATGCTCCAGCCTTACGAAGGCGAGGACAGCTACACCGGCATGCTGATGCTGGATGCGGAGGAAATTCTTGCGCATGGCCGCGCGGCAGTCGAAACTGGCCTGAGTCTTGCAATCCATGCCATTGGTGATCGCGCCAACCACGAAGTGCTGGAAGCGTTCGCGCAGCTTCGCGCCTACGAGCGCGAACGAAACCTGCCGCCGCTGAGACACCGCATCGAGCACGTCCAGGTCATCCATCCGCATGATTTGGGTCGCCTGGCCAGGCTGGGCATCATCGCTTCTATGCAACCTCTGCACGCCACGTCGGACATGGTTATGGCTGAAAGGCATTGGGGTGAACGAGCAAAACTTTCCTACGCATGGCGTTCGTTGCTGGATCAGGGCACGAAGATGGCCTTCGGCTCGGATGCGCCCGTAGAAGTGCCCAATCCTTTTTGGGGGTTGCACGCCGCCGTCACCCGCCGCAGCCGGGATGGTTCGCCCGGAGAGGAGGGCTGGATGCCAGAGCAGCGCATTCGCCTGGATGAAGCCTTACGGGCGTACACCATCGGCGCGGCGTACGCAGCCGGATGGGAGGACCGCGCTGGCCGGCTTGCGCCGGGGTATTTCGCGGATCTCCTCGTCCTCGACCGCGACCCGTTCTTGATGCCGCCCGCCGAACTCTACGCCGCCCAACCGGTCGCCACTATGGTCGCCGGGGAATGGGTGTGGCAGAGAGGATAAAATCGCCGTGAATGCTGTTACACCCCTGACGCCGGAGATCCTCGTTCCTCGTTTGGGAGATTATCTGGTCGAGAAAGGCGTTCTCTCGCGCTCAGACCTGTTGAGCGCGCTGAAACGCCAGGAGGAGTTGCGCGAGCAGGGAAAACCAATCCTGCTCGGCGAGCTATTGATCCAGCTTGGACTGATCGACCGCCCGACCTTGGACGGCGCGGTCACTGAGCAAATCATCCAGCTCCGCGCCGCCCTGCAGGAAACCAACCGTCAGCTCGAGCGACGGGTCGAGGAACGCACCGCTGAGCTGCAAAAGGCCCTTAAAAAGTTGTCCGAGCTGAACCAGCTCAAATCCAACATCATCTCCAACATCTCCCATGAGCTGCGTACGCCGATGACCCACATGAAGGGCTACCTTGAGCTGCTCATCTCCGGCTCGTTAGGGGAGCTGAATCCCCAGCAGCAGAATGCCCTCGAAGTCATGCAGCGTTCTTCGGACCGGCTGGAGCGCTTGATCGAGGACCTGATACAGTTTTCCATGGCGTCGCGAGGAGAGTTCACTTTGCGGCCTTCGCGCCTGGATGTGAACATCCTGTTCAATACGGCGGTCGCTCGTTCTCGCTCGAAGGCCAACGACCGCAATGTCACGGTTGAGATAAAGGCGCCCGAAATGCTGCCCCTGGTGATGGCGGACGAAGAAAAGATCACCTGGGTGGTGATGCAGCTCCTCGATAATGCCATCAAATTCACTCCGTCTGGTGGTAGGGTCTCTCTGGAAGCCAGCGAAGAAGGCGAATTCGTCCAGGTGAGCGTGCAGGATACCGGCATCGGCATTCCCAAAGAACGCCAGGAGGAAATCTTCGAGGCTTTCCATCAGTTGGATGGCTCCACCACCCGTCGTTATGGGGGCACCGGCCTGGGCCTGGCGCTGGTGCGACAGATTGTCGAAGCGCACGGTTCGATGGTGCGGGTTTCATCCGAAGTGAACCGTGGCAGCCGCTTTGAATTCTTGCTGCCCATCTCCAAGGATGTGGTGCCCACCAACGGATAGAGCAGGGTGCATGAAGTTTACCGGTAGGGAAGTGCATGAAACAAAGAGGGAAGGCCATGACTGCGACCATAAAAATGGAGAGCGTGAGCGATTCCGTGCTGGATGTTCTGCTGGCCGTCAGCCGGGTAGCCAACCAGGAAAGCGAATGGCGCCCGGCATTGGACAAAATTGTCAGGCACATTCGTTCCTTATTCATCTTCGACAATTTGGTGATCTACCTGCCGGAAGCCGAAAGCAGCGCTCTGGAGGTGGCCTACGCGCGGGTTATCGGCCGCGGGCGCAGTTCCAGCGGAGACATTTCCTGGGGTGAAGCCGTAGCCACACAGGTATTTGGACTGGGCGAGAAATTCCTGCAGCAGCCGCCCGCCGGAGCCAGTGAAAGTGACCGTCTGAGCCAGCCTTACTTGCTCGGCCTGCCATTAAAGCTGGAAAAAGAGACCATCGGCGCAGTGGTCTTCATCCGCTTTGGCGGGCCTGAATACAACGAAACCAACTTACGTTTGGCCAGCTTCTTTGCCGAAGTGGTCACCCATCTGATCGTCCGCCAGCGGCTCAAAGGCAGCCAGGAAAAGCTGGAAGCTCAGCAGCAGCAGGTGCGCCTGCAAGAGGATTTTATTTCCACTATCTCGCACGAGCTGCTCACTCCGCTGGGTTTTATCAAGGGCTACACGACCACCCTGCTGCGCCCGGATACGTCCTGGGACGAGAGCAATCGGCGCGAGTTCCTCACCATCATCGATGAGGAGACCGACCGCCTTCAAGAATTGATCGATAACCTCCTGGATTCAGCCCGGCTGCAGAGCGGCAGCCTGCGCATCGAATTCCAGCCGGTGCGCCTGGATGCGGTGCTGAAAGACGTGGTTCTGCGCGCCCGCGCCCATCATAAAGGCCTCCACGCCGTCTTGGATTTGGGCGAGGTCATGCCGATCCAGGGTGATCCGCGCCGGCTCTCGCAGGTGTTTGAAAACCTGATCGGCAACGCGGTGAAATACGCGCCCGGCTCACCGGTGATTATCACCCTATCCACCGAAGAGCATCGCGTCCACCTCACCTTCCGCGATCATGGCCCCGGCATCCCGCCCCAGTACGTTCCGCATCTATTCGAGCGTTTCTTCCGCAACCCGGAGCAGCCGCCTGGCGTACGCGGATCAGGATTGGGGCTGTTCATCTGCCGGCAGATCATCGAAGCCCACCATGGCGAGATCACAGCTGAATCGGCGTTGGGGGAGGGGACGACCTTTCACATCTATTTACCGTTTGTCCAGCCACAGGCAATCTAACAGCGGGAAAGGAGAGGCAGGATGGCCACCCGTATCCTTATCGTTGACGACGAACCCCTGTATATCCGTTTGCTTCAAATCAATTTGTTGACCGAGGGCTATGAAGTAATCACGGCCACGAACGGCGAGGATGCTTTGGAAGCCATCACCACCAAATCGCCGGATTTGGTGATCCTGGACGTGATGATGCCGCGCCTTGACGGGATCACCACCTGCGAGCGTATTCGCCAATTCTCCAATTTGCCGATCATCATGCTGACCGCCAAAGGTGAGGAACAAGATCGCGTTCAGGGACTGAACGTTGGCGCCGATGATTACATCGTTAAACCCTTCTCGGCCACCGAGCTGCTCGCCAGGGTGCGGGCGGTGTTGCGCCGCGCACAGACCACCCGGGAAAGCGCCCAGGAGCGTTACTTCGAGCATGGCAATTTGAAAATCGACTTTGCGCGCGCTGAGGTCTGGCGCGATGGTAGACCAGTCTATCTTTCGGCCACCGAATACCGCCTGCTGATCCACTTCGCACACCACATCGGCCAGGTGATCACCGCGGAGCAGTTACTGGTGGCCATCTGGGGCGAGCAATATCGCGAGGACAAGGAAATCCTGTGGGTGAGCATCGCCAGGCTGCGGCAAAAACTGGAAGATAACCCTCACCAGCCGGTGCACATCGTCACCCGATCGGGCTTGGGTTACCAGATGCCGATCTTCGAAAAAGAAAACGCCTGAAAAAGGAGAGGGAATGGCAACGGAATTCGACGATAAAGGCAAATATTTCACCAATGTGATCGCTAAGGTGCCCTTCACGGCGTTCATCCAGACTTCGCAGCACCTGATTCACGGAGTCATTCATGTTAAACGGGACGAGCGCGTGATCGACGAGCTGAACCTGCCCGAGTCCTTCCTGGCGGTCACCGATGCGACCGTCTCGACATTGGAAGGGGAACAGCTCTATGCCTGCAAGTTCATGACCGTTAACCGCAGCCACATCGTCTGGCTGATACCTGAAACCGAGATCACCTCTGAACAAAGGAAGTTTCAATGAGCTTACCTGTTCAATCACCGACTGCACGGCCGCAAGCCCCCGAGATTGGCAAGCTGAAAACCTATCTGATCAATATTATCACCCGCGAGCTGGAAGCCGAACAGGTACCAGTCACCCAACGGCGCGAAGCGGTCACCCGACACCTGGAACAGGCCTACAATAATCTGAAGGTTCAGCTGCCGAACACCCTTCGCGAGCAGGTTTTCCATGAAATCCTGGATGAACTGTTGGGCTTTGGTCCGATTCAGCCTCTGCTCGACGATCCCGAAATAACCGAGGTGATGGTTAACGGGCCGAATAAGATCTACATCGAACGTAAGGGTAAGCTGATCCGTACCAACGTGACATTTGACAATGAGGATCAGGTCTATCGCCTCATCGATCGCATCATCCTGCCTCTGGGCCGTCGTATCGACGCTGACAGCCCCACTGTGGACGCGCGCCTGCCGGACGGCTCGCGCGTCAACGCGGTGATCCCGCCTGTGGCGATCGACGGTCCGTGCATCACCATCCGCAAATTCGAGAAAGGCCGCTTGAGCATCGCCCAACTGATCTCCTTCGGCTCTATCACCCAAAACATGGCCGATTTCTTGCGCGCCTGCGTTGTCACCCGACTGAACATCTTGATCTCGGGTGGCACCGGCTCTGGGAAGACCACCCTGCTCAATGTGCTGTCTGGCTTTATCCCCGAGGAGGAGCGCATTGTAACGATCGAAGATGCGGCCGAGCTGAAGCTGCAGCAGGAGCATGTGGTGCGCATGGAGACCAAACCCGCAAACCTGGATGGCACCGGTGCGGTGGTGATCCGCGATTTAGTCCGCAACGCGCTCCGCATGCGACCGGACCGCATCGTGGTAGGCGAGGTGCGCGGCGGTGAGGCGCTGGACATGTTGCAAGCGATGAACACCGGCCACGACGGCTCCTTGACCACCCTGCACGCCAATTCACCGCGCGATGCGATCTCCCGCTTGGAGACGATGTGCCTGATGGCGGGCGTCGATATGCCCCTCAAGGTCATCCGGCAGCAAATTGCCTCAGCCGTAGACCTTATCGTCCAGGTGTCCCGTATGAAAGATGGCAGCCGCAAGGTGACGGCCATCACCGAAGTGGCCGGCATGGAGGGCGACACGGTAGTGCTGACCGATGTATTCAAATTCGAACAGACCGGCGTCTCGAAGGACGGCATTGTACTGGGTGAGCTCAAACCGACCGGCATCCGCCCGCTCTTTACTCCTCGCCTGGAGGCAGCCGGCTTCAAGCTCAGCCCGGAGGTGTTCGGCGCCAACCTGGCCGACATTTTGAACACCAACCGTCGCAGATGACCGTCCCAGCCGGGAAAAGAGCTTGTTACCTCGTCATTTCATTAATTTCGGCTAGAAGGACGCAGGAAAGCAAGGATGCTATAATTTATGAGTGATCCATTTGTCATGGCTAATCAGCGATGGGGGCGGTCGTCTGCCATTTCGAACCTCCTTTCCAGACCAGGAGGCGGATAGACTGCCGGTGGGACATCGAATGGAGGGATATGGATCAAAGCCTGCAAACCCTCAGCCTGCGCGCGCGTGAGATCGGCGTGATGCTGGCTGCTGCGCGCCTTTCAGCCGGAAAGGGCGTGCGCGAGAGCGCAGAAGCCATCGCCGTGAGTGAAGACACGTATCTGGCGTACGAGCAAGGCGTCAAATCGCCCAGCCTGCCCGAGCTGGAAATACTGGCCTATTATTTCGACGTGCCTTTGGAGCGCCTGTGGGAAGAGGAAACGCCGGCCGAAGAACCGCATAGTAGGCCAGCCCTTGATGCCGCCAGGCTGCTCCCGCTGCGCCACCGCATCCTGGGCGCGAGCCTGCGCCAGCTCCGCAGCAACTCCGGCAAGACCTTCGAACAGATCTCCGCAGAAACGGGAATACCGGCAGATAGACTGCAGCGTTACGAGCTGGGTGCAACGCCCATCCCTTTCCCGGAATTGGAAATGCTTGTCAGCGTGCTCGGTGGCCATCTCGAAGCTCACATCGACCAGCGCGGCCCGGTGGGCATCTGGCGCAAACAACAGCAAGCCGTTGAGCAATTCATGAAAATGCCCGTCGAGTTGCAGGAATTCATTACGAAGCCGGTCAACCTGCCATATTTACAACTGGCCCAACGCCTGAGCGGACTGCCCGTAGAACGGTTGCGCGCCATCGCCGAGGGCCTATTGGAGATCACATTCTAAATCGTCATGAGCGAACTATTCGACCCCAAAATATTGGCCGATCAGGCCATGGCGGCCTACCACAAAAAGGATTACCCGGCAGCCGCGCAGCTCTTCGAACAGGCGGAGCAAATCTACGCCCGTAATGGGGACACGCTTACCGCTGTGGAAATGGCCAACAACAGTAGCGTGGCCTACCTGCAATTCAACGACGCCCAATCGGCCCTCGCCAAAACCGAAGGCACCGACAAAATTTTTGCCGAAGCCGGTGATCGCAAGCGGCAGGCCATGGCGCTTGGTAATCAGGCTGCCGCTTTAGAGGCTCTTGGCCGGCATGAAGAAGCCATGGAGCGTTATCAACAATCCGCCGATATTTTAAAGGATATCGGTGAGAAGGAACTGCGGGCCACAGTGATGCGCTCTCTCTCGGCTCTTCAACTGCGCACCGGTCGCCAGCTTGAAGCCATGGCGAGCATGGAAGCCGCACTCAACTCCAAGGAAAAGATGAGCTGGAAGGATCGCATTCTCAAGAAACTGCTCAAAGTGCCTTTCCGTATGCTCAATCGTGGGGGTTAGAGCTGGCGGCGGTTGCCTTAACTCGATGGGTTCACCACCGCTGACTTAGATTCGAGCAGGCAGGCGAAACGAAGCCGGCAATGACCATCAAGATCGGGAAGTCGGCGCTGCCGTCGCTTCGACCTGCCCCGCTGTTCTTGTGGAAAAATAATTCGATGATGAGCACCCTGCGTTTCTTTTTGATCTCCAGCCGCAACGACAGGCAGATGATCAAAAACCCCCTCGTACATGCCATCGAGAAACATGTGATCACGCAAATCGGCAGTAGGGAGGAATTTGAAACCGCCCTCGAGCATGGTCAGTTCGACCTGGTCATCACCGCTTATGCCTTGAATTGGTCGAACTTGAAGGCCGTGTCGGCGGACGAAACGTTGCCATGACCCTTCCCTCTCCAGAACTCACCGTGCGGGCTGCCGACGAAAAAGACTACCGCACACTCAGCAACTTCCTTCATTACGAAACACGCGTCCATCGTCATTTGGACTGGCGCGCGCCCCTGGAATGGCTCGGCGCACAACCTTTCCTGCTGGCCTATAGCGGCCGGCATCTGCAAGGTGTTTTGGCCTGCCCCCCAGACCCTCCTGGTATTGCCTGGGTGCGGCTATTCGGTGTGGTTTCCGGCGCACCGGTGATGCCCGTTTGGTTGCGCCTTTTTAATGCCGCCAGGGATGAGCTGGTTGGAAATTCCGCCAGACGGTTTGCCTCGATTTCTTTCTACGATTGGTTCGAACAGACCTTGCGCCAGGCCGGTTTCCGCAGCCGGCAGAGCATCGTCGTATTGGAATGGCGGGGACGTCTGCCGCCCGCCCGCCCGCTGCCCCAGGGCGCGCTCATCCGCAGGATGAGGATTGAGGATCTGCCCGCCGTCGTTTCGGTGGACAACCGGGCATTCGATCCCCTGTGGCAGAACTCTTTGGAGACGATCAGGCTGGCCTTCGAGCAATCCGCCCTCAGTACGGTGGCCGAAATCGGGGATCAGATCGTGGGTTATCAGATCAGCACCATGACGACGTTTAGCGGCCACCTGGCGCGCCTGGCCGTGCTCCCTCAATTTCAGCGCCAGAACATTGCTTACGGGCTGGTTTTAGATCTGCTCGCCTATTTTCACCACAAGCGCGCCTGGCGGGTGACGGTCAATACGCAGAGCGACAATCATGGCTCACTGTCCCTTTATGACAAGATGGGATTCACCCGCACCGGAGATGAATTTCCTGTCTTCGAATATCCCTTAGACTAAAACAGCCGATCTTCATCCACATACAAATGGGCGTCTGTCCCTCCGCCGTCTAGTCCCCTTCAATGCGTTCTCAAGGAGCCGCGGCATTTGCCCAGGGGAGCGACTTTGGCGCGCCGGATCACCCGATCAATTGCTGGACAAAGCTCCCCGTTTATGGCAAAATTTGACCTGTTATCTCGTGGGTAAAGGATATGATATGAGCAAACGCGATGAGCTAAGGAAAAAACGCCGCCAGCAGCAACAGCGTCAACGCTTAATCTTTATCGGAGTGGTGGCGTTGATTGCCATCGGTGTAGTCGCCGTTTTGGTCATTCCCAATCTCACCCCGGTCGGTGCGGTGGTGACCGTGACGCCCAACCCAAGGCCCCAGGCGCAAGGCCTCAGCATGGGCAATCCCAACGCGCCGGTTAAGGTGGTGGAATATGCCGATTTCCAATGCCCGTATTGCAAAGATTACGCTCAACAGCTTGAACCTCAGATCGACAAGACCTATGTCGAGACGGGTAAGGTTTATTTCACCTATGTCCCTTTTAGCTTCATCGGTCCGGAATCCTTCGCTGCGGCTGAAGCAGCTTACTGTGCAAACGACCAGGGTAAGTTCTGGGAATACCACGACATCCTTTTCGCCAATCAGCAGGCCGAGAACAGCGGAGCGTTCAGCAATAAACGCCTGGTTGCTTTCGCGAGCGCCATTGGCCTCGATACGAGCAAATTCCAGAGCTGCCTGAACAGCCAGAAATATAAGGACCAGGTGAACCAGGACATCGTCCAGGGCAACCAGGCCGGCGTGAGCGCCACCCCCAGCTTCGTGGTCAATGGAAAGCTGGTCAGCATGGATCAATTAGAGGCAACCATTCAACAGGATCTTGCCTCTGCAGCCAAATAACCGGGCTGCCCGCGATATGAAGACGTGGCGTACGCGTCACGTCTTCATCGCGGCCTCATTTGCCGATAAGAGACATTAGCCAGACAATTAAGGGGGCAACGAGAAGAGCGGGCAGGAAATTGCCCATGCGCATCTTCTTGATTTCCAGCAGACTGCTGACAGCGATCCCGATCAGGATGACTCCACCAGCGGCGGTGAGTTCGTCCATCATTACAGCAGTGGCCAGAGATTGCACCTGGGCCGCGAGCAACGTCAACCCGCCCTGATAAACCAGGATCACGATAACCGAAAATAACACCCCCAACCCCAGACTTGAGGCGAAAGCCAGGGCGGCGAAACCATCCAGCACCGATTTAATCGCCAGGAGGCTGATGTCATTATTCAGGCCAGCCTGAATCGAGCCCAGGATGGTCATTGGTCCCACGCAGAACACCAGGGAAGCGGTCAGAAAACCGCGCACGAAGCGCCCTGCGCTCTCATTCGCGCTGGCGGCGAAGCGCCGCTCGAGCGCCGCCCCCAGCCATTGCAATCCATCTTCGATGCGCCACCATTCCCCCAGCAAAGCCCCTAGCAGGATGCTCCCTAAGACAACCAGTGGATTGTGGGTCTTCAAGAAGCTTTGCAGACCGTAAGCCAGGGTGAAGAGCCCCAGCCCGGCTACGACGGTTTGCCGTATGCGGGCGGGTAAGTGTGCGCCGAGAAAAATCCCCAGCGTGCCGCCGGCCAGGACGGCTGCTGCGTTGATCAGCGTGCCGATCACCCCTATCCTCCCTCGCCAGCCAGGGTCGGAGCAGGCCTTCCACCAGCCTGGATCTCATATAACTCTAAGATGAAACACAATGATGAAAGGCGGTTAAGGTAAGGAATCAAGAATTCGTTGCGGATATCACCTCTGTGGATCAGTTCGGCCACGCGCCGCTCTGCGCGTCGCACAATCGTGCGCGCCAGGTCCAATCTCGCCGCTGGGAGCGTATCCCCAGGCACGATGAACCGCTCCGGGACCTGCACCTCCTTCTCGATGGCTTCGATCTGTTCCTCGAGGCGAGTTATATCCTGCGCGTCGAGCGAGTGGAAACGCGCGGCGTTTTCGGGCGAGGCTGCGATTTCCGCCATGATCCGATACAGGTCACGTTGGACGTTTAAAACGAGATGGGCATGCTCCGGCGAGCTCAGGCTTACGCGCGCCAGCCCGAGCGCCGCATTGGCTTCGTCCAGAGATCCTAAGGCCTCCATCCGCAGGTCGTATTTAGGCAGACGGCCCTCTCCGAGTAAGCCGGAATATCCGTCATCTCCTGAACGGGTGAAAAATGGGGACATAGGGCGACCTCTTGCGCGGATTAACTGCGTGGAAGACCGTATAAATACCAGAATGGTTGAGGGGGAAAACCCCGCGCCATCTCCGCCTCCCAGATGAAATCGCCAGGCATCAACGCATTGCGCAGGCGCTGATCCAGAAGCGCCAGCTCCCCTGCCTGCGCCCCTGCAGCGCCATGGGCTTCCTGCATGAGCAGCTCCAGCATGACGCGCAAACGCACTTCGTAACGGTACTCCGCGGCATGCTCTTTTGGCTCGCGAAACAGGTCCTCCAGATAGTCGCGCCACAGGGTCAGCCGTGCAGGGATTTCACGGGCGGCCTTGCGCTCCCAGTTGGTGCGCCAGTGATCACGCGCCTGCATGATCTGCCGTTCCAGCCGCTCAAACTCACTCTCCTCACCGGCTGGCAGAGGCCGCGCCTGCAGCCGGGTCAGTGCCAATAGCAGGCGGCCCAATGAGAGACGCATACGGCCCATCGGCCAGTAGATTTCATTGGAAAGCAGAAAGTCTTCGAATACCCCTACCGCATTACGAAGGTAACTCAGATCCTGAATTTCGGCTGCCACGCCAACCCGGCCTTTCGTTATGGTGTCTGGGTGACGGCTGCCTCCGCTGCAGAGGGGCGTTTGGCGACCATGTACCACGTCGAGACCGTGGCGAAACGATCACTGGGCTCGAACAGCGGTCCCATCTGCACACCCTGTACAGAGCGGTCAACCGCGTAGGTGTAGACCGGATAAAAAAGCGGTAGCGCCGGTAGTTCTTTGGCAAAGATCACCTGGAAATTACGATACAGGCGCGCGCGCTCGTTGAAATCCACAGTGATGCGCGCCTGCTCAAGGTATTCGCTGGCGATGCGGCTGTCCCATTGGGAGTAATTTTGCCCTCCTGTAGCTTCCGCCTGATCCCAGAAGGGGTACGGGTCAGGATCGGGAGAATGGGATAGGTTGAGGTCAACCAGAGCGGCCTGGTACTGGTGCGTCTCCAGATGATCCTTTACGAGTTGGTCGTAAGGCAAAGCCTGTAGGTCGAGCTTTACTCCCAGATTGGCCCAATCGTTTTGGACCGCTTCGGCGATTGCTTTATAGGAAGGCTGGTCTGGATAAAGTAGCTGGAATGTGACTGCAGTGCCATCCTTGGTCGTGAGAGTTTTCCCGTCTGAGCCCAGAGTGTAACCGGCATCCCGAAGCTGCCTGGCGGCCGCCTGCGGGTCGTATTCCACCCGGCCGACGCCGTCGTAATAAGCCCAGGTGTCAGGCAGGATCGGACCATCGGCAATCACTGCCTGACCGTTCAGCAGGCGATCGATCATTTTCTGCCGGTTCAAGCCGGTGAACAGCGCTTTGCGCAGAGCCGCATCCTGCAAGAAAGCCGTGTCCTGATTTTTCAAATTGAGCAGAATCAGAGTGAGCTGAGGGTCGCGCCCGGTATAAAGCGCCAGGTTGGGCTCGGAAAGAACCTTGGGCAGAATGTCGCTGGAAACCCGGCTAATGCCCTGCACGTTGCCCTGCGTGTAGGCTTCGTAAGCCGCCTGAGCGGTAGGATAGTAGCGGAAAACGATCTGCTCGATGAAAGGTTTCTTCCCATAATACTTGTCGTTCGCCTTGAGAGCTACCCCAACCGGCTGGCCGTTTTCCACGATTAAATGGTCTATCTGATAAGGCCCACTGCCAACCGGTTGCAGGTTGAACTGCGCATTGACTATCTGGTCCCAGCTCATGCCTCCCAGGAGGTGCTTTGGCAGGATGCCGAAAGTGAGATAATCGGGGAAGGGCGCGAAAGCCTCAGGCAGGCGAAATTGCACGGTCGTTTCGTTAAATTTCTTGACCTGGATGTCTTTCCAAAAAGCGCGCAGGTCGGCTGGCACGAGGCTGTTCTCGTTCTTAATCAAATCGATGGTGAAAATCACATCATCCACGGTCACAGGTGAACCATCGTGCCATTTGGCGTTTGGCCGCAATGCAAAATTGTAGACAGTACCGTCCTTCGAATAGCCCCAGGATTCGGCCAGGTCGGCTTGCGGTATGCCGCGTGAATCGAAGCGTAGCAACCCACTGTAAAGGAGGCTGTCCACGTCCTGGTCGGCCTGATTGTAGGTATCTAAAATTGGATTCAGGCGGCTGAGTGAGCCGATCAGCGCCTCGGTATAGACCCCCCCACTGCTCGGGGCCGGTGCCTGCACCTTCACTCCCCCCGGCTGCTGACTGAGCAGCAGTACGCCCACTACCAGACCGGTGAGCAGGATAATGATCAATTGCCAGCGTAGTCTTTTCATATTGGAAAGGTATAGGGTGCTGCCGAATCGCCTATCCGGTTATTTACCGGCCGAATTTGAAGGCAAAACAGGCAACATTAAATTCATGAATGACGCACAATAGAGGACGTGCCTCCACACAGCGGCGCGTCGCCCAAAGCGCAGGCAGGGATAGACGCCAATCGAGATCGCTTCCTGAAGTGCTAACCGGTGATCACAACGGTGAGGATGATGAGTATAAAGAATAAGACGCTCAGTATAATGGTGATCCAGAACAGGGTCTTCTCGATGCCCCGCCGTGCGGTGAATATACCGCCTGTGTCTATTCCGGTCAACCCCCCCAGGCCGACACCCTTATTTTGCAGAATAATGGCGGCGATCAGGGCGATCGAAGTTATAATCAACGCGATGTGAAAAAACTGGGCCACGCTATCCTCCTGAAATCGAAACACGGGCATTATACTGGCCAAAGTCCCGAATCGTCAACCGTTACCGAAATATGCACGAACTGGTAGTCAACCTCCATATGCATACCCGTTATTCGGACGGGAGTGGCACGCACAAGGATATCGCCCGTGCGGCTCTGGCGGCCGGTCTGGACGCAGTCATCATCACCGACCATAACGTGCTGGTGGACGGCTTTGAGGGCTACTACCAAGAGGGCAAGCGCCGCCTGCTCATGCTGGTGGGCGAGGAGGTGCATGATCAGGCCCGCCTCCCGCAGAAGAACCACCTCCTCGTTTTGGGCGCTGGGCAGGAGATGGCCACCTTCGCCTCAGACCCCCAACGACTGATTGATCGCGTGCGTCGGTCCGGTGGTCTGGCGTTCATCGCTCACCCGGTTGAATCGGCTCTCCCTGCATTTGGTGAAGATGACATCTCTTGGGTCGATTGGGAAGTCCGCGGTTTTCACGGCCTGGAGATTTGGAATGGTCTCTCAGAGTTCAAATCCGTGGTAAAAAGCAAACTTCAGGCTTACTTTTTCGCCTTTTTCCCTCAATACATAAACCACGCTCCTCTGCCAGAAACCCTGCAGCGCTGGGACGAACTGCTTGCATCAGGATTAAAAATTGCCGCGCTGGGCGGCTCGGATGCGCATGCCTGGTTGAAATCAGCCGGACCATTTCGGCGCGTCATTTTCCCCTATGAATACCATTTCCACGCGGTAAACACGCACCTGCTTACCCCCACCCCTTTGAGTGGCGACCTGGCTGCCGACCGCCGCATGATTCTGGAGGCGCTGGCAGTGGGCCGATCTTTCGTGGGTTATGACCGCCCCGCTTCAACGCGCGGCTTCAGCTTCAGCGCTCAGGGACGCGATGCGCTCGCCCAGATGGGTGACGAGATCCCCGTCCAGGGCGGGGTGACCCTCCAGGTGCACCTGCCTGCACCGGCGAAATGTCGCTTGATCTGCAACGGGCGGGTGGTGCGTGACTGGCAGAAACGTGAGGTCTACACGTACATTACAACCGAGCCCGGCGCCTATCGGGTGGAGGCTTACCGCCCATACCTGGGTCGTCTGCGCGGCTGGATCTTCAGCAATCCCATCTACGTTCGTTCGTGAGAGGGAGGGAACGCTGCAGTGGTGGCCAACAACGTGACCCGAATGCTGGACGCGCGTAAAATCAGTTACAAGGCTTTCGCTCTTCCAGCGGAAAAATTGGGCGCGCTGGAGACTGCCAAAATATTGGGTGTGCCCCCCTCTCAGGTATTCAAGACTATCGTGATTACCCGCGAGAAACCCGGAAAAGCCATTCTGGCGCTTGTTCCCGGCGACCGTGAGGTGGATCTTAAGGCGGTAGCGAAAACTCTGGGTGAGAAAAAAGTGCGTCTGCCCAGCCAGCGAGAGGCAGAAGCGCTCACCGGCCTGCAGGCCGGCGGCATATCCCCCCTGGCACTGATCAACAAGGGATTTCAAACCTTACTGGATACTTCTGCCCGGCAATACACGGAGATCCACATTTCCGGTGGACAACGCGGTTTGAATATCCGCCTCTCCGTTGACGACTTGATCAGGCTGGTTAACGCGCGGCTCGCTCCGATCAGCTCAGCAGAGGCCAGCGGAGAAGAAAGCTAACCCTTGACCACCGCCACCGGGCGAAGTCTGGCCACCTTGCGGGCGATGCCTGCGCCGACCACGGTCTCCACCACGCTGTCTACGTCCTTATAAGCCTGGGGAGCCTCCTCGGCCAGTCCAGACATAGACCCGGCGCGCACCTTGATGCCGCTGTGCTCCATCTCCAGGCGCAGACTCTCGCCTCGCACTTCCTTCTTGGCCTTTGCCCGGCTGAGCACCCGCCCGGCTCCATGACAGCTTGAACCGTAAGAGCGCGCCATGCTGCCCTTCGTGCCAGCCAGAACCCACGAGGCCGTGCCCATACTTCCGGGGACAAGCACGGGCTGTCCGTGTTCGCGATAATCAGGCGGCAGGCCGGGCGCGCCGGGGCCGAATGCGCGTGTGGCTCCCTTCCGATGCACGCAAACCTCGACCCGCCGGCCTTCGATCTCGTGCGTTTCGATCTTACCGATATTGTGGGCGATGTCATAAACCTGGCGTACGTGCCAATCCTCAACCACGCCAGCAAACACTTCCTCGACCGCGCGCCGCACAGCGCTGGCCAGAATCTGACGGTTCGCGAAGGCAAAATTAGCGGCCGCGCGCATCGCGGCTAAGTAACTCTCTCCTTCGGGTGAATCCAGCGGGGCGCATACCAGCTCGCGGTCGGGGAGTTGAATGTTGTACCGCCGCACCGCGCCTTGGAAGCTGCCAACGAAATCGGTGCACACTTGATGTCCGAAACCGCGCGAGCCGCAATGGATTTGCACGACCAGGCAGCCTTCTTCCAGGCCGAAGGCGCGCGCTGTCTCCGGTGCGAAGAGCTGTTCCACCACGTCCACTTCGATGAAATGGTTGCCCGAGCCAACCGTACCGAGCTGCGTCCGTCCGCGTTCCTTGGCGCGTTTGCTCACCTTCTGGGGATCGGCGCCTTCGATGCAACCACCCTCCTCGGTGTGCGCCAGATCTTCCATCGTGGCGTAGCCTTTCTTGTATGCCCAGCGCGACCCTTCGCGGCACACGTGGTCCAGCTCTTCCTCGCTCAAGCGAATCGCGCTCTCCGAGCCTACCCCGCTTGGGCAGTAGTGGTCAAGAGCCGTGGCCAGGGCATCCAGGTGCTCCTGGGCTGCTTCAAGCGGTATGCGTGTGGCCATCAGGCGCACACCGCAGTTAATGTCGTAGCCGATACCGCCGGGGGAGATGACTCCATTCGGTACTTGAGTGACCGCCACCGCGCCGATGGGAAAGCCGTACCCTTGATGCATGTCCGGCATTACGACCACCGGCCCGGCCAGCCCGGGAAGTGTGGTCGTATTAATGGCTTGTTCAATGGAAAGATCCTGCAAGGAAGCTTCAAGCAGTCTGCGCGTTGCAAAAAACCGCACCGCCACCCTCATATCCGAGCGGTAAATCTTGGGAATTTCCCATTCGTATTCGCTGATTGGCTTGAAATCACGCATGGAAACCATGTCAGCGCCTCCTTTCTCTGCTTTGTCAACCTTCCCGTCAGGGCTTCCGTGCCGACAACGCAGTACGGCTCAAACGTCGAAGACCACCGTCGTTTCCAGACCATCCTCACCTCCGCGGATGGCCAACTGATGGAAGGTCACCGCTTTGATGGCCTTGGCGATGTCCTCCCACCGCGCTCCCGAGAGCTCGGCCGCCAGACGCCCATCCTGGATCGAGACGCTCACATCATCGAAGACCAGCCTCTCTTGCTCACACAGATATATAAGTTCGCTAAGGAAGGCGACCAGCAGGCTTTCAGCGTCTTGTGCGGATAATTCAAGTCGCCGCGCTACCCGCGGGGCGGACTGGAGACGCACCTGCATGAGCGCGTACATCCCCCGCGCAGCCTGCTCAAACAGGCTCTCCAGGTCCGGCGCCCATATATGGAGGGCCACATCCGCAGTATGAGGTAGCTCTTGGAAACCTGACGCCTTATCCTTTGCCATGCCTTTGTGTATAATTATACCCATCATTCCGCCCGGACAGATCCTTATGAAATCCCAACTCGATCTGATCGAGAGCCGTTTGCAGGCATTGATTGAAAATAGCGTCGCTGCCATCCTGCCGTGGGGCAACCCACAGCAGATGCTGGCGCACCAATTGGTCGAGGCGATGCGGACCAATTCGGTCAGCCGGCAGGACGGCACCATCCTGGCGCCCAACCATTATGTCATCGTCGTTCATCCCAGCCGTATGCCTTATTGGCAGGCGAACCAAAATTTACTGGATGAGCTTGGACATGTGTTATACCAGGCAGGCGAGGATGCTGGTTTTCATTTCACCGCTCCACCCAGCTTCACCCTGGAGGCGAACGGCGAGCTTTTGCCAAACGGGATTTCCATCACCTCTTCGATCACCGAGGAAAAAATGAGCCAGACTTCCGTGCTGGAATCCCAACCCGATGGTGGCCCAGACGCCAATGAAAGCGTACCACCGGGCGCCTTCCTGATCGTCAATGGCGTGGAAGTCTTCATGCTCACTCGGCCGGTAATCAACATCGGACGTCGGCCGGACAATCACCTCGTGATTGATGACCCGCGCGTTTCGCGCACCCATGCTCAGATGCGCGTCTCCCAGGGAACCTATATCATCTTTGACCTAAATTCGACCGGCGGGACCTTCGTCAACAGCCAGCGCATCAGCCGGCAGCGCTTGAGGCCTGGCGATGTGATTTCCTTGGCAGGTGTGCCCCTGATCTATGGCCAGGATTCGCCGGCATCTCAGGACGATCCAAACGCAGATACCGCAGAAATAAGCAACAACCCAGATTCAGACGCCGACCTTGAAACGGATGGCTGATGATCGCAATCCTCGCCCTCGTCCTGAGAATCCTGCTGGCGGTCACCCTGTACGCCTTCCTGGGATGGGCGCTGATCACCTTATGGCGCGACCTGCGCTCCCAGGCCACCCTGATCCGCACGCGCCAGGTGCCTCCTCTCAGCCTGACTTTCAAACACCAAAACGAGCTGATTACGCGCCATTTTTCCGTCCCCGAGGTGACCATTGGCCGTGATCCAAGCTGCAACTGCCCAATCAGCGACGAGACCGTATCAGGGAAGCATGCCCGCCTTTTATATCACCACAATCAATGGTGGGTTGAAGACCTGCAATCTACCAACGGCACATTTCTCAACCATGAGAAAGTCGATACTCCCACGGTTTTGATCTCAGGCGACGAGCTGGTCTGCGGGCGGGTCACTCTGACCATCAACCTGAACGACGGGCATTGAGGCCCGCCTCCTGCATCTGTGCTATGATAGTGCCTGTCTACGCCCTATGATGGAGATGAAGCATGCAAAATCCACCTGCATTAGCTGTGATTGGCGGTTCCGGCCTGTACGAGATGGCTGGCCTGGAAGATCCCCGCAGCTTCGATGTGGATACGCCATTCGGCAAGCCCAGTGCTCCTGTCGTCGTCGGCGTATTGGAAGGTAAACCGGTTGCCTTCCTGGCCCGCCACGGTATCGGCCACCACATCTCTCCCACCGAGGTCAATTACCGCGCCAACATTTACGCCCTTAAATCTTTGGGCGTCGAGCGGGTCGTCAGCATCAGCGCCTGCGGTTCATTGCGCGAGGATTACGCTCCTGGCAGCATCGTCATCCCGGATCAAGTGTTCGATTTCACCCGCGGCGCCCGTGAGCGCTCGTTTTTCAAAGAAGGCGTCGTCGCCCACATCGGCGCGGCCGATCCCTTTTGCCCCGACCTCTCCGAGCAGCTCTTCCAGGCGGTGAAACAGGTCGGCGTGGTAGCCCATCGCGGTGGCACTTTTATCACCATCGAAGGGCCGCGTTTTTCCACCAAGGCGGAATCGCATCTTTTCCGCGCCTGGGGTATGTCGCTGATCGGCATGACGACTTCGCCGGAAGTCTTCCTGGCGCGCGAAGCCGAGTTGTGCTATGCGGTCATGGCTCACGTCACTGATTACGACGTCTGGCATGTGAGCGAAGAACAGGTCAGCGTGGAGCTTGTCGTCCGCACCCTTTTGCAGAATACCGCCGCCGCGCAGGAGGCCGTCAAACAACTGGTGCGGACGCTGACTCCGGAGCGCAATTGCGATTGCGGCCATGCGCTTGCATCCACCATCATCACACGTAGGGACATGATCCCGCCCGAAACGCGCGAGAAGCTTTCCCTCCTGATTGGCAAATACCTGCAAGATTGAACCTGCTCTTTCCATCGCCCCAACCGGCGAATCCCAACGACCATCAGCAAAGCCGCTTGCTTACCCTGGCGGCTATCTTTCTTTTTTTGTATTCGGTCATCCTGACAATTTCTCCAGCCGTTAGAGCCCATACGCTCTCCGTGCCTTATCGCTGGACGCACTGGATCGGCCTGGCGGTCTGGCTGGTTGCATGGATGGGCCTCCACCGCCTGACCGTTCGACGCTTGCCGGACCGCGATCCCTATCTATTGCCGATCGCCGGTCTGTTGACCGGCTGGGGCCTGCTGACCATTTGGCGGCTCTCGGACGTCTTCGGTTCCCGCCAGACCGTTTGGCTGGCGCTTGGCGCGGCTGTGCTGGCAGGTGGATTGCTGCTGAAGGATCCCCTCGCCTGGCTGAGGCGCTATAAATACCTCTGGTTGACCGGCGGCTTGCTGCTGACCGGCTTGACCTTCCTGTTCGGAACGTATCCAGGCGGTATCGGTCCGCACCTTTGGCTGGGCTGCTGTGGTTTGTACCTGCAGCCATCCGAACCGCTCAAGCTGTTGTTGATCGCCTACCTGGCAGCCTACCTGGCCGATCACATCCCGATGGCTTTCAGCCCGGCTCAGCTCTATGCGCCAACCTTGCTGATGACAGCCATCGCTCTGGTGCTTCTCTTCGCCCAGCGCGATCTGGGCACAGCCCTGCTTTTCCTCGGGCTGTATGCTGCCATCATTTTCATTGCCTCTGGCAGCCGCAGGGCGTTGGCAACCGGGCTGATCGCAGGATTTGTGCCTGGGGTGGCCGGCTACCTTCTGTTCGACGTGGTGCGTGTTCGTGTGGATGCCTGGATCAACCCCTGGCTCGATCCCAGCGGCCGCAGCTACCAGATCGTCCAATCGCTCATCACCGTCTCGGCCGGCGGGCTGATCGGCCGCGGCCCCGGCCTGGGTGATCCCGGCCTTGTGCCTGTGGCGCACTCGGACTTCATCTTCGCTGCTATCGCCGAAGAGACTGGATTGCTGGGCTGTATAGCTTTCCTTCTTTTGCTCGCCTTGCTGGCTGTCCGCGGCTTCCAGTTGGCTTTACGCGCGCAGGATGGATACCGGCGCTATCTGGCTGCCGGCTTGACCGTTTATCTGGTCGGGCAGAGCCTGTTAATTGTCGGCGGGAACTTGCGCCTCTTCCCATTGACGGGGGTCACCCTGCCTTTCGTTTCTTACGGCGGCTCGTCGCTGCTCACTTCCTTCCTCGCGCTGCTATTTCTGCTGCTGGCAGGCCATCAGTCCGAGCGCGAGCCGGCTCAGCTCCCCAACCCGCGCCCATACCTGTTGTTAGGTGGAGTCCTCCTGATCGGTATCGCCGCAGCCGCCTTGATCGATGGCTGGTGGAGCATGGTGCGCAGCGCCGCTCTGCTCAACCGCAATGACAATCAGCGCCGCTACGTGAGCGACCGATACGTTCGCCGCGGTAGCCTGCTGGACCGCAGCGACGCCGCTTTGGATGTGACCACCGCTGAACCCGGTTCGTATACGCGTTTCAATAACTACCCGCCTCTCAGCCCTGTTCTTGGCTATACGCAACCCGTCTTCGGCCAGGCCGGCCTCGAGGCTTCCTTAGACCCCTTCCTGCGTGGACTCCAGGGTTACCCCTCCTCCCTCATCTGGTGGAACCACCTTCTCTACGGTCAACCTCCCCCCGGCTTGGACGTGCGCCTCAGCCTCTCCCTCGACCTGCAACGCCTCGCCGATCAACTCCTTGGCAATTATTCCGGCGCAATCGTCTTGCTCAACGCGCGCAGCGGCGAAATCCTGGTAATGGCTTCTCACCCTTACTATGATTCAAACCAGTTGGAACGTGAATGGGATCAATTGCAGAATGACCCCCGCGCGCCCATGGTCAACCGAGCCACCCAGGGAGTTTACCCTGCTGGCCAGGCTCTCGGACCCTTTCTGTACACCCAGGCGTTAAGCGCGGGTTCGCTTCCAGCCTTGCCTGCCGACCTTGCGTACACCTCACCCGGGAGCCTGTTGGATTGCGCCATCCAGGTAAGTGCTCCATCCTGGGGCGAGGCCATCGCCTCCGGCTGCCCCGCTGCTTCGGTTGCGCTCGGAAAGGATTTCCCTGCCTCCCAATGGCTGGAATTGTTCAACCGCCTGGGGTTTTACACCGCCCCGGCTGTGCCTTTGCCCACCCATGTCAGCGAGAAGCCTGCAGTGCTGGTTGACCGCACCATGGCATCCCTGGGACAGGAAGGGGCAGACGTCAGCCCGCTCCAGATGGCTCTGGCTGCTGCTGCCCTCACCAATGCTGGCGAACGCCCCGCACCCCGACTGGCGCTTTCGGTGCACACGTTGCAGGGCTGGGTGGTTCTGCCGGCCGGATCGTCGTCTCAACGCGTATTCGATCCGACCGCCGCCCAGCAAGCCGTCGCCAGCCTGGTAATCGCTGGTCAACCCTCCTGGCAGACAGTCGGTCGCGCCCAGGCCGGACAGGACCGCACGATCACCTGGTTCCTGGGCGGAACGCTGCCGAACTGGAGCGGTTCCCCACTCGCACTGGCGTTAGTGCTGGAACAAGACGCACCTCAGGCCGCAGTGGAGATTGGGCAGGGCCTGCTGAGGGCCGCGCAAAAACAATAATAAGAATATAAAGAGGCAAATCAAAACGCTCGCGAAATCCTGTTCGCGAGCGTTTTGTTACCGTCTAAGGTTGGACGACGCGGATAAAGCGCCGTTTGCCCACCTGCAAGACCCCAGGATGAGGGAAAAGCGCGCCCGCTTCAGCCAGCACTTCACCGTCCAGTCGTACACCTTTCTGCTCAATCAGACGCCGCCCCTCGCTCTTGCTCGCAACCAGCCTGGCAGCCAGAAGGACGTCCAGGACGGTCTGCCCCGCCGTCAGGTGATATTCGGGCATCGTGTCTGGCAGGTCGCGTTGCTGAAACAGGCGGATGAACTCCTCCTGGGCTTGCATTGCGGACTGTTCGTCGAATAGCGAGCTGACAACCTCGAAAGCCAGCTTCATCTTGGCGTCGCGCGGGTGAAGACGGCCTTCGGCCATTTCTTTCTCTATTGCCTCGATCTGTGCGGGCGTCCAGCGCGTCACTAGACGGAAGTATTGCGGCATGGCAAAATCAGGTATGCTCATGATCTTGCCATACATGTCCTCGGCGGTGGTGTTAAGCGGGATATGGTTGCCGAGAGATTTGCTCATGCGAACCACACCATCCGTGCCAGGCAGGATGCCCATCAGGATGGGAATGTTGGGTTTAGCTCCCAGAAAGGTCATGATCTTACGCGCCGCGATCATGATGTTGAAGAGCTGGTCGGTGCCCCCTACTTGGCAGTCGGCTTGTAATGAGTAGGCGTCGTAGCCCTGCATGAGCGCGTAGAAGGTCTCGTGCAGATAGATCGCCTCACCTCTGTCCCAGCGCAGTTTGAAGTTCTCGCGGGTAATGAACTGTTGCAAAGTAAAATTAGACGCCAGCTGGATAAGCTGGGCCAATGTCAGCTTGGAGAGCCACTCGGCGTTGTAACGTATGATGGTTTTCCGGGCATCCAGAATACGGAAGGCCTGCTCGGCGTAGGTGCGGCCATTTTGTTCGATCTGCTCAGGAGTAAGAATTGGGCGGAGCGCGTCTTTGTCGGAAGGATCGCCAATCAGCGATGTGTAGTTGCCGATTAGGAAGGTGACCTCGTGGCCAAGCTCCTGGAACTGTCGCAGTTTGCGCATGGTGATCGTGTGGCCGAGATGCAGATCGGCGGTTCGCGGGTCGTAACCGCAATAGACCTTAAGCGGACGGCCTTCTTTTTGCGCCTCGATCAGGCGCTGGCGCAGCTCCTCGGTCATGGCTTGCTTGAGGGCTTCATCCCCATATTCAGTTCCCTGCATCAGGTAAGCCACCTGCTCGTCAATTTCCATCCCATTCTCCGTCAGGTCATTGATAGACTGCTAGGCTCAGATCATCGTCGCTTCAGTAGAATGTTCCACTGACGATAGCAAATTATACTATCGAGGTGGTCGTGAACAATCAAAGCCCGATCAGAATGAGCCCGCCAGTTTGCAAAACTGCCCATCAAAATCGAATGGCCGTAATTGACTGGCTACCGGTAATCTCAAGAAAATGACGGGCGTTGATTTCTCTTTAGCATATCCGTCAGAGCTTCTCGCGCCGTAGGATACTGAAATTGGAAGCCTAACTCGAGCAAACGCCTGGGTGCTGCACGCTGCCCGCTCAGCACCATCACGGCCATTTCGCCGAAGATCAATCGCAGCGCAAATGCCGGCACCGGAAACCAGTACGGCCGTCCCATGGCGCGAGCCAGTTCACGGGCGAACTGGGCGTTGGTCTGATGATTGGGTGCAATCAGGTTGAATGGGCCGCGTGCCTCCTCTTTCTGTATTAAGAAGCGTATGGCCGCAACATGGTCCTTCCAATAGATCCATGGAAACCACTGCCGACCGCTGCCCAGCCGTCCGCCCATGAACAGGCGCATCTGCAAGAGCATGGGTTCAATGGCCGGATTGCCGCGCGCCAGGACAACCGCGCTGCGAACGACCACCCGGCGAATTCCCAGCTCCTCAACCGCCTCAGTGGAAGCTTCCCACTGCTTGCAAACATCGGCGAGGAAATCCTCGCCGGCCGGTGAGCTCTCATCAACGATGCGGTCGCCGCTTTGGCCGTAAAAGCCGATTGCAGAACCCTGGATGAGCACTGCCGGCCGAGATTTCGTCTGGCGCAGCGCCTCAAGAATGGCCCGGCCTGGCTCCACCCGGCTGGACACGATCCGCCGCTTGCGCTCGGCCGTCCACCGCTGGCTGCCCAGATTTTCACCCACCAGGTTCACCACCGCTGCGGCGCCCTCCAGCCAGTGGCTCCACCCTTGGGATGTCCTGCCATCCCATTCCGCGGTCTGAACACCTTCAGGCAATCGCGTCCTTAGCGGATCGCGCGTCAGGACGATCACTTCGTGTCCATCCCGGATCAATTCGCCCGCAAGCAGCGATCCGATCAAACCCGATCCACCAGCTATCACCACACGCATGGTTCGCTCCTTCCAGGGACATTCACCCCGCTGCTTCCTTGATCTCGATCAATTCGACTCGTGCTATAATCGGCCTATATTTGGAGTGAGTATGGATGCTCCCGTCCTGGTTCTCAATGCTAACTTCGAGCCGATCAACGTCTGCGATATCCGCCGAGCAATCAATTTGATCCTGCTGGAAAAGGCTTCTTTGGTGCTCAACGGTCGCGGGGAAATCAAAACGGTGCGTGCTTCTTACCCTAGGCCATCGGTCATCCGCTTGGAGAAGATGGTCTTGCGGCCTAGGCCGCGGGTCAAGCTAACCCGGCGGGAAATCTTCCGCCGCGATAATTATACCTGTCAGTATTGCGGGCGAAAAACGCCCGAGCTGACCATCGATCACGTCTTGCCGCGCCATATGGGCGGCAAGCACGTGTGGACCAATGTGGTGACCGCCTGCCCGGCATGCAACCACCGTAAAGGTGGGCGTACATTGGAGGAATCCAGGATGCACCTCTTGCGCCCGCCCAAAGAACCTCCCGCTTCGGCCATTTACCTGTTCGGCCGCCACCTGAGCGACAACAGCGAGTGGGCTCCTTTTATCCTCGGCTGGTAAGCGGCCAGAAGACCCGCCCCCCTCGTCTGTTCCGATCCACCACTTTCAGGATAAATCCAGAGCCATAAAATCCTGGCCCAGGATGATTTCACCATGAAAAGCGGCAGACGCCTGGGCGGTTAACGACTTTGCCTGAGGACCGCCGGCGTAGTGCACCAACACCAGCCGTTTCGCCCTTGCCTGAGCAGCAATTTCACCCGCTTGGGCAGCCGATGTGTGCCCATAGCCTCCGGTAGCCTCGTGAATGAGCGTGTCAGCCCCATCGGCTAGGCGGATAACCTGCGCGCAGGGCTCGCTGTCGCAGGAATATGCCAGGCTTTTACCGCTGCGCAGAAATTCAAAACGCAGGCCGATCGTTGGGATCAGGTGCTTGACCGGCGATGAAAGCACCCGCAGGTCAGGCGTTTCCAGCACCAGAGCGCCTTCCTCTTCCGGTAGCCGATGAAGGATGAGAGGATAAAAACCAGGCCAGCTTTCCCAGTCATACGCCCGCATGACGATTTCGAGGCGGTCGAGTGTATGGGCAAGGCCGTGAACGTGCAATGAGGCTTTCCGTCCCATCAACCACAGATCCATGAGCAGCAGGGGAGCGCTGGCTACATGATCGGGGTGGAAATGGGTGAGAATCAGATCGGTCAAATCATTGGGCTGGATGCCCGCCCTTCCCAGCCTCTCGATGGGATTGCCAGTGCAGTCCACCAGGATGGTGTGGGTGCCGGCCTCGACCGCCAGGTGGGTGTTGCCGCGATCCACTTCAGGGACGGCCGGGGCGCTCCCCAGCAAGGTAACTTTTCCCATATTCTACAATCTCCCCTTGGGTTGGATGATTAGATTCGCATCATCGCAGCATCAGTATGGCTATCCGTGGGGTGATCCACACCTCGATGGCTGCCGCTGCCAGCAGCAGAGGCATTACCACGCCGGCCATTAGCTTGGCCCAATCTGCCAGAGCCGCCAGCCAAACCTCCCCGATGGTTCGGCCAGGGGTAGGGGTAACCAGAACTGCCCCCAGACGCAGCACCGCCGCTCCGGCCAGCACGGCGGCGGGCATCTCCACCAACCCGTGCGGAAGCACCAGGCCAGCCAGGAAAAGCCAGGGTGAAACTCCCCCCGCCGCCAGGTTGCCCATGAAATATCCCACCAGGCCCATAGTCGCCATCACGGGCAGGGCGCCCAAAACCCCGAAACTCAGCGCCCCAAGCACCAGCGAGATGAGCAGTGCGCGCACATTTTGCCACCAAATGGCCAGCAACGGCTGTACCGAGAATGCCGGCCAGATCTGAACCAGCCTGTCCAGGCGATCGCCCAGGTTGGCAAACTGCTCAATCTGGGCCGGGAATGGGAAGCGCGCCGACTGCCCCACACCAACCCATATGCCGGCAAGCGCAAGCGCAAACATCATCGCCGCTGGGATTCGGACGCGTGCGATGGCACGCGGCAGACTGCTGCGGTACCATTCACCTGGCGACCGGGCGCCATCCACGAAAGCGGCAGCGAAAGTGCGCCAGCCCCAGCTTAATTTGAGCACGTCGATCTCACGCCCCAGCAGCTCCTCGCGGCGGAAATGAGCCACACCCACGCGCACCAGCAATACCGTCAGCACCACCACACCGCCTACTACCCACCATAGTGTGTTGAAATCGCCTAGGAACAGCACGGCACTTTCCCCCTGGATGAGCAGAGCCGCAGGGATCACAATGAACGAAGCCAGCAAGTTGGCCGCCCGCACCGATGTGGCTTGCGTGGAGATAACCACCGCCCCGCTGACCATCATCACCGCCTGAACGACCGTCAGAGAGAAGATTTGAGCCAGCACCCCCGGCGCAGGCAAAGAGATGTGCCGTATGTACAGCCCCGCCAGGTAGACTCCCATCCCCAGAAAGCTGGAAATAAGCGGTGGTACCGTCGCCGACAGCAGCTTACCCAGATAGAGTTGCCAGTCTTTCAGCGGCGTGTTGAGCAGCGGCTCGATGCTGCCGCGCTCCTTCTCACCCACGAACGTCTCCAGAGCGATCACCAGCGAGACCGAGATGGGGAAAAAACCCACAATCATGAGCAAGAAAGGCACCAGCCTTTCCCCAATGATGTTTGCACCATAGCGCTGCACGTAATCGAGCATCGCCCGTGCGGTGAAATTCATCAAGAATGGGAAAAAGATGGTTAGGCCTACAATAGGAAATACGATGCGCCAGTCGCGGAACTGATCGCGCACCTCACGGCGGGTAACGATCAGGGCGGGCTGCAGGTTAGCCAGCATGGCTGTCCTCCCCATCCGCTGAGGACACCGCCCGCAAGTAGACCTGCTCCAGGCTGCGCGGCACCTCCTGGACGGCCACCACTTCCATCTGGGCTTCCACCAGGCGGCGGACGATTTGCGGATTGGCGCCCTGTGGATCTTCCACCTGATAGCGTAGCCAATCCTCACCCCTCCCGGTGATGACCACACCCCCCGGCAGGGCTGGCAGCGCACCGTTCAGCCGGCTGGCGAGCCGGATTTCGTATTCGGTTAAACCGAGCAAGGAGCGCTTCAATTCTGGCACTCGACCATTGAGGATAATGCGCCCCCGCCGGATAATGGCAATCTGATCAGCCAGCATCTCTGCTTCAGACAGATTATGCGTGCACAGAACGATCGCACGCTTCTCCGAACGCAAACTAAGGATGGACTCGCGTACCATGTGGGCGCTTTCGGGGTCCATGGCCGAGGTGGGCTCGTCCAACAACAGGACCGGCGGGTCATGGATCAATGCGCGCGCCAGGGCCAGCTTCTGACGCATGCCCTTCGAATACTCCCCCAGCCGTTTCTTGAGCTCGTCGTGCAGCCCAAAGGAAACCAGCAGCGCTTCCGCCCGCTCGCTCAGCGCTTTGCCGTCCATGTGATAGAGTTGACCAAAGAATCGCAGGTATTCGACGGCGGTCATACGGCTATACAGACCGTGCTGCTCGGTGAGCACGCCGATCGCGGCCCGCACCTGATCGCCCTGGCGGACGACATCGTAACCGGCGACCGTGGCTTTCCCCGCCGTAGGCACCAAAACTGAGGAAAGCATCCGCACGGTGGTGGTCTTCCCAGCGCCGTTAGGACCCAGCAAAGCCATCACTTCTCCCGGCTGGACGATGAAACTGACGTCGTCCACTGCCAGGAACTGGTCGAAACGCTTGGTCAACCCCTCGGCGACGATCATGGACTAATTGCTACACCTGTCTCTTACCACATAGGCGCGGTGGATCACCGCGCCTACGATTGTTCAGCCAATTCCACACCGTTGGATCATTCCTGCGGGGCCTGCTTTTCTTGCATCGGGGATGCCGAATCAGCGGCGGGGGTCGTCACCTGCGGGGCTTGTTGGGATCGATGACGCAGAAAGAGGGCGATGCCCGCCAGGACGAAAATGACCGCCATCAGCGTTTGATTCGCATTGATACCCGCGACCCTTGAGGCGTCCAGGCGGAGGAACTCGAGCAAGAAGCGCCCTACAGGGTAGACCACCAGATAGCTCAAGAAAATGTCCCCGGGCAAGAGGCGGTCTTTGAATCGCCTTCCCATCCATAGCAGCAACGCCATATTGGCCAGATTCCAGAGCGATTCGTACAGGAATAATGGATGGTAATAGGCAATGTTTTCAAAACCGGGAAGTCGATGAGCCGGATCGATGTAGATCGCCCACGGTAGGTTGGTCGGCGCGCCATACACTTCTTGATTGAAGAAATTTCCCCAGCGCCCGATCGCCTGCGCCAATGCCAGGCCCGGTGCGATGATGTCCGTCCATGTAGCGAAGTTCAGCTTGTGTCTGCGCGCGTAAAGATAGAGCGCCAGGGCCCCGCCCATGACTGCGCCAGGTATGCCCAGGCCTCCATTCCAGATGGCAATAGCGTCCAGAGGATGGGTTAGATAATAGTGGGTGGTAATTCCCATGGCTACCATGGAGGGCGGTGGCGTGAGGATGTGCCATATGCGCGCGCCGATGATGCCCGCAATCAAGACCCACGCCAGCGCATCCCAAACCACTTCAGGGTCCTGCCCGCGGCGTTTGGCTTCTACCGTGGACAGCCAGGCGGCCGCCAGCGCGCCCAGCATGATCAGGATGCCATAAAAATGTATGAACAACGGTCCAATCGAAAAGCCAGATGGTGGCATGCTTCCAACCTCTTTTCATTAAGGTACGCTACCGCTATTGCCGGGTTGATGACCGGGATGAAACTCATCAGGAGCCATCTATGTCATTTACCGATGGCAGCACCTATTTATATCGCTGTTTACCCTGAGCGTCAAATCCGATGCGTGCCTGGCGACGCACGTACAGGATGCGCTGAATGGCGGTGAAATTGGCCAGCACGGCGATAATCCACAGGGCGATCTCCGGCCGGTTGATTACCAGCATGGGCGCCAGCACTAAGTACCGCTCCATGCGGGTCAGCAAGCCGATTTTGGCTTCGAAACCCAGGGCTTCTGCCCGCGCCTTGACGTACGAGACGAGCACCGACCCGGCCGCCGCCAGATAAACCAGCGCGCACGCCAGCCAGTTCTCCTGGCGGATGAAGTGGATCATTAATCCTGCGAAGATCACCAGCTCCGAGTAGCGATCGGTAACCGAATCGATGAACGCGCCGAAGCGCGTCGATTCGCCCCGCAGGCGGGCCATGGCGCCGTCCAGTGCGTCGACTGGGCCGGCCAGCAGCACCACCACCCCTCCCCAGGTGATTTGGCCCACCGCCAGCAGGTAAGCGCCGAACGTATTGCCTACCAGTCCGAGGAAGGTGACCGTGTTTGGCCTCAGGCCAAGCCGGTTGAGAAAACTGGCCGCCGGGTCGAGGATGCCTTTGAAGCGTACCCGCATCAGATCGGTTAGCGTTGGTTTTTCTTTGTGCGCCGTCGAATCCACGCTTGAAATCCTGTCTAGTTTTATAGACTGCCCGTGTATCGCCCGCTTACATAAGTAATGCTACCTTTGGCACCTTGAACTGTCAAGCTGGATGGCTAAATTTACCCCATGGATCGCCTGATCCTGACATCCTATTCGAGGTATTCGCCGTCTTCCTCGCGCTCTTCGCCGCCTTCATCCGGCTCAATAAGCACCTCACGCTCACGGCCAGCGCCCTGGGATGGGCCGACCACGCCCAGGCTTTCCAGCTCGTCCATCAGCCGTGCGGCGCGCGGATAACCGATGCGCAGCCTGCGCTGCAGTAACGAAGCGCTGGCTCGTTGCACCTTGCGCACGACGGCAATGGCCTGTTCGATCAGCTCATCGCTGGCCTGCTCGCTCTCGCTCAGAGTTTGCTCCCAGGGCGGCGCTTCGTTCTCATCCATCGGCGACATCTTCTGCCAAAACTCGATCACGCGCTCGATCTCCTGATCGGTGACCATCACCCCCTGGGCGCGGACGGGGGCGCCTGCCTCCGGATTGAGGAATAACATATCCCCCCGCCCCAGCAGCGTCTCAGCCCCGGCGGTATCCAGGATAACGCGCGAGTCGACCGACGAAGCCACGGTGAAAGAGATACGCGCCGGGAAATTGGCCTTGATCAGCCCGGTGACCACATCCGTGCTCGGCCGCTGCGTGGCCAAAACAAGGTGAATGCCCGTGGCGCGCGCCATCTGCGCGAGGCGTACCAGGCTGTGCTCGGTCTGATCCGGCGCTGACATCATCAGGTCGGCAAGCTCGTCGATCACGATGACGATGCGCGGCAGGGTGGGCTGTTTGCGCCTCTGCATGCGCCGATTGTAGACCTCGATATCGCGCGCTTTGGCATCCTCCAGCAGGTGGTAACGGCGGTCCATCTCGCCCAGCGACCAGCGGAGCACGCCCAGGATGCGCTCCAGGTCGGTCTCAACCTTGCCGAGCAGGTGGGGTGTTCCGTTAAACCGCACCAGCTCCACCATCTTGGGATCGATCATGGCGATGCGCAGGTCCTCGGGAGTGTTATTCATGATCAGGCAGGTTGTGATGGCGGCGATGCACACCGACTTTCCCGAGCCGGTCGTTCCGGCGATCAGCAGGTGGGGCATGCGTGCCAGATCGGCCACCACGGCCTGGCCGGAAACGTCGCGTCCAAGGGCGATGGCCAGAGGTGAGCCGATGCGATAAAAGGCGTCCGATTCCAGCATCGGGCGCAGACGAACAATGCTCGAACGCGAGTTGGGCACCTCGATACCCACATACGAGCGCCCCGGTACGGGTGCCTCGATGCGCAGGCGTTCAGCCGACAGAGCCAGAGCCAGGTCGCGCGCCAAAGCCGAAATCTGCGAAACGCGCACTTTTTGGCGCGCAGGCTCTCCATCAGGCCCGGGTTTTTCTACGAATCCCGGTTCTACGGCAAATTGAGTGACCGTCGGCCCAATGCGAAAACCGACCACGCGCGCCGGGACGCCAAACTCGGCCAGCGTTTTCTCGATCAGGCCCGCGGTGAGGTTGATGTGGCGCTCATCTGGGCGTATGGATTGTTCGTCCAGCAGCAGATTGAGTGGTGGCAGGCGTTCATCGCGTTGGAACGGTGCTGCAGGCTTTTCGGCCTGCCTCTCCTCCACCCGGAAGGATTTCCGGTATTCGGGCGGCAGACTGGCCTTGCGCTTCTGCCTGGCGGCTTCGGGTGATTTCGGACCGCTCTCGACCGCTTCCCCCACGATCACCCCGCTGGGCGGGCCGGCAGGCGGCGCCTCGGAAAATTCCTCGCCCACTTCAGGGATGGGCTGAACGGCTCTTTCCAGCAGGCGTCGCATCCACGCAAAGACGCCCAACCCGCTGAGCGCGAAAAGAAGAAAAATTCCCGTCACCAGGATGGTGCGCAGGATAGATGGAATCCCAAATGCAAGCAATAGCTGCGCCAGTCCCCAACCGATAATGCCGCCATCCAGACCCATCTCGGCCCGCTCGAGCGAATCGCCGCCGAAAATGGATAGCAACGCCAGGAAGGCGAATGAGGCCCCCTCCAGCGCCAGAAGACGGTAGAACGCGGACATGGACCAGCGCAGGTTTCTGTGGATGAGCGCCACGACCCCGCCCGCCGCCGCGCCAGCCGCCAACAAAGCGCTGCCCCAACCAAACCCGTATCGCAGTGATCCGGCCAGTGGGGTGAGCAAGACGCCGCTTGTGAGTCCGGTCAGAGCCAGGGCCATCATCAGCGCGAAGGCCAGCAGCAACACACCGACTACGTCCCAGCCGAAGCGTCCAAAACGGGTGGCAAAATTCGCGGCCAGATCCAGCCAGCGATCGAAGCTGGATCTGGCCGTTTCGGCTGGAGCAGGCTCCCGGCGGATAGCCTTTTGCGCGTTCGTTGCCTTTTTGCCGGCCATCCCCTATTCGAGTGAAACCAGGCCCAATCCAAGGCGGCGCTTATCGGCGTCAATATGCAGAATGCGTACCTTGATTGCTTGCCCTTTGCTGAGATACTTGCCCACCTCGCCATGCGCCTGGGGCAGGTTCATCGAAGAAACATGAATGAGGCCCTCGACGCCCTCCTCCAGGCGGGCAAAAGCCCCAAAGCGAGTGATGCCGGTCACAGTAGCGTTGACCACGTCGCCAGGGGTATACCGCTGCGTGATCGTCTCCCATGGATTGTCGAACAGCCGTTTGATGCTAAGAGCGATGCGCAGATTCTCCTCGGACACGCTGAGTACGAGTGCTTCCACCGTCTGGCCAAGGCACAAAATATCAGATGGGTGCTGTACGCGACCCCAGGAAAGCTCCGAAACGTGAATGAGCCCTTCCAGCCCACCCAAATCGACGAACACCCCAAAATCGGTCACATTCGTGACCGTACCCCTCACTTTATCACCCGGGTGCAACTCTTGGAAAAGCAGCTTGCGCCGTCCTTCGGCGGCCAGCGCCGCCCGTTCCGAAAAAACGATGCGCTCCTGATCGGGCTCACATTCGATAATTTTCAGATTAAGATAGCGACCTACGTAACTTGCCAGAATGCTGCGACGTTCCTCGTCGGTGCTTATATTGCTGGGAAGATCGACTAAGTGGGAAATGGGCACAAACCCCTGCAGATCCTCTCCTCCTACCAGCAGCCCGCCACGATTGTAGCCCAGGACGGCCAGGGTGACGATCTCGTCCTGATCGTATACATCCTGGGCTCGATCCCAATCCACCAGCATCATAAATTGCTGGCCGGCGATCTTACCACCCGCATCTTTCTGAGATGCCGGTTGGACTTCCTCGTCCGCCAGCACTGACGCCCACCAGCCCTCATCGGGTGGCGGCAATTCCTCCCCAGTGACCGGGGTGCGCCGTTTCGAAAACATCGAACCCACCTCCCTCAAGTGATGCAGACGTCAATCAGCGCTCCATCGGCAGTGAGGCGCTTCCCGAGCCGTTGACCGGTGTCCCCTCCACCATGACTGTCTTCAGGCGCGCTTGTTCCTCCATTTCCTGAATAATCTTGGCGACCGCCTCGATGGCCACGCGTTGCTTGCGGTATAAATCGGCTTCAGACATCGCCAGCCGCAGAGCGATCTCTCGCACTTTACGACCTTCCATAAATTTCATCTCCAGAATATTATACAGTATCCATTCGGCCGTGAAACGGCGCTCACCTTCCGGACGAATCCGTTCGATGGCATCCCGTAGAATGGCCCGCAAAGCATTGGCTCCATTGCCCTCGTGATCATTCACCGCATTCTGCACCACCTTCAATTGCAGAAGCGGGCTGGTGGTGAGCTTGGGGCCGCCCCAATAATGTGTGAGCGCGTCTTTCACCCATTGCGCCAGGTCCTGTTGAGGTAAGGGACTATCCTTGGAAAGCATCACCGAACCGTTGTATTGAGCAGCGGCGCGGATGCGCTGAACAAGTTCCATTTGTGGGGTCAGCGTTTGCATGCGGCGGAAGATCTGCTGCTGGCGGCGGCGATCAAGCAGGGCCAGCGTGGCGCGCTGGGCAAGCACCGAGAGCGCCTCAAGCTGTTCCTCGTCAAGACTTTCATCCGCCCGGCGCGCTACCCCGAGCAAGCCCAACAGGTGGTCTTCACCCTCCTCGCTTTCCTCATCCAGCAACGGCAGCAGATAATATTCCCCCCACACAAAAAGATCTCCCGATAAGCCGTTGCGGATGACCATCTGGACCAGCTCCTCGGAGGCCTGTTGATCCTCCAGGGGTTTATTCTCGCCGGTCATGAAGACCATCTCGAGATGGTCGCCGTGCCAGGAGGCCACAAAGGCGTTAGGGGTCTGCAGGCGATCGCAGACGGCTGCCAGCAGCATTTCCATGAACTGGCGCAGGTCCCTCGAGGAGAGCAGCCGATCCTCAAGAGTGCGCAGTATGGCGAGGTCCTCCCTGTCGCCGCCGTGAAACAGGTAGCGCTCCCACAACGGAGCAAAGAGCGTAATGGTGTATTCAAGCAGAAGGATTGTGCCGACCATGAGGATGGGCACCATGGCCGAATAAGGCGTGCCAAACAGCGCGCCCAGGCGACGCACCACCGTCACCACCGCCAGCACGACGCTGGCCGTAACTGGCCCGCGCATGATCCACTTGAACAACCGGCTTTTCACCACCCGATCCGGCCACGAGACGCCAAAAAAGGCAACTGCGTAAGCCATGATGATGAGCAGTCCGCCAATCACCAGGTTGCTGAGGAAAGCCATTGACCAGAAAAGGAGCTGGTGGCGGGCGGCAAAATCCGAGCCAAACAGCAGGTAAGGATAGGAGCCTAGGGCAGGCGCCGTCGCGCCGGCCATCAAATAGATCATGCGCCGGCGGGTGGTGGGCGTGATCGTGCGCAGATAAGCGCGGGCGAAATTGATCCACGCCGCCACCATCGCCAACCCATAATAGAGCGTGAAAAGCTCCATCCATGGGGTCGGTGTAAGGTGCGGCGACGGGCCGCTATTGACGGAAACCGGCCCGAGGAAATTGATGAATGGGGATGCGGCTAGGATCAGCACGGAGAGGATGTAAGTCAGGCGCACCACCCAGCGGCGCTTGCCGCGGCTCGGCCGACCGGTGGTGGATAGCACAGCATCCGAGAAATGCAGATAACTGGGCGGAAGGAAGAGTATCCCCACCCACTGCAGTCGCAGCCAAAATTCGACCGCCTGGAGCTCGGTCAGAGTGCTGCCGATGGCTTCAGCGGTGAAAACGACCACCACACAGGCCAGGATCAGGGTGAATGAACGCGCCACCCGATCTCTCAGATTGAAAGTGAGCGCATAAAGCAACAGGGAGAAAGCCGTTATGGCAATCCCGGCCGATAGAATTTGATTCAGGGTGGATAAACCCGTAACGAGACTCGTCGTCAAACCCACTATGATCCAAACCCTCTACCGTAGATGATGCGCGAAGAAAAGAGCAATATCCTCATTGCTGTAATAATGATCATTGTAGCCCGAAAATTCAAAACCGAGCTTCTGCGCCAGGCGGATGGCGGCGATATTCTTCGATTGCATCTCCAAGATGACGCGCCGGTTTTCTCTCCCCGCCGCCCATTCCTGGGCGGCCAGCACCAATGCGCTGGCAATGCCCTGCCGACGGACTTCTTCGCCGACGACCAGATCGGTCGCCCAGGCGGTTGTCGGCGCAATGTTCTCGTTTAAGCTGATGTATCCAACCGGCCGGCCATTGATCAGGGCCACCAGGACAGCCGACCGACGGGACCAATCGTTGACCAGTCCTTGGGGCGTTCGTGGATATTCTACATGCACCGCACGCGGCAGGCGCACCTCGCGAAAACTGACCGTCACCTGATTCTCCTCGCCGCCCACGTCCATCTGCCAGACGTAATTACTGCGATAAGAGTGATCAATGGCTACCAGATAAGCGATGTCCGATGCGATCGCCGGACGGATCTCAATCTGCGGCATGTCCTCTCCTGTCAGGGCGCAGCCACGTGCACCGGCACAATGCAGGGCGGTAGCGTCTGCCCTTGATTATCTACCACCACCAGCCTTAGCAGGTAATCCCCGGGTATCAGTAAGCTTGTGTTCCACTTTCCGAGAACGCTGTCCGGTGCAGCAGCCGGTTGGTCGCCGGCCTGGATGGTCGCCCAGGTATCACTGCCTGCCTGGGAGAGCTCATATTTGTAAAAGCCGAAATTCGGCACGTTCACGACTCCTTTCACGTCAATATTTCCTTTCACCTCCTCGCCCGGCTTCGGGGAGGTTAGCTCTACTTTGCCTAGGACGCAGCCGTTGCCTGTTGGCGTGGACAGCGCCGCCGGCAAAGGGGTGCCGGTAGAGGCGCCGGCAGGCAGAGAAGCAGCTGCCGTTGGCTGGGCGCTGATGGGCGTCGCCAGGATGTCGAGCGTGGGTGTCGGCAGGTCCTGTAGGCCAGGATAGATGGGCGAGACAAAGGTCACCAGTAAAAACTCGCTCATCCCCAAGAGAACCAGCAGGATCAACACGCTGGTCGCTTCGCTCAGGCGCCTTTGGGCGTTATCCCGCTCTAACCCAAAGGCCGCCTCGCGCCACTCTTGCAGGGCACCGGTAATTTTTCGCACATACAACAAGCCTGCCAGACCCAGAACCACATAAATCCAAATTTCGTACGTACTTAAGAATTTTAGAATTGCACTCATGCCGCTTCTGCAATCCATTCGATCCGTTGCACGATCCGGATCAGCTTATTGTAATGACGAATGTATCAGCCAGGCAGATTACAGGCGGCGAAGGACTCCTTTTATGATGGCGATCAATTTCGGCGCGATCACTTCACCGGCGGTCAACACCTCCTCATGCGTCGTGGGAGTGTTGCCGTCCAGATTCGCCTTGTTACTGATGCCGGAAATACCCAGCACGCGCATGCCTCCGTGCCGGGCGACAATCACTTCTGGTACAGTGGACATGCCCACTGCGTCTGCCCCGATGATGCGCAGGTATCTGAGATCGGCGGGCGTCTCAAAAGAAGGGCCGCCGAGAGCCGCGTAAACGCCCTCCTGCAGCGGGATGCCATTCTCCCTGGCTACCTCGCGCGCCAGCTCCATGAGACCACGATCGTAGGCCTGACTCATGTCCGGAAAACGCGGGCCGAACTCCTCCAGATTCGGCCCCCGCAGTGGGCTCAGCCCCCCCATTGCCAGCAGGCTGAGGTGGTCGGTGATGAGCATCAGATCGCCGGGATTGAAGGCCGGATTGATCGCCCCAGCCGCATTCGTCACGATGAGCGTCTTGATTCCCAGGCGCTGCATGACCCGCACCGGCAGCGTCACCTGAGCCATGCTGTAACCCTCATAATAATGCACACGACCCTGCATAACCATGACTTTCTGACCTTCGAGCGTGCCAAACACCAGTTTGCCCTGATGCCCGGGCACCGTGGAGACCGGCCATTCGGGCAGCTCAGCCGCCGAGAAGATGTCCGGCTTTTCCACCGCATCGGCCAGCGCGCCCAGCCCAGAACCCAGAATCAACCCCACCTGTGGCGTGTGGCTCGTCCGGGCGCGCACGGCGCCGGCGACGCGTTCGATCTCCTGCAGGGTGATATATTCTTTCATTGTTTCTCCGTTATTTTCCTCTGATTTTTCTATTATATGATCAAGGTGCATGGCACCTATCGTTGACTGTTATTAGTGCCTCGCATCCTTTTTATTATAACGTTTTATCAAACAAAATATGACAAAATTACAGATTGCCTTATTTGACGTGCATGTATGCGCCCACGTTCCTCTTCATGCGCGCATGCAAGATGCCACCTCGATTGCCTGCCCGGGATACATCGCTGCTTTGAGCTAAACCGATTATATCAGGTTTGACAGCGGTTTCTTAAGGCCATCTGCTCATGGCAGAACGATCCATCCCAGCAATTTGGCCGCCTGATACCCCACTCTTATTCTATGCCCCTCCGCGATTGATATTCGTGCGCGGCTATGATATGCTTATGAGTGCATGACAAGCCGCTCCGGATATTCTCTCACGCTGCTCACTGCTGCGATCCTGGTCATTTGCGGCCAGACACTCCTGCTGATCCCTCCTTTAGTTGGAGCATGGCGCATTACCAGCTTTCCCTTCTGGAACCTGGCCGAAGGGCTTCCTCTCGTTTTGCTCGGAGTACTTCTGGCCCTGGCCTTATACGGTGACGTTCAACCTCCTGTACGTCGTTTCCTTAACGTTCTTGCAGCCGCTGCGCTTGGCTTCCTGTCTTTTGCCTCTTTGAGATCCGATCTTCTCTTCGCAGCCGCGTTGACCGTCGCTCTGGCCCTTGGTAACCTTGCAACAGCCGTTTGGCTCGAACGGACGCCGCCCAACCAGGCGGCCAGCGACTGGCTCGATTGGAGCAACGCGGCGAGCAGTTTGGCAGTGGCAGCCATACTAATTGCGCGGCCTGCCAGCCTCATTCCATTACACTGGCAGGGTTTTCAGCTCACCAGCCTGTGGATGGGTAGCGCCTTCGCGCTAGGCGGCATCTTCAGCGGCGCTGCCATCGGCCTGGAATCGCCGACCTGGAAGGCCATTCTTGTCCGCCTCGCCGCCATCCCTTGGCTTCTGGTAAGCTATTACTATATCGCGCTCGCCGTCTGGGCGCCGTTAAGCATTACCCTCTCGGCTGGAATCCTCCTCCTGTTCGCCGGCGACCTGCGCCGTTCAGCGCCGGCTTCGCGCCATGTGAGCCGTCCCTTCCTTTGGGTGGGATCAACCGCGGGATTGCTCTACCTGGCGGCGCTTGGCGCTGTGGTCATGCTCGTCAATCTGCTCGTCCCGACGATGTCGCCTCAAGGCGAGCCTGTCATCTTCCCGGTGCAATTGGCCGGTTTAGCCGCCGCAATTGGAGCGACTGGCCTGACGGTCATCTTGCTCTCGGCTGGCAAGCGCTCACTTTCAGCTTATATCGCTCGTCTGACAGACCGCGAAGAATCCGTCGCCGTCGGACTGCCGCCAGTGGCCGGTTCAAGCGCGGCAATCAGCGAGACCACTGACCCGCCGCGCACCAGCGCCTATCCAGTATTCAGCGACGTGGGCGTCGTGCACCTGCAACCCGAGATAAACCAGGCAGTCGCTGCCCAGGAGGGAGCCCCCCGCGATCCTTTTGCCGCCGACTTCGCCGAGGTTAGTCTCCGCCTGGAGTCTGTCCTGGAGCCGCATGTCGCCGCCCAACTGGTGGCCACCAGCCTGCAGCGCACCTTCGGCAATGCTCTCGTCACCGTGCTTATGTACGATGCGGAAGAAGAGAATTTCATCCAATTGGCGACCTTCGGACCGTATTCCAGCACCACCCCCATGGGTTACCGCCGCGACCTGCACAACGAAATCTTCGATCGCGCCATTCGCCTGCGCAAGACCCAGGTGACCAACCACGGCGACCATCTCACCGAAAGCCCTTCCGAACGGCCTTATTTCCTTTCTCAAGCCGTCGTGCCGCTCGTGCGCAATACCTTTTTACAGGGCGTGATCGTGATGGAGGACCGGCAGCCAGGCGCATTTTCTCCCGCCGACGTGGCCAGAGTTGAATCCCTTGGCGCCGAACTGCTGGCAGCCTGGGAGCGCGCCAAATACCATCACAGTCTGAACGAGCTCATCCGCGCTGGGCTCTCGTTGTCCATCTTCGCCGACTTTGAAGCCCTGTTACGCACACTGGCCGAGGTGGCTCAACGCATCTTGCAGGCCCGCTTCGTGTACGTCGCGCTGGTCGATCAGGATCAGTTGCACCTGGCCTGGTCTGGCGAAGCTCCCCATCTGGTTCAATCGCTGGGGGAGCAGTCTGGCAAACTATTGGACCTGTTTGCCGGCCAGGCCCAGCCGGCAGCCTTCCGGTTGTTGGATACCACCGCCGATCCACGCACGCGCGATTTGGGTCTTGGTGAACAGACTCCTCTATGTCTGCTGGCTTCACCCGTCCTGTTGCGCCATCGTCTGACCGGCGCGATTCTGGCCTTCGGTAAGCGCGGAGGCGTCGCCTTCAGTGACAGCGACGAAATGCTCGCTAATCTGATCGCCAATCAGGCAGCCATTGCCATTGAGAGCTCCACCCTCAACCAGGAGCTTCGTTCCACCTTGAAAACAACCGAATTGCTTTATGCATTGAGCAACCGGATCGCTCAATCTCAAGACCTGCAAGACGCCGCTGCCATCATCGCCGAGACGGCCCATAATCTGGCCCAGCCAAAGGAAACCGGCCTGGTGCTGCTTTCCCAGGATGGGCAGATTCAGACCCAGGTGCATCTCGGCGCAGGGGATGGCCAGACCGAATCACTGCCGATGGCTCTCATCCGCCAAACCATCCAATCCAGACAGCCGATCCATCTTTCGGACGACAGCCAGGCGGTGAAGATCTCCTTCCCCATCCAAACCCCACGCCGATGTTATGGCGCGCTGTGGATGGAAATGAAAGGAGATCAGGATATTTCCACTCGGCGGGAGAACCTTTCGACAATCATCAACCAGGCAGCGGTGGCTCTTGAGCGCGCTATCTTGCTGGACGAAACCACCCGTCAGGCAGGCCAGATCGCCGAAGCCTTCAGCGAGCTGGAAACCACCTACGATCAGACGCTGGCCGCGTTGATGTCAGCCCTGGATGCGCGCGATCGGGAGACAGAGGGGCACAGCCTGCGGGTGGCTAACCTGGCAGTCGCTCTGGGTCGCGAGCTGAACCTGCCCGCCGCTCAACTTAAAGCGCTCGAACGCGGCGCACTGCTCCACGATATTGGCAAAATCGGCGTGACCGACGCGATTTTAAACAAACCCGGTCCCCTTTCCGATGAAGAATGGTCGCAAATGCGCCGCCACGCGGACATCGGCGCCCACATCGTGAGCAGTGTGCCCTTCCTGAAGGATGCCCTGCCTGTGATTCGCTATCACCAGGAGCGTTGGGATGGAAGTGGATATCCGGACGGCCTGGCCGGTGAAGAAATCCCCTTGCTGGCGCGTATCTTCGCTGTCAGCGACGCTTATGACGCCCTGACGCACGATCGGCCTTATCGCGAGCGCCTCACCCACGCCCAGGCGATGGAGTACCTTCACCAACAGGCCGCTAAACTCTTCGACCCGACTGTTGTCGAAAAGCTGGACGCCGCCCTGGCAAATTCTCACACCGCAGACGATAGAATTTAAACTCTTACGAGTGAACTCTTTTACGCTCCCTCGTCGCCTTGGCCAGGGGGATGCGCCTTCTTAGTGCAGCACCTCTTTGAACGCCTGCACGGCCATTTCGACAGATCGGTCGTCAATCCAATAGTGCGTCACCAGACGGAAACGGCGCTTCGACACCACACCAACCCTCACCCCTAGCCTGGCCAGCTCTTGGGCCGCTTGAGCCGCGTCCATGGGCACCTCAGGCGCCAGCGAGAGGAAAACCATGTTCGTGGCTGGTGTGCCCGGGTCCAACACCAGGCCTGGGATGGCCGCCAATCCCTGCGCCAGTCTGCGGGCGCGGGCGTGATCCTCGCCCAAACGGTCGACCATCTGCTCCAGGGCGACGATGCCCGCCGCCGCCAGAACGCCCGCCTGTCGCATTCCTCCGCCAAGTTGCTTGCGTATGCGCCATGCGCGCTTGATGAACTCAGCCGAGCCACACAGCACCGACCCCACCGGTGCGCACAACCCCTTGCTCAGGCAAAAGGTGACCGAATCGGCCGGCGCTGCCAGTTCAGCCGCCGGTACACCTAACGCGATGGCTGCGTTGAAGATGCGCGCTCCGTCCAGGTGGAGTCGCAGGCCTTTGCGTCGGCAGAGTTCGCCAACTTGGCGGGTATACTCGGCGGTGATGGGCACCCCGCCGCAGCGATTGTGGGTATTTTCCAGAATCACCAGCCGCGATATGGGGAAATGGGCATCATCAGGGTTGCGCACCGCTCCTTCGATATCCTCCAGGCGCAGCGTCCCGTCCGGCTGGTTAGGCAGCACGTACGGATGCACACCGCCCAGCGCGGCCACCCCTCCCGCTTCAAACACAAAGGTGTGACCCAGATTACCCAAGATGACCTCATCTCCGCGCCCACAGTGGGCGAGCACGGCCGCCAGGTTGCCCATCGTACCAGAAGGTACGAACAGGCCAGCTTCTTTGCCTACCCGCGCGGCAGCCATCTCTTGCAGACGGTTGATGGTCGGGTCTTCGCCGTAGACATCGTCCCCCACCGGCGCCGAAGCCATGGCCTCGCGCATGGCAGGAGTGGGCTGGGTGACAGTATCCGAACGTAGATCGATGAACTCCATAAAAAATACTCCCTCTAGAGTTATGCTCGCCGCAATGCAGCCAGCGCCTGCTCAAGCTCAGGGGGCAGGGGCGCTTCGAAGGTGCGTGGCCGGGTCTCCCCGGGCAAAGTCACTCGCAGGCGGGCGGCGTGTAGAAAATGCCGGCCGATCGCCAGGCTGGGATGTCGGCGTCCGTACACTCTGTCCCCTACCACCGGGCATCCGATGAAAGCCAAGTGCAGGCGAATCTGATGGGTGCGACCGGTGAGTGGGTGCACCTCCAGCAGCGTGTGCAGCGGGAAAGTCTCAAGCGTGCGATACTCGCTGATCGCCATGCGGCCCTTGCCCTCCGGCAAAACGGCCATCCGCTGGCGACGCTGCGGGTCGCGGCCCACGGGCGCCTCAATGCGCCCCGTGGGCGTCGGCGGGCGGCCGTCCACCAGCGCCAGATAGACTTTCTCGACCTTGCGGGCGCGGAACTGCTCCTGCAGCCAACGGTGGGCGGCGTCGTTCTTGGCCAGGAGGATCAGGCCGGAGGTTTCCCGATCCAGGCGGTGGACGACACCCGGGCGCACTTGCCCCCCGACACCCTCGACATCGGGGGCGTGCGCCAGAGCCGCATGCACCAGCGTACCGCTGGGATGCCCCACTGCCGGATGGACGACCATGCCGGCTGGCTTGTTGACCACCAGCACATCCTTGTTCTCGAAGATCACATCCAGGGGGATCGGCTCCGGTTCCAGTTCAGTCGGCTCCGGCGGTGGCAGGATGACGTGTACACGCTGCCCGGGGATGAGCTCCTGGCCCGTCTTGGCTGGCAGGATGCCGTCCACTGTGACGAACCCGTCCCGAATCAGCGTCTGCAGCCGCGAGCGAGATAGACCGGGCAGGCAGGCCACCAGAAACTTATCCAGGCGCTGTCCCCTTTCGCCCTGATAAGTGAAATCCAGCTCGCCCTCACTCACTGCGATCGCTGTCCGGATCGGTCAACGACTCATCCGCCGGCGGGGGCTCTGCGCTGCTTAATGCGGCAGCCTTTTTCTCTCGCGCTTCTTTGAGCCACACGCCCAACAACAATATGCCCACGCCAACGGTAATACACGAATCCGCCACGTTGAACACCGGAAATGTGCCGACCGAGATGAAGTCGACCACCTGGCCGAAGGTCACCCGGTCGATCAAATTGCCAATCGCCCCACCAAGCTGCAGGCACAGCGCCAGCCGGATCAGCCAATCCTTGCCGGCCACCTGAGGAAAATAGTAGATGATGGCTGCGGAGACGAGGATAGCCAGAATGGTGAAGACCGCATTAAATCCCTGGAACAAACCAAAAGCAGCCCCGGTGTTGTGATAATAGAGCACGCGCGCATAAGGCGTCAGCCAGTCCCAAGGCGACCAGATTTCGCCAAACACGAGCCGGGTGCGCACGAGGTATTTCGTCCACTGGTCCAGGAAGATCAGCAGCCCAGCCGAAACGAAAAGAAGGGCGTAATCTCGTAGATACTTCTTCAACACTCCTCCAGGTGTTCGCAGGGTGCCCCCATTGTACCGCAAAAGGGATTAACCGACCTTCACCAACGCAACCGTCATTTCCTCGCCGTCAAAGCGGTCGCTGGCCTCGAAGGCCTCCCGGGGAGCCGGTCCGGCTACCAACTCGACCGCCAGTGTCTCACCCATGATGTAGTCGCGGAAGTCCTGCACCGCCGCCGCTAAGCCCGGCGTAGCCCGATAATATAGGCGGATGCGGTCGGCGATGTCCAGCTCGGCCGACTTGCGCAGGTCCTGCACCCGGCGCACGAATTCGCGCGCCAGCCCCTCCCGCACCAGCTCAGGCGTCAGATCGGTAACCAGAGCGGCCAGGTAAGGGCCTTCGGAAGCTACCGCGAAGCCGCCAAGCGCCTGTGCGCGGACCTCTACTTCCTCTGGCAGGACCTCGATCATTTCACCGTCCACATCGACGCGCAGCGATTGCCCGGCAAGCAGCGCCCGGGCAGATTGATCCGCAGGTAATGCCAGCAGCGCCTCCCGTACTTTGGGAAAACGCCGGCCGTACTTCTGGCCGAGCTGCTTGGGTAGCGGGTTCAGGCTGTAGGCCACCACTTCGCCGGCCGCGTCCAGCGTGCGCACCTTCTTGACGTTGAGCTCGTCAGCCAGCAGATCAGCGTAACGATCCACCACATGGCGCTCGTCGGCATTTCCGACCAGGAAGGCCGCTTCAGCCAATGGCTGGCGCACCTTGCGGTTGGCTTTGTTGCGTGCCGCGTGGCCCAACGAGGCCAGTTTAATGACCAGTGCCATCTCGCGGTTGAGTTCTTCGTCCACCAGCGCGGCTTTGACGGTGGGCCAGTCGCACAGGTGCACCGACAGCGGCGCACTGCCGTCCACCGAACGCACCAGATTTTGGTAGAGTTCCTCCGCCAGGAAAGGCATGCTGGGCGCCAGCAGCTTGCCGAGAGTGGTTAGCGCCTGGTAAAGGGTGGCATAGGCGGCCTGCTTGTCCGCATCCGAGCCGCTCTTCCAGAAGCGGCGCCGTGAACGACGCAGGTACCAGGTGGAGAGCTGCTCTACGAATTGCTCAATCGGCCGCGTCGCGCCGGGAACGTCATATTCCTCCATCGCCCGCGTCACATCGCTCACCAGCACGTTGAGCGCCGATAGAATCCAGCGGTCCAGCGGACTGTACTGTGGGTCGGCGTTCGGATCAGGCTTCCAACCATCCAGGTTGGCGTATGTGACAAAGAAGGAATAGGTATTCCATAAAGTGAGGGTGAAATTGCGCACGACCTCCCCGACCAGGTCGACTGAGAAGCGCCGCTCCTGGCCGGGTGGGCTGGCCGTGTAGATATACCAGCGGAAGGCGTCTGAGCCGTGTTTGTTAATTACGTCCCATGGGTCGACCACATTGCCGCGCGATTTGGACATCTTTTGCCCTTCTGCGTCCAGGATCAGGCCCAAGCAGATCACATTTCGATAACATTCCTGATCAAACAGCATGGTGCTGATCGCGTGCAGCGAGTAGAACCATCCGCGCGTCTGATCAACTGCTTCACAGATGTAATCGGCCGGAAAATAGCGCTTAAATTCCTCCTGGTGTTCGAACGGATAGTGCCACTGGCCCACAGGCATGGAGCCCGAATCGAACCACACGTCAATCACCTCGGGCACGCGCCGCATCGTGCCGCCGCATTGCGGACAGGTCAGGCGCACTTCATCCACATAAGGCCGGTGCAGGTCCAGTTCCGAAAGATCCTTTCTGGCCAGCTCGGATAGTTCCTTAACGCCGCCGACGCAAATCTGATTGTGGCATGTTTCGCACTCCCATACCGGCAGCGGTGTACCCCAGTAACGCTCACGCCCTAGCGCCCAATCGATGTTGTTCGCCAGCCAATTGCCGAAGCGGCCGTTCTTGATGTGCCCCGGCACCCAGTTGATGCGCTCGTTGAGTTCTACCAGCCGCTCCTTAAACTGGCTCGTGCGGATGTACCAGGTGGTGCGAGCGTAGTAAAGCAGCGGCCAGCCGCAGCGCCAGCAGAAGGGGTAGGTATGCACATAGGTTCCCGCGCGGAAAAGCAGACCGCGCGCCTGCAGGTCCTGGATGATGAAAGGATCGGCGTCCTTGACAAACTTACCGCTCCACGGGCGCACCTCAGGGATGAAGGTGCCATCGTCGGCTACGGTCATAATGACCGGCAGGTCCAGGTCCAAAGCGGCCTGCATGTCGTCCGCGCCGAAGGCCGGGGCGATATGCACCAAACCGGTGCCCTCTTCTGTGGTGACGAAATCGGCCAGGATGACATAATGGGCAGGCTTGTCGGGCGCCACGAAGGTGAACAGCGGCTGGTAGCGCTTGCCCTTGAGCGCCTTGCCCTTGAATGAATCCACCACCTTGACTTTCTCATCGCCGAACACCTGCTCGAGCAAGGCGCGGGCCAGGATCAGCTTCTCCTGCCCGCCTTCGGGCAGTTCGCGTTCCACGGTCACGTACTCCACGTCAGGGTGTGCGGCGACAGCCACATTGGCCGGCAGCGTCCACGGTGTGGTGGTCCACACCAGCAGCGAAGTGTCAGGGCTGTCCACCAGCGGCAGGCGCACAAACACGGATGGATCGGTCGTCTCCTCGTAACCCAGGGCAACTTCGTGATCGGAGAGCGGCGTTCCGTCGTGTGGGCAATATGGCACCACCTTGAAACCCTGATAAAGCAGGTTCCTATCCCATAAAGTCTTCAAAATCCACCACACCGATTCGATATAGTCATTGGTGTAGGTGACGTAGGCGGTATCAAGGTCCACCCAGTAGCCCAATCGCTCGGTGAATTTTTCCCACTCCTGGATGTAGGTAAAGGCGGATTTGCGGCACAACTCGTTAAAGCGCTCGATTCCGTATTCTTCGATTTCACGTTTGTTCTTGATGCCGAGCTGCCTTTCCACCTCGATTTCAACCGGCAGTCCATGAGTATCCCAACCGCCGCGGCGCAGAACGTGGTATCCGCGCATGGTCTTATAGCGCGGAAAGAAATCCTTGAAGGCGCGTGCCAGGGCGTGATGGACGCCAGGACGCCCATTGGCAGTTGGCGGACCCTCGTAAAAGACGTATTCCGGCGCGCCCTCGCGCATGGTCATGGACTTGCGGAAGATATCATGGCTCTTCCAGAAGCGTAACATGGCCTCTTCCATGAGGGTAATGTTCAATTTAGGTGAAACCGGCTTGAACATGAAACCTCCTCATTAATTTTATTTCTGCACCCTATCTTATTTCAGTGCAATAATACTCGAAGATAATGGATGCCCGGTCACTGTGTCGTTAATGATAAAACTCTCGTCTCCAATCAGGGACGAGAGCCTTTGTTCCCGCGGTACCACCCTGTTTCTCGCTAAAGCGAGCATCTCCTCCGGGCACGTCCCGATATCCGGATGATGCCCGCGCCGATGATAACGGGAGGCGATCCCGGCGCACTTACTGGCGGCTCGCGCCGCGTTCGGATTGCTGCTCCGGAAGGATTTTCAGCCCACCGTTCCCACCCGGCTCACACCATCCCGGGCTCGCTGGCGTTCCTGCATGGGCTTACTCGTTTCCATCGCCGCATTTACTGGCCCGATTATGCCACAAAGAATGGCAAAAATCAACACGGGCTTCCCATGAAGCCCTATTCTTCTGCGCCGATGACGCCGTAAAAAAGCGGCAGCCGATCAACCGGCCTGTCGCTCCATTCCAGAGCAGTCGGCAGCCGCCGCTTGGCTTCCTCCATGCGTTCCGGATCGTTAGCCAGTACGGTGAATACTGGCTCGCCTTTTTCCACTCGCTCACCAACCTTATGTCGCACGATAATACCCACAGCATGGTCGATCGGGTCGCCCTTTTTCTCCCGGCCGGCGCCTAAGATGACGCTGGTCTCGCCCACGATACGCGCGTTGACGGTCTTGAGAAAGCCGCTGCGCGCAGCCAGGATATCTTCTTTCAAGCGCGCCTTCGCCAATCGGTCAGGCTCATCCACATAGGCAAGATCGCCGCCCTGAGCCTGTACCAACGCGCGGAATTTCTCCCAGGCTTTGCCATCTTGGATTGCCCGCTCAGCCATGTCGCGCGCCGTGCTCAGATCCTTGGCTATCCCGCCGATCACCAGCATGTGCGAGGCAACCACCAGGCAATGCTTGCGGAAATCTTCCGGACCGCGCCCATGCAGCGTGTCGATGGCCTCGCGCAGTTCGATGGCGTTTCCGACCGCTTCTCCCAGGGGCTGGTTCATGTCCGAGAGTAAAGCGACAGTGCGGCGTTTGGCCAGCCGTCCGATGGTGACCATCAGTTCGGCCAGTTCGCGGGCCTCCTTCAGGGTCTGCATGAAGGCCCCCAGACCAACTTTGACATCCAGGACGATGGCCTGCGCGCCCCCGGCAATCTTCTTGCTCATCACTGAAGAGGCGATCAGCGGTATGGATTGAACCGTGCCGGTCACATCACGCAGGGCGTAGAGTTTGCCATCGGCCGGTGCCAGGTCGCCCGTCTGCCCGGTCAGCACCAGACCGACCGTCTTGAGCTGCTGCAGAAACTCTTCACGCGAGAGATCCACGCGAATACCGGGGATCGACTCCAGCTTATCCAACGTGCCGCCTGAGAAACCCAGTCCACGCCCGGAAATTTTGCCTACCGGAAGCCCGCAGGCCGCGACGGTTGGCTCGACCACCAGCGTCACCTTGTCGCCCACCCCGCCGGTGGAATGCTTGTCGACCGCGATGGGTACAATGCCGGTAAGATCGATGGTCTCCCCCGAGTAAGCCATGGCCAGTGTCAGATCCGTGGTCTCCTGAGGCGTCATGCCGTTGAGCAGCACGGCCATGGCCCACGCGGCTGCCTGATAATCCGGAATCTCGCCGCGTGTAAAGCCCTGGATGAAAAATTCAATCTCCTCCCGACTCAATTCCTGACGATCGCGTTTTTTAATGATGATATCAACCGCGCGCATGACCACCTCATCAAACGCCAATCACCTGCAGCCCTCGCTATCTTGACGAACGGCTGTCAGATCGTACAGATCGATCCAAATTGATCCCAGATTGGCCTGATATCGTCTGCTGTCGCTATTTCTTCGGTAAAATCGTGACCTTACGATTAGGTTCTTCTCCAATGCTTTCGGTCGTCACATTGGGATGGTCGCGTAGTTCGAGATGGATGAGCCGGCGTTCGTTGGCCGGCATCGGCTCGAGGATTTGGCGGCGGCCGGTATGAATGGCCTGGTCAGCCATGCGCCGGGCGAGCTGGCGGAGCTGCCGTTCGCGCCGCTGCCGATACCCCTCCACGTCGATCATCAACGGCACCCAGCGCTCCAGCTCTTTGCCAACAATCAAACTGGCGATATATTGGAGCGCATTCAACGTCTCCGAGCGGCGGCCAATGAGAATGCTTAAATCGTTGCCATGTATCTCGACCAAGATCGGACGGGTATCTTTCAGTTCCCCCGCCTCGCCGTAGCGGACGGTCACCCGGGCGCGGACTCTCATCTTCTCGAGCAGCTCGCTGACGGTCTCCCGCGCGACGCGCAGATCGTACTCCTCTTCCTCAGGGAAAGTCTCCTCTTCATGTTCTTCAACCCGGGCAGCAGCAGGCGCAGCCACGGCGGAGTGCACAGCTTCCACACTCCTCACACGCCGCTCCGTCGCAGCCCTGTCTTGATTGGAGCGGGTTTTGATCGAGAGCCTGATGCGTGCCTGCCGACTGCCCAGACCGAAGAGCCCTCGACTGCCTGCATCCAGGATTTCGACCTCCACATCCTCCCGGGTCAACCCCAGGTCGGATAATCCTTTTTCGATTGCTTCGTCAACAGAGGGGGCAATCACTTCTAATGTCGTTCGCTCTTTGCTCATTTCTGCCTCGAACAGAAATTAACCACGCCTCTCTTTTCTCGTCCTGGCTTTCTCGCCTGGTTTTGGATCCGCTAGCGCGGGCTTTGGCTTACCGTTCGCGCGGCCGCCTTTCGACCGCCCGTCGGAGGCTGGCAGTTTTTCCTGTGAGCCTTTCGCCGCCGGCCGGGCCTTGACATCCATCACCGCGGTTTTGGCGTCGCCGCTCGATTTTGCGAACCAGGAGGAGGGCAGCACATTGCGCCAGTTCAGTCTCCCGATCAGGGCGTACTGCAGAATGCCGAAAACGTTGCTGGCTACGAAGTACAGTGCCAGCCCCGAAGCCAGGGTAAAGGCGATATATCCCATCAGGAATGGCATGTACAGGTTCATGGCCTTGGCCATCTGCGCTCCCTGATCCCCTGCGCCGGTGGACGGCGGAGTCATCAGCTTCGATTGGAGATACGTGGTGATGACAACAATGATGGCCAGCACCGGCACGCCGATGCCGAAGATCGTCAGCCGCTCGGGCGTGCCAAGATTCATCCACAAGAACTGGCTGTTGAGCGGGATCAGTGAGGAGACGTTAAGCAACGATGTCGAGTAAATGTGCTGGGTCAGGCTGAGCAGCTCTCGCGGTGTGGATGCCAGAGTCTGGATGATGCTCTGGTACAGGGCGATGATGATGGGGAACTGAATCAGCGTCGGCAGACAGGACCCAAAAGGATTGATGCCAAGCTCCTTGTAGAGCTTCATCTGTTCCTGGGCCAGCTTTTCGCGATCATCTTTGTATTTCTTCTGCGCTTCGATCCAGCGTGGATCAGTTTGCAAAGCCTGCATCGCCTGAGTGCCCTTGAATTGCTGCACCGTGAGCGGATGGGTGATTAACCGGATGAGGATCGTAAAGAGGATGATCGCCAGGCCGAAATTATGCACCAACGTATAAATAAACAACAGCACGTTGATAAAGGGTGTTACGATTATAGCTTCCCACATGATGATTGATTCCTATCGTTACTTCGGCGGGGTAAAGGCCCATACCTGGGCGCCCGTCAGGCTTACAGCCACCAACAACTGATCGGCCTGGTTTAGCGCAACCAGTACTTTATCGCCCAGCAGCACCGGGCTGGTGTAGAGTGTACCATTAATCTTTTGATTCCACAGAACTTTTCCGCCAGGATCATAGGCGATCAGTGAGCCAACCTCAGTACCCACGATTACCTGTTGGTCAGTGACCAGTGCGGTGGCGGTGATGGGCCCGTCGGGCTTGTTTTGCCACAGGATCTTACCGTCCGCGGGGTTCAGCGCATAGAAGTTGCCGCTCAGGTCCCCAACATACAATCCATCTTTGCCAAGAGCGGGTGACGCCCACACACCATTAGCCAGGGCTGTGCGCCACACCACTTTACCGCTCACCGCATCCACCGCCAGCAGTTCCTTGCCCAGGGTGCCGATGTAGAGCATATTGGATTGTCCCACTGCCGGAGTATCCAGTAGTGCGCCGCCCAAATCGGTCGCCCAGATCTGGCGCCCGCTGGTCACATCCAATGCGTACAGGTGATGATCCATTCCAGGCAGATAGATGGTCGACTGGATAAGGGCTGGACGGGCCCATAAGGCGTCCCTTGCACTGAACGTCCACTTGAGCTTACCCTGCAGGTCGAGCGCGTACAAATTGCCATCCGCATTGGGCGCCAGGATCGTGTCTCCGGCCACCAGCGCGCTGGCTATCCATCGCCCTTTGGCGTCCGCAAAGGTCCAGTTAACCTGTCCGACCGGGCCATTGGATTGAGGGTTCAGACTGTAGAGTGTGTGATCGTAGTCGCCGATGATGAGCTGCTTCCCGTCAGGTGTAAGCGTTGGAGCAGCGTAAAAAGGCTTGCGCGCATCCCCTTTCTCCGGATACTGCCACACCTGAGTGCCGTTATCGATACGAACGGCGCGAACTTCTGTTTGGTAAGCCACATAAGCCATCGACTGATCGGCGCTGAGCCCGGGCCAACTGCTGGCGGAAATGGCCCCCGTACATGCGCTTAACGAGAGACTCGCAAGGACGAGCAAAATAACGAAATAAAACCTGGGTATTTTCATGCACACTTCCAAAAGGCCGTTTTATGGTGTTCCGATTGACGGATTTCACCGCTTGTCTTCATCACTAGCCCACCTATCCGCTCAAGGGACCGGGTCAAATCCCCCCGGGTTAAAAGGATTGCAGCGCAAAACGCGCCAGATAGCCATCCAACCACCTTTGAGAGCCCCATATTTATAGATCGCTTGATAGCCGTAGTGGGAGCAGGTCGGGTAAAAACGGCAGGTGTTGGGAGGCAAAGCCGGAGATACGACCTTTTGGTAAAGACGGATAAGGGCTAATAATGGCCATCGAGCTAAAGTGGTCGGTTTCACCGGCAGATCCCTCAGTCGAGGTTCGCTCGGATACTCATCGTTAGAATGAACGTGTTCCCACATCTATGTCAATCACGCAACAATTGTGCCCGCCGCATCAGTTCCAGCACGGCGGCTTGAGTCTGTTCGAATGTCGCCTCGACCATGGGGCGACGGGCAAACAGTAAAACATCCCAGCCAGGTGAAATGCGCTCAAGGTTCGCCTGCACCGCGGCGCGGATCAGCCGTTTTGCCCGGTTGCGTTTCACCGCGCCTCCCACTCCCCGCCCCGCCGCGATTCCCACACGGGAGACTTCCATCCCATTTGGCCTCACAACTAACACGATAAGCGGGTGTGCATATGACTTGCCGTTCTGCCGCACCCGCTTGAAGTCAGTCGACCGGGTCAGACGAAACTTGCGCTCCAACCCTCAGCCCGCCGATATCCCTTCGGTTCGGGCTTCCCGCTGCGGTAACAGCCGCATCCGAACAAACCCGATAAACGAACCACAACCTGCACCCGAAAGACAGAAGGAGGCCCGCCGGCCGTTTACTCACCGCCGTTACCAGCGGACCTTTTTGACGTGGTTGTTGGCCCGCACGGTCAGGCGGTAACGACCCTTCAGCCGCCGGCGTTTCAGAACGGCGCGGCCGTCAGCCGTCGCCATGCGCGCGCGGAAACCGTGCACGCGTACGCGCCGCCGAATTTTTGGTTGATAAGTCCGTTTTGGCATCCTTCTTCCTCATAATTGCAATGGTATTAGAGGTATTTTCCTCAGACAAGTGTTATATTATACCGCAACGTGTCTTTCCATAAAAGGTCTCGTGCCCAGAATGGAATTTTTGAAAATCACGAATGGGTATACAATTGGGCTGTCATGAAGGACCTGGGTGGGGTGCAATGGGTGTAAGAATGATCTGGAACGGATCCTACGCGAAATAGTTTCCCTCTTGGTAAAAGGATAACTTGATAATATAATCTACTCTTTCGAGGTAGATATATGGCAATCGCTGCTGAACAAAAAGAAACGATAGAAAAACTGGAATTGCGTCGAGAAGTCACCGTCTGGGGCTCCTTCATGTGGGGATACGCCGACGTAGGAGCCGATATTTATGCGGCATTAGGTATCGTGATCGCTTCCGCCATGGGTTGGTCTCCATTGGCCTTTGCAATTGCCGGTGTGATTTATGTGATGATTGGTTTGGCATTTACCGAACTGGCTTCATCGTATCCCGTAGCTGGGGGAGGGCATTATTATTCTTTGCGTGGTTTAGGAGACATCTGGGGGTTCATCGCCGGCATTGGATTAATCCTCGATTACACAATTGATATCGCCTTGTTTGCTGTTGCATCCACGGGCTATATTAATTTCTTCATTCCTTTCATACGTGATTTTAAAATCACCATTGGACCATTGGTCAACATCAATCCGCTGTGGGCCCTCGAAGCCGTTATTGCCATTGCAATGTTAGCCATCCTGAATTTACGAGGAGTCAAAGAATCTTCAAGATTTAATGAGGTGCTTGGCGCTTTCGATCTGGTGATCGAATCATCCATTATCATTACGGGCTTCTTGTTCGCCTGGCGGCCGGAGTTCCTGGCCTGGCAATGGAAATTCCAGGCGCCGACCCTGTCCCAATTCCTCTATGGCTCCTCACTGGCCATCATCTCTTTCGTTGGCCTCGAGTCGATCAGCCAGGCCGCCCAGGAGACACGCCGACCCGCGACCATTATCCCCCGCACCTCATTGACCCTGATCTTCACTGTTCTTATTTACGCCCTTTCATTCTCCACCCTCAGTCTCGGCATCTTACCCTGGCAGTTAATTGCAACCCGCGAAGGGGATCCAATTGCTACTTTGGCCAGTAATATTCCATATATTGGTATGCTTGCCGGTCCGCTCACCGCTTTACTGGGCGCCACCATCTTGCTCACTTCTGCCAATTCCGGCATCATGGGAGTTTCACGGCTCATCTTTTCGATGAGCCATTTTCACCTGGCCAGCGAATGGTTTAATAAGGTGCACCGTAAATACCGGACACCCATTAATGCAATTATCGGCTTTAGCCTGGTAGGCATCCTTTTGACCATTTTCTCTTTTCTGACCCCGCGCGCGTTGGATACCCTTGGCAATCTTTACGCCATCGGCGCTTCCATGGGCTACACTTTGGTCTTTATCTCCCTTATTCGGCTGCGATTTGTCGATCCCTATTCCCCTCGCCCCTACCATGTCCCCGGAAATATTAAGTGGAAACGTAAGGACGGCACCATTGTCCAGGTCCCGGTTATCGGTTTCTTGGGATTCTTGGGGGTATTTTCATTGTTCATAGTGGTATTGGCCACTCACGATATCGGCCGAATTTTTGGCCCAATCTGGATTGTCGCCTGCTTGATTTATTACATTGTCTATCGTAAGAGGAATAAGCTTCCGGTGTTCGGCAGTGTTCCTCATGATTGGGAGAAAGAACAGGTCCAGGTTCTAACCAGTGCAGAAGAATATGAGCTTGTGGAACAATACAAACAGGCTTTGATCCACAGGGATAGGGAACGTGGGATAAAATCGCGCTGGGCCGAAGAAGAAATAGAATGAAACCACGAAAACTTGTCCCGCCTCCCGAAACAGTGACCTGGCAGGATGGTTATCGCTTTGTCTTGGGTGTGTTGAGCCTCGTGCTTGGCTTTGCAATCCTGATACGCTCTATCCTGGCGGGCATAATTACTCCACCCTCTATCTTATTGGGAGTGCTGTTTATTGCCTTCGGTGTTTATCGCTTGTATGTAGGAGTGGTCCGTTATCAGCAATATCGCGCTATCCATCAAAAAAGTCATAAAAACGGATAAGGCCTTATTATGTGCAACGATTTATTCCGTCAAAAAAGGAACCATGAGCGGCTATTCATCATGGTTTCCGTCACAATTTTCCTCCTGTTGGTAATGAGCACCTTGATGCCGCCGACCGTCTCCGATGCAGCGAGCCCATATCAACCCGCCAGTCCCACTCCTCCACCGCCGGTCAATTCCCACCCGGGTCAGGCGATATTCAACCCAATAGGCATCGGGCTGGCGTTATCCTTTATTATTCTGATGTTGAATCTGTTCCGCTGGATGTTCCGCGTACCGCCTCAGATGCCCTACACGGTAGCAAAGGCGCGCCAGTCCATCGCCGCAATCCGCAAAATCCTGGTGCCCACGCGCGAGGAGGTCGCCTCGGAAAGGGCTGTGGAGCTAGCCTGCCGACTGGGCGAAGCCCAGCAAGCCGAGATCATTCTTACTTATGTGATCGAAGTGCCCTACACCCTCTCGATGGATACACCGCTGCCCAGTGCGGAGGCTAAAGCCCAGGAGGCTATCAGAACGGCGCGCTTCATCGTCGAGCAGCACGGGCTGCAGGTTAAACCCAAACTGATCCACCACCGCACCGTGTGGGGCGGTATTCTGGCCGTGGCCAGAGAAGAACTGGTAGACGCGATTGTAATGAGCGTCCATAGCGGTTTCATGGAAGGGGTAAGCGGTACTGCGAATGAGGTCGTCAAGCGCGCCGAATGTGAGGTTATTTTGGATCGCGTCCCACCGCGGACAGCACCGCTGAGATCCAATCATCAAGTTGCCGAGCTGGTTAAAGTCGAAAGGGAAATTAGCATATGATCGTCCAGAAACATGTGCGTCTCACATACCCGGCTCATCTCTTGAACCAGCCTTTGATTTATAATTTAATCAAGCGTTTCGACCTGGTTACAAATATTCTGAAGGCCCAGGTGATGACGGATACCGGCTGGCTGGAAGTGATCGTCAGCGGTGAGGCGGATAAAATCCAGCAAGGATTGGATTGGATCACCTCTCAGGGCGTCCAGGTCGAAATGATTGAAAACACGGAGGGAAAATGAATATCGTTATCCTTGGCTGCGGCCGTACAGGGTCGTATTTGGCCAAGAAAATGGTGATGGAGGGCCACCAGGTCAGCGTGGTGGATAGCAACCGTACTTCCTTTGCTTTGCTTGGACCTGACTTTGCTGGTGAACTGATTCTGGGCACCGGCATTGATGAGGATGTGCTCATCCGCGCTGGCATCGAAAATGCAGATGCTTTTGTCGCGGTCACGAATCATGAAAACACAAACCTCATGGCAGCGCAGGTGGCCAAATATACCTTCCAGGTGCCACGCGCTATTTGCCGGGTTGAAGACCCCGCCCGGCAGGAGATATACCGCAATCTAGGCCTGGAGATCATCTGCCACACCATCTGGGAAGTCGCCAAAGTTGATGAAATCCTCGCCCAGGATAAATAAGAGAGGTGCATCATGTATATCATCATTGTCGGTGGTGGCAAAGTTGGTTATTATCTGGCAAAATCCTTGATAGAAAGCAACCATGAGGTGCTGGTAATCGAAAAGGATCCCCAGCGCGTAAACGTGCTGAATACCGAGTTGGGGGTGAGCATTCTGGAAGGAGACGGCAGCGATGTGACCTTCCTGGAACAGGCCGGTGCCTCTCGCGCGAACGTGGTCATCGCCGTAACCGGTGATGATGAGGACAACCTGGTCGTATGTCAGATCGCCAAACACAAGTTCAACGTAGCGCGCACCATCGCCCGCCTGAACAACCCCAAGAACCGGAAAGTCTTCCGGCAGTTGGGCATCGACGTGACCGTCTCCAGCACCGAGCTGATCCTCTCTCAGATCGAGCAGTCCATCCCCGCCCATCTTCTGGTGCACCTGATGACCTTGCGCAATGCGGGCATCCATGTGATCGAGGTCGAGGTGCCGGCTGATTCACCGGCGATCGGCAAACCCCTGCGGGAATTGGGCATCCCTGCAGATTGCATCTTTTCTCTGGTGGTGCGTGAGGGCAAGGAGAGCATTATCCCGTCCGGCGATACGATGCTGCAAACCGGAGATCACGTCCTGGCTGTGGCCAGCGAACAGGGTGAGGCAGCCCTCCGCCAGATTGTTTTCGGTGAAAAAGTCAACCAACCATAACCCTGGGCAGTGAAGGTTTTGGCCTTTCCTGAACTTCTGAGGCGGAAGCATTCATCTTATGAAAATTAGAAGGCGGCCTGCGCGGCTGGCCGCTTTTCGTCATCCGCCGGGAACGCCGCGGATGTTCTGATCGCCGCTCGCCTCAGCGATGACCCCCTGAGCTTTGAGCGCCTCGAGCGCGCGGCGGCGCAGTTCGATGGCCAGCCTTTCCCGCATCGAGGGGCGCGTTCTGGCCATCAGGCGCACCAAAACTGCGCTGTCTACCAGGCCGACCCATCCCCGCACCTCGGGTTCCCCAAGCAGTAAGTCCTTCCAATTTTTATCCTGTTTCAACTCACTGGCCACCTTTTCTAACACACGCAGCACCCCGCTTACATCTCCCCCGAAAGCGACGCTGAAATCTACCACCGCCGTCGCCCAATCCCGACTCTGATTGGTCAGCGCGCGAATATCTCCATTGGGGATGATCTGCAAAGCGCCGGTCCAGTCACGCAGATACGTGGCGCGCAGTGTGATGCGCTCTACCGTGCCGCTCATCGCTCCCACCGTCACCACTTCGCCCACCTTATACTGATTCTCAAGCAATATTAATGTGCCGCTGATAAAATCCTTTATGAGCGACTGTGCGCCGAGCGAGATAGCCAGGCCAGCTACCCCTGCGCCCGCCAAGAGGGGCGTGATATTGATGTCCAGCGCCAGCAATGCTTCGGCGATAGCCAGCGCCAGGATCAGAACCACCATTGCGCTGCGCATGACTTGAAGCAAGGTGCGCATGCTCGCCAGACGCGCCTCATCCGTTTCAAGGCGGGAAAGCTGTTTCCCTAACCGGTTGGACAACAACGCGAGACCCCGCAACGCCGCCGCCGTCAGTACAAGGATGAAAACAAGCTTCGCCAGAGCGGTGATGGTGGCGGGAGATAACCAGGAAGGTAAACGTATCGGCGTCGGATATTCCATCTTTGCCTCCTCGGGCGGCGTTAATTGAGAGAACGCTATCCTCAATGGATCACGGACTGAGGACAATCCGGGAAGGAGTTGATCCCATGTCCTGGATGCCTTCCAAAGGATTATAATAAATTTCTCTTTGCAGATAACGTACAGGTTCAGGTTAAGGAGAATAATGCCATGTTGCGCGATATCGGGGCTCCAGAACTGCTGATCATATTGTTTCTCGTGGTCCTGCTATTTGGAGTAGGACGGATCAGCAAGGTGTTCGGTGAGCTGGGGAGCGGCATCCGCGCTTTTCGCCAGGGACTGCAAGGCGATAAAAAGGATGCCGAGAGCGGAGAGGAAACCATTGAAGATAAGCCCAAGTCGGAATAATGACCTGATCTTGTCTCATTACCTGTACCGTTGATTGAGATCTGAAAGGTAGCATGGAAATCTTCGGCATCGGGTTGCCCGAGCTGCTCCTAATCCTACTGATCATGTTGGTCGTCCTGGGACCGCGCGACATGGTCAAAGCTGGCCAGAAGCTGGGTAAAGTGATCCGCCAGGTCATCACTTCGGATGCCTGGAGGACGATGATGAACGCTTCGCGTGAGATACGCGAACTGCCCACCAAAATGGTGCGCGAGGCCGGCCTGGAAGAAGATCTGGGAGAGCTCAGACGGCAAACCCGCGAACTGGTTGAGCCGCTCAATGAAGAGCTCCGCAAGATCAACGAACCGCCCAAGTTGGAAGCGGCTTCTCAATCGGATCTACCTCAAACTTTCGCATCGGACGGTAAAAGCCAGGCAGCAACCGTTGATGAGGAAAATATAAAGGATTCCAGAAACGCCCTGCCGCCGTCTTCATCAGCCGATGCGGACCAACCCCCGTCTCCCCGGCAGATTAAATGACCGACGTTCACCCCCACCCTGTGCGTATCGCCATCGTTGGCGCAGGTAATGTGGGTGCCACGTTTGCCTATGCTTTGCTGCTGAGCGGCATGGCCTCAGAGATCGTGCTGATCGATAGCAATCAGGCCAAAGCCGAAGGCGAGGCCATGGACCTGAACCACGCCGCGCCCCTCACCCAGCCTACCCGTGTGTGGGCCGGTTCCTTCGCTGATTGCGCAGGCGCGGCGGTCACCGTCATCACCGCCGGCTCAGCCCAGCGCCCTGGCGAAACCCGCCTTGATCTGGTGCAACGCAACGCCGCCATCTTCCGCAGCATCGTCGCGCAGATCGTGCACCATAATCCGCAGGGCATGCTTCTGGTGGCCACCAACCCCGTCGACGTTCTGTCTTACGCCTCGTGGAAATTTTCGGGGCTGCCTTCCAGTCGCGTGATCGGCTCCGGCACCATCCTGGATACAGCCCGCTTCCGCCAGTTGCTGAGCGAATATTTCAAGGTCGATTCACGCAGCGTACACGCCTACGTCATCGGCGAGCACGGAGACAGCGAGGTGCCGCTTTGGTCCCTTGCCAATATTTCCGGAATGCGCTTGCCGGCTTTTTGCGCCGCCAACCAGCTTGGCTGCCGTCCCGAAGATCTGGAAGAGATCTTCAAACGCACCCGCGACGCTGCGTACCAAATCATCGAGCGCAAAGGGGCCACGTACTACGCCATCGCCGCCGGCCTGGTGCGCATCGTCGAGGCAATCCTGCGCGACCAGCGCACAGTGCTGACCGTCTCCTGCCTGGTGGAGGACTTTTACGGCATCAACGATGTCTATCTGTCCTTACCGGCCGTGGTGCACAGCGGCGGCGTGGAGCGGGTCCTGCGCCTCGAGCTGGCCGATGAAGAGATTGAAGGTCTTCGGCGTTCGGCCAGTATTCTCAAGTCGACCATCGAACAGATTCACCTCTAAAATCAGATCAATTCGCCGATGTAAATCTCGAATGGTTCCAGACGCAGGCTCTCGATACTCTCAATCTCGCTCGGCCGCGAGCGGCTGGAAAACAGCACACGGGCGCGCGACCCGACATCCGCAAAGCGGATGCGCCGAGAGCGCGGGGAGAAATTCATCGCCACCAGGCATTCCTGTCCATCCGGAATTTCCCGTAAGAAAGCCAGGTAATCTTTCGCCTCGGCGTGAACAAGCCGGTACTCGCCTGCCTGTAAGGCAGGGGTGGACTTGCGCACCCTCAGCAGACGCCGATAAAAGTTAAGCAGCGAGCCCGAATCTTTTTCTTCAGCGGCCACATTGACCCCTTTGGTGTAATTGGGGTTGACCGGCAGCCATGTGCGAACGCCTGCCGGGCTGAAACCCGCGTTTGGTTCCTCAGACCATTGCATGGGCGTTCGGCACTTATCCCGGCTTTCTTGGGCGGCGTGCCGCAGCGCTTCTTCAGGCGTGACCCCTGGTAACGAAAGCTCCATCTTATAAGCCCACAATCCTAAATTATCGCGGAATTGGCTCAAGTCCTGAAGCAACAGATCGGTCATGCCGATCTCCTCGCCGTAGTAGAGAAACGGTGTGCCCTTCAGCGTGAGCACGACCGCCAGGGCGAGGCGCGCAATTTGATCATCATTTTGCCCATCGGCGAAGCGGCTGTACACCCGCGGACTGTCATGGTTGCCAAATGTGTTGCATGGCCAGGCGCCGGCAGGCATTTTCTCCAGCCGCTCCTTCTGATTTGCGCGCACCCATTCGGGCGTTAGGTGATGAGTCTTCATCAGCGGGAAGTTGAACACCATGTGCAGCTCGTCGGTGCCATGCCCATAATAGGAGAGATCATCCGTCTCACCCACCAGCACAGCGCCCGGGTAACGGTCCACCAAAGCGCGCAAATCGCGCAACAGATCGTGCATTTCGGGCTGTTCGACCTGATAACCAAACATGGCCTCCCATAATCGGATGATTTCACCGTTCTTCTCGGGAGCCGTGGTCGTCCTCGCCAGGCGGTAAAGTTCTTGCTGGGTGATCCCCGCCGTCTGGTCCGCCAGATCTTCACGCTCGAAAAGCGTGCCAATGGCATCCAGCCGAAAGCCATCCACCCCCATGTCCAGGTAGTAGCGCACCACATTGAACATGGCTTCTTTGACCTCCGGGTTGCGCCAGTTGAGGTCGGGCTGTTGCTTGAAAAAGAAATGATAATAATACTGGCCGGTGCGCTCATCGTATTCCCACGCCGAGCCGCCAAAGGTGGAATACCAGTTGTTGGGCGGCCCATCGCCGCGGCCATCGCGCCAGATGTACCAGTCTCGTTTGGGGTTGTCGCGGCTGGAGCGCGATTCGATGAACCAGGGATGCTGATCCGAGGTATGGTTGAGTACCAGGTCGATGATCAGGCGCATCTCACGCTGATGAAGGCCATCCAGCAGACGCTTAAAATCATCCTGCGTGCCGTATTCAGGAGCCACGCCGTAATAATCGGCTACGTCATACCCGCAATCCCACAGGGGCGAGGGGTAATGCGGTGATAGCCAGATCGCATCCACACCCAGATCCTGTAGATAGTCTAATTTAGAGATGATGCCGGGCAGATCGCCGATCCCATCGCCGTTGGCATCAGCAAAGCTGCGCGGGTAAATCTGATAAAAAACGGCTTTCTGCCACCACAGGTGCTCAACCATGCGATGAATACCCTCCAGTAATTTTCAGGTTGTGTGCCAGGGTGAGATTATACTCCGCTTACCCCGTTGCCTCTAATCGCCTTCTAATCAAACCATAGCGGTCTCCCATCAATGAAGATAAAATGAATGCAGATCACCTTCTGACCGGTCGGGAGAGACATGGCTACGAAAGAAGAATCTACCATGACGATCTGGGAGCACCTGGATGAGCTGCGCCGCAGGCTCCTGGTGGCATTGGCCGCTCTGGCCCTCACCACGGTCGTCAGCCTGATTTTTGCAGATCGCTTTGTTCAGCTCCTCACCGTACCGATCGGCGGCCTGCAAAACTTGCAATCCATCGAGGTCACCGAGAACGTGGGCGTATTCATGCGCACCGCCCTGCTCTCTGGATTGGTGCTGGCCATGCCGGTGATCGTCTACGAACTGCTCAGCTTTATCGCCCCCGGGCTCACCCCCTCTGAGCGCAAGTGGATTTACATTGGCGTGCCTCTGGCCACCCTGCTATTTCTGACCGGCGTTTTGTTCTCCTATTTTGTCATGCTGCCGGCCGCTATCCCCTTCCTGATAGACTTCATGGGGGTTAAAACCGTCCCGCGGCTCTCCAATTACATCAGCTTCGTCACCAACCTGTTGTTCTGGGTCGGGGTCAGTTTCGAGACGCCGCTGCTGGTGTTTATATTGGCGAAAATGAAGCTGGTCACGGCTGGAGCGCTGCTCAAACAGTGGCGTATTGCCGTGGTCGTCATCGCGGTGCTGGCCGCAGTGGTCACGCCCACTACGGATCCTGTTAACATGAGCCTTTTGATGATACCGCTATTTGTCCTGTACCTGCTCAGCGTCTTGCTCGCATTTCTGGCAAGATAAGGTTTAGATTAACTGAAACGGGATCTTCGTCAATGAAAATTGGGCGAAGATCCCGTTTTCAATTTCCCAGGATGGGCTTATTCCTTGGTTGGCTTCTCCGCTTCTTTCTCTTTTTCTTCATCCTTCCCGCTGATCCCTTTGCGGAATTCGCGAATGGCCGATCCAATCTCACCGCCCAATTTCGAAATGCGCCCCACGCCGAAGACTATGATCACGATCACCAAGATGATGATAATTTCCGTAGGACCCGGCCTCCACATGCCTGCCTCCTTCCCCGGTCGCTCTTTAAATTTGAGATTAAATCATTATATCATGCTGTAACCGCGGGCATGCTGCCTCAGGGCAACAGTCTGCCTGCCAGTCCATCCGGGGCCAGGCGTTCGATCCGCACCCGGCAGATCTGGTTCCAAAGCGGTTGTGATGCGTATGCGCTGACGCGCAGATAATTATCGCTCAGACCGCGCAGCCTCCAGCCCTCGGGGCCATACGCATCCGTCGCCTCCCATAACACCTCCAGCTCTGCACCCAGAAAACGCGCCTGGTAGCTGCGCGCCGCCTGAGCCAGCACGGCCCGCATCCTGGCATTGCGCTCTTTGCGCTCCTCGGGTGGCACCTGGTTGGGGAAACGGGCTGCTGCAGTTCCCGGTCGTTCAGAATAGGTGAAGACATGCCCGCCTGCAAAGCCCAACTCACGCACGTATTCCATGCTTTCGCGGAATTCGGCCTCTCCTTCTCCAGGGAAACCCACGATCACGTCGGTTGTAATGGCCACATCCGGTATGACCGCGCGCGCCTGCTCGACCAGGCGGGCGAAGCTCTCCGGTGTAGTTTTACGCGCCATGCGGCGCAGGATCGTGCCTGAGCCGGATTGGAGCGGCAGGTGCAGATGGCGGCACAGACGCGTATCTTGCCACAGCGAGAAGAATGATTCGTCCAGATCCCATGGCTCCAGCGACGACAGACGCAGACGGGGGATATCCGTCTCGGCCAGCAACGTGCGAATTAAATGCTCCAGGCGCAGCCGCGGTGTCAAGTCGTGACCCCAGGAGCCAAGGTGCACGCCGGTCAGCACCACCTCCTGCGCGCCGCCGACCAACGCCGCGCGGACGTCGGCCAGCACATCCGCCGCCGGCCGGCTGCGCCCCGGTCCACGAGCGATGGTTGTCACACAGAAAGTGCAGTGATTGTTACAACCATCTTGCACCTTGATGAAAGCGCGAGTTCGCCGGTGCGCTCCTGGCAGAGGTTCGCGTGCCAGGGGCTCGCGTTCGTACAGCGGCCCTTGCCGTCCGAGCAGCTCGGGCACCAGAAAATCCTTTTCGAGGTTGGGTACCACCCGCTTCACTCCCGGCAGCGCCGCCGCGCCTCGAGGATCCAGCGAGGCCCAACATCCGGTCACCACCACTTGAGATGCGCCGGCGCGCGCCGCCTGGCGCACCTTCTGGCGCGAATCCGAGGCGGCTTCCTTGGTGACGGCGCAGGTGTTCACCACCACCAGGTCAGCCTTGGATGCATCCGCCACCACCTGGTGGCCCGCAGCGCGAAACTGGCTGGCAAAGGCTTCGATCTCTGCCTGGTTCAGTCGGCAGCCCACGGAATCAAGGTAAATGTTCATACGGTTAAGGTTTGGCCACCATGAAATTATCAAAGACGATCTCGACCCCCGGCTGGTCGAAGCTGCCGGCGATCAATCCCACATCCCCACTGGAATAGCTCGCATCCTTCACTTCATACAGCTTAACCCCATTGGCATACAGGGTCAGTGTATCGCCGACGCAATCGGCTCGCAGGTGATTGGCGGCAGTCCCCTTGTTGACCGCGTCACTGAGCCGCATGCCATCCATGCCAAGCAGGTTGTGCTCGCCATTCTCCATCTTCGAGATGCCGTAGTAGCCGTCGCTGCTGACCAGCAGGGCGTAAAAGTGGTTCTCATCGCTGTAACGACAAATGATGCCAAAATCGTTGTCATCCGGGCCGCCGGATTTGATTGCATCCACCTCGACGTGGACATCCCCCAGATGCAAGGATGGCACCGACCACAGATCGTAGCGCATCTGATTGACCTGAAAGCGCAGCCCTTCGGCGGTGTACTCAATCGCGCCGGCCTCGCTCTGCAAGGTATTCCAGCCGCTGGATGAGTCCGAGAAATCGTCTTGAAAGAGTAAATGACTGGAAGGTGATGTCGGCAGCCCGCTTGTGAGCTGTGAGACTCCGCAGGCCAGGCCGGTCATACTCAACAGCAATCCCACCGCAATCAGACGGAATGGATGAGCCATCGTCATTCTCCCTGAAAACGTCCGAGTTGTGGCCAGTTTCCCTCCCGGAGTACACCGGAAATTGTAACACCGGCGGTCCTCAAGGGGAAAACCGTTGCAGCAGGCGCGCCGCCTGCTCGCCCGCTGCAGTCTCGGGAGCCAGCCGGCGGGCCAGGTTCCATTCTTCCAGAGCTCGCTCGACCTGGTTCTGCTGCTGAAAGACAATCCCCAGGTGCAGGTGAGCAGGCGCATATTGGGCATCCTGTGCCAACGCCCGCTGCAAGAAACGTTCCGCACTGACCGGATCATTTAAAACGAGCAGGATTTGGCCCATCAAATCAAGCGCGGCTGGATCGTCCGGCGCCAGCGCGACAGCCTGGCGCGCTGCCGGTAAGCCCACATCTCGAACCTGATAGTTGTAAGTGACGGAAAAACCTGCCAGCGAGCGCCAATAGATCGGCAGGTCGGGAGCCAGCTCGGCGGCGCGTTGGTAATAGCCCAAAGCCGCGTCCATATCTCCCAGGTCGGCTGACGTGCGCCCCAATTCCGCCTGCCAGACCGGGTTGTCCGGTTCATGGTCGGCTGCGGCGTGAAGGTAGACCAGCGCCTGTTCGGCCTTGCCGTTGCGCTCCCAATACAGCGCCTGCAGCGCCATCACCAACACGGAATCCGGACTCAACACCTGGGCGCGGCGCAGTTCGGCCAGGCCATCCTGCCCCAGATGCTGCTCGGCTTCGCCCAGGAATGCGTGCGCTTCGCCATAGTCGGGCTTCAGCATAATGGAATGCCGGAAAGCCTCGGCGGCCAAATCCCACTGCTCCAGGCTGCCCAAAGCGCGACCGGCCGCCATGAAGCTATAGGCTGGATCGCCGACAACCTGGCCTGCGTTCAACGCTTCCTGCAGCCTGCGGATGGAAGCGTTCAGGTCGCTATCCAGGCTAAGAGCCTGCATGAGCGGCGGTAAGGCTTTCGCCGGTTCAGTGGCCGCCAGGACGCAGCCAAGCTGATAGAGAACCTGGGCGTCGTTTGGGGCCAGGCGGTTCCAGGCCTCCAGGGTCTCACGCAGGCTGTTGAAATCGAGAGCTGCGCGCTGCGCTTCGGCAATGCGCCGGTATAGGTCCGCCTGTGGCCCATAGGACGTCAACGCATCCTGCCAGGCAAGCAGCGCCCCCTTGCGATCGCCCTTGGCCATCAGCGCATCCCCCCATGTAACCCGACCTTCCTCGGAAAGCGGCGCATAGGCTTTCGCCCGGCGCAGATCGTCGATGGCCTCGTCGGGTAATCCGGCCGCCAGAGCGTTTTGTGCGGCCCTCTCCCAAAGATCAGACCGCCATGGATTGATCCGCGCCGCAGCCGCCAGATAAGCTGCTGCCGGACGGGTTCTGCCCTCGGCCAGCGCGCCGCGCGCCCAAAGCAGATTCTGAGAAAACCCGCGCGCTTGTGGGGCCAGATTCAGCACCATGGCAGCCAGAAGGGGTATCAAAACGCGCAGCAGGATGGCGCGCTCGCGTATCGCTCTCACACCGTGATTATACTCGCAGCATCGCGTTAATCTTCATCTTGACAGTCTGCAGGAGGCATGATACATTATCATCCTCGTGACGCGGGAGCCAACGATCGCTGGTCCGTCAAGACGAAACCGTACGATGGGTTGGCAGGCCTGCGTTAAAATTTTGTTCAACCAGTATGGAGAAAGAAAAGTATGTCTGATCGTTATATTGGGACCGTGAAGTGGTTCAATGCCACCAAAGGGTATGGTTTCATCGGTCGCGATGATGGCGGCGAAGATGTCTTCGTCCACTTCAGCGCGATCCAGATGGATGGCTATCGCCGACTGAAGGAAGGCCAGAAGGTGGAATTTTCCATCGAGCAGGGTCCCAAAGGTCTGCAGGCCGCCAACGTAGTGGAAGTCCAATAACCAGAGATCGAAATTCCAATGAACCCATCCGATAGAGCCGCATGAGCGGCTCTATCCCTTTTTAATCACTCTCTCTCCCCAGATACATGTAGATCAGCTTCGCATATTCCAGACCTGTTTCACGCCAGCCGGCAGGGTGAAGCCACCAGGTAGACGCGTGATACCACGAACCCGCCGCTGGTCGGACAATTACGTTCACTCCTGACGCGCGGAATTCCCGCCGGAAAATCAGTCGCGTGCGGCGCGTATGGTAAGGGTCGGTCACTACGATGATCGCCGACCAATGGCGCCTTTCTGCCATCGCGCGCAACGCGCGAGCTTCGTCGGCCGTGCTGCTCGCCTCTCCTTCAGTGAACAAGATCGCCTCCAGGGGAACGCCTTGCTTAAGAGCGTTGATCTTGTTCCAATCGCTGGCCGTCTTCTGGTTGTTGGGAATGCCCAGGCCGGTCTCGGTGAAGACAAACCAGTCCGCCAGATTCCGTTCGAAGAAGTCAGCCGCCGTCTGGATGCGCTCCGTTCCACCCCCAGAGAGCACGGCTACGGCATCCGCCTTGACCAGCGGATCGGCGACCACCAGGTATGCGCCTGCACCGGCCAGCACCAGGCCCACGATCAAAACCAGCAGCATTGCCGCCGCGGTAATGACCACGCAGGTCTGTACCCCCCTGACAGGTTTCGACGACGCGTCCATCAGTTCTCAGTTTCCTTGAAACGCTCTTCTGTCATAAGACGTTTCGCATTCGAGCCATCGGGCCCATAATGGCCCACGTTTTGCCTGGATCGTGCCAGCCAATGCCCTTTGCGCTGTGGCCAGTATATCAGATATGAGCCGCAAACCTGCACTTCCAAAACGCTCCCCTTAGCCAAAGACCGGGCATATAAAGAGTACCTGTCCCGGCCTGGAAATCAAATCTCCAGGAGAAATCATTGGTATACTCTTTACCAGAATGTGCGCTAGCTTATCTCATCTCGCCATGCCGGCCATTCGTGTGCTCACCGCGCCCGCGTGGCAGGACTACGAGCTGCTGGACAGCGGGGGCGGCCTGAAATTAGAGCGTTTCGGACCTTACCGCCTGGTGCGGCCTGAGGCGGAGGCCGTCTGGCAGCCATCCTTGTCCGCTGATGTGTGGGACGCAGCACACGCTGTCTATCAATCGTCTGGCGAAGAATCCGGCGGGCGTTGGCTGGTGCGTTCTCCGATGGAAACCCGTTGGCCGATGGCTTATAAGCATCTGAAGTTTTACGCACAGACCTCATCGTCACGTCATCTGGGCGTTTTCCCCGAGCAGGCCGCCCACTGGGATTGGATCTACGATCTGATTCAATCCGCCCATCGGCCAGTGCGCGTGCTCAACCTGTTTGGCTACACCGGTCTGGCTAGTCTGGCAGCCGCAAGCGCTGGCGCGCATGTCACCCACGTGGACGCCTCGCGTAAAGCCATCACCTGGGCCCGCGAGAACCAGATATTTTCTGGGTTGGGTGAACGCCCTGTCCGCTATATCCTGGATGATGCGCTCAAATTCGTCGCCCGCGAGGTCCGCCGCGGCGCGAGCTATGACGGCCTGATCCTTGATCCACCCAAGTTTGGCCGCGGCCCAAAAGGTGAAGTGTGGGAATTTTACCGCCTGCTTCCCCAATTGCTGGAAGAGTGTCGTAAGCTACTCTCGCCACAGCCTTTGTTCATCGTCCTCACCGCTTACGCCGTCAAAGCCTCAGCCGTAACCCTCTATCAGGCAATTGCGGAAATGACTTCTGGTGCTGGCGGCTTGATCGAGGCTGGTGAGCTGGCGCTGGTCGAGCACGGCGCAGGGCGGATGATATCTACGGCTGTATACGCGCGTTGGTCGGCGGAACAACCAGCCCGCGGTAAATAAAACCCCCCCTGAGGTGAAAGATGGAAGAGAAGACAAAATTCGCATTCATTGGCTCGGGCGTAATGGCAGAGGCGATGATCGCTGGCTTGTTGCGTCAGAAGTTAGCCGCTCCGAGTCAGCTTTTGGCTTCGGGGCCGCGTCCCGAGCGCGGCGAAGAGCTTCGCCAGCGCTTTGGCGTGGTGCCATTCACCGATAACGCCGAAGCCGCCCGCCAGGCCGATGTCGTAGTCCTTTCGGTCAAGCCGCAAAGGTTAGAGCGCGTCCTGCGTGGGCTGAACGGCGCCATTCAGCCCCATGCTCTGGTGCTGTCGATCGTCGCCGGCGCCACGATCGAAAACATTTCCCGCGGATTGAACCACCCCAGCGTGGTGCGCGCCATGCCCAACACGCCGGCGCAAATCGGCGAGGGTATCACCGTATGGACCGCGCCGTCCGACTTGAGCGCCGGGCACCGCGAGCTGGCGCGCCGCATCCTGGCTGCCCTGGGCGAGGAAATTTTCGTCGAGGAAGAGAATTACCTCGACATGGCCACCGCCCTCTCCGGCACCGGGCCGGCCTACGTGTTCCTTTTCATGGAAGCCATGATCGACGCCGGTGTGCACCTGGGACTGCCGCGGCGTATCGCCGAACAGCTTGTGGTGAAAACCATCCTGGGCTCAGTCGGCTTCTACCAGAAGAACAAGGCCCACCCCGCCGCACTGCGCAATCAGGTGACTTCGCCAGGCGGGACAAGCGCTGCAGCGCTGTATTACCTTGAGAAAGCCGGTATGCGTACCGCCCTGAGCCGGGCTATTTGGGCCGCCTACGAACGCTCGGTCGAACTGGGCGCTGGCTTGTTCGCCCATCCACCAGATCGGTCAGGGAATGCCGGGTGACGCGGCGTCCGGGCACGGCTTGAATATTTATGATATTAGTTATACAATTAACAGAAATCAGTTCGATTACAGGAGGTTGTCATGCCGCATTACACGTACTTGATCATTGGCGGTGGAATGACCGCCGATGCAGCCGTACGCGGCATTCGTAAACTCGACGCCAATGGGACCATCGGTATTGTAAGCGCGGATCATTACCCGCCTTACAATCGTCCCCCGCTCTCCAAAGGATTGTGGTTTGGCAAATCTTTCGACAAAATCTGGCGTGGAACTGAACAGTTCAACGTCGGTCTTCATTTAGGACGTACCGTCACTGAACTCGATCTGGGCAAGAAGATAGCGGTTGATGATCAGGGTCAGGAATATCGTTATGAGAAGGTGCTCCTCGCCACCGGCAGCTCGCCGCGGCGGTTTCCTTTCGGCGGCGACGAGATCATCTATTTCCGCACACTGGATGATTACAAACGCCTGCAGGAGTTGAGCGGTCATGCCAACCGCTTTCTGGTGGTCGGCGGCGGTTTTATAGGCTCTGAAATCGCTGCGGCGTTGGCCCATAACGGTAAACAGGTCACCATGGTTTTCCCAGAAGCCGGCATTAGTGCGCGCGTTTTTCCCCATGACCTGTCACAATTCCTGAACGATTTTTATACGGAAAAGGGGATCACCGTAATCCCCAACTGCGTGATTGCCGGCCTGGAAAGACAGGGTAGCGAACTGGTAGCCTCCCTGGAGGACGTCCGTACGCACGCCCGCCGAGAGATTCGCGTGGACGGTGTCGTGGCCGGCCTGGGGGTAACTCCGAACACACAACTGGCCGAATCGGTTGGCCTGGAGGTCGCCAACGGCGTCGTGGTGGACCAGAGCATGCGTACCGGTCATCCCGACGTATACGCGGCTGGCGACCTGGCCGCCTTTTACAACGCCGCTTTGGACAAGCGTATCCGCGTTGAGCATGAAGACATGGCCAACTCTTCGGGAAATGTGGCAGGTGAAGCCATGGCCGGCGGTAAAGCTGTTTACAACACCCTGCCGTATTTCTACTCAGATCTCTTCGATTTGGGCTACGAAGCTGTCGGCGAGCTGCACAGCGATTATCAGACCTTCTCGGATTGGATAGAACCGTATAAAAAGGGAGTGGTCTACTACCTTCAGGGTGGGCGCGTTCGCGGCGTGCTTCTTTGGAATGTTTGGGGCCAGGTGGATAACGCCCGCGCGTTGATCGCCGAGCCGGGTCCATTCGATCCCGGCCAGTTGAAAGGCCGCCTGCCTGCGTGAGTCGGGACGAAACCGCCGCCGGCAGCCAAATGTCGATAAATGCTGATCCACTTCTCTATGTATAAATACCGCGCATTTCGATGGGCAATAAATTGGCTATGCGCATCATGACTTGCTGCGATATCAACGCATCCATTCGATCCCCATCCGTCTGTTCATCCCAATCAAGCCGGTAAGCCGGCCCGAACCTCAGGCAAAGTGTGCCGCCTTGTTCATAAGCGCCGATCGGCACGATCGCCAGTCCAAACCGACTCAATACCTGTACTAACCGCCCTACCCCCCTCGGCGGTTGTCCCAGGCGTGCGCCGGGATGATCGCGGCCCTCGGGTGCAAACGCCAGCCAGGCATCCGGATGGCTGCGCATGAAGCTCACCACGCGCCGCACGGCCAGCCCGCGCTCGATGGTTTCCCGCGGATCAGGCGGCATCGGCGGTGTGGTAGTGAAGCCATACACGTCGGCGACGCGTTTGAAGGCCCAGCGCGTCATCGGACGCAAGAAACGATCCCGCCAGAAATCCGGGAAAGTCCATGCGGCGGTCATCAGCCAATGCAGCTCGACTGGCGCCGCGGCGCTGATGCCCAACGCCGGCCACCAGACGCCCAATCCCGGCCGCGAATAGTGGTTGACTGTCAGCAGGTGAGGGCCAGCGCCTGAGAGATGTTCTATTCCTTCCACCAATATTGCCGGGCGTCTGTGAGCGGTCAACATCAGCGCGTCGCCACGGAAAGACCGTCGGCGGCCAGATAATGCCGCATACATTACCAATGCGATAGCCGCAATCGGTACAGGGTAACGGGGTGACATCGACTCGCTGCCAGTACGCATCGGGAATATCATTGCGAAATCGTGGCCTAAATATTATAAAAGCAATTGTTTGCAGACATTTTTTCGCTCAGCCCAACCTGAGAAACGGTTGACTTTTCACAATCGCAGCCCTAAACTTAGTATATCTTACATCTTCAGGTCTGTTGATGAACTTCAAACGCAACTTGGTTGCCATTAAGCGAGGACTCGCACGCCTGAGCTCCCAGATTCAAAAGTGGCTCCGCCGACTAATCCGTGACATACCAGATTGGTTCGAGGCTCTCTTCGTGCGCGAGCCGCGACCGAGAGCGCGTTGGGTATTTTACATCTGGTTTCTGGCGCTCTTCGGCGCGGGCGTCTACTTTTGGGGAGCGTTTTTCAATTGGGGAAACATTAACTTCAACTGGCACGATTGGGCGGAAGTGACCGCGCCGCGCGTGGCCTTCGTCGGTAACTCTCTCCGTCAGGGGGAACTGCCCCTCCACATGACAGACAGCTCGGCGCTGCGCGGCGTCACCGACCGTTACCTGGCTATCCCTGACGTCATGATCTCGCCCCAAATGTTGCTGCTGCTATTCCTGGACGTCGGACAGTTCTTCCTGTTCAATACCCTGCTGCTTTATACATTGGGCGCGCTTGGTTTATTGTGGATCGCCCGCCGTTATAAGCTCTCGGCCCTGGCCGTGACGCCCCTTTTCCTGCTTTTCAATTTCAATGGCCACATCACCGCCCACCTGAGTGTGGGCCATGAGAACTGGGTCGGTTACTTCCTTTTCCCCTGGATTGTTGGTTTGCTTCTCCTGCTGGCAGAAGGCCGTTCAAGCTGGCGCTTCGTGGCGGTCTTCTCGGGGTTATTGTTCTTCCTCCTCCTCCAGGGAGCTTATCACCAATTGGTTTGGTGTCTGCTTTTACTGGCCCTGGTCGGCCTTTTCAACTGGAAGACGCTAGTGACGGTGATCAAGGTTGGATTCTTCACCGGGCTGCTCAGCCTGGTGCGCTTGCTGCCGCCCGCCCTGGAATTGGGTCATTTCGACACCTCGTTTATATCTGGCTACCCATCGCTTTTGAATCTCCTTCAATCCATGGTCACCGTCCAACCGGCTACGGATGCCTTGGAAGTGCGCATGCAGTACAACTCGCTGGGTTGGTGGGAGCTGGACCTGTACATCGGACTGATTGGCCTGGCCTTCCTGCTCATATTCGGCCTGGGTGGCTGGTTGCATGATTTGCACAACCCTGATGGCCGCGCTCGCCTGCTCGCCCCTGTGACCGTGATGGCCGTGCTGGCCATCGGTCCCCTGTGGGGCTGGATGATTAAGATCCTGCCCATCCCTCTTTTGACCAGCGAACGCGTCAGCGCGCGGGTGATCAGCCTGCCATTTGTCATCTTGTTGGTGCTGGCTGCGATCTACTTCCAGGATTTCATCGATAACCACGTCCAGGAGTACCCGGCCCGCTGGTCCTTGCTGATGCCGGTTTTGCCGATGGGATTGGAGTTGTGGAGCCATTTCCAGGTCTGGCGTGTCTCAGCCGCACTCAAAGGTTTCCCCACCACGCCGGTAAACCTGGCCATCAAGGTGCCGGCCAATCACCCGGACCCGCCATATTTTGCTGCCCTTGCCGCCGGCCTCGCCGTGACGCTGCTGACCGCGCTGTTCTTGCTCTACCAGGTCTGGCGCGAGAGGCCCCAAACCGAAGCCGTCATGGATCGGTATCTGGGGAAAACCTGATTCGAGTGACAATCGGGAGGTAAAAATGAAACGCATCGTTTGGGTCTTCTTCCTTACACTGCTTCTGGCATTGGGTAGTGTAGGCCCCGCCGCAGCGATTACCAATGGCCAGCTCGATGGCAATCGCCATCCGGCCGTTGGTTCATTGGGTATTGATTTTCCTGAGGGCCGGGGAATCTTCTGCTCCGGCGCGTTGATCGCTCCTCATGTCTTCCTGACCGCCGCTCATTGCGTCCTCTGGCTGGTGCCCATGGACGTCAGCAGGGTGTTCGTCTCCTTCGATGCTCACTTTGACCCATCGACTTCGCCTGTTCATTACGGAACCTACGTCATTGCGCCGAACGCCTGGCACGATTTTGCGCGTGCGAATGATCTCGCCCTCGTGCTTTTAGATGAGCCGGTGACCGAAATCCAGCCGGTGGCTTTGCCTGATGAGAACCTGTTCGATGAATTGGGACCGCGCGGGCTTCGCAATGAGAAATTCACCGCTGTTGGCTATGGCTCAACCGGGCGCATGATCGGCGGAGGGAAACCGGCCTTTCAATATGATGATACCCGCCGCTATTCCGTTTCCAGCTTCGATGCGCTGAACAATAACTGGCTGCATCTTTCGATGAACGCGGCGCTGGGAGACGGCGGCACCTGCTACGGCGACTCGGGCGGTCCGAACTTCCTCGGTGCTGGTGAGAGCGAAACCAACATCATCGCCGGTATTACCGTCACCGGCGACGTTCCCTGCATGGCAACCAATGTCATCTACCGCGTAGATACCCCCTCGGCGCGGGAGTTCCTGGGTCGTTTTGTGAACCTTCCGTAAACTCACTGCACCAATAAATCTCTTCAAGAGGCAAAATCTTACTCACAATTAAATTCACATTCTGTTTTCCTAAAGGGCAGTGATACGCTGCCCTTTTTCTTTGTCAAGAATGATTGACTTGTAAGCCGATTCATCCTAGACTCATGACATGCTCGCCCGCATCTATTCCTGCGCCGTCATCGGGTTAGAGGGGGTCATCGTCGAAGTCGAGGTAGACACCGGGACGGGCCTTCCGCGTATGACCATCGTCGGTTTGCCCGATGCCGCGGTTCAGGAAAGCCGCGAGCGGGTGCATTCGGCCATTAAGAATGCCGGCTTGTTTTACCCGCGCAAACCGCTGCGTGTCAATCTGGCGCCAGCTTCGGTGCGCAAAGAGGGGCCCTCTTACGATCTGCCCATCGCCCTGGGCGTCCTGGTCATCACCGAGCAGATTGAGCCGCAGAGCCTGGAACGCGCCCTGGTGATCGGCGAGCTCTCCCTGGATGGTACGGTGCGCCATGTGCGCGGTGTGCTGCCCATGGCCGCCGTCGCCCGCAACCAAGGCTTCCGCCAAGTATTTGTCCCCCAGATGGACTCCGCTGAGGCCGCTCTGATCCCCGATATCGAGGTCATCCCGGTCGCTTCCTTGGGAGAATTGACCGCCCACCTGCGGGGAACACACCCCATCCCGCCTCATCCCCACCTCGCCCCAGAGGACATCGAAATCGTAGCGCAGACCGATTTCCGCGAGATCAAGGGCCAGGAGCACGTAAAACGCGCCCTTGAGGTGGCCGCGGCCGGTGGTCACAACGTGCTCATGGTGGGGCCGCCTGGCTCTGGCAAGACCCTCCTGGCCCGCGCTCTGCCCTCCATCCTGCCTCGTATGACCATCGACGAGGCGCTGGATGTAACCCGCATCTACTCGGTCGCCGACCAGCTCCCTCCAGATGTGCCGCTCATCCGCAGCCGACCGTTCCGCGCCCCACACCACACGATCAGCCATGCCGGGCTGGTCGGCGGCGGCAACTGGCCTCACCCGGGCGAGGTCTCCCTGGCTCACCGCGGTGTCCTCTTCCTGGACGAGTTGCCCGAATTCGGACCGCGTGTCTTGGAGGTGATGCGCCAACCAATCGAGGACAAGGTGGTTACCATCAGCCGTGCCCAGGGATCGCTGACTTTCCCGGCCAACTTTCAGCTCGTCGGCGCAATGAACCCCTGCCCTTGCGGCTATTACGGCGACCCTGCCCGCCCTTGCACTTGCTCGCTCGCCACGGTGGCCAAGTATCAGCGCCGTATATCAGGCCCCTTGCTGGACCGCATCGACATCCATATTCAGGTGCCGCGCGTGGAGTACGAAAAGCTGAGCGACGATCGCCTGGGGGAAAGTTCCGCTGCCGTGCAACGGCGCGTCGAGGCGGCTCGCCAGCGACAGCGCGAGCGCTTCAAAGGGCTGGATGGGGTGGCCTGCAACGCCGATATGCGCCCGGGCGATGTGCGCAAGTTCTGCCGCTTGGACGCCGCCGGCCAGGGTCTGATGCGCGCGGCGATGAACCAGCTTCAGCTCACCGCGCGCGCCTATCACCGCCTGCTCAAGCTGGCCCGCACCATCGCCGACCTGGCTGGCGATGAGAATATCCTACCTGCCCACCTGGCCGAGGCCTTACAGTATCGCGCCAGAACCCTGGAGGGCTGACGGGAGAACGCTGATTTTGCCCACAGGCAGCCGGGTCCTGCCAGGCACTATAATGGACCCGCCACGAACTGAAAAGTCTCATTTCATTATTAATCTTCCTCAAATAGCGCGGAACGACCCGCAGATCATGGCCGGACAGCTTCAGGAAATCCCCGAGCGCTTTCCTGTGTCGATAACAGAGCGCGTGGATCGCTGCCCGGCCCAGACATAAATTTGTCAGACCGCCCAATTCGGTAAAAAAGTAAATCGGGGAATATGGATCGCTCTGTCCCTCACCCACCGGGACCTGGCCGAGATGTAGGCACTACCCTGCATACCGCCCGCCGTGCACTCAGCCATTGGCAGCAGCAGGAATCGGCCATCGTCGGCTGGATGCAGGACGCCACCCACAAGCCGCGCGAACTGGCCAGGACCTTCGAAGGTATTTCATGATGAGTGACGATTTTGGGTACGCGCTGCGGGCTCGATCACATTGAAAGCCTTAACCACTTTTAAGACATTTTAGATATAATATGTCTATGCTCTGAAAGGCATTGGGGTCATCGATTGAGCATCGTGAGGGGTTCGATCGAGTTCGTCGCGCAAGAGCCATATGCGGATTTGAAATGAAACCAAGCAGCACCCATTTTAGTGACTCGCTTCACCAGGAGGATTAGATGCCCCTTATCTTTTGGGTCGTACCGGTATCTGGAGTGTGCGCGATCATCTTTGCGGCCTTAATGGTGCGATATGTTTTGAAACAGCCCACGGGAACACCCGAGATGATCAAAGTAGGCGAGATCATCTTCTCTGGCGCGCGCGCCTTCCTCCGCCGCCAGTACAGCACCATCGCCATGATTTCCATTGTTGTCGCTGTCGTGGTCGGTGGTCTGCTGGGCCTCCTTTCCGGGTCCACAGGCATTCCCGGGATCACCCCCTTCGGCATCGCCTGGCGGACGGCCATCGCCTTTATGACCGGGGCCGTCTGTTCCGGTCTGGCCGGCTATATCGGCATGTATATGGCGGTTAAGTCTAACGTGCGCTGCGCCAGCGCCTCACAACGCGGCCTGGCAGACGCGTTGCAGGTCGCCCTGCGCGGTGGCGCAGTGTCCGGTTTTCTGGTCGTCGCATTGAGTCTGCTCGGAGTGACGATCATTTATTTTGCCTATGGAGGGATGTCCCACCCCGACCTGGCCCCTCAGCTCATCGTGGGATTTGGCTTTGGAGCCAGCTTTGTCGCCCTTTTTGCCCAACTGGGGGGCGGCATCTACACCAAAGCCGCCGATATGGGCGCAGACCTGGTCGGTAAAGTGGAAGCTGGCATCCCTGAGGATGACCCGCGCAATGCAGCCGTCATCGCCGATCTGGTGGGGGATAACGTCGGCGATTGCGCCGGCCGCGGCGCCGACCTGTTCGAATCAACCGCCGCAGAGAGCATCGGCGCCATGATCCTCGCCACCGTCATCTATGCCGCGACCAAAGACGTCGCCTGGATCCTCTTTCCCCTCGTCGTGCGCGCCTTCGGCCTGATCGCCAGCATGATTGGCCTGCTCTCGGTGCGAGCAGAAAACGACGAAAACCCCATGAATGCAATCAACCGGGGCTATTACGTTGCCATTCTGCTCAGCGTCATCGGCCTGCTCATCACCGTATCCACCATGCTGCATTCCTGGTTCCTCTTTGGGGCCGGCATGGTGGGCATCGCCGCCAGCGTCGCCGTTGTATACATGACCCAATACTACACCGAGGACCGTTTTCGCCCGGTCCAATCCATCATCAACGCCTCTTTGACCGGGTCTGCCACCAACATCGTGGTTGGCACTGCGGTGGGCTTCGAAACGACCCTGGCCACTGCAGTGACCATCGGTGTTGCCCTGCTCGTCTCTTACTTCCTCGGCGCGGAATCCGGCATTCCTGGCGGGGGTGTGTTTGGCACCGCTGTGGCGACCATGGGCATGCTGATGACCTGCCCTTACATCCTGTCCATGGATACCTTTGGCCCAATCACCGATAACGCCAACGGCATCAACGAGCTTGCCGGCGCTGGCATGGCCATTCGCCGCGTCACCGATCGCCTGGATGCCGTGGGAAATACCACCAAGGCGCTGACCAAAGGCTACGCCATGGTTTCCGCCGGTTTGGCCGCCTTCCTCCTCTTTCACGCCTACATCGACCGGGTCGCTTTCCTGCGCCATGTTCCCTTCGGCGACGTCAACCTCGACCGGGTGGAGGTCTTTGTTGGCGCACTTTTCGCCGCCATGTTCGTCTATCTATTCGCCTCCCTGGCCATCCGCGCAGTGGGCAACGCCGCCTCCCAGATCATCGAAGAGGTGCGCCGGCAGTTCCGCGCCAATCCCAAGATTCTCAGCCGTGAAGCGCTGCCCGATTATGCCCAGGTGGTGGACATCACCACCCGGGCCGCTCTGCGTGGAATGATCGCCCCCGGTTTGGTGCCCGTGGCCGGCCCGGTGCTGACTGGCTTGATCTTCCACCTCAACACCCAGTACGATTCGGCTATGGCGGTGGCTGCCGTGCTGATGATCGGCACCATCAGCGGTATCCTGCTGGCTTCGTTCATGAACAACGGCGGTGGCGCCTGGGACAATGCCAAGAAATTCATCGAAGACGGCCAGTTGCGCGACGAGCATGGCACCGTGCATGGTAAAGGTTCGCTGGCTCATGCTGCCGCTGTGGTCGGCGACACAGTGGGTGACCCGCTGAAAGACACGGCCGGGCCTTCACTGCATGTGCTGGTGAAGCTGCTCAGTACGGTCACGCTGGTGCTCGCCCCGCTCTTCATCTAATGCCGGTACCGATCCTAAATCGATGATGACCGCAAATGCGCTGCAATCCACACGATCTCCCGGTCATATTCCTGATCCTCGCCGATGAACTCATCGAGCTTGAGCAGACGCCGGATATGATTGATCCACCTTGCGCCGCCATATTCCTCGATTAGGCGCACAATTTCTTCTCTGTCCAGGTCTGGCATGCTTTCCTGCCGGTCTTTCGTTTGATTGCCAAGTGGATGAATCTTTCGGGGGATTGGAATGCAGACAAATAACTACACAGGCCTGTCGCGAGGGACTCTGCAACCCACTCAGTTGCGCAGGGAGGACCACAGCATCATAATATCTCTGTGGTCCACCCTCTCAAACGCGACTGGTACATCTTCTATACGTATATCCTCGCCCGGCAGCGGCGGCCCTTCCTGGCCTCGTTCAAAGTCACCTATCGCTGCAACCTGCGCTGCCGGCAGTGTCCATTCGTCGGTCTGGAAGACCGTCAGCCGGGCTTCGACGAATTGGTGGCGGTTCTGGATCGGCTGTACGCGCGCGGAGATCGCATCGTGATTTTCGAGGGCGGCGAGCCGCTGCTCTGGCGGGACGGAGCGCACACGCTGCACGACCTGGTGCGTTATGCCCGCCGCCGCTTCTTCTGCGTCGGCCTCACAACCAACGGCACACTCCCGTTGGATGTGGAGAGCGATGTGGTCTGGGTCAGCTTCGACGGGTTCAAAGAGACGCACAACCGCCTGCGTGGCCGGCCGGTTTTTGATCAGATTGTTGAGAACGTGCGCCGCTCATCCCATCCACGCCTTTACGCCCATCTCACTGCCAATGCCGAAAACGCGGATGAGTTGCCCGATCTGGTGCGCTGGCTGAAGGATTTGGTCAAGGGCGTCACCATTCAATTCTATTACCCTTACGGTGCAGAGGATCATCTTTTCCTGGACTTCGAGCGCCGCTCGCGACTGCTCGACGAGCTGATTACCCTCAAACAAAAGGGCTACCCCATCTTGAATTCACGCCCTTCCCTGCTGGCGCTCAAGCGCAACACCTGGCGCTGCGTCCCCTGGCTAGTAGACAACGCCAACCCCGACGGCTCGATTGATCAGGGCTGTTATCTGCAGGGCCGCGCGCGGGTGGATTGCTCACGCTGCGGCTTCTCGCCCTACACCGAAATTTCCCTCGCTTATCAATGGAACCTGCAGGCGGTACAGGCTGGCATCCGCATTTTCTTTTCCTGAGCGATCAGATCGAACCGGGGATAGCGCACGTATTTCAATTTGTGGGAACCAAAAAGGTGGTTTATCTATCTATAGACGATTAAGCCCGTGGAAAACTGCTAAGGGCAAAACCGGCGTGCAGCGTGGATGCGGGTGAATGATCGCGCTGCCCCAATAATCATTACGAATTTATTAAGGAGGATGCGATGGACTTAGAAGTGATCTTGCTGCGCCTTGTGCACATCTTTGCCGGAGTCTTTTGGGTAGGTGGTGGCGCCCTCTTCTTTCTCTATATTGAGCCAGCAGTACGTGCTACCGCTCCTGAGAGCGCTAAATTCATGCAGCATCTGATGGCGAGGGGTAAATACAGCCTCGCCATGACCATCGCCAGTGGTTTGACCATCCTGGCCGGCGCCTGGCTCTACTGGCGGGACACGGCTGGCTTTACTTCCAACTGGATAGCTTCGAGACCCGGAATCGGCTTCACCATCGGTGCGGTAATCGGGATCCTGACCTTCATTTTTGGCATCCTGGTGATGAAGCGTAATGCGGACCGCCTTGCCGCTTTGGGAAAGGAGATCCAGGCCGCCGGTGGGCCGCCTAAACCGGAGCAATTGACCGAATTGGAGCGAGTCCAAAACGTCCTCTCCATGGCCGGAAAAATCAATTTTGTGCTCTTAATCATTGCCCTGGGAATCATGGCTACCGCCCGCTACTGGTGATCTCTCAAATATCCACTGGCGATACCTAAGAAAAGAGCCATCCCCGTCGGGGATGGCTCTTATATACGCATACCTTATGCCGGATTTTTCTTGTGGATCTTTCCTGTGGCCCTATTCGACGATCAATTTACCAGTCATACCGGATTCGATGTGTCCCGGAATGCCGCAAACGATGTCATATTCGCCTGCATTCATTGGCGCGGTGAATGTGGCTGTCTTGCTCTCACCCGCCGCCAGGCTGATCTCCCATAATACGTTGGGCTCATCATCATCGCTGAAAGGCATGCTCACTGGGGCCTTCATGATAGCGAATTCATGTTCCACTGTGCCGTTATTGGAAATCTTGAGATTGACCTCCCCACCTGAGGAGACTTTCCACTGGTTGGGTGAGAATTGAAAATCGGTCATTTTCACTTCGATAGAGTTACTACCCTGCGAGGAGCCACCCCCGCACGCCGCCATAACGATTGCTGCCATCAATACCATACCGAAAACGACTACCAGTTTTTTCATTTTCCCTCCAATTGACATGAATACAACCGTTTTTCAAGGTGCCCCATTGATCATTCCCGGACTCTTGTGCCCTCAGCCGTTTATGGTCGCCTCCGCTAACGGAATAGTCATCTCTTTAAGAACCCTGCCCCGTCGTTATAACTTTTGGGAGCTGCCTTTCGGCAGCTCCCTTCTACCTTGTCTACCAATAAGAACGGAATGACAAACGGATAACGCACGCTGTTTACACTTTGATGTTAATGGTCCTGAGGGCGTTCGACAATCACTCCACAGGGTGATTGCCGAATCATCCTTACCATTGCCGGCGGAAATTTGTAAGAAAGTAAAATGTTGCTGTCCCCGAAATTTATGTTGGATGAGGGGCGATAGAAATACAGCCTGTGTCATCTTCCCCTTAGGTCAGTTACCATTAATCACCCATTTAAACCCCACTAATTTATCATAACGCGGAATTCATGCCGCCTTATCGCGCAGCAAGTCATACAGCGCCGTCTGCATGATGCCGCGGTTGCGGTAATACACCAGCTCGATCGGCGTGTCCAGCCGTGCTATGGCGCTAAAGCGCACCTCGCCGCCATCCTCGCGCACTGCGCGCACGCGCACTTTCCCGTGAATGGCCGGGGTTTCCAGCCCCTCCAGGTCGTAGACCTCCCTGCCCGTCAAACCCAGGCTGTCCGCATTTTGCCCCGCTTCGAATTGCAGCGGTACCACCCCCATGCCGACCAGGTTGGAGCGGTGAATGCGCTCGAAGGATTCGGCCAGTACCGCACGCACGCCCAGCAGCAGAGTGCCCTTGGCAGCCCAGTCGCGGCTGGAGCCGGTGCCGTAGTCCTTGCCGGCGATGACCAGCAGCGGCACCCCTTCCTGCCTGTAGCGCATGGCCGCATCGTAGATGCTCATCGGTTCCCCGTCCGGCAGGTGGATAGTGAAACCGCCTTCCACGCCCGGAGCCAGACGGTTCTTCAGCCTGATATTGCCGAACGTACCCCGCGTGAGCACCCTATCATTGCCGCGCCGTGACCCATAAGAATTGAAATCCTTCACATCCACGCCCAGCGAGATTAGGTATCGGCCTGCCGGGCTATTGACCGGGATCGCTCCGGCCGGTGAGATATGGTCGGTGGTGACCGAATCGCCCAAAAGAACTAGCACCCGCGCACCCCGGATTGGCTGGGGAGGCGGCGGCTCGACTTTCAAATCGTCGAAATATGGGGGTTCCTGGATGTACGTCGATCCAGGATCCCAGTGGTATAGGCTCCCGCCTGAGCTTTGGATCTCATTCCACGTCTGATTGCCGGTCAGCACATCCAGGTAGTTCTGGCGGAACATCTCTGCGTCGATCGTACGGGTGATTGCTTCCATAATTTCCGCCGAGGAAGGCCAGATATCGCTCAGGTAGACTGGTTCGCCGTCCTTGCCGGTGCCGAGGGGTTCGCTGGCCAGATCCACATCCACCGTGCCGGCCAGGGCGTAGGCCACCACCAGCGGCGGCGAGGCCAGGTAATTGGCCTGGGTGGACGGATTGACCCGGCCTTCAAAATTCCTGTTTCCGGATAGCACCGCCGCCACCACCAGGTTCTCGTCGGCGATGACCTTGGCGATCTCAGGTGCCAGCGGACCCGAGTTGCCAATACAGGTGGTGCACCCATAACCGACCAGACTAAAGCCCAGCGCCTCGAGCGGCTCCATCAATCCAGCCTTCTCCAGGTAAGCTGTGACTACCCGCGAGCCAGGTGCCAGACTGGTCTTCACGAATGGCGGCACCGAAAGGCCCTTCTCGACCGCTTTCTTCGCCAGCAATCCGGCGCCAATCATCACGAATGGGTTGGATGTATTGGTGCACGAGGTGATCGCGGCGATGACCACCGAGCCGTGCTTGATCCGGGCAATGTGGCCGTCCATGCGGAGGTCAACCTGACGTCCGGCATCCTCTGGGCGCACGGCGTAGCCGCCTTTTTCGCGCGGAGCCGTCAGCGCCTGGCGGAAATTTGCCTTCACCAGTGGCAGGCCGACCCGATCTTGAGGCCGCTTGGGGCCGGCCAGGCTTGGCTCCACTGTCCCCAGATCCAGCTCAAGCACGTCGCTGTACTCGGGATCGGGCGTTTCTTCGGTGCGAAACAGACCTTGCTCCTTGCAGTACCGCTCCACCAGAGCGATCAGCTCCGCCGGGCGGCCGGTCAGGCGCAGGTAATCCAGCGTCTGTTCGTCGACCGGGAAAAACGTGATCGTGGCGCCGTTTTCGGGCGACATGTTGGCAATCATCGCCCGGTCGGTGACCGCCACGCCGTCCAGGCCGGGGCCGAAGAATTCGACGAACTTGCCCACCACTCCCTTAGCGCGAAGCATTTGGGTGATGGTAAGCGTCAGGTCTGTGGGAGTGACACCCTCGCGCAGGCGTCCCCGCAACTTGAAGCCGACAACGTCGGGAATGGGCATCTCCACGGGCTGCTCAAGCATCGAGGCAATGGCCTCAATGCCGCCCACTCCCCAACCGACCACCCCCAGCCCATTGACCATGGTGGTATGCGAATCAGTGCCCACCAGCGTGTCCGGGAAGGCCAAGGTTTGACCGTTGATCCGCCGGGTCAGCACCACCTTGGTTAGATATTCGATATTGACTTGATGCACGATTCCCGTAGATGGCGGCACCACTCGTATATGATCGAATGCCTTCTGCGCCCAATGGAGAAATTCATACCGCTCCCGGTTGCGCTCGAACTCAAGCGCAGCGTTCTTCTTAAAGGCTTCCGCGCTGCCGTAATAATCCACCTGCACAGAGTGGTCGATGACCAGATCCACCGGTATGCGCGGATTCACCTTTTCCGGATCGCCGCCCAGACGCTGCATGGCGGCCCGCATGGCGGCCAGGTCCACCACCACCGGCACGCCGGTAAAATCCTGCATCAACACCCGCCCGGGGAAGAACGGGAATGAAGGCCGCTCCTCCTGAGCTGGCTCCCATGCCGCCAGGTGAATCACATCCTCCACGGAAACGCCGCGCCTGCCGAGATTGCGGGCTGCCGATTCGAGCAACACGCGGATGGATATCGGCAGCCGCCCTAAACGGCCAAGACCACGCCGTTCCAGCTCAGAAAGAGAATAGATCGTGTATTTCTCCGCGCCAACTGCCATCTCTGCGCGGACATCGATATCGTTAGCCGGCATTTTTTCTCCCTCTCCCCGAGCCTAATCGTCCATGTGCTGGATGATCGCGTCGCCGAATTCAGAAGTGCTCAACAATGTGGCGCCATCCATCAACCTTTGTAGATCATAAGTGACCGTTTTGGCGGCAACCGCCCCTTCGATGCCCTTGACGATCAAATCAGCAGCCTCAGACCAGCCCAAATAACAAAACATCATTTCACCCGAAAGGATCACCGAGCTTGGATTCGCCACATTTTTGCCCGCATATTTGGGCGCCGTGCCGTGGGTGGCTTCAAAAACGGCCACGCCCGTCTCGAAGTTGATATTCCCTCCAGGAGCGATTCCCACCCCGCCCACCTGCGCCGCGATGGCGTCCGACAGGTAGTCTCCATTCAGATTCATTGTGGCAATCACATCGAACTGGTGTGGCTGGGTGAGGGTGAGCTGATAGACGATGTCGGCGATCACATCCTTGACCAGCAGCTTACCCGCTTTGATCGCCGCCTCTTGCTCGGCGTTGGCAGCTTGCTCGCCTTTTTCTGCATTGGTGCGTTCCCACTGCAGGTTGGTGTAAATCCGATCCCCGAACTCCTGCTCCGCCACCTCGTAGCCCCACTTGCGGAAGGCGCCTTCGGTGTACTTCATGATGTTCCCCTTGTGCACCAGAGTGACCGAGCGGCGGTGATTCTCCAGCGCCCAACGGATCGCGGCGCGCACCAACCGGGCGGTGCCTTCTTTAGATATGGGCTTGATGCCGAAACCCGCTGTATCCGGAAAGCGGATCTTCTCATATTCTTCAGGGAAGTTTTCTTTAAGAAGCCGCCGGAAGCGTTCGTTCTCCGGTGTTCCCATTTCGAACTCAATGCCGGTGTAAATGTCTTCGGTGTTTTCGCGGAAGATCACGATATTGACCAGCTCGGGACTTTTGACCGGAGACGGAACCCCTTTGAACCAGCGCACCGGACGCTGGCAGGCATACAGATCCAGGTCTTTCCGCAAGGCTACGTTCAGCGACCGTATCCCGCCGCCAACCGGAGTGGTCAGGGGTCCCTTGATGCCCACAATAAACTCACGAAACGCCTGAATCGTTTCATCAGGCAGCCAGGTGTTGAACTTCTTGAACGCTTTCTCCCCGGCATAGACCTCCATCCAGGCGATCGAGCGCCGCCCGCCATAAGCTTTCTGCACCGCCGCGTCGAATACCTTGCGGGCCGCAGCCCAGATATCCGGCCCGATGCCATCCCCCTCGATGAAAGGCAGGATCGGCCGATCGGGCACCTCCAGCTTCCCATTATGGATGGCTATCTTCTCACCTTCAGGCACGACCACTTGTACGTTGGACATGGGAAATTCCACCTTCCGAAAATAAAAATCACGGTTCGACCTCCTAATTTTAATCAAAATCATCCAAATAGGAATAGTTCAATCCAATGTTCCCTCTAATCTTGATTGATCGCCGATCTCGCTTGACAAACCATCCCCATATACCTACAATTCAACGTAATATTTTTCGGACAGGTTCGCTCTTCTTTGAACCCTGTCTTGACAGGAATGTCAGGTGTCTTTCCACCCTGAAGGGGGGTGGGTAAAAATAGAAAGGTGAAACATGCCAAGCAATGACGTGGGGAAAGACCAGGCCTTCGAAGGGATTCCCACCGTGCGGTCAATTCGGGGGAACTGCCGCTCCTTCCTGTGTGAGAAGATCGCCGCCCAACTGCCTGCCTGGCGCGAGCGCGTGTCCAGATTGCTGAAAGAACACGGTAATTTCAAGGTGTCCGATATCACCGTGGACGCCATCTATGGCGGCTTGCGAGGCGTGATCACTCAGGTGAGCGATATATCCTACGTGGACCCTTTGGAGGGCATCCGCATCCGCGGTTATACCATCCCTGATCTGTTGCAAAAGCTGCCCCTTGCTCCGGGATCGAACTACCCCCTTGCCGGCGGGCTGTACTTCCTTCTCATGGCCAATGAGCTCCCCACAATGGAAGAAGCCCTTCTGGTGGAACAGGAATGGAAACGGCGCGAGAAAATACCGCCTTACGTCTACGATGTCCTGGATGCCATGCCCGAAGATACTCACCCGATGACGCTTTTCTCAATCGGCATTCTGGCGATGCAAAACGAATCCCAATTCATGCGCCTGTACGACGCCGGCCTGGTGAAAGAAGATTATTGGGAAGCTTACCTGGACGACAGTTTGAATCTCACCGCTAAGCTGCCTGCTTTGGCTGCTTACATATACAACAAGAAATACCGGAATGGCCAGTTTATCGAATCCGACCCCCAACTGGACTGGAGTGCCAACTTCGCTCACATGATTGGAAAGGGCGACGATCCCGAATTCGTCGACTTCTCTCGCCTGTATTTCGTCCTCCACTGCGACCACGAAGGCGGCAACGTCAGCGCTCACGCCGCCCATCTGGTGGCTACCGCCCTTTCGGACAATTACTACGCCTGCTCGGCCGGTATGAACGGGCTGGCCGGTCCGCTGCACGGCCTGGCCAACCAGGAATGTTTGCGCTGGCTGCTGCGTCTGCGCAGCGCCTTTGACCACTTCCCCACTCCTCAGGAAGTCGAAAGCTATGCCTGGGGCGTACTCAAGGCTGGCCAGGTCATCCCTGGCTACGGTCACGCCGTACTGCGCGTCACCGATCCCCGCTTCACCGCCCTCTACCAGTTCGCCGAGAAGTTTTTCCCCGACGACGAGATGTTCCGACTGGTAGCCTTGGTCAATGAGGTCATCCCCAAAGTGCTGGCTCAACATGGAAAAGTGAAAAATCCCAAGCCCAATGTGGACGCCATCAGCGGTTCGCTGCTGTATCATTATGGCATCAAGGAATTCGATTTCTATACCGTCTTGTTTGGCGTCAGCCGCAATCTTGGTTTGACCACCCACAATACCTGGGCCCGCGCCTTGGGAAAGCCCATCGAGCGACCCAAATCCATCACCACCCGGATGCTTGAGGATCTGGTGGCGAAATCTTCGTGAACCGTGCCCGCCCCAGGAAACTGGGCGCTCCCACTCCTGGGGCGAGTATGCAAATTTAACGAAAAGTCTGGCTAGCCCAAACGATAGATCGGCTATTCACGGCGCCGGTGGAAACCATGCGGTTGTCCCCGCGTCGAATGGCTCCTGCCTTGTGAGGTGTCTATGACCCTTGTTGAAAAATTGGCCCTTTTCGTTCAGCAGGCTTCATTCGATAACCTCTCCGAAGCAGCTCGGATACAAGCCAAGATCCGCATCCTCGACGCTTTGGGCTGCGCATTCGGCGCCCTGGACGGTGAGCCGGTGCGCATAATCCGCCAGCAAATCGAGGACTTCGATGGCGCGGGCCACTGCACGCTGATTGGGGGCGGGCGCGCCGCTCCCGACCGCGCCGCCTTTTACAACTCTGCCCTGGTGCGCTACTTGGATTACAACGATTCTTACCTGGCGAAAGGCGAAACCTGCCACCCCAGCGACAACCTCGGCGCGGTTTTAGCCGCTGCCGAGTACGCCGGCCGCAGTGGACGCGACCTGTTGACCGCACTGGCAGTGGCCTACCAGGTGCAGTGTCGTTTGAGCGACGTGGCGCCCGTGCGCGCCCGCGGCTTCGACCACACCACTCAGGGTGCCTATGCCGTAGCAGCCGGTGTCTCTAAGGCCTTGGGCCTGGATGCTTCTCACACGGCTAACGCGGTCGCCATCGCCGGCACAGCTTACAACGCCCTGCGCGTGACCCGCACCGGGGCCCTTTCCCATTGGAAGGGGCTGGCATATCCCAATACGGCATTTGGCGCTACCCACGCCGCATTCTTGGCTATGCGCGGCATCACCGGTCCCCTCGAAGTGTTTGAGGGCAACAAGGGCTTTATGGAAACCATCGCCGGCCAATTCACCCTCGATTGGGAAAAGGAGGATCTGGAACGCATCACCCACACCATCGTCAAACGCTACAACGCTGAGGTGCACTCGCAGGCCACCCTGGAGGGTATCCTGGAACTCCAGGCCGAGCACCCTTTTAACGCCAGGGATGTCGAGAGCATCGACATCGAAACTTTCGACGTGGCCTATCACATCATCGGCGGGGGCGAGGAGGGGGATAAACGCGTCGTGCGCACCAAGGAAGAGGCCGATCACAGCCTGCCTTACATGGTCGCCGTCGCCATCCTGGATGGCCAGGTGATGCCCGAGCAGTACCTGCCCGAGCGCATCCGCCGCGCAGATGTGCAGGCGTTGTTGCAAAAAGTCACCATTCGGCCTTCCGACGATCTGTCGCAGCGCTTCCCTCAGCAGATGCCCTGCCGCATCCGCGTGACGCTCTCAGATGGACGTCAGCTCTTCAAGGAGAAGACCGATTACGAAGGCTTTGTCACCCGCCCGATGAGCTGGAGCACCGTCCGGGAGAAGTTCGACCGCTTAAGCCGCGCCCACCTGGACGATCATCTCCGTGACGAAATCGCCGCGGCGGTCGCCAGCCTGGAAACCATCCAGGTATCTGATCTCACCCATCTGCTCTCCCGCCGCAGTCGCTCAACCGGCATAGTGTAGAACGGGTTTGTAACCTAACGGCTATATCCTTACGGAAATACTGGTAATCGATCAAAGGAGGATCAAAATGTCTGTGCCACAGTCTCCTGATGACGAGCGGGCTTTCCCATTCCTGCGCATCAACCAGCGCCAGAACAAGCCCCGCACTCGTGGGGTCACTGAAATCCGCGGCCCCTATTATTCCCCCATGGGCGTGCGTTACCTCCAGGACATTCTAGAGACTATGGGCGCTTACGTGGACGTGCTCAAATTTGCCGGCGGTTCCTTCAGCCTGATGCCGCGTAAGGCGGTCAAACAATTGATCGACACCTGCCACCAGCACGACGTATTGGTCTCTACCGGCGGATTCATCGAACACGTGCTCACCCTCGGTCCAGAGGCTGTCAGCCAGTACATCCAGGAATGCAAGGAACTGGGTTTTGATATCATCGAAGTCTCGGCCGGCTTCATCACCCTGCCCACCGATGATTGGCTGAGGCTGGTCGAAAAGGTACAAAAAGCCGGCCTGAAAGCCAAGCCGGAAGTAGGCATCCAGTTTGGCGCCGGCGGCGCCACCGCTGAATCCGAACTGAAGGCCGAAGGCACCCGCGACCCCGACTGGGCCATCCTGCAGGCCAAACGCTTCATCGACGCTGGCGCCTACATGATTATGATCGAATCCGAGGGCATCACCGAGAATGTCAGCGAGTGGCGCACCGACGTGGTGGCCAGGATCATCGATGCGCTGGGGCTGGAAAAGCCCATGTTCGAAGCCGCCGATCCTGAGGTGTTCGCGTGGTACGTCAAGAATTACGGCCCCGAGGTCAACCTGTTCGTTGACCACAGTCAGATCGTTCAGTTGGAGTGCCTGCGATCAGGAATCTGGGGCACCAAGAGTCTGTGGGGCAGGGTATTGACCTATAAAGAATAGAAATGCGCATGATCGGGGCGCGGTCGCGAGCCAATGAACCGAATTCTGGCGGAATCGCCGTGCCCCGTCAGCTTTATGGGGTCTTCTTCGAATCCGCGTGCTCTACATAAACGCGGTATGCGTCGTTCACCGTGCGCACATCCCAGGCGGCCTCCAGAGGGATATGGATGCCTTTCTCCTCCATATGCATCATCATCTCAACCATTTTTAACGAGTCGACCATCAGGTCGGTGAGGAAAGACGCCTCAGGTGTCAATCGGGTCTCCTCAATTTGCAATTCATCGGCCAGCAAGCGGCGGAATTCCTCGAATGTGACCGGACCGCCATGAGGTGCATCGCTCATCGGTTTCTTCCCTCCTCCATCTCCTGAATGGCCTCCTCTCGGAGGCGGTACTTTTGCGGCTTGCCGTTTTCGGTGCGCGGAAAATCGTCCACGAATCGCACCTCTGCCGGGATCTTATACGCTTCGAGTTCGGCGCGGCAGTATTCCAATACCTCGCCCGCCGTCATGCTTTGGCCCTCCTTAAGCCGGATGAACGCCCACACCGCTTCTCCCTCCAACGCCGATGGGACTCCGACCACGGCCGACTCGAGAATCTTAGGGTGCGCGTCCAGGTATGCCTCGATCTCGCCCGGGTAGACATTTTGCCCGGCGCGGATGATCATGTCCTTCTTGCGCCCGACGATGCGCAGATATCCTTGCTCGTCGATCATTCCCAGATCACCAGTGTAATACCATCCCTCCTCGTCTACCACCTGTGCGGTCGCCTCCGGCGCATGATAGTAACCCAGCATGACGCTGTCGCCCCGGAAGGCGATTTCGCCTACCTGCCCGCGAGGCAGTTCACGGCGCTGCTCGTCAACGATCTTTATCTCGATCCCGGGTAGCGGCTTTCCGACGGTGGCGATCTGATGCTCATCCGAATCGCCAATGCTGGGTACGGCCATCCCCCCGGCCGTTTCGGTCATGCCAAAACCAATATGCACTGCGCAGCCGAAGCGGGTGCGAATCTGACGCGCCAGCTCGGGCGGACAGGGCGCTGCGCCTGTTCCGCAGATCAGCAATGAAGACAGATCGTATCGGTCAAAATTCTCCAATGCCAGCATGAGCTGATACGCGACCGGCACCGCCACAAGGATGGTTACCTTCTCCCGTTCGATCAGCTCGAGCGCCTCACGGGGGTGGAACCGCCGCATCACCACCATCCGATCGCCCATTAACATGCCCTGGAACATGACCTCCAACCCGGTGATCGTGTGCCATGGCGCGGTCGAGAGAAAGGTCTGCGGCTTGCCGATCACCCTCAGCAACCTGGTGCGGTAGCGCGCCAGCACCTTTGCAGTCTCGCCAACCATCTTTAGACTGGGATTCCGCATCCACAGTTCGCGGATTTTAAGGCTGGCCACCACGGGAGCAATCAGGCTGCGGTGGCTGTGCATGGTACCTTTGGGCGCGCCGGTCGTCCCGGATGTGTACAGCAAAGCCATTAAATCTTCCGGCCTGACGTCTACGCTCGGTTCCGGCAATCCGCGTCCAATGGCAATCACCTCCTCGAGGCTGTGAGCGCGATCCTGGCTCTCCCCGGCCAGGATCAGGTGCCGGAAACCGGCTACTTGCTCGAGCACACCAGCTTCAGGCGCGCTCTCGGCGACCATGGCGGCCGGTGTACAATCGACCAGCACCTCGGAAAGCGTTCGCGCCCGTAATTGTGTGTTGAGCGGTACGACTACCAGGCCCAATTGTGCAGCCGCGAAAAACGTACACACGTATTCAGGTCCTGGCGAGAGCTGCATGGCGATGACATCCCCTTTGTGCAGGCCAAATGACGCCAGGCCCGCCGCCAGAGCGCGCACGCGGCCCGCCAGCTCTCCGTAGGTCACCCGCTGTTCGCCGCACACCAGCGCTTCCTGTCGGGGCCGCTCATCCGCCACCGAAAAGAACGCCTGCGCCAGTGTCATCTGCGTACTCAGCATCTCCCCGTTTTCCTTCCAGTTGCTCGCTTGTTACAACACCATTTTATAGATACGGTAATGCTTGTAGCGCTCTGCTCCCAGCCGGTAAGCGATCAAATTCACCGCCGGGTTGTACTCCGAGGTCACGGAACCGTCTAGCCAGGCGTAACCCTTTTGATAGAACGCCTTTAGCGTCTCTAGATAGAGCAAGGCATCGATCCCTCGCCGTCGGTACTCCTCCAGCACACCCATCAGTTTGAAGGTGATTACGTCCACCTTGCGCACCAGTCCGCGGATGCGCAGCCAGTTGAAGGGGAATAGACGCCCGTTCAGGTGGATCAGCACACGGTTGATATCTGGAAAGGCAATGCAGAATCCGATCGGTTTGCCGGCCGCTTCGGCGAACAGCGCCAGGTCTGGATCGATGAACAGTTTGAGGCGGTTCGCCATGCTGATGAAATCTTCTTCCGGCATGGGTACGAAGTCGGGCAGGTGATTGAGGGTGGCGTTGAAAAGAAAATGAGCGGTCTTGACCTCCTCATCCCAGCGCTTCATATCCAGCTTCCGAATAGTCACATTGACTGCTCGCCTGCCTACATCCGCCACCTCGAGCAGTTCGCTGGGGATTTTTCCCAGCTCATCGCCGATCTGCTCGCGGAAAGCCCGCCAGGCATACAGATCGTGATCTTTCTCCATGCCGTAGCGCTCGAGAAAATCCTTGTAGTAAAGCGGCGTGTGCGCTTCGAGCATCACCGGCGGGCAGTCGGCTCCCGCTACCAAAACTCCTGGTTGATCATTTTCGCCGAAGTTGGTTGGCCCCCGCATCATTTCCATGCCCCGTGAGCGTAGCCACTCGCAGGCAGCATCCAGAAGATGCCTGGCCACCTCGTAATCTTCCAGCACCTCGAAGAATCCAAAACCGCCAATTTTCTTACCGGTATGTTCGACGACGTTTCGATCCACAAATGCAGCGATTGTCCCCGCCAATTCATTCCCGCGGTAAGCCATGAAAAGCGCGATCTCCGCCCGCTTGTAAAACCCCCCTTTGGCCGGATCCAGCATGTCCATCATATCCGCGATGAGCGGCGGCACCCAGTTCGGATCGTTTTTGTACACTTTCCAGGGAAAACGCACGAATTCGTAGCGTTCTTTGCGTGTGACCACCGGCCTGACCTGTATGGAATCCTCCATCGCCCTCTCCATTCGCTTGTCGCGATCTGGTTCTGGTTGCCGATTGGCTCAATCTTCGGGATGGTACATATATGCCGCCATGTCGCCGACGAACTCTGGCAGGTTCGTGTGTCCCAGCAGTTGGCGGATCGCGGCCGCCTCTCCGGTGTGATACCAGTAGTGGTAGATCGTACGCAGCAGCAGCGTGCCCACATTTTCACTGATCCGGCGACCATTCCGTTCGAAGAACGTCACCATTGTTTGGGGGGTGAGGGTATCCAGGTAGCGGTCGGCAGCCTGGGTGATCTCTTCCCAGGCCGCCCACATTTCGGTCAGCGGCGGCGTACTCGCCGGACTCCCATAACCGACCAGCGCCTTGAGCTCGGGGTGCAGTTCCTGCTTCTGGGCGAAGAGCAGCCAGTAGCGCGTCTCCTGGTTGGCCATGTGACCCACTATCCAGGAGATGCAGTTCATCGGCCCGAGGCGCTTGACCGCATCTTCCTCCGATACCCCTTCCAGACCACGCTTGAACTCGCTGCGCGCGAAACGCAGTTGCTCGACAAGTAGGTGAGCCGCCATCAGCAATTTGCCTCCTCTTTCGTTAAAGCGCTTCATCCCATTTTATGCCGTCCCGCGGAAAGCGCAAATCGGAAGCGTATGCCTGTCGGCAATTCCGCTGAAATGGGAGATAAGATCTGAACATCGTCATTCTTGTATATCTTTTTCATATGTCTTTCTTTCGTTTTTTTAACAAAGCGTGCTTAATTAAATTTGAAAAAGACGAATTAATAAGGAGGTGATGATCTATGCTCGCATATGAGTATGGTCTCGCAATCCTTCGCATCGTCTTAGGGCTGCTTTTCATCGGTCATGGTGCCCAGAAACTGTTCGGTTGGTTCGGAGGCCTTGGCTGGAAAGCCACCAAGGAGCGAATGAGCTCCCTGGGTTTTAAGCCCGCCGGCTTCTGGACTGCGGTCGCCGCTTTGGTTGAATTGTTGGGTGGCCTGGGTCTGACTTTCGGTTTCCTCACCCCGATTGCTGCAGCGCTGATCTTGGGTGCATTGCTGATGGCCATCGTCAAAATCTACGCGCCGAAAGGTCTTTGGAGCGCAAACGGTGGAGCCGAGTATCCTCTTTTGGCTTTGCTCCTGTCGGCCTTCATCGGTCTTTACGGGCCTGGGAGCTATGCCCTTGACACCCTTCTGAAGATAAACCTGCCCATTCCCTCGGTGCAGGTATTCTGGATCGCCGCAGCCGTTGCTGTGGTGGGCGTCATCATCGGCTTGCTGACCAGCCAGCCCTCCCAACAGGTTCAGAGCCAAAAGAGCCAGAGCTAGCCCTGACAGTTTCATCCCATGAAGCCGGTTTATAACCGGCTTCATGTTTTCAAAGCGTTATGCAATAAGCGAAACAGATCTCATTGCCTGGGAAATGGAGACCTTCCGTTTTCGTTGCTATGGGTATGCACATTGGACGGATTAGGGAGAGTGGTAAGGATGGAAATCACATCATTTGCCTCACCGGAGGCTCGCATCGCTGTGATCGGGAACTATGTCCCGCGCCAGTGTGGTATCGCCACATTTACCGCTGATCTATGTGATGCTTTGGCTGCTGAGTTCCCCCACCGGGAAGTGCTCGCTTTGGCCATGAATGATAACGAACAGGGATATTCCTATCCGGAAAGGGTCAGGTTCGAGATCCCGGACAATGATCTCTCCGCCTATCGAACCGCAGCGGATTTTCTTAACGTCAATCAGGTCGATGCCGTCTTTCTCCAACACGAATTTGGCATATTCGGCGGACAGGATGGCAATTATATCCTGGCTTTGTTGCGTGAACTCCGCATGCCGGTTATAACCACCCTCCATACAATCTTGCGCCAGCCGACCGAATCGCAACGTAAGATCATGATCGAGCTCGCTAAACTTTCCGACCGTTTGGTCTCCATGAGCCGGAAAGGGGTGGATTTCTTGCGCGAAATTTACGCGATCCCTGTCGATAAAATCGACCTGATCCCGCACGGCATACCGGATATCCCGTTCGTCGATCCGAATTATTACAAAGATCAATTCGGATTAGAGGGCAAACAGACGATTTTGACCTTTGGCCTGATAAATCCCAATAAGGGCATCGAATATGTTATCCAGGCGCTACCCAGGGTGGTCAAGCGTCATCCCAACGTCTGTTATGTTGTTCTGGGAGCCACACACCCTCATGTCATCCGCCATGACAATGAAATCTATCGCTTGTCGTTGCAGCATCTGGCTGAAGTGAATAACGTTGAAGATTACGTGATTTTCCACAACCGTTTTGTCTCATCGAAAGAACTGATCGAATTCATCGGCGCAGCCGACATTTACATAACCCCCTACCTTAACCAGGAGCAGATCACTTCCGGTACCCTGTCTTATGCGCTGGGCGCAGGAAAGGCCATCATCTCTACCCCGTATTGGCATGCTCAAGAGCTTCTCGCCGATGGACGCGGATTGCTCGTTCCTTTTCGGGACGCCGATGCCATTGCCGATAAGATCAACTGGCTATTGGAAAATGAAACGGAGCGGCATGCTATGCGCAAGCGGGCCTATCAATATGGCCGCACAATGATATGGAAACAGGTCGCCAGGCAGTATTGGAAAAGCTATGAGCTCGCCCGCCTGGAGCGCAGCCGCGCAGCCCACAAGACCTTTATTACAAAAACACTAGAAAAACGACCTAAAGACCTCCCAGCTATTAAACTCGACCACCTGCTTCTCCTGACCGATGATACTGGCATTCTTCAGCATGCAATCTACAATACCCCAAATTACAATTCTGGTTATACGACCGACGATAATGCCAGAGGTCTGGTCCTTGCTACCCTTCTTTCTAATTTACAGGGAAATGAGACCCCGTTCATGAACGGTTTGGCGGAACGGTTCCTGGCATTTTTATGGTATGCCTATAACCCTGATAATCAGCGATTTCGCAATAACCTGGCCTATGATCGTCGTTGGTTAGAGGATGCGGGATCCGAAGATTCCCATGCGCGAGCCATCTATGCATTGGGGACGGTCGCAGGCCGGTCGAGCTCGGATCAATTGCAGGCCAACGCCGCCTATTTATTAACCCAGGGCCTGCCCGTTATCAGCTCATTTACAAGTCCCCGCGCCTGGTCATATGCGATCGTCGGTTTGGATGAATATTTGCGTCGTTTCCCCGGCGATAGGAAAGCCCGCCAGACTTTAGAACAACTCGCTTACAGACTCATGAATTTGTATCAAGACAATCATGGAGAGGATTGGCTCTGGTTTGAAGATCGGTTGACCTATTGCAATGCAATCCTGCCTCGTGCGTTGATCCGGGCTGGCGCGACCATTTCATCAACAGACATGTTGGACGTGGGCTTGAACGCTCTCAACTGGTTGCTGCGTATTCAACGGCCGGGAACCGATTATTTCGTACCGATTGGAACGAATGGGTTCTACAAACGCGGCGGGGAACGAGCCCGATTTGACCAACAACCTGTTGAAGCTCAGGAAACGATCTCTGCTTGCCTGGACGCGTATCGAATTACCGGAGAGCCCCGTTTATATAAAGAAGCTCATCTGGCTTTCGAATGGTTCCTGGGTTGGAATGACCTCAATCTGCCCCTGTATAACCCGTCGAATGGCGGGTGCCATGATGGTCTTCACCCCGACCGCGTCAACCAGAATCAAGGTGCCGAATCCACTTTGGCCTTTATAATGTCTTTGGCGGAATTGCGCCTGATCGAAATCGAAGCTAATATCTCACAAAACCAAATCTATGCGGGAGAGATGAATGAAATCAAAACGTCAAACGCTGTTCCATCGTCATCCGAATAATCCGATCCTGACTCCTGCAGATTGGCCTTATGACGCCAATACCGTTTTTAATCCCGCGGCTACGATCCTCCCAGACGGCAGCACGCTCCTGTTGTGCCGCGTAGAAGATAGGCGCGGTATTTCCCACTTAACCGCTGCGCGTTCCGCCAATGGGGTGAGCGGCTGGAGAATCGATCCACAGCCAACGTTGTTGCCCGATCCAGTTCATTACCCTGAGGAAATCTGGGGCATCGAGGACCCACGCATCACCTACATCCCGGAATTGAGCCAATATGCGGTTACCTACACCTCTTATTCCCGCGGCGGTCCGGGAGTTTCATTGGCTTTGACTGAAGATTTTGTCCATTTTGATCGCAAGGGCGTGATCATGCCGCCCGAAGACAAGGATGCTGCCTTGATGTCCCGGCGTTTTGGCCAGCATTGGGCGCTGATCCACCGGCCAATGACCACCATGGGCGCCCATATATGGATATCATTCTCTCCTGATTTGCGCCATTGGGGCAGCCATCGCATGATCCTGGAAGCCCGCCGCGGCGCCTGGTGGGACGCCAACAAGATCGGCCTGTGCGCCCCACCCCTCGAGACGCCCGAAGGCTGGCTGATCCTCTATCACGGCGTCCGCCAGACCGCCTCAGGCAGCATCTACCGCCTGGGACTGGCTCTCTTCGACCGCCAGACCCCCGAACGCTGTCTGCTGCGCAGCAATACCTGGATCTTCAGCCCGGAGGAGCCTTACGAACGTTTCGGGGACGTGGACAACGTCGTCTTTCCCTGCGGTTGGACGGTGGGCCAGGATGGGGATACGATCTATCTTTACTACGGAGCGGCCGACACCTGCGTCGGCTTGGCTACCGGCAGTCTGCGCGAAATCCTCGACTGGCTCAAAACCGACGGCTCCCCGCCTCAGGCCATCGAGCGCTGATATCGCCTCGGGGCAGCGCCTTTAGCCCGCTCACAATCTACCTGACCCCAACCTCTATCGGCCTCGACCAGCCAGGAGGGCATGGTTGGTTTATGGCTCATTGACAACCCACCCTTTCCTCTTTTTTGCAGATTTGACCTCTCCCGTTCGAGCTGATCGTGACCAACCTGTGTTTTAATATTCGTGGTTATATTTTTCTACTTTCTTGATACAGATCATTTCACACTTGGGTCTTTTATTCGGGAGAAACCTTCATGCTGAACCCTTCCAATCTTCAACGCATCCAGACTGCCATATCCTCTCTCCATATATGGCCGGTTGTCCTCATAGTCGGAAATATGTTTTTTAATATCGTGGCCAATGTGGCTTTCAAATATTCCGCCGACAGCCCCAACCTGCGCGGTCTCCTTCTCTGGCAGGTTGTGGGCAACCTTGCCGGACTGATCACCGTCATCACCCTGACCTGGTTGCTGCGCTACATGCCGCTTCACGTGGCTTTCCCGATGACCACCGGACTGGCCGTGATCGGAGTTCAGGTAATTGCGAGCTGGTTATGGTTCGGCGAAACGATTTCACCCGGGCGCTGGATGGGCGGCTTCCTCGTAGCCGCCGGCATCGTCCTGCTCAGCGGAAAATGAGCCATGCGCGCCATAATCCGTTCGTTCGACCATTGGCTGGCGAGCGTAGAAGGCGTCTTCCCATTCAGCGACGATCCAGAGTGCATCCTGCGTCTTCAAGAAGGGCGCGCGCCTCACCAACTGCCATTGCCTGAGGGCCCGGTCAATGCGGGCGAACCAGTGCTGTTCATCCATCTATGGAATGAGCGCTTGCCGCTCTACCCGCCGAGCGGCCCGGATTTGTCTTGGGCCGCCCTTGTATTTCGCCGGTTCATCCATTCGCTCGAGCTTGCGGCGCGGTATCTCCGCTCTCAGCCTCAATATCACGTCATGAGGGCGATCGGCGGCGTCTCGGTGCTGCTCCCGGCTGCTAACCGCGCCGGCCAGACCCATCCTCTGGTGAGCATGGGTTTCACCCTTTTTCCATACCGCAGCCGTCTGGGCAGTTTTGGCATCTTCTGGGAGAATTTTTATTCCTGGTGGGTCATGTGGGCGTATAACCCCGCCAGCCACCAAGGGCGTAGCCTGTTCAGCCTGCAGCGCACAGAAATGTGGATGCACGTGGAGCGATTCCTGCAAAGATACGGCCGCGAGGAAATTTTGAAAGAGACTGCACCGGCGTCGGGCAATCAATGAATCCTGATGATTCCGCTTGACATTGTCCCATATCACCTCTATACTGTGATCAGCCTTCACCCAGCCGACATCAGGCGAATACGGTTGCTGGCAGGTGGAGTAAGCGGCGTGCCTGCCCAAATTATCGGTAATCAGCACCCATACGAAAGGAAAATAACCCATGTATCGCCCACGTCATGCCCTGACCTGCATTCTCCCTCCCCATATCATCCAGAAGATCACCGAAAACGGCTCTGCCGAACAGCGCAAATGGGCTCTCCAGACTCTGGAAACGACTGCCCAATTCCGCGGTCAGCGCCTGGCGATCACCCGAGGTCGTGCAGCCGCCGTCGAAGAGGGCGCCGCCGGCGGCGTCAAACAGCGTAAAGTATATAGCGCCGATAATGGCTCATCCCTGCCCGGACGGCTCGTGCGCAGCGAAGGCGATCCCGCCGTCGGCGACCCAGCCGCCGATGAAGCCTACGATGGGGCCGGCAGTACCTACGACCTTTATTGGGATGTCTATCAACGTAATTCGATTGACGACCACGGGATGGAAATTGACTCGACCGTTCACTATCAACAAAATTACGACAACGCCTTTTGGAATGGCCAGCAGATGGTCTACGGCGATGGCGATCAAAACCTGCCTCCCGATCAGCGCCTGTTCAACCGTTTCACCATCGCCGTCGATGTGATCGGCCACGAGCTCACCCATGGAGTCACCCAATATGAGGCTGCCCTGGTATACCAGGATCAGCCGGGTGCGCTGAACGAATCTTTTTCCGATGTGTTCGGTTCGTTGGTCAAGCAGCGGGCGCTCGGCCAGACGGCTGCTCAGGCCGATTGGCTCATCGGCGAGGGCTTGTTCACCGCCAATGTGCACGGCGTTGCCTTGCGATCGATGAAAGCTCCCGGCACGGCTTACGATGACCCCATTCTGGGCAAAGACCCGCAGCCCGCCAATATGTCCGCTTATGTCAACACCACCAGCGATAACGGCGGTGTGCATATCAATTCAGGCATCCCCAACCATGCCTTTTATGTGACGGCGGTGGAAATCGGCGGAAACGCCTGGGACAAAGCCGGTAAAATCTGGTACCTCACCCTGCGAGACCACCTGCGGTCAACCTCCAACTTCCAGGCCGCCGCCGATCTTACCTATGCGGTGGCCGGCGACCTGTTCGGCGCCAACAGCCTGGAGCAGCAGGCGGTGCAGAAAGGCTGGGCGGCGGTCGGCATCACCGTAAACGCCGCCTCACCCCAGCCGGGATGCTTGCCTGGTCTGCTCAATATTTTCCGCCCGCAGGCGCGTACCAGCCGCTGATCTCGCCGCGCCTGCCTGGATGTTACCGGGATGAAAATTAATTTTGAGCGCTCAGGCGGCTTTGCTGGCATGATTTTCTCGACCAGCATCGATACCGAGAAAATGGCTGCGGAGGACGCCCGCCAGATCGAGAGCCTGGTCGCCTCCAGCGGCTTCTTCGACCTACCCGAGAAAATTACCTCGCCCACCCCCGGCGCCGATCGTTTCGTCTATCGCCTGTCCGTGGAGCACGCCGGTCGCCGCCATCAGGTGGAAGTGACCGAATCGGCTGTACCTGAGGAGCTGGACCCGCTGATCCGTCACCTCAGCCTTTTGGCGCGCCCGCGGCGCTGATCCGGTCGGCTCGGTTTCGCCTCGCCGCTCGGAATCCAAACGGCGTGGCAGTTGCATTTTTCACCTTTCTCAGCCTATAATTTGATCATAACCATTGCGCTGGTCATTATAAAAGCGCCTGATATCATCTGCGCGAATTCGGGGAGAATTATGGCCGAGATCACCCGCAAAGAATTGATCCTGGCGCTCATCGGCGCCAGCAGTCAGCCTCGCATGGCTGGCTTGGATCTGAGCGACCTGGATATGAGTCATCTGGCCCTGGCTTATGCCATCCTGAGCCACTCCGACCTGGTCGGCTCCGACCTCAGCAAAACCGACCTTACCGGCGCCAATCTGAGCGAGGCCAAGTTGAGCAACGCAGTCATGCAGAACACCGTTTTGACCAGCGCCGATCTCACCCGCGCCGATCTGCGCTACGCCAACCTTTCGCGCAGCGTGCTCTCCTGGGCTGTCTTGGTCGAGACGATCCTCTCCTTCGCCAATCTCACTTCAGCCGACCTGAGTCATGCGAATATGAAAGGTTGCGACCTCAAAGAAGCAGTGCTCGCCAAAGCCAACCTCTCTGGCGCCGACCTGAGTAAGGCCAACCTCACCAAGGCCAATTTGACCGAAGCCAATCTCAGCGATGTTGACCTCACGGGCGCCAACCTGGGCGGCGTGGACCTGACTGCCGCCAATCTGAGCGGCGCCAATCTGCAGGGCGCGGTCATCAACCAAATCCAGCTAAACCATGCCGCCTCGCTGCAAGGCGCGGTGTTGCCCGACGGCGCCCGTCACCCCTGATCGGTCTTTTCGAGGGCCCATTGGCAGAAATCACGCGCAAAGAGCTGATCCTCCTCCTCATCCGTTCGGGTGAGCATCCCCGTCTGCGCAATGTCGATCTGAGCGGTCTGGACCTGCGCGGTTTTCATCTGCAGGGCGCCGATCTTTCCCAGGCTGAGTTGGTCGAATCCGATCTGAGGCAGGTAAACCTGCGCGAAGCTAATTTGGAGCGAGCCCTCCTCGCCCAGGCAGATCTGCGCCAGGCCGACTTGCGGCGTGCATACTGTCGCGGCGCTAACTTCCGTCTGGCCAGCTTCGCTCAGGCGCTTGTCAAAGGCGCAATCTTCGACCATGCCAGCTTCGCTGGCGCCAACCTGGAAGGGGTGGATCTAACCGGCGCTAGCCTGGTCGACGCGGATTTCACCCGCAGCCTGCTTAAAGGTGCCCGTCTGACTGCCGAACAGCTCGCCAGCATCCACTCGCTGGCCGGCGCCATCCTTCCCGATGGGACGAAAAACGACTGAAGGAATTCCCTTATCGATGCACACAGATGGGCTGAAACCTCACACTCCCCCCAAACTTGAGAACAATGCACGCCCTCTTACATGGTTGCCTGCCCTCCTGTGGGTGTTTACCGCAGTGTGGGTGCTCTCCATGTCCATCTTGTTAATCCTGCGGCCTGATTTCCTCCGCGCCGAACCAAGCGCATCGGCCGGCCCGACTCCGGCTTCATCGAACAAGGCTGCCGTTCAGCTTCCATCGCTGCCCGGCGATGCTCCTGTAACCAGCATCATCCGACGGATCACACCCCACACCGTGAAAGCCCAAAACGGGCGCATGGACGTGATCGAATACACCGTCGTCAGCGGTGATTCGATCTTCGGCATAGCCAAGCAGTTCGGCATCCAGCCGGAAAGCGTGCTTTGGGCTAACTATGATGTGCTCCGGGACGATCCGCACATGATCTCCATCGGCCTGAAGTTGAAGATCCCCCCTGTGGATGGCGTGTATTACCAGTGGAAAGCCGGCGATACCCTGGAAGGCGTGGCCAGGCAGCTCGGCGTGGATCCGCTGGACATCACTTCCTGGCCGTCCAACCATTTAGATGTTACCAACCCGGTGATAGCCCCCGGTTCCTACGTGATGGTCAAAGGCGGGCATCGAGAATTCCGTACTTGGGTCGTGCCAACCTTCGCGCGCGGTCCTGCGGGAGTTAACAAAACTGTGTATGGCCCTGGCGCCTGCGATACCGGCGAAGGCGGCGCCTATGGCAGCGGCTATTTTGTCTGGCCGACCGTCAATCACTACCTTTCGGGCAACGACTTTTGGTCAGGTCACCTCGCCATTGACATCGCCGCCCTGACTGGCACGCCGGTTTACGCGGCCGACAGTGGCGTGGTGGTTTACGCCGGTGTGATCGGCGGCGGGTATGGCAACATGGTGATGATCGACCATGGCAACGGCTATCAGACGGTTTATGCCCACCTTAGCCGCTTTGCCGTACGGTGCGGCAGCAGCGTCAGCCAGGGTCAAATCATCGCTTATGCTGGTAGCACCGGCAACTCAACCGGCCCTCACCTGCACTTTGAGGTGCGCTACTACGGCGCCTTTATCAATCCATGGCAGGTGCTGCCCTGAAACGCTGTTTTCATACAATCGCAGGGATAAAAAACAAACCCGGTAGTCTAACTGCCGCCGGGTTTCTTGATCGCATCGCATCAGATCATCGTCGCAATAAAGTGAAGCCAAAATTCGGCCCCTGTCCGGCGTGGAAGGCGAGCTGTGTCCATAAATAGCCCATCGCCTCTAGCGCATGCGCCACAGAAAGCGGGCCGGCATCCACCGGCTCGAAACCGATCTCGCGCCCCAATCGCGCCACGACACCCTTGGCGGATATGTCGTCGCTGCACATGAACAGGACTTCCTTGCCACCGGCGAACTCCGGCTGGACGATGTGCTGCCAGTAGATGGTGTTGAACGCCTTCACCACAGTGGTCGAAGACATCCAGCGGGCGATCTTCTCTGCCCCTGAGCTGCCATGTACCGCCGTAGCCGGGTCCTCTTCGCCTGGCAGATAGGGATTCGTGCAGTCCACGAGCACCCGGTTGCCCAGCGGGCCCATCGTGCGGACACTTTCGTAGACCGCAAACCACGGCACGGCCAGTACCACCACTTCGCCGAAATCGCCCGCCTCGCCGATCGTCGCCACCCGCGCTCCCTTGCCGATTGCATCAGCCAGCGGCTGGGCATGGCTTGGATTGCGGGACCCAAAGCAGATGCTATGCCCGGCCTGCGCCCAGCGCCGCCCCAGGCTGCTCCCCATCTTTCCGGTTCCTATGATCCCTATCTTCATCCCTGCCTCCTGGTGACTTTTCCCACGATCATTGTACCCCAAAGGCCAGAAATCACCCCGCAATACTTCCTCCCGCTCTCAGGTTGACGCTTCCCAGGATTTTCCTTCCTCGAACTCGGTTTTCCCAAAGTGGGATGAAAAGAGGCCAAACTACTTGCATTTTCGCAGGAATGTGGCTATACTGTGTGTACTAGTGGAAAAAAGTGGGAAATTGTGGAACGCCGGAAGTCCTCCGGCGTTCCCCACGACTAGGAGAATTAGAACAAATGTTTCTTGGTCAGTACGAACATACCATCGACGAAAAAGGGCGGCTGACCATACCGGTGCGTTTCCGCGCGCCGCTGGAAGGAGGCGCCTACGTCACCCAGGGATTCGACCAGAACCTGATCATACTGACCGCCGATTCCTTTCAACAAATGTACGAACGGGTGAAAGATCTCAGCGTGACCGACCCAACTTCGCGCATGCTGCGCCGCCTGATCTTCTCCAATGCCGATCGCGTCGAGGTGGACCGCGCCGGCCGTATCCTGATACCTCAGTTTTTGCGCCAGGCGACCGGACTGGAAGGCAGCGCGGTGGTCGTCGGCGCCGGCGAGTACTTCGAAATCTGGTCACCGGCGCGTTGGGCTGAACAGAACCGGAAACTGCAGGAAAGCGAGGCAAACGCCCAACGCTTCGCGGCCCTGGAATTGCCCATCCGTTGACGATGGACGCCCAGGGTAAGGGGGCATCCTTCCCTCACCAACCCGTACTTTACCATGAGATCCTTCGATTACTGCGCCCACAAAGCCCAGGCCGGTACGTGGACTGTACAGTCGGCGCAGGGGGGCACGCCTGGGGCATCCTGGAAGCCAGCAGTCCGGCCGGTAAGCTCTTAGGCTTGGATCTGGATCCGCTGGCGTTGCATATCGCCCGGCAGCGCCTGGCTCCTTTCCAAGATCGCGTCATTTTGGTCCAGGCCTCTTTTACCACTCTGCCCGAGCAGCTCAATCGTTTGGGATGGGATTCAGTACACGGGATCGTGGCTGATTTGGGGGTTTCGTCTATTCAGCTCGATTCTCCCGACCGCGGTTTCTCATTCCAGAACGATGGCCCATTGGATATGCGCTTCGATCCGGCTAACCCGATCACCGCATCCGACCTGGTGAATGATCTGCCCGAGGATGATCTGGCGGATATCCTCTGGCAGTACGGCGAAGAAAGAGCATCTCGGCGGATTGCCCGCGCCATCGTGCACGCCCGACCATTGCGCACGACCCGCCAGCTAGCCGAGGTGATAGCCCGGGTAAGCGGCGGTCACAGGGGGCATATCCATCCGGCGACGCGCACCTTTCAGGCTTTGCGGATTGCGGTCAATCAGGAGTTGAAAGCGCTTGAGGAGTTCCTGCCGCTGGCAGTGCAGGCTCTCCTTCCTGGCGGCCGCCTGGCCGTCATCGCCTTTCACTCGCTCGAAGACCGCATTGTCAAGCAGTATTTTCGCACCGAAAGCCGGGATTGCATCTGCCCGCCGGAGCAACCGGTTTGTACCTGCGGCCATAAGGCCAGCTTGATTGAAATCACCCGCCGTCCAATCGTCGCGGGTGAAGAAGAAATCCGAAATAACCCGCGCTCTCGAAGCGCCCGCTTGCGTGTGGTCGAGAAACGCGCACTGGCATGATAAGTGCATGGGCTTCTGTAGCATTTCCACTAACTGGGAACGCCCATCCTTTTCAAGCTCACGCGTTTATACCGATGGCATCTCTATGAAAAACCGACTTATCCAAGCTTATAAACAGGCCCCCTGGAGAGTCCAGCTCCAATGGATCGGTTTGTTCCTCCTCGGTCTGGTCACCATTGCATCGGTCGCCGGCATTTACCTGAACATCTCTGCCCGCACCTCAACCATTGGGCGCAATATACAACAAATGGAAGCCCAGAGCGAGCAGATCGAGCGCAATATCGCCGACATGCAGACGACCCTCGCCATGATCACCTCGGCCGCTGTCATGCAAAAGCGGGCTGAGGAGATGGGCTTCGTCCCCGCCGAGCCAGGCAACGAGGTTTACGTGACGGTGCCCTCCTATTACGGCCGGCAGCCCGCCGTGCTGGCTCCGCCTCCCGGCCCAGGCATGGTCAATCCACCTTTGGTCCAGCCCAGTTACACCGAATCCCTTTGGGATTGGCTCTTCCAGGGTGTGGCGAAAGCTGCTCAAATGCAGGGGAAAGTGCTCCCATGAAAGCCATCTTTACCCGCACCAATTTCCTGGGCATGCTCTTTACCGTAGTCGGCGTGCTGGTAATCGTTCAAATCGGCCGCATCCAGACCAGCGCCACCGCTGAAGAATTTCGTAAGCAGGCCCAGCAGTACATCGGCGAGTATAAGAAAATCTATCCCGAACGCGGCAGCATCTACGACCGCTGGGGCCACCTCCTTGCTGGCAACGAGACCGTCTACGAGGTAGGCGTCAACCTGCAATACGTACAGGATCCGCAGACCATCGCCGCCGCAGTCAGCTCGGTAACCGGGGCCGATTTTGCTCAGACCCTGGCATCGGCCAGCATCCCTTACGTGGAAGGAAAGTCAGAGTACGCCCGGTTGGCCGATTCGGTCACCGCCGAGCAGATCGATCAGCTCTCCAGGCTGCAGCAACAGTACGCCAGCCAGAGCGCCAACAAACGGGGAAAAGGCAAAGAGGCTCCCAGCCTCTCCGGTCTGGTGTGGTCGCCGCACCTGCGCCGTAGCTACCCCGAAGGCACCCTCGCCTCCAACGTGATCGGCTTTTATACCTACTTGGATCGCGAAGGCGGCCGCGGCTTCTATGGCGTCGAGGAAAAATACAATGACCTCCTCTCCGGGACGCCCCAGGAAGTGTGGGTGCCCAATGATCCCAACCTGGTCCAGCAGATTCCGGAGGTGCCGCCGGGCGCCAGCCTGATCTTAACCATCGACCGCGAAATTCAATCCAGCGTCGAACAGATTCTAGACAAAGCTGTGAAAGATACCGGTTCTTCCAGCGGCACGATCATCGTCTCCGATCCGCGCACCGGCGAGATTTTGGCCATGGCGACTACCCCGCATCTGGACCCGAACCAGTATTGGACTTACGACCAGCTCTTCCCGAATTCCACCCCCTTCAACCGCGCTATCAGCCAGACCTACGAGCCGGGCTCGGTATTTAAGGTGCTCACCATGGCCGCCGCCTTGGATACCAACACGGTCACACCCGACACGCCTTTCCTGGACACCGGCTCCTTCGAAATCGGCGGCTTTTACATCCACAATTGGGACGGGGCCGCCTGGGGACCGCAAAACATGGTGGGTTGCATGCAGCACTCGCTGAATGTTTGCCTGGCCTGGGTAGCCTCGCAGCTTGGTCCGACGAAATTCTACGATTATCTGCGCGCCTTTGGCATCGGCCACAAGACCGGCATCGACCTGGCCGGTGAAGTCGATTATCCCCTGCGCCTGCCCGGCGACGGCCAGTGGTTCCCTGTCGACCTGGGTACAAACTCATTCGGCCAGGGCGTCGCCGTCACCCCGATTCAGATGGTAATGGCCGCCGGCGCCTTGGCCAACGACGGAAAAATGATGGCGCCCCACATTTTGCGCGCCATGATCCAGGATGGAAGGCAGTATAATACCCCTCCACAGGTAGTTGGCACACCGATCTCCGCCCAGACCGCGCACACCGAAACAGCCATGCTGACCCAATCGCTGGTGGAGGAATCCTCCTCGGCGCTGGTGCCGGGTTACAGCGTGGCCGGCAAGACCGGCACGGCGGAAATTCCCACCGAGACCGGTTACACCAGTAGCTTGACGAACGCATCCTTCGTTGGCTGGGGACCGTCTGACAACCCACGCTTCCTGGTCTATGTATGGCTGGAGAAACCCGAGACGTCAAAGTGGGGTTCAGTGGTGGCCGCGCCTGTATTTAGCGACGTGGTCAAAAGGCTCGTTGTCCTGATGGATATCCCGCCTGACGACCTGCGCAAGCAGTTGGCTTCGAATTGAGGTGAGAGTCTTGTTAACCCTGGCAGACGTGATCGAAGCATTGACCGGCCGCCGGCCGCAGATGGCCGACCGGCCGATTCGCGCCGCCACGGTCGATTCGCGCCAGGCCACGCCGGGATCGCTCTTCGTCGCCCTCCCCGGCGAGCACGCCGACGGGCACACTTATGTGGGCGATGCTTTCCACCACGGGGCATTTGTCGCCATCGTCCAGCGTGATCTCTCCAGCCTGTTCCCCACCGTCGACCTGCGTCCCGGCAGACAGCCGGAGGAGTTCGCCTTTCCGGAGATCGCTTTCTGCCTTCTGGTCGAAGATAGCCTGAAAGCCCTCCAGACTGTAGCGCGTTTCTGGCGGCGCCGGCTGAACCTGCGGGTGATCGGTATCACCGGCAGCGTGGGCAAATCCACCACCAAGGAGCTGGTCGCCGAAGTCCTGGCTAAGCGTTACCGCACGCTCAAGAATCCGGGCAATTTGAACAACGAAATCGGCCTGCCTCTCACGTTGCTCAGCCTGGGAGAACACCACGAACGCGCCGTCCTGGAGATGGGCTTTTATGTCCCCGGCGAGATCCGCTTCTTGTGCGACCTGGCGCTTCCCCATGTGGGTGTGGTCACCAACGTCGGCACGGTGCATGCCGAACGCGCCGGTTCGCAGGAGGCCATCGCGCGCGGGAAAGCCGAATTGGTCGAATCCCTTCCCCCGGCGCCTGAGGGCACCGCCATCCTCAATTTTGACGATCCCTGGGTGCGCCAGATGGCCCAACGAACCCAGGCCAGAGTGCTCTTTTACGGCCTTTCTCCTCAGGCGGACATTTGGGCGGATGGCATCGAGAGCATGGGGCTGGAAGGTATCCGCTTCCGGCTGCATTACCGTCACGAAGCTCTTTACCTGCGCGTCCCCATGATCGGCCGTCACTCGGCACACACCGCGTTGCGCGCCGCCGCCGTTGGCCTGGTCGAGGGTCTATCCTGGCACGAGATCGCCACCGGTTTGCGCGAAGGCCGCTCTCAGCTCCGCCTGATGGCTGTGCCCACGCACAGCGGCGCACTCATCCTGGACGATACCTACAACGCCTCGCCTGAATCCACCCTGGCTGCGCTTAACCTCCTCAACGATCTGGCTGGCCGGCGCGTCGCCGTGCTGGGAGATATGCTGGAATTGGGACCTTACGAGGAACAGGGCCACCAGCTTGTTGGCGTGCGCGCTGCCGAGGTCGTCGATGAATTGGTCGCCGTCGGCCCGCGCGGGCGTATGATCGCCGAAGCTGCCCGCCAGGCAGGCCTCCAATCTTCAGCGATCCATTGGTTTGAAACCACACAAGCAGCGGCGGAGTACCTCGCCGACAGTCTTTCCAAGGGTGACATTGCCCTGGTGAAAGGCTCGCGGGGGATGCACATGGAGGACATCGTCGCCGCATTGGAGTCGCGCTCATGAAAGAGACCTCCCTGGCTCTGGCCTTGAGCGGCCTGAGTTTCATGCTGGCGGTCATTTGGGGGGGACCGTTGCTGCGCGTCTTGCGCTACTTCCGCATCGGCAAGTTGATCCGTTTCGAAGGACCTGACCGGCACTTCACCAAGATGGGCACGCCTACCATGGGCGGTGTGATGATCGTGCTGCCTGTAACTTTGGTGACTATCCTGCTCAACGCCGCCACCTTGCTGGGTGTGGCGACCGTCATAGGGCGCTCGGTGCTGGTTCCGGTGATTACCATGCTCGGTTTCTCCCTCCTGGGCGCAATCGATGATTGGGAGGGTGTGCGCGGCCCGCGCAAAGGCCTTGGCATGCGCGCGCGCACCAAGTTCATCATCCAGGTGCTCTTCGCCGTGGTGATCGCTTTCGCCCTTCGTTACCTTCTGGAAGTGCCGCAACTGTACTGGCCCGGAACCAAAGGCGAGATCGACCTGGGTTATTTCTATATTCCTTTGGCCATCATCGTCATCGTGGGCATGTCCAACGCGGTCAATTTTACCGACGGCCTGGATGGGTTGGCGGGGCTGATCTCGGCCACCGCTTTCGCCGCTTATGGCGGCATCGCCCTTATCCAGGGAATGACCTTCGTGGGGCGCTTCTCCTTTACCATCGTGGGCGCGCTGTTCGGTTTCCTGTGGTTCAATGTCCACCCGGCCGAGTTGTTCATGGGCGACACGGGTTCGCAGGCCCTTGGCGCAACCCTTGCGGTCGTCGCCCTGATGACCGGCCAGTGGCTGCTCCTGCCGCTGGTGGCCATCATCCCCTTTAGCGAGGGGATGAGCGTGGTCCTCCAAATTCTCTATTTCAAGCTCACCAAAGGCCAGCGACTGTTCAAGATGGCGCCCATCCACCACCATTTCGAGCTGCTGGGCTGGAGTGAGACGCAGGTGGTGCAGCGCTTCTGGCTGGTGGGGCTGCTGTTTGCTCTGTTTGGTGTCGCCCTGGCAGTGGTGTGATGCGATGAGAGACTGGATGAAGGAGAATGTGTTGGTGATCGGAGCGGCCCGGCAGGGTCTGGCCCTGGCGCGCTTCCTCCTTTCCCACGGCGCGCAGGTGACGTTAAACGACCAGAAGCCCGCAGATTCCCAGGATATGCGCGCCGCCATGGCCTCCCTGCCCGATCCGCGCCTGCGCTGGGTTCTCGGCCGGCACCCGCTGGAAGCCCTGGAAGGCGCCACGCTGGTATGCGTCTCGGGCGGCGTGCCCCTCGACCTTCCAATCATCCAGGAAGCCAGGCGGCGCGGGCTTCCGCTGTCGAACGATTCGCAGCTATTCATGGAAGCCGTTCCCTGCCCAACCATCGGCATCACCGGCTCGGCCGGGAAGACAACCACCACTGTCCTGGTAGGGCGAATGGCCCAGGCCGCTATGCAAGCGCCGCGCCAGGCCTGGGTGGGCGGCAACATCGGCCAACCGCTCATCGAGTTCCTCGACCAGATGCGCCCAGACGACCTGGCCATCCAGGAGCTGTCCAGCTTCCAGCTCGAGTTGATGAGCATCTCGCCCCACATCGCCGCCGTCCTGAACATCACCCCCAACCACCTGGATCGGCACGGTACGATGGAAGCCTACACCGCCGCGAAAGCGCGTATTTTGTCCTTCCAACGCCAGAACGACGTGGCCGTCCTCAACCGCGATGATCCCGGCTCCCAGGCGCTGTCAGAAGGCGTGCGCGGTTCGCTCGTCACCTTCGGAATGGATGAGCCTGAACCGGGACAAGCCGGGGTGTATGTGGAGATGGGCCACATTCTATACCGTGGGTCGGGCGCGCCGCTGGAAGTGATGCCCGTGAGCAGCGTCGCGCTGCGCGGCGTGCATAACCTGTACAACGTGCTGGCCGCCTGCGCGATCGCTTTCGCGGCCGGCTTGCCGATCGAAGCCATGCGCGCTGGGGTGGAAGGCTTCGCCGGTATTCCTCATCGCCTGGAATTCGTACGCACCTGGAGAGGCGTCGACTGGTACAACGACTCGATCGCCACTGCACCTGAGCGCGCCATCGCGGCCATCCGCTCCTTCCACGAACCCCTCGTGCTGCTGGCGGGCGGCCGTGATAAGAAGCTGCCCTGGCAGGATTTTGCCGCCCTGGTGCGCCAGCGTGTAGATCATTTGATCGTCTTCGGCGAGGCGGCTGAATTGATCGCCTCGGCCGTCGGCCCGTTGCAGCCTGGCGAGCGCCCATTCAGCCTGACGCGCTGCTCCGGATTGCGCCAGGCCGTCCAGGCAGCCGCCGAGATCGCCCAGCCGGGCGATGTTGTCCTGCTCGCCCCTGGCGGGACTTCCTTCGACGAGTTCCGTGACTTCGAAGAACGCGGTGAAAGGTATAAACAATGGCTGATGGAACTTTCGTAAACGACTCGAAGCCGCTCGGCGCCGCTGGTTTCCAGCGTCCCCTGCGGCTGCGCATCGACGTCCCGTTATTGTTGATCATCTCCACCCTGGTCGTCTTTGGCCTGCTGATGGTTTATTCCGCCAGTTGGGATTTCTCGCTGGCCATCGGCCGTTCCCCCAGCTACATCTTCACCCGTCAGGTGATGTGGTTGGGCGTTGGCCTGGGGGTCGCGGTCTTTTTGAGCTTCTTCAACTACCACCGCTATCAGCGCCTGGCGATTCCCATTATGGGCAGCGTGCTCATCGCCCTCTTGGTGGTATTGTGGATCAACGACATTCGCCTCGGCGCCGTGCGCTCGATCTTCCAGGGTTCGGTGCAGCCCTCTGAGCTTGCCAAGCTGGCCACCATCATTTATCTGTCGGTATGGTTGTATTCGAAGCGTGAGCGCCTGAATGATGTCTCTTTCGGCTTGATCCCCATGGCCGCCATCCTGGGCATCACTGGCGGCATGATCCTCCTTCAGCCGGACTTGAGCGCCGCTCTCACCGTTGTAATATTGGGCGGCCTGCTCTTTTTCATGGCCGGCGGCCAATGGCGTCAGATCATCCTGGTGTGCGTGATCGCCATCTTCCTGGGGTGGGTGGTGGTCAAGGTCAATGCGACGGGGAACGCCCGCCTGACCAGCTATCTGGAAGGATTGCGCGACCCCATTCAGGCCTCGTATCACGTGCGCCGTTCCCTCGAAGCAGTGGTGAAAGGCGGGCTCTTTGGCGTCGGTATTGGCCGCGCCGATACGAAATTCACCGGCCTGCCCGTGCCGCCCACCGATAGCATTTTCGCCGTTATCGCCGAAGAGACCGGCCTGGTCGGCGCGGCCTTTCTGGTCGGCCTGTACATACTCCTGCTCTGGCGCGGCCTGTCCATCGCCCGCCGCGCCCCCGATCAGCTTGGCTCTCTTCTGGCCAGCGGTGTGACTTTGTGGATCACCCTTGAGGCGCTGATCAACATGGCTGTCATCGTCGGCCTGGCGCCCTTCGCCGGCAACGCCCTGCCTTTTATCAGCGCTGGCGGCTCGAACCTGGTTGCCTCGCTGGCCGGCATTGGCATCCTGATGAACGTCGCGCGCTCCTCCGTCGAGCGCGAAGCAGAGGAAGGGAGAATCTTCAGTGCGGTTGTTGATTTGCGCCGGAGGGACCGGCGGAGGCGTGTATCCCGCCCTCGCCGTCCTGCGCGCCCTGCAGAGTGAGGCGGCAGACGTGCTGTGGGTTGGCGGCCTCGGTGGCATGGAAGCTGATCTGGTGAAACGCGCCGGAGTGCCTTTCACTGCCATTCCGGCCGCCGGTGTTCACGGCGTTGGCCTGCGCGCTTTGCCTGCGAATACCTGGCAGCTCGCCCGCGGTTATTTTGCCGCCCGGCGTGTGCTGCGCTCATTCCAACCGCACGCCCTGCTCTTCACCGGCGGCTATATCGCCGTGCCCATGGCGCTCGCGCGACGAAAAACGCCCTCCGTCCTGTACGTACCCGACATCGAGCCCGGTCTGGCCCTCAAGCTGCTGTCCCGCTTCGCCGACCGCATTGCCGTTACGGCCGAAGATTCGCGCTCATTTCTCCCTGGGCGGGATAGCCGGATCGTCGTGACCGGCTATCCCACCCGCCCCGACCTGCAGCGTTGGGATCCGCCCGCCGCCCGAAGAGCTCTCGGCCTGGATGAAAGCCGCCCGGTTCTGCTCGTCTTTGGCGGCTCCCGCGGCGCCCGTTCGATCAACCGCGCTTTGCTCAATGCCCTGCCCGCGCTGCTGCAGCGCTGCCAGATCGTACATGTCAGCGGCCAGCTCGATTGGCCTGAGATCGAACAAGCCAGAAAAAGCCTGCCCGAAGGTTTGTCCCACAGCTATCATCCTTACCCTTATCTGCACGAAGAAATGGGCGCCGCTTTGACCGTGGCAGATCTGGCTGTCAGCCGCGCCGGAGCGTCTACCCTGGGCGAGCTTCCGCTCTTCGGATTGCCCGCCGTACTGGTGCCCTATCCGTACGCCTGGCGCTACCAGCAGGTCAACGCCGCCTATCTCGCCCGGCATGGCGCGGCCATCGTTCTCGAAGATGCCCGCCTGGGTGACAGACTGTCGCCCGCTGTGCTCGATTTGCTCGACCATCCCGAGCGATTATCCGCGATGCGTACGGCCATGCGCTCGCTAGCCCGCCCGCAGGCCGCCCAGCACATCGCCCGTTTGGTGCTTGAGCTGGCTGGCGGCGGCGCACAGGAGAATAGGCCAGCATGACAAGCCTGGATTTCATCTTCTGGCTGTTCGTCTTCCTCTTCGCCATCATCGGCGCCATGCGCGGCTGGGCCAAAGAGCTGCTCGTCGCAGCGGCGGTCATCCTCTCCATCTTCGTCATCCGTGTCTTGGAGACATTCACACCCTTCATCCAGGACCTGCTTAACGGCACAGCTCGCTTCTGGTTTCGCGCCGCAATTTTGTTGGCTCTCGTGTTTTTTGGCTATCAAACCCCCAAGCTGCCTCCTCTGGCCGCCAGCGGCCGGTTTGTCCGCGAGCGCATCCAGGACATGCTCCTGGGTTTCTTCTTGGGAGCCTTGAATGGCTACCTGGTGTTCGGCACTCTGTGGTATTTCCTCGATCAGGCCAAATATCCATTTCCTGCCATCTCCGCCCCGGACCCTGCCACGGCTGCCGGCCAGGCTGCCTTGAAGCTGATCCCCTACCTGCCGCCGGCGATTTTAGGCACCCCGGCCATATACTTCGCCGTCGCCTTGGCGTTCGTATTCGTTCTGGTGGTTTTTATCTGATGACGCACATTCACCTCATTGGGATTGGTGGAACCGGCCTGAGCGCCATCGCCCGTGTACTGCTGGAAAGCGGCTACACGGTCAGCGGCTCTGACCGCGTCCTCTCGCCCCTGGCTCAGGATCTGCGCGCAGCCGGCGTGGCCGTTTCGATCGGTCATGCGCCCCAAAATGTGGCCGGCGCCGACCTCGTCGTGCGCTCCTCGGCCATCCCCGATGACAACCCCGAGGTGGTCGCCGCTCTTGCCGCCGGCATCCCTGTGCTCAAACGCTCAGACTTCCTTGGCCGCCTGACGGACGGCAAGCGCGTGGTGGCCGTGGCCGGCACGCACGGCAAGACCACCACCACCGCCATGATCGCCTGGATGTTGGCCGCATCGGGCGAAGATCCGTCCTACATCATCGGCAGCGTCGCTAAGAACCTTGGTGCCAATGCCCACGCCGGCTCAGGCGAGGTATTCGTGATCGAAGCGGATGAGTACGACCGTATGTTCCTGGGTCTCCATCCCGAGATCATTGTGCTCACCACCGTCGAGCACGATCACCCGGATGATTTCCCAACCTTCGGGGATTATATGGCGGCTTTCGAGCAGTTCGTTAACCGTCTTTTGCCCGGTGGTACGCTGATTGGTTGCCTGGACGACCCAGGTGCTGCCGCTTTGTTGCAGTACGCTCGCGCGCGCAGCCTGAAGACTGCCTCATATGGTCTCTCGGAGGCGGCGCTTTACCGCGCCGAAACCCTTCAGCCGAACGCCCATGGGGGCTTCACCTTCGATGCGCTCTATCCAACCCCAGAGGGGGCCCACCAACCGGTGGAGCGTGTGGAGCTTCAAGTGCCCGGCGAGCACAATGTGCGTAACGCCCTGGCTGCGCTGGCCGTCAGTCATCACTTGCATCTGGACGGCAAACGCGCCGCCGCAGCCCTGGGCGAATATCAGGGTGCCGTGCGGCGCTTCGACCTGCGCGGTGAAATCGGCGGTATCACGATTATCGATGACTATGCGCATCACCCCACCGAGATCCGCGCTACCCTCGCCGCCGCCCGCGTCCGCTTCCCTAACCGCCCCATCTGGGCCGTCTGGCAACCCCACACCTATTCCCGCACTCGCACCCTCATGACCGCCTTTGAACACGCTTTCCAGGATGCCGACCATGTCCTGGTCACCGAAATCTACGCCGCTCGTGAACCGCACGAAGATTTTTCCTCCGCCAGTTTGGTACGAGCAATGACCCACCCCTCCGCCGCCTTTGCCGCTACTTTCCCCGACGCCGTACAGACCCTGCTGGCCGGCGTCCGCCCCGGCGATGTGGTGCTGGTCTTTTCCGCCGGCGACGCCGACCGCATTAGCGCCGATCTCATGGCTGCCCTGCAAGAAAGGACGCCCTCTCATGGCTGATACCAAAACATCTACGCCGACCGCTGCACTTAAAAGCAGCAGCAATCCCCCGCGCGAGACCCCTTTGCCCCCCAAACCAGCCGCCTCCAAGCCGCTCAGCTCGCGCCCGGCTCCCCGTTACTCCCGCCGCGAGGTCGTCCTGCGGTTGATCTGGTATTTCGAGACGCATTGAGATGGTGATGGTAAAAACGACCTCTCGTTCAATTCCTATCCAGGACCTCCGCTTGGCCTTCGGCCACCGACTGCAGGAGAATGTTACCCTGGCCCACTACACCACCGCCCGTGTGGGCGGTCCATGCGACGCCCTCCTGCCGGTCAATTCCGCCGGCGAACTGGCCGATGCCGCCGTTCGTCTGTGGGATCTGGAGGTGCCATTCTTCATCTTGGGGGGCGGATCCAACATCCTGGTCTCCGATCGCGGGTACCGTGGAGTGGTTGTGCTCAACCGGGCGCGCAACGTACGCATCGATGCACGCGGCGAACCCCCCGCCGTGTGGGCCGAATCGGGCGCCAATCTGGGCGCTATCGGCCGCCAGGCAGCCGTGCGAGGCCTGAGCGGGCTTGAATGGGCCGCCGCCATTCCCGGAACGGTCGGCGGGGCGGTTTACGGCAACGCCGGTGCTCATGGCGGCGACGTCGCCAGCAGTTTGATCGTGGCAGAAATCTTGCACCGAATTTCCGGCAAGGAAGCCTGGACGTGCAAGCGCATGGCTTACCAGTATCGCAGCAGCATCTTAAAACGGGAAGCCGCCCAAGCCGTGATCCTCTCGGCCACATTGCAGCTCTCACGCAGCACGCCGGAGGCCGTGAAAGCGCGTTTGGAGGAAATCTCCAGCCACCGCCGCAGCACTCAACCCCCCGGCGCGTCCATGGGCTCGATGTTCAAAAATCCTGCGGGGGATTTCGCCGGCCGATTGATCGATCAGGCGGGGTTGAAAGGCACTCGCATCGGCGGCGCCGAGATCAGCACGCTTCACGGTAACTTTTTCGTCAACCGCGGCGGCGCCAGCGCAGCGGATGTGCTGGCCCTGATTCGTCTGGCTCAGCGCACCGTCGCTGACAAATTCGGCATTTCGCTCGAATTGGAGATCGAGCTGGTCGGTGATTGGGAAGAAACGGAAACCAACCTGGCCGGGTGAGAGATGGGATCGAAATTGCGTATCGGCGTTATCTTTGGCGGTCGCTCGGGCGAGCATGAAGTCTCGCTGATGTCCGCGCGCTCGGTGCTTGGCGTGCTGGACCCCGCCCGCTACCAGGTCACCCAAATCGGGATCACCCGGGACGGCGCCTGGCTGGTGGGCGATGACGTCCTGACAGCCCTGGGCACTTTATCGACCACCCATCTTTCCCCCGCCGCGATCCTGCCCGACACCACCCGCCCTGGCCTGTATCGGCTGCGCGACAGCCAGCGCGGTGAGTGGATCGAGCTGCTCACTGACCTGGATGTGATTTTCCCCGTGCTGCACGGTACATTCGGAGAGGACGGAACGCTGCAGGGCTTGTTCGAGCTGGCCGACTTGGCTTACGTTGGCGCCGGTGTATTGGCCTCCTCAGTCGGCATGGACAAAGCCCTCTTCAAAGACGTGATGAAAGCCCACGGCGTCCCGGTCGTGGATTCGATCCTGGTTACCCGTCGCGAAATCGAAAACGACCTGCCAAGCGTGATCGAGCGTGCGGAGAACCTCGCCCCCTATCCATTGTTCACCAAGCCTTCCAACCTGGGTTCCTCAGTTGGCATCACGAAATGCCGCAGCCGCAACGACCTGGTCGAGGGACTCATCGACGCAGCTCGCTATGACCGCCGCGTGCTGATCGAGCGCGGTGTGAACGCGCGTGAGATTGAGATCAGCGTGCTGGGCAATGAGCAGCCGCAGGCTTCCCTCCCCGGCGAAATCATTCCATCCCGCGAGTTCTACAGCTATGAGGCCAAATACATCGATGGACGCTCCGAGCTGCTCATCCCCGCCCCTCTAACTGCTGACCAGACTGCACAGGTGACCGAACTGGCCCTGCGCGCCTATTCCGCGGTCGACTGCGCCGGCATGGCCCGCGTGGATTTCTTCCTTGACCGCGACAGCGGCCAGCTTTTCCTGAGTGAGATCAACACCATCCCTGGTTTTACCCAAATCAGCATGTATCCCAAATTGTGGGAGGCCAGCGGGCTGCCCTACCCCAAATTGGTGGACCGCCTGATCGAGCTGGCCCTGGAACGCAAAGCCGAGCGCGATCGCACCGAGCGCCGTTACGGGAGGACCGCATGAGTAACACAGGTCGCCAGACGATCCAACGCCGATCCGATCAGGTCCGTCAGCGCCGCCAGCAAACCAGTCAGCGGCGGATCAACCAGGCCGCCGAGCGCTCTACCCGCCCGATGGCCGTACCTCCGGTGATTTCTCGCGGCGGCATGGCCAGTGTACCGCTCCGCCAGCGCGTCCAGACCCACCCTCGCCGGCAGTATTATTACTCCCTCAATACCACCGGCGCGGAGGTGCGTCTGCCCGCCTTGCCCGCCATCCATCCTGGCTGGCGCTTGCTCTCCGGCGCTCTGGTCCTCGGGCTGGCGGCCGCCCTCTTCCTGCTCTGGAATTTCCCTCTCTTCCAACTCAGTGCGGCCAGAGTGGTCGGTGCCAAACGCCTCTCCGCCCACGACATCAACGCCGTCTTAGACGTGGCCGGCCTGCCCGCCGTGGAAGCCTCGCCGCGCGAAATGGAAGATGAGCTGCTGACCGCCTTCCCCGACCTTGAGGCGGTGGACGTGCGCGTCGGCTTCCCCGCCAGCCTGCTGGTGAGCGTGAAGGAACGCGTCCCGCTCATCGCCTGGGAACAAAACGGACAGACCCTTTGGATCGATGAACAAGGCGTGGCGTTTCCTCCCCGCGGTGAGCCGCCCGAAAATCTGTTGCTCGTCCAGGCCCAGGCTGACCCAGTGCCCCTCGAGCCCAAGGCCGATGCGGCCGCCAACGGCGTCTCATTGCCCTCCATCACCGCTGCCCATTCCACCCTGCCAGGAGGAACGGCTGTGGCGAAGCCCTTCCTCCCGCCCGAACTCATTCCTGGCATCCTGGCTATGAAGGCTGAAGCACCCTCCGGCACTGCCCTCGCCTATGACCCACGCTACGGCCTGGGCTGGAACGATCCAAAAGGCTGGAGAGTCTATTTCGGTTTTGATAAAACCGACATGGGCAGCAAATTGATCGAATATCAGGCCATCGTTGCGAAGCTGGAAAAAGACGGCATCAAACCTGCACTGATCAGCGTGCAGTTTATCCACGCACCTTTTTATCGGCTGGAGCCGTAGAGTTATGGACGAACCGATCGTCGTTGGTATTGACATAGGCACCACCAAGACCTGCACGCTGGTCGCGCGGGTCGAAGGGGAACGCAGCTTGCGCATCCTCGGCGTGGGCATCGAGCCGTCCCAGGGCATCCGTAAAGGCACAGTCATCGATCTGGCGGCCGCTTCCCAGGCAGTTGCCCGTTCCATTGAAAAGGCCCAGCGCTCCTGTGGACTGGAAATCACCTCCGCGCTGGTCAGCCTGGCCGGCTCGCACGTCTCATCGGTCAACAGCAAGGGAGTGGTCGGCATCTCCGGCCGGGTCATCGATTACGAAGACGTAGAACGCGCCCTGGAGGCCGCTCAGGCGGTCGCCATCCCCCATAACCGCGAGATCATCCACGTCATCCAGCGTGGCTTCGTCATCGACGGGCAGGACGGCATCCGTATGCCGATCGGCATGCATGGCTACCGCCTGGAAGTCGAAGCCCACATCATCACCGCGGCTGCCGCTACAGTCGAGAACCTCCGCCAGGCGGTGGCGGCCTCGGGTGTCGAGGTCTCCCAATTCGTCCTTAACCCACTCGCATCGGCTGAGGTGGTCCTCTCGGAGAGCGAGCGACAGATGGGCGTGGTGGTTTGCGATATTGGCGGCGGCACCACTGACATGGCCATCTACATCGACGGCGATGTATGGCACACCATGGTCCTGGCCGTGGGCGGCAACCACATCACCTCCGATATCGCCCATGGCCTGCGCATGCCTGTTTCCCAGGCCGAGGAGGTGAAAAAGCAACATGGCTTCGCCATCGAATCCCAGGTCGGGCCCGAGGAGACCTTCGTGGTGCGTTCTTTTGGCGAGGACCGCCCCGTTCAGGTCAGCCGCAAGGAACTCGCCCACATTATCGAAGCTCGCGTGGAGGAAATCTTCCTGCTCCTGCTACAAGAGATCAAGCGCTCCGGCTACGATGGCTTGCTGCCGGCCGGCATGGTGCTCACCGGAGGCTCTAGCCTCCTGCCGGGTATCCGCGACCTGGCCAGCGAGGTGCTTGGCCTGCCGGTGCGCATCGCCAAACCCGAAAACCTGGTGGGGCTTACCGACCAGCTTAACTCGCCAGCTTATTCCACCAGCGTCGGCCTGTTGAATTGGGCCCTATTAATGACCGAATCCAGCCCGCAACTCCACCATGGAGGCCCCAGGCTGAAAGGAGTGAGTTTAGATGTGGATACCATCAAAAACTGGCTGAAAAGGCTGTTACCCTGAACCTGACCCTTACAACCCGCAACGGAGGAGAAACTCATCTAACGCTATGGAGGACAAAACTATGGAACCGACCAATCCGAACCAGAATTTTGAATCATTTGCCAGAATAAAAGTCGTTGGCGTGGGCGGGGGAGGCTGCAATGCGGTTAACCGCATGATCGAGGAAGGCCTCTCGGGCATCGAGTTTATCGCCGTGAACACCGATGCCCAGGCGCTGCTCCTTTCCAACGCCCCCACCCGCGTACGCATCGGCGACAAGGTGACCCGCGGCCTGGGAGCCGGCGGCAACCCCGAAGTCGGCCGCAAGTCCGCCGAAGAATCGGCCGAGGAGCTGTACGAGGTGCTCAAAGGCAGCGACATGGTTTTCGTCACCGCCGGTTTGGGCGGCGGCACCGGCACCGGAGCAGCCCCCATCGTCGCTCAGATCGCCAAAGAGGTCGGCGCGCTGACCATCGGCGTGGTCACCCGCCCCTTCACCTTTGAGGGTGCCAAGCGCCTGCAGTCGGCCGAGGCTGGCACCTCCAAGCTCAAGGAGCACGCCGATACCTTGATCGTCATCCCCAACGACCGCCTGCTTCAGATCGCCGACAAGCGCGCCAGCCTGCAGGATGCTTTCCGCCTCGCCGACGACGTCCTGCGCCAGGGTATCCAGGGCATCTCCGAGTTGATCACCGTCCCCGGGCTGATCAACCTGGATTTCGCCGATGTGCGCACCATCATGTCCGAGGGCGGGGCGGCCCTCATGGCCGTCGGCCATGCTTCGGGAGAGGACCGCGCTCGCGTGGCCGCCGAGCAGGCTATCTCCAGCCAGCTCCTCGACATCACCATCGATGGCGCCCGCGGCATCCTCTTCAATGTGACCGGCGGGCCCAACCTGACCCTCTTCGAGGTCAACCAGGCCGCCGCCATCATTAAGGAAACCGCCCATCCGGACGTCAACCTGATCTTCGGCGCTGTCATCGATCCGAACATGGGCGACGAGCTGCGCATCACCGTCATCGCCACGGGTTTTGAGCGCACGGGCGCCCTGCGGCCGGTGGAGCGCCCCAAGCAGAAGGAGGAAGGTATCGCCACACCCCGCCCCCGCCCGCTGGAGCACGCCGACACGCTCGCCCCAACACCCGCCCCGGCCGAGTTCCAGCCGCGCGTGTTGAACACCGACGACCTGGACATCCCCGCCTTCCTGCGCAACCGCGCCCAGCGGTAAGCATATCCATCGTAGACCGGCAGAAAGGCCCTTATCGGTAGAACCGTACGCATTCCCTACCTCTCGCGGGGTCGGTTCCACACGGGACGCGGCAGACGCCGAAATCTGCCGCGCCCCGATTCTTAGAAATCATCCTCAGTGGCTTCTTTTCATCGCCGTGCGCCTCCCTAAATGAACGCCTTGACCGATCAAAACCCCTTTCCTTGCTGAAGGCAGAGGCTGCTTCCTGCAAAAACAAACACGCTAACGCCATCCACCGGATGCCCAAACACCCATTGCGAAAGAAAGCCTGACCATCCCTCGTCCTGGTGTACACCCTGCCCTCCCCTTGAACTCTGGGAGGGAATGAGAGCCAGACGCTTGAACGCGCAGCAAAGCTCGTAAATCCTCAATTGGTAATTAGACGTTTACCAGTGCTTTTTGGGGCTGACCTGCTGAATTTTCCACTTTACTTATTTTCTTTTAATCTGTATAATCAAAGAAAACGCCTGCCTTCCTGATCGGTTTGTGTTGAATAACCAAAGGTTGAATGCCTCGTATCGGGGTCATCGGCATAGAGGCAATAATCCAGGGACCTGATCTCATCGCGTAAGCCTGTCATAGGCGGGATACATCCTTAACCGGCTGCAAAACCGGGCTATTACGTTTATTTTCCTGTTCCTGGCCGGCATTCGGCTGAGAGGAGGTGACCAGGAGATCATTTCTTTTTATCCGCCAACGCTCATGGTGGGTCGCCAACGGAGTAAGAATCGAATTCCCGATATTTCTATATAAGGAGGTGGGTTATGAAAAGGAAATTCCTGGTTCTACCCCTGATATTGGCTTTGCTCCTGGTCAGCTTGGTTCCAGCCGCAGCAGCTTCACCGGCGACCGCTACCGGCGCAAATGGTGGTCCTGAATTTGCCCCGAAAAATGATAACCTTCCCGATCCACTCACCACCAAACAGAATGAGTTGAAGCAAATAGCTCTGCAAGCCAAGCTCAACGGCAAGGCTTACGGCAAGACCGCCGAAGTCGCCCGCGGCCAGTTCGTCGAATTGGCCCGCGAAGGCGAAGGAGCGATTTGGACCGTTTTGGGCGAATTCCCCGACTTCCCTCACAACAACATCGCCCAGCCCGACCGTTCCGTCAACAATACCACCATCTGGGTCCCGGATTTCAGCCGGGATTACTACATGGATCTGCTCTTCAACGACGCTCCCCGCGCAAACTCAATGCGCAACTTTTATATTGAGCAGTCCTCCGGCCGCTACACCGTCCACGGCGATGTGACCGACTGGATCCAGGTGCCGCATGACCACGTCTATTATGATGACAATCCGGATAGCAACGTCTGGTACTTCCTGCAGGATACGGTCAATGGCTGGTATGCCCAGCAGATCGCGGCCGGCAAAACACCTGACGAAATCAATGCGTACCTGAGCCAGTTCGACAAGTGGGACCGCTATGACTACGACGGCGACGGCAACTTCGATGAGCCGGATGGCTACATCGACACCTTCCAGTCGGTCCATTCCGGCGAGGGGGAGGAAGCCGGCGGTGGCGCCCTCGGCGCCACGGCCATCTGGAGCCATAGCTGGTATGCCCATTCCGATTTGATCGGCATCGCCGGGCCGGATTTCAACAAACTTGGCGGCATCCAGATCGGCAACAGCAACTACTGGGTCGGAAAATACACCATCCAGCCCGAAAACGGCGGTGTGGGTGTGTTTACCCATGAGTTCGGCCACGACCTCGGCCTGCCCGACCTTTACGACACTTCGGGCGGAGAAAACGGCACAGGCTTCTGGACCCTGATGTCGTCCGGATCCTGGCTGGATGAAGGCAAGGATACCATTGGCAACAAGCCCAGCCACATGGGTGCCTGGGAGAAATTCCAGCTCGGCTGGCTGAACTACGAAGTCGCACGTGCTGGCCAGAAGTCCGAGCATAGGCTTGGACCAATGGAGTTCAATACCAAACAAGCCCAGGGTCTGTTTGTGATCCTGCCCAAGAAACCCGTAGAGACTAATCTTGGCGCGCCCTATGCTGGTTCGTACTATTACTACAGCGGTTCGGGCGACAATTTGGATAATTTCATGTTCAAGGCGTTCAACCTGCCCGCCGGGGCGACTCTGAGCGCCAAGGTTAAATACAGCATCGAGCTCGATTGGGATTACGCCTATCTGGTCTATTCTTCCGACAATGGCGCCACCTGGCAGAGCCTGGAGACCAATCTCTCCACCACCGCCAACCCCAACGGCCAGAACTTCGGCTATGGCATCACCGGCATCTCTTCCGGCTGGGTGGATCTGACCGCCAACCTCCCGGCAGGCGATGTGCTGCTTGGCTTCCGCTACTGGACGGACGCAGCGGCAGGCGGGTTCGGCTTCATGATCGACGACATCAATATCACCGGCTACCCGACCGACGGCGCCGAGGCAGATGCCGGCTGGACTTTCAAGCCCACGACCGGCTTCCATGTGACGACCGGAAAAGAAACTGCCCTATACAGCCATTACTATGTGGCCGAGTACCGCGCTTACTGGGGGTATGACACCACCCTGCGCGTCGGCCCGTATTTCTTCGGCTACTTGAATAACCCCGCATTGGTCAACTATGTGGACCACTTCCCCTATCAGGATGGCCTGTTGATCAGTTATTGGGATACCTCCCAAAAGAATAACCAGACCCGGCTCCATCCCGGGAAAGGTCTGCTCTTGCCAATTGACGCACATCCTCAAGCCCTGTATCGCATCGATGGCGTCGTTTGGCGCAACCGCATCCAGACCTACGACTCGACCTTCACCTTGGAACCCACCGATGCCATCCCGAATCTGCATGTGAACAGCGTGCTCTCGCCCATCCCAAGCCTGCCGGCGGTGCCTGTGTTTGATGATCGCGTGCTCTATTATGATCCGGCCAATCCGCAAGGCAGCGTGATCAATCCCAACACCGGCACGCAGATCCGCATCCAGAGCATCAATGCCCAGGGCAACTTTATGCAGATAGAAGTTCGCCCGGCTAAATAATCCACTGCCTCATCGCCTTCAGATCGCAGAACATCTATTTCGGGCGGTGTCCTTTCCCGGACACCGCCCGAGCCTTCTCGTCCATGCTTTGCTTGGTCAGCTATATTCCATCCACATCCTTCTCCCTTCGACCTTATTTCTGGTGGACAACTCGCCGTATCACAGATATAGGGCGTGTGCGATGTATATCCGCCGCCTCGATGAACGATTGCATCCCCCTTGCAATAATAGAACAATTGTGCTATGATATGGTTGCGCAATAACGAACCGATCATAACTTGTATCGATCGATCAGATGGCCAAATTGCAAGGATGGTGCTGCCTTCCTCCACCCCTCCGGGGAACAAATCGCCGATTTGTTTCAAAACAAATCCCCAATTTTGAGCTTGAAAGGATTTGTTTCCCAGAATAAATTTGCCTTTGAAACAAAAAACAAATCGCCTCTCGCCTGCCCGCATGGCCAAACCCAACGCAATTCTTAAAAATCTCTACGCCTCGCTATTTTTAAGCGGATCGCCCGGAAATCACCCTTGAACCCCTCGACCAATTGTGCTAAAATGAGTTTCCATTGACGGCATATACGAGGGGGATTAACAACTAAACCCCCACAGGTGGGGGTATCCAGTATGAGGAACGGAGTGTAGAATGCGCTGTCCGTACTGCCAGTACGAAAATTCCCGAGTCCTCGACACCACCCACGATGCCCGTGGTGGTGTGCGCCGCCGCCGCGAATGCGAGAATTGCCACCAGCGCTTCTCGACTTACGAGCGTCCCATCCTGGCCACCCCCTTGATCATCAAGCGGGACGGCACCCGTGAGGAGTTCGATCGCGAAAAATTGATGCACGGCATCCGCATCGCTTGCGCTAAGCGCCCTGTCTCCGCTGCTGATATCGACCGCCTGGTAGGAGAAATCGAGTCCTCCCTTCAAAGCATGGGCCGCGCCGAAGTCCCTTCGCGTGTCGTCGGCGACAGAGTCATCAATGGCCTCAAAGAGCTCGACCACATTGCCTACATCCGTTACGCCATTGTATATCTGAACCTGGGCGATCTGCACGCCATCCGTGACGAGATCGACCGCTTATTGGAATCCTAAGGAGAGAAACCATGGTAACAAATACGGGAGCACAAAAAATGGGTTTGCTGCCTACTCCACCTCTGCCGAAAGGCCTCCCAGCCATACAGCTCACCGAGAACGCCCGCCAGGTGTTGATCCGCCGCTATGTGCGCCGCGGCGAGGATGGTCAGCCGGCCGAAAGCGTGGAGGAGATGTTCTGGCGCGTTGCCTATCATGTCGCCAAAGTGGAATCCCAGTGGGGCCAGGACGTCGAAGCGCGCGCCAGGGAATTCTACCTCCTTCTAACCAGCAAGCGTTTCTTCCCCAACTCCCCGACCTTCACCGGCGCAGGCACCGCTCTCGGGCAGTTGGCTGCCTGCTTCGTCCTGCCGATCAGTGACGACATGGGCCGCAAGGACACCGGCATCTTCAAGACCCTGCGTGACGCCGCGCTGATCCAGCAGACCGGGGGCGGCAATGGCTTTTCCTTCTCGCGTCTGCGGCCCAAGGGCACCCTGGTCAAGTCCTCGGCCGGTCAGGCCACCGGCCCGGTGGGTTTCCTGCGGGTCTATGACCACGCCTTCGGCGAAGTCGCCCAGGGTGGCACCCGCCGCGGCGCGAATATGGCCGTCTTGCGCGTCGACCACCCTGACGTGGAGGAGTTCATCACCTGCAAGACCGATGAAAATCAGATTACGAACTTCAATATCTCGGTCGGCATCACCGACGCTTTCATGAAGGCGGTTGAAGATGACGCCGAATGGGAGCTGCGCTTCCCCGACGTGCGCTCCCCCCTGTACAAAGATTTCGATGGCACCCTGGAGCAGGCCGAGGCGGCCGGTCTGCCCATCAAAGTGTACAAGAAGTTGCCCGCCCGCGAGCTGTTCGCCAAGATTGTCCACCAGGCGCACCATAACGGCGAACCGGGCGTCCTTTTCCTCGACGCAGCCAACCGCTCGAACCCGGTCCCGCACCTCTACCCGCTCGAGGCCACCAATCCCTGCGGCGAGCAATGGCTGGGTCCCTACGAGAACTGCTGCCTGGGCTCCATCAACCTGGCCGAGCACTTCGGGCCGGCCGGCGCAGTCGATTGGGAAAAGTTGCGCCAGAGCGTCGAGCTGGCCACCATTTTCCTCGACGATGTGGTCGACGCCAACGCGTACGTCCCGGCTGTACCGCAGTTGAGAGAAGCCGCTTTGCGCGCCCGGCGCATCGGCCTGGGCATCATGGGGCTGGCCGATCTGATGTACCACGCCGGCATTCGCTATGGCTCCGACGAGAGCCTTGAGTTCGCCTCTCAGGTGATGGAGTTTATCCGTTACCACGCCATGCTCACCAGCATCGAGCTGTCTAAGAGCCGCGGGCCGTTTCCGGCAATCGAGGGAAGCATTTACGACCCACGCCACCTTAGCTGGCAGCCGCCCGTACCTTTGATGGCTTACACCCACGATTGGGGTCGGCCGGCTGTGAACTGGGATCGTGTGGTCGAGGGTATCCGCGCGACCGGCATCCGCAACGCCGCTCAGACGACGATCGCTCCCACCGGGACCATTGCCACCGTGGCTGGTTGTGAGGGTTACGGCTGCGAACCGGTTTTCGCCCTGGCCTATATCCGCCATGTCAACGACAATGGTCGGGATTTACAGCTTACTTATACCAGCCCGCTTTTCGAGCAGGCTTTGGCCAACGCCGGTGTGGATCAGGCCACACGCGAAAGCATCATCTCGCGCGTTATCCAGGAAGGCACCTGCCAGGATAATTCTGCTGTCCCCGAGGCTGTCCGCAACGTGTTCGTCGTCTCCGCCGACATCGGCGCAGAGGAACACGTCCGCATGCAGGCGGCCTTGCAGGCTTTCGTCGACAACAGCCTGTCCAAGACCATCAATTTCCCTGAGGGTGCCAGCGAGGAGGACGTGGCTACCGCCTATCAGCTCGCCTGGAAGCTGGGTTGCAAGGGCATCACCGTCTACGTGACCGGTTCGCGTGAGAAGGTGGTCCTCGAGACCCGCGCCACGGCCGAGAAGAAGCAGAGCAAAGAAATCCTCGCCGAGCAGCAGCCCTTGTGGTACGAGACGAAAAAGCCCCGCCCCCGCTCTCTGCGCGGCACGACCTATTCGATCGAGACCCCGCTCGGCCGGACCTTCGTAACCATCAACGAGAATGGCGAGGATCAACCTTTCGAAGTCTTCATCAACACTGCCAAAGCTGGCTCGGACACGGCCGCCGTATCCGAGGCCATCGGACGCTTGATTTCATACATCCTGCGCCTGGCCTCGCCGGTTGAGCCGCGCGTGCGTCTGCGTGACGTGATGCACCAGCTTGCCGGCATCGGCGGTGGGCGTTCGCTGGGTTTCGGACCTAACCGGGTGCGCTCCCTTCCGGACGGCGTCGCCCACGCCCTGGATGAATACCTGGAGAATTGGGAGGCCGAACACAAAGCGTCCGCTCGTTGGGAAACAGATGAGACGCCCGCCCGCGAAGCCGGTAGCGGGAACGGCAACGGCCACCCATCCATCGTCGCGCCGGCGCCCCCCGAGCAGCCCCTGCTCAGAATTGGCGACCTTTGCCCGGAGTGCGGCCAGGCAGCCATGGTTAACGAAGAAGGCTGCCATAAATGCTACGCGTGCGGGTATAGCGAATGCTGAGTTACCCATTTCTCCTGGCTCGGTTCACCGCCGTTGTTCTACCGTTTTTCTGAGAAGCCGGCGCTCTGCTCGCGCTCCAGTATCTCGTCTCCGCATCTCAGGGAGGGAATGTCATTGTTGCACCTCAAGCGGCGGGATGACCTGCGCAGGTATGATTTTCTCCGCATTTCCTGGTGGGCGTGCGTCCTTCTCCTCGCTAGCCTGGCCGCTTGTACTGCTGCGCCTGCTCAGCTCCCCCAGAGCGGAGCAGGGGTCACCGCCCTCATCAACGGCCTCTTGATCGATGGCACCGGCGCGCAACCCCTCATGGACGCCGTTATCCTGATCCGCGAGGGCCGCATCCTGGCAGCCGGCCCAAGCGATGAGGTGACCGTCCCGCTCGGTGCGCAGGTCATCGACCTTCACGGCTGGACCGTCTTGCCCGGCTTCATCAACACCCACGTCCACTATGGATTCGATAAAACCAATCTGCAGGCCTGGGCTCGCGGCGGCGTCACCACCGTGCGCGACGAAAGCATCATCGGTGATCGCCCCCTGGCCGATTGGATGGCTTTGCGCGCCGAGGTCAACGCCGATCCCCGCTTCGCGCGCCTGGTCAGTGCCGGGCGCATGCTCAAGCCGCCCGGCGGGTACGGCGCCCTGACGGTCACCTCTCCGGATGACGCGCGCCAGAAGGTTGTCGAGGAGCTGGACGCCGGCGTCGATCAGATCAAGATTGCCATGGAGGATGGCTATGCCGGTCGTTCCGGCCTGCCCAAACTGAGTCCCGAGGAGATCGCTGCGATCATCGCCGCCGCCCATGAACGGGGCGCGCGCGTTTCCGGCCACATCACCCAGGCCGCCTACATGAAAATCCTGGTCGATTCCGGCGTCGACGATATTGCCCACCTCGCCTATGATCCTGTTCCGATGGCCACCCTGCAGGAAATGGTCGCTAAAGATATCTATCTCATTCCCACCTTCACCGTCTTCCGCAACTACAACGCACCGCTGGACACATGCGTCGCCAACTTGGCCGCCTTCGTCCGCCTGGGCGGCAAAGTAGCCCTTGGCAACGACTTCGGCGGCGGGCCGGGCGAATTCGAGCTGGGCATCCCGATGTATGAGATCGAGATGATGTCAAAAGCCGGCATGACCCCCATGCAAATCATTCTCGCCTCCACGCGAAATGCTGCTCAGGTTGTAGGCCTGACGGATGAAATCGGCGCCCTCCAGCCGGGCAAACAAGCCGACGTGCTGGTCGTTGCAGGGAACCCGCTGGAAGACCTGTCCGCCCTGAAAAATGTCCAATGGGTGCTCCACGCCGGCCAGGTCATTTACCCGCCACCTGTTGAAGGGGAATGATCGATCGTCTTCATATCGCCGATTGAATGATGGGCTGCTCTCTGAATTTATTACCAAATTCTGATCAGTTGGCTGCGTAGAATTGGAATCACGATGTTTGTGCGCAAGTCTCTCCTTCTCATCGTTGTACTGATCCCGCTGCTCTCTGCCTGCGGCCAGCCGGCAAGCCCGCCTCCACCAGCGCGCAGCGTTTCCACCCAGCCCGCCGCGACGAACACCTCCATCCCATCCCCTACGCGCACACCAGTTCCCAGCCTAACCTTCCACCCATCTCCCTCCCTTCCACCCTCGCCCACCCCCCTGCCACCGGAGACACCCCCGCCCACCCCGCTCCCAACTTACACCAGACTGCGCGGCACGGTCATTGTCGCCCAGGCCAATTGCCGCTACGGTCCCGGCTATCCTTATTTGTACAAGTATGGCCTGCTTGAAGGCAACCGCCTGGAGATCATCGGCCGCAACGAGGCCGGCACCTGGATCGAAGTCCAGGCCATCGGCGGAAGCAATCCCTGCTGGGTAAAGGCTGACCTGATGAAAATCCAGGGCGATGTGATGGCCGTGATGCCGATCGCTCCCGAGGACGTGCGCCTGCCCATGTCGCCGTATTACGGCCCTCTGACGGGTGTATCGGCCACCCGCCAGGGGGACGAAGTCATCGTTTCATGGAAACCCCTCGTACTGCGCGCAGGCGATGATTCGGAGCAGTTTCCATACTTGATCGAAGCCTGGGTATGCGAGGCGGGAAAGATCGTTTTTACTCCAATAGGAACCTACGCAACGGCGATTAAAATCACCGACCAGCCCGGCTGTTCGACGCCCTCCCATGCACGGGTGTACGGCGTCGAAAAGCACGGCTATACGAAGTGGGTCGCGGTTCCCTGGCCGCTGGCTAACTCGTCAACCCCCGCGGCCTCTCAGACGGCCCCTTGAGACAAGACCGATGTCACTCCCGCTCACTCCCCGGATCATTCCCCTGACTTCAGACCAGGCCAGCCTGGCATTGGCCGGCGGCAAAGGCGCCAGCCTTGCCCGTATGTTAAGATCGGGGTTGCCCGTGCCGGATGGCTTTTTGGTCACCACCCATGCTTACCAGGCCTTCACCTCCGCAAACCACCTTGACAGGCGCATCGGTGAGATTCTGGCAGATTTGCCCCTCGCCAGCGATCCGGAAACTTTGGAAGAAATATCTAGCAATATCCGCTCTCTCTTCGAAGCCGGTGACATGCCGCCTGGACTGGAAGATGAGATCCGTGAAGCCTATGATCGCCTGGGCCAACCGCCGGTAGCCGTACGCTCTTCTGCTACCGCCGAGGACCTGCCCGATCTATCTTTCGCCGGCCAGCAGGACACCTTTTTGAATGTGGTGGGCAGTCAGGAGCTGCTCAAAGCAGTGGTGCGCTGCTGGAGCAGCCTTTGGACCGCCCGCGCCATCGGCTATCGGGCGCGTAACGAAATTCTCCAGGAGGGCCTCTCCCTGGCTGTAGTCGTCCAACGTATGGTGGATAGCCGGGCTGCGGGCGTGCTGTTCACCGCCAACCCGGTAACTGGCTTGCGCACCGAAATGGTGATCGATGCCACGGTTGGCCTGGGCGAGGCGCTGGTTTCTGGCAAGATCGAACCTGATCATTATGTGGTGGATGTCTCCACCGGTCAGATCACCGACAAGACATTGGGTGCCAAGGCGGTTTCCGTCCGCAGCCAGGCCGGCGGCGGAACAACAATCTTGGACGAAAACGCAGGAGAAATCCAGGCGCTGCCAGACGAGCAGATTTTGGCCTTGGTCGGTCTTGGCCAACGCACATCTTCTTTGTTTGGCTCTCCGCAGGACATCGAATGGGCCTGGGCGGAAGGTGGCCTCTACCTGCTTCAATCGCGGCCGATTACCTCCCTCTATCCATTGCCGGAAGGAATGCAGCCTGAGCCGTTGAAAGTAATGTTCTCCTTCGGGGCCGTCCAGGGAATGCTCGACCCGATCACTCCACTGGGACAAGATGTCGTCTTCCAGGTTTTTTCCAGCGGCGCCCGCCTGGTTGGTATTCGCTTGACTCACGAAACGCAGACCATCCTCTACCTAGCCGGAGAACGTTTGTGGGTCAACATTACCCCATTGCTGCGCAACTCAGTCGGGCGAAAAGTCGTACCCGTTGCCTTAAGCCTGGTAGAACCCTCCGTGCACCAGGCTATCTTCACGATCTGGGACGACCCGCGCCTCCAGCCCACCAAGCGTGGGCTGAGCTTCTCCGCCCGCCGTCAACTGGCCCATCTCCTCGTGCCCCTGAGCGCTAATGTTTTGTTAAATTTGCTCGCACCCAATATGCGTCGCAAAGCCATTGTTGCCCGCGGCGAACGGCTTCTGCGTGTTTTTCGTGAACGCTGTGCAGTCTCTATGAAGGTAGAACGTCACGCCCGACTCGCACACCTGGCGGATGGTTTGCCTGATCTCTCTGATAAGGAACTGCCGCGAACTCTCATTTTGCTCATCTCGGCTGTAGCGAGTGGTGTGGCCTCGCTCAACCTGGTGAGCATAATCTCAGGGAGTCTTTCGGCTGATAAGCACCCAAACCGGCCCCTACCTATGAGCGACCTCGTGCTGGAAATCACGCGCGGGTTGCCGTTCAACCCTACCACTGAAATGGACCTGGCTCTCTGGCAGGTGGCCCAAACCATCAAACAGGATCCGCCCTCGTTGGACGCATTTTCGCGGTTGAGCGCTGCTGGGTTGTCCACCCGTTTTATGGCAGGAGATCTGCCGCCGGTAGCTCAACGAGCATTCACTCAATTCCTCGAGAAATACGGACTGCGCGGTTTTGCTGAGTTCGATATCGGCCGTCCGCGTTGGCAGGAGGATCCCACCCACGTGTTCGATGTCGTCGCTGGTTACTTGCGCATCGAGGATGAGCGCCAGTCACCTGAGGCGGTCTTCCAGCGCAGTTTGCATACATCCAAGGAGGCTTTGGCTAAATTGCTTGTCAAAACTCGCCTCAGCCGGCTGGGATGGCTCAAGGCTGGGCTGCTGCGCTTTGCCGCCAATCGGGTGCGGGCCTTGATGGGCATGCGCGAGTATCCCAAATTCTTCCTCGTGCGCTTGATCGGTATTCTACGTGAGCAATTGCTCGAAGTCGGGCGAGAATTCGCCCATGCTGGTGAGTTGGAGCATCCTGATGATCTTTTTTACCTCACCTTTTCCGAGTTGGGCGCCTTTGCGTCCGGTGAGAAATGGGATTGGCAGACATTGATCACCCAGCGTAGAGGGTCTTACTGGCGGGAGATGCACCGCAGGCAGGTGCCGCGCTTGCTGTTGAGTGATGGACGGGCATTTTACCAGGGCATCGGCCATGCGGACGAAGGTCCCGAAATTCTCCTTGGCAGCCCGGTTTCGCCGGGCAGCGTGGAAGGGCGTGTGCGGGTGGTGTTCGACCCGCGGAATGCGCATCTGATGCCCGGCGAGATCATGGTGTGCCGGGGTACCGATCCCTCATGGACGCCGCTTTTCCTCTCTGCAGCCGGATTGGTGATGGAAGTGGGAGGGATGATGACTCATGGAGCGGTCGTCGCGCGAGAGTATGGCATACCCGCGGTCGTCGGTGTCGACCAGGCCACCCGTCGCCTGCTTACCGGCCAGCGCATCCGCCTCGACGGCTCGAGCGGCCAGATCATCATCCTGACAGAGGAAGACCCTCCTGGCAGCCCGGCAGCGGTAGATTGAGTGCGAAACGCGGAAATGCGCCGATGCATCTCACATGAATGGAGCCTGAATGCCTGTCGAAAGCACTGCTACCCCGGTCGAATCCTTCTATGGTGGATTGCATTCGTTCTATGACTGCGCGGCCGTGGATTTCGTCATGTTTGATTTTCCCCAAACCTTTCTCAGGTACGCATAGCCAGCCTCAAGATCGAAGTCTGGCAGTAAAGGGAAACAAGGGTGCTCATAAACAGAGGGTATTGAATAAATAGATCTTCTCAGGATAGAACCAGCGAGCCAGTGTGTTTTTCGCCAGGAATTTAGGTCAACTGATACTTTTTAGGTTAAGGGCGATGGCGGTCAAAAACGCCTGCACGAGAAAGCCCATCCGACCCACATAGCGGCAGCGACCCAGGCCATGTCCTTGCTTAGCCTCCCCGAATTTGCGCTCAA